>JAAUXV010033305.1_pt1 | contig 14698 bp, 10 predicted proteins | sample 7278181 | NCBI WGS metagenome assembly JAAUXV01 (sample SAMN14350114, study PRJNA611818) | marine sediment metagenome | isolation source: surface marine sediment (2.1m) | place: French Polynesia: Moorea | collected 2018-08
GGAGGAGAAGGGCTTTTGGGTTTCTTGTTTGCCCACCACCGCTGTAGTATGTAGTAGTGTCCACTATACGACAGTACACAAGTCTTTTTCCTTCCACGGTGGCCAGTCCGGTAGGATACAACTTGTTGCTGGAACCAGAGAAACGTGATTTTCTACAGAGGTGAATCTCGTGAATCGAGCGTTGGTTCGAAAAATCCAGCGACTATTGCAATTGTCAGGCATTTTTAAGGTGACGTCTTTTTTTGTCCCAACTGTAATTTCCCAATTCTATTTGACATACCGTAAATATTCAAATTAGTTACTTTTTCTCTTATTGCAGGTTTGTGACCCGCGATGAGCCCCAACGGCGACTGGTATGACCCTGCCCAGGTCAGGAAGGGAGGGCCAATGAACGTAAAGGTGCCAAGGTGCGGATAAAAACCCATTGAATGTGCTCTAAAATATGGAAATGAACCTCTCGTTTCATTCCAGGATCTCCGAGCTCCTCGACCGCGACGATCACCTCAAGCACTTTGAGCGGGAGATCAGGAGGAGATACGGAAACTATGTAAATATGAAAGCAACCTCAAATATTATTCAATACTGATGGGAAATCCTGTACGTTGTTCCCTTCAGGAGGACTTTGTGAATCGCCTCGATTCCGTTGAGGGTGGGATCGCCCGCTTCTCTGAGGGCTACAAGGCCATGGGATGCCACGTCGACGAGAGGAACAACTTTGTTTGCACTCAGTGGGCGCCTGGGGCACAGGTGAGGAGGGGCAGTGAGGATATTGACTCAATCGGGGCTGTAGATGGTGCTTTCCCTACTCCTCTTGTTGTTGTTGTTGCTGCTGCTGCTTTTGTTCATCTTCTAGCTGTTGTTGTTTCACCTGCTGCTGCTGCTGCTGTTGTTGTTTATGCTCCTGTTGCTTCTCCTCCAGCGGTCGTTGGAAAACAGATTCCTAAATGTCTTTTTTTAAAAAAAATAAGTGTTTTCCATTTACGTGATTGGGTTTATTTCTTTAGGAGATGTGGCTTTTCGGCGACTTCAATGACTGGAGCAAGTACTCCCACCCATTCGAGAAGCAGGAGTTCGGCAAGTGGAAGATAACGTGAGGCGAAAACACATATTCCCATAAAAATAATTTATTAAAAATTCGAATTCGAATGTTCGCAGCCTCCCTGCCGACAAGGACGGCGCCTGCGCAGTGAAGCACCTCAGCAAGATCAAGCTCGTCATCAAGGCGCAGTCGGGTGAAATCCTGGACAGGTTATTTTGTTATTTTATTTGTTTAAAAAATAGGGGAAATAAAGTGTTTCAATGTCATTTGTAGACTTGACCCTTGGGCCTCCTACGTTCTCCCTCCGCCAGAGTCAGAGGGATACACCTACAACCACCACTTCTGGAACCCGCCAAAGGACAAGGCAAGTTTAAATTTACATCGATTTCCCTCATTTTGGAAAGTTGGAAATTGATTTCAATTCGAATTATTTGCAGGTGTACCAGATGAAGAACCCCCGCCCCAAGCGTCCGGCCTCCCTCAGGGTGTACGAGTGCCACGTGGGAATCTCCTCCTTCGAGGGAAAGGTGAAGGAAAAAGACGGAAGACATTTTCCCACAAAAAAACATAAATTATTATTCCTTGCAGGTGAATACTTACCTTGACTTTGCCGACAATGTCCTCCCCCGCATCAACAAGCTCGGATACAACGCCATTCAGGTAATTTTGAAATACTAATTCTGTTTTTATGGGAAAATGAAATTATTGGTTTTTTTACAAAAAAAATTCAGATCATGGCCATCATGGAGCACGCCTACTACGCCTCATTCGGATACCAGGTCAAAAAACGATAAAAGCAATTTTCCCCCAATTTTGTTTAATTCCTATTTTTTTAAAAAAAAATCCAGGTGACCTCTTTCTTCGCCGCCTCCTCCCGCTATGGGACGCCGGAGGAGCTCAAGTATCTCGTCGACAAGGCCCACGGGATGGTAATTAATAAAAAACACTAAATATACTACAATATTTCGTGTTCCCCCCCCCTTTTCACAGGGCATTTTCGTGATGCTCGACGTTGTGCACAGTCACGCCAGCAAGAACGTCCTAGACGGGCTAAACATGTTCGACGGGTCAGGTCAGCTAGGGGAACGAAAATAACCAATTATCATGAATTATTGATATTATTATGATATCTGTAGACGCCTGCTTCTTCCACTCTGGCGCACGAGGGAACCACGACCTCTGGGACTCAAGGCTATTCAACTACACCGAGTGGGAGGTAATATAATATTTAGAAGCAAACTAGTTTAACATACTTTTTTGAAAAAAATTATATATATATATATATATTTAGGTTCTGCGTTTTTTGCTGTCTAACCTGAGGATGTGGGTGGACGTCTACGGATTCGATGGATTCAGGTGAAAAAACTCTCGAATTCCCCCCAATTTTTTTAATTTTAAAAACATTTCAGGTTCGACGGCGTTACCTCCATGCTGTACCACTCCAGAGGCCTGGGACAGGTGGCTAAGACAACACAAATTCCCAAAAAATGTTGCTAAAGGAAATAAAATTAACAATTTCCAGGGCTTCTCGGGCGACTACAATGAGTACTTTGGCATGAACACCGACACGGAGGCGCTAGTCTACCTCATGCTGGCAAACAAGTGCGTAAAATCTGTTTCCCTTAAAAAGTAAAATAATGTTCTAATTTGAATGTTTCAAAAGACTGCTGCACACGATTTCCCCCGAGATGATCACCGTTGCAGAGGACGTCTCGGGGATGCCCGCGCTCTGCAGGCCGGTCGAGGAGGGAGGAGGAGGCTTCGACTACAGGCAAGGGAAATAAGGACTATAATTTAATTTGACACATTTTATAAAACAATTTTTGAAATTTGATTTTCATAGGCTTGCTATGGCCGTGCCCGATATGTGGATCAAGATGCTCAAGGAGCAAAAGGTACATTTTAAACTTAAAACTTTTGGGAAACTCAAAATTGTCGAACTGTTTTTCATTTCTTTCAGGACGAGGACTGGAACATGGGCCACGTTGTTCACACCCTCACCAACAGAAGGTGGAAGGAGCCTTGCATCGCCTACTGTGAATCGCACGACCAGGTGATTTCGCACAAACATGAAAGGGAAAAAGAATTTTCGCTCATTTATTTAAATTTGAATTTTAAAAGGCCCTGGTGGGAGACAAGACCATCGCCTTCTGGCTCATGGACAAGGAGATGTACACGGGGTAAAAACTATTTGAATTTAAGGAACAAGTGTCTCCCATACTGTTTTTTTTAAAAAAATATTACGCAATATTGTTTCAAAGTATGTCTTCCCTGTGGCCCGCCAACCCTATCGTGGAGAGGGGAATCGCGCTCCACAAAGTCATCAGGTGAAAAGGGAGCTTTATTTTATTTTTGCGGGAAACTAATGTAGGATATTATATCTTGCAAAAAAGGCTTCTGGTGCACGGGATGGCCGGCGAGGGGTACCTCAACTTCATCGGAAACGAGTTCGGTATGAAATTGCCAAAAAGTATTGTTTGTTTGTTTGTTTGTTCAACTTTTTTCCGCCCCTTATCTTCCAGGCCACCCCGAGTGGCTTGACTTCCCCAGAGCGGGCAACGACTCCTCCTATCACTACGCGAGAAGGCAGTTCAACCTGGTGGATTAGAACGGGTCATTTTTTTATGGGAATAATGAACAATTCTATTTTTTTCCAGGTGGACGACCAGGACCTGAGGTATCGCTTCCTCAACGAGTTCGACGCAGCTCTAAACAAGTATGCGTCTTAGGAAAAAAAATATCTGCGGGAAATTATTCGAATTTCTCAATTATTTTTGCAGCCTTGACGGTAAGCACGGCTGGCTTGGATCTGACCCCGCATACGTCTCTTGGAAGCACGAGGAAGACAAGGTGATGGACGAAATTATGTGTTTTTATGTTATTTATTTATTTTATGGCAAATCTATCTCAGGTGATCGTTTTCGAGCGGGCTGGCCTCGTCTTCGTCGTCAACCTGCACATGAACAAGAGCTTCAGCGACTACAAGGCATTTCGCCAAAAAATAATATTTTTTTGGGAGATATTGTATTTTTTAATTAAAACTTGAAAACTTTCAGGTTGGAGTTTGGGAACCTGGAGTGTACAAGCTGGCCCTTGACACGGACGCCCCGGAGTTTATGGGACAGGTAAGACGATTTTGACAAAAAAGATTGTTCCACTGTTTCATAATTTATATTTGCAATAGAAAATGCACTTTTTTCTGCCAAACCCAGGGTCGCGTGAACAAGGATGGGGAGAACCACACCTTCCCGGAGGGTTACGCGGGAAGGAGGAACCACATGTGCGTCTACTCACCCTGCAGGTACAAAAAATAAGAAAATATTTTAAAGAGTTATTCTAATTCCTTATAATTTTGCAGGACGGCTCAAGTTTACGTCAAAGTGAGGGACAACGACGCCTGAAAAAAATATGGAGAGAGAGAGAAAGTTAGTGCAGCAGCATCAACGCAATTGCGGGAAAAGTTATGCGCGTATGAATATTTTAAAGATGAAAAAGAAATACACTTTTCATGAATTTTCAAATACACGGTATTTCTTTAAATATTTTTACGAAAAATCGTCGAATCCCGTCCCTACTTTAATGATTCATAACCGACACGACAGGGGGGGTGCAGTGCATACCTCGCAATCTTTTGTTCTCCACTGCGCATGCGCAGAGGTGCAGACGCAGAAAAACAAATTTCTGAAAGGAAAATTTGGCGGCGGCGCTCGGAGAAAAAGACTCCCGCCCCAACAGCCTCCATCGACCTCTAATTTTGACCTCTGTAACCTCCGAAACCATGGAAGAGCTTAGCATCCGAACTCCGTGGGAGGAGCTGGAGGACAGGTTCAACGCAATACTCATGCAGGACAAGGAGGTGGAGGAGGAGGAGGAGGAAGAATACCAGTCCTGCTTCAGGATTGAGGGTCGTCCTCTTCTGCCGCCGTTGCTGACGGAGGAGGGTCGCAGGGAGTGCCTAGGGTGGAGGGAGAGGGCCAGGGAGCGGGAGGAGGAGCAGAGACGACAAGAAGATGAAGAAGGAGATTCCTCCGATTCTGACTCTGAGGTCGTCGTGTACAGCCGCGCCGGGAGTGTCCTTCCTTCGGTGTCTTCCGAGGCCACAGCCGTCGAGGATGCACCTGTGGACGACAGAATGAGCGGAGCGTTCAAGTCCCTGATCCACCGCCTGAGGGGGGAGCTGGTTGCCTCCTCTCTTGACCATCCCCGCCCAGTCCACCACGACAGCATGCAGAGCGTCGACACAGTGGTAGAGAACCCGGAATTTATGCTCCATCACCAAGAGCAGGTACGGGATTAGACAACTTTCAAATGTTTTAGCGCGGAAATCGCCGTAGGCAAATTTGCAAGACTTTTTATGGGTTTTTCTGCACTCTATGTTGTTTTGGATGTTAACAATTTTTCTTTTCTAGGATGTCGAGACTCGCCAAGACGAAGACAATCATGCCAACGACGAAGAGGAGGAGCCTCCTCCTGTGATGCGCCGTCGCAGCGGCTCCTACACCCTTGAGGAGCCCTCCCCTCTGCTGAGGGCATACATGGACAGGTACGGAGAGGGGGACATGAGCTTCTCATCCTCCTCCAGCAAGAAAAAGGAACCCAAGATGACGGCGGAGGAGGCGCTGGGGTCGTATCTGGAGTCAATCAGCAGGATGCCGGGCGAGGTGAAGGGGCCAAAGATCCCTCAGACGGAGGATAAGGAAAGTGAACAGTTTGCAGAGAAGGAGAAAGTGAGCGAAAAGGTTGGCAATGAGGATGTTGCCGAAGTGTTGCCTGAAGCTCCCGCTGAAGAAGTTGCAGAAGAGAAGGTCGAGGAGGTTGATGAGGCGCCTGCACAAGTTGATAACCCTCCGGAGAATGCTGCCGAATCGCCAGAGAAGTCATTGGAAGAAGAAGAGGAGGCCGAAGACCGGGTAGAAACCCCTGTCCCTCCGTCCGAGTCCGTCACCTTGGACACCCTCCTGCTGAAGCGCCCAGGCACCGCAGACACCTTCGCCTCCTCCTGCATCACAGTCACCGAGCAGCAGCAGCAGCAGCAGCAGCAGCAGCAGATCGAGAGCGCCGTGTCCACCCTGGCACAGGAGCATCGCAGGAGCGTCCTTGAGCTGGTTGAGGAGCAGGAGAGGCAGAGGAGAGCGCTTAACGAGTATTTCAGGGAGCAGCAGCAGAAGCTCATAGAGCAGGTTTGGGAATGTGACACAAGTTTGCTTTTGGGGGGCTCTTTGCGCATTTGCCGTCATTTCCCAGATCATGGCCTCCGTCCAGCAGCAACAGCAGCAGCAGGGAGAGCCTCCTCCGCCAACATCAACATCAACCGCTCCACCTACTGCTATTACCACCTTGGCCTCCAAGCCCCCTAGACCCCGCCTGACCCCGCTCCCCTTCGACCTCCCGCCCAGATCGGGATCCCCCGTCCTCCCCGCAGCAGCAGCATCGTTCAGGCCAATGTCAGTCTTGCCCCAGGGATACGAGTTTCCAGAAGAGGCCCTCGCGCCGGAGATGCACCAAAGGTCAGTTTTTATTTTTAAAAATGGCAGTTTTGGGGAAATTGTAATTTCAAATGAAAAAATAATCGAATTTCCCGCAGGTTCTGCCTGTTAAGCGCCCTTGCCCGCGGCTTCCTGACCCGTCGCCTGTTCCGCACGCACAAGGTCCAGTCCCTTGTCTCCTCCATCCGCGACGCCATGGCCACCGCGCTCCAGCTGCACAGGGAGTCCTCTTCGTCGTCGTCTTCGATGCCCGTTAGTCAGGCGGTGGTGACGCCGCAGGACGTAGAGCTCCACCGGAGGCTACTCATGCAGATCAACAAGGACTGCCAGGTTCGGTTTGTCAGATCAAATTCAAAAGTAGCCTGTGGGGCGTGGGCTGTGTCTGTTTTCCCTGAAGGAAAATTAATTATTTCCGAATATTTTTGTGTGAATTTTAATTGTACAAGTATAGTGTATTGACTGTATTCCCCTGTAAAAAAAATATCGACTTTTTAATATTGTTATTTAAATTTCAAGAGCAGACATTTTTACCCCTACAAAATAAATATTGTTTGAATTTCCCTATCGTCAGTCCATCCACCACGTGTTCTTCGGCCTGGGCGTGCCTGAGCGCATGTCCGTGATCGCCATGGACCACGAGATCAGGAGGAGGGAGCAGGAGAGGAGGTCCTCTCTCGAGGAGGGGAAGAGGAGAGTGTCTGCGGCTACGCTGGCTCGCCTGGAGGAGAGGGAGAGGGTCAAGGCAATGATGGAGGAGGAAGCGGAGGAGGAAAAGAGGAGGAGGAGGAGGAGGAGCGGAGGCAGTGGAAAGGGGCAACAGGTTTGCATTAAAAATCAAAAAGTTTTATCATTCCCATGTTTAGAAACCTAAATTTATTTCTCAGGCAAATTGCAGCAGCAGGAGGGCGACTACCGGAGGCCGGAGGGGCAAGGAGAATAGGCCCCTCAGGTCAAAGAGCGCCGGCAGCGCTGCAAGAGGTAATTTTCATTTTGAACAAATGTCGAAACAACGATGGTTTTTTTTCAGCAAAGCTAGACACTTTGAGCGTCGTCGTCGGGGCCCGTCGCAGCCTGTATGGAATTACTGACGGAAGCAACTCCAGGATGTCCCCCTACGCAGCGGCGTCCTCCATGTCCAAGTCTGCGGACTTCTCGACAGCGTCGTTCGATGGCAGGAAGAGGAAGAAGAAGGGCAAAGTGGGCCAGGCCAGCAAGAAACAGCCTTGGAAGTGATGTATTTTTTGCTCTTAATTGAAACAGTATCCGTCCCACGAAACTATGCGCACAAAGACAAGTATTAAATTATAGACTGCTCAGCGGTGTTCTGATGTTCACTTAATAAAGGAAGCTGATGGATCATGTGTGGCAAAGTCCACATTTTATATACGAGGTTGCGGCGTTAAGCTTCGAAAATTTTCATTTTGCGCCCCTGGCGTCTTTTGTCTTTTATTTTTACAGCTGTGAGCTGTCTGTTGCTCGCTCAAGGCCAAGAAAGAAGTGGAGGCCGCAGCCTTGGCCTCCAAGGCACTTTTCCGGCCTCGAAATTGACCTCGAATGTGCCTTAGTTGACCTTGGACGAGAACTCACTCTCCGACGCTCAGTTTATGTTCCTCTCCCGCCCCTGCTTGAGCATGAGGAGCGCCTAACCTTCGGAGGAGGATGGGCGTTCCGCGAAGGGAGGAGGATCGGGGGGCGGAGGCTGAGACACCCGCAAAACCAGCACCTGCTGATGGAGCAGGTGCTCCTGCACAGGACCACCACCAAGAAGAAGGCGTCCCAGTGACTGTGTGCGTGCGCCTCAAGCACAACCCTGAGAACCTTCCCTCCTCCGTCTCTGCCAACCAGGCCAAGTCCTCAGTCACTATTGAAGGAAGCGTGTCCGACAGTCACGACCGGAGGCCAAAGGATGTCCCGTTCGACCGGGTCTTTGCCGAGTCCGCCTCGCAGGAGACAGTCTACTCCGAGTCCCTGCGCCCGCTGGTCTCTGAGGCACTTCGCGGAAGGGATGTCACAGTCCTGGCCTACGGGCAGTCCGGATCTGGCCGAACGCACTCTCTCTTCGGGCCGGACGCCCCCATTGCAATCAACGAGGAAGATTTCGGGGTGGCGCTCAGGTTCGTCAGAGATCTGTTCAAGGAGCTGAAGAGGAGGAGGACGGACTCTCCGTCATTCTCGTTCGTGGCCGGGGTCTCCTTCGTCAGGGTGGTCGGGGATGACGTGGAGGACTTGTTCCACGATCCACACCCAATGGTCGGAGGAGCGGGCGGTCCCTTTGCTGCTTCCGCCGCCGCTGGGGACTCCTCAAGGGAGTCGCTCTTCCACCGTCGCCCAGGATGGGCCGGGGAGCTCTTGGACGGAGTCACCATCAAGGAGTGCTACCACGACAACGACGTCTTCTCGCACCTGGGGGAGGCTCTCCAGCTCTTGAAACAGGACGGCATGGAGGAGGAGTCGCTGGACAAACCCTGCTTCGGAGCAGGGGACTTGCAGAAGGGATCCTCCCACGCCGCCTTCATCCTCTACCTCAGCCAGACAGTCGCGGACTCCGCCAGCGGCGAAAGCACCGTCGTCACGGACTCCACCGTGACCTTTTGCGAGGTGTCCGGCTCGGACCGCCCGAGGGGTGGTGACGTCGGCCTCATCTCCCTGGAGCTGGTCGTCAACTCCCTGTCTCAGCGCGGCGACTACGACCGGGCCGGAATCCGCACCAGACTGCTGCACCTGCTGCGTCACTGCCTCGGGGGCGGACGCTCCAACGCCATCTGCCTCTGCTGCGTGTCCACCCTGGAGCGGGACCGGAGGAAGACGGAGGAGGCACTGCACTTTGCCAGCAGTCTCAGGAAGGTGAGGAACCAGCCCCGGTCGAGGAGGGGAAGGAGGAGGAGAAGGTCGAGCGATGACGATCAGAGCGACCTCATGTCTAACATCAGGAGCGCCTCCGTCGACCACGGCGTCCCGGGGAACATCCCACACATTAGCGTCTCGCCCGTGCCACTGGCGGACGAAGAAGAGGAAGAGAGCGACGTGATACCGGTCCTGCCGCTTAAGCAAGCAGTGCAAGTTCAGGCGCCGCTGCCAGATCTCAAGAGCTTCCCAAATTCCGCATTGGTCCCTCCCGGCGGACTTCCTCCTGCTGCCTTCCAGCCTCCCCCGCCTCCTTCCGCGAACCTGCCTACGGATTTCAATGCAAAGCTGTTCAACTACTACTACATGCAGTACCTGAAGCAGAACACAGCTCAAGTGGGAGAAGGCGGCGGCGCACCACCTCTCCAGCCTTTCCCCTTCGTGGGGCCGGGAGGCGGAAGCCCCCTCATCAGTGATATCCCCATCGTCCAGCCCCCACCTCCTATCTTCGTCCCTCGTCAAATGGGACCACGTCCTCCACCTCCGATGATCCCTCCTCCCCCGCATCCTACTGCAATGATGCCTCTCGGCCCACACCATCCCTTCACCACCTCAACGCCCTTACACCATCAAAACCGGTTCCCTCAGCATCAACAGCAGCAACATCACCTCAGCTTCTCCTCCCAGTCCAGCACCCCGGCCCCCGCCGTCAGCCCGCTTGACCACCGACCGGCCTTTCCCGCTCACATCTACCTGCCGTCTGTGCCGCTGAGTACCGGAGGAGAGCCCAGTCCTCATAACCAGCCTGAGGAAGGCGACGACGACGCCTCGTCCCTGCCAGTCAACCTCCCCTCCAGGGACCTTCCCGCCGAGGAGGAGCCCGAACGGAGAAGGTTCAGCTTCCCGGCCAACCTCGGCAACAGGGAGGACAGCAGTGGTTCGGTTCCTGCCCCTCCAAGAGCGTCGGCCCTCGAGCAGAAGCTGACCAGCATCTTGGAGGAGTCTGAAACCGGCAGCCAGTCCTCCGTCGCCGATAAGGAGGAGGAGAGCGATGAAGAGGACGTCTCCAGCGACGAAGAGTTCGACTCTGAGTGCTCGGACGTGTCGGGCGAGGAGAGCTTTGCGGCAACTTCGGCGGCGGCGGCGGCGCGCAAGGAGAAGAGGGACAGGTTCGTCAGGGAGACTGAGGAGATCGTGCGGGAATTTGAGGAAGCTCTGGAATTTGGCGACTGTACCACGGACAAGAAGGAAGGCGAAACCACCTCCCAGAAGCCACGATGTGATATTCCAAAAATGGAACAGTTGAGCGTGCAGCGCCTGGACGAGGACTGCCACAGGCTAAGGGAAATCAAGTCCAGACTGTGGGATCGCCGAGCGTTAGCCCAGTCCTTGGGAAAGTGGCTGGCGTGGGCCCTCACCAACGCCGACGTCGTGGCCAGGGGTGAACCGGAGTCGGACAAGGTCGCTTCCAAACTGGGTGTGCTAGACGAGGACCTGTTCAAGATCAAGAAGGCCGTGGAGGGCATCAAGCAAGTCGGAGGATGTGGTGGCGACGGCGCCAAGATGGCTGTCGTTGAATTGCTGGAGTCTGCCCGGTGCGAGAACGGCGGCGAGAAGGAGCAGCTAGACGAGCTGGCGGAGTTCCTGGACGTGGCCATTGAGAACAAGGGTCTGCTCAAGGCCGCCGGGGGTGGGGGCACGGCGGTCCTGTCGCTGGAGGTGGAGGAGAGACACCGGGAGCACTTCGGGGAGTCCCTGCCGGAGATACTGGGCAGGCTGTCGCTGGAGGAGTGCCAAAGCCTGGTGTTCAGGGCGGTCGGGAGGACCGTGGATATCAGGAGGGAAGCCAGCCAGTGCGAGCTCAGGTATGAGAAGTACCCAAAAGTTTTTTCAAATGATTTAGCTCCCGCATTTTTGGGGGAGAGAAAAGCATTTAGTGCTAAAATTCAATTTTTAAATCTTTCACCTATGTCTTTTCAGGTACGACCGTCTGGAGCGCGAGAAAGACCAGATGGAGCATCTGAATCGGCAGTGGCAGTCCTACCTCAACCGCCTGACGTACAAGTACCGCCGGGAGTTCCATCGTCAGGACCGGGAGCACGAGAAGAAGCAGGAGGCGCTCAAGAGGCAGCTGGAGGAGAGGACAGCAGCGCTGGAGGAGGAGCGCGAGAAGACAAAGTGCCTCACCAGGTTCTACAGGGAGCATCAGAGGGAACAGCAACAGCAGCAGGTGCGGGGCCTGACCTTGGCCACAGCCAGCTTGGAGGCAGGGGAGCAGAGGAACAACAACTCTGGAGAGGACGGGGGGCTCGCGTCTTCAAGGGAGCACCCGAAGAAGAAGAAGGGCGCGGTATCCGCGTCCTCCGGCGGCGGCAACACCAACAGAGTCTCCGTCACCGGAGGGAACAAGCTCGTGATCCGAAAATGATCCAAACAAGATCTTCCAACAAATGATTTTAGGTCTCAATATAACAGCAATCTCTTTTTTTCGTCTGTCCCCTTGCGAGGTTCCAAGGGCGGCTGTGATGGTAATAACTTCTTCCAAGATACTATGAATAGTTTCAAAGCTCAGGAGCTTTTAGGTACCGTCTTTTCTCATGTCATTATTATGCTACCGATCCGTCCCCGTTACGCTTACGGTAAAGTGCCCTTTTCTTAAAAGAATATACGCCCCCAGCGGGAAACAAACAACTTCAGTGTGTTGGGGTATTTTTGTCGAACTGTCTTTAATAGCAGAGAACGTCGTCGGCATGATTACACCTACTCAGGTATCACTTATTAAGAGCAACCTGTGCACGTGCAGATATTCTCTTGACACCGTATTTGCTATCAAATTAAGCAAGGTTGCGCACTGACGAGAATGTCGTTTCCGGGTTCAGCTGAAAAAGAGGGAGAAAAAAGAAAGCAAACAAAACATATCGAAAGCAAACGAAAATTTCTTGACGTCCGGGTCGGGTTCACGCTCAAGTTGTTGGTCATCTTCTGCGTCGTCATCACCGTAAAAGCCACCAGCGCCCCCGTCTTGGTGTAGACAAGATCCTCGTGCTGTATCAAGATGTCTGACTACGAGGACGAGTTCATGTGCGACGAGGACGAGGACTACGACCTCGAGTACTCTGAGGACTCCAACTCTGAGCCGGACGTCGACCTGGAGAACCAGTACTACAACTCAAAGGCCCTCAAGGAGGACAGCCCAAAGGCCGCGCTAGACAGCTTCCAGAAGGTCCTAGATTTGGAGGCCGCAAATGGAGAGAAAGGTGAGGATCGGTGCTATTGGAAATTATGTTTCGGTCAGGGTTTCGAATCTTCGTTAATCATTTCCAGGCGAGTGGGGTTTCAAGGCCCTCAAACAGATGATCAAGATCAACTTCAAGGTGCGCAACTACCAGGAGATGATGTCCCGCTACAAGCAGCTGCTGACCTACATCAAGTCAGCCGTCACCAGGAACCACTCGGAAAAGTCCATTAACTCCATCCTGGACTACATCTCCGCCGCCTCCCCGCGAGGGGGGGACGGCGGGGGAGGGCAGATGGAGCTGCTCCAGGACTTTTACGAGACGACCCTGGAGGCGCTGAGGGACGCCAAGAACGAGCGGCTCTGGTTCAAGACCATGACCAAGCTGGGCAAGCTCTACTTCGACCGCGGGGACTACTCCCGGCTGTCCCGGGTGCTCAAGCAGCTGCACGCCAGCTGCCAGACGGACGACGGGGAGGACGACCTCAAGAAGGGAACGCAACTGCTGGAGATATACGCGCTAGAGATCCAGGTAATGAAGTCGGCATTCTTTTCCCCGCTACATGTTTGAGGGTCTGGCCTTTGCCAATTCATTCAGAATGTGGCCCAAACAGATTTCGTAAACTCATTACCGGTAAATATTTCTTCTCTTCCAGATGTATACCGCTCAGAAGAATAACAAGAAGCTGAAGGCGCTGTACGACCAGAGCCTGCACATCAAGTCCGCCATCCCCCACCCACTGATCCTGGGCGTGATCCGAGAGTGCGGCGGAAAGATGCATTTGAGAGAGGGCGAGTTCGAGCGCGCGCACACGGACTTCTTCGAGGCATTCAAGAACTACGACGAGTCGGGCAGTCCCAGGAGGACGACATGTCTAAAGTACCTCGTGCTGGCCAACATGCTCATGAAGTCGGGCATCAACCCGTTCGACTCTCAGGTAAGTTGGTTGATGTGCGAATTGCAGACTTCACGTTGTGTCAAGTTTGCCAACGTTGGTGCTATATGCTACTGAATGAAATTGCCAAACATAAATTTCTTACCTTTTATTCAATTTAGTTGCTTGGGATGAAAAGCACAATTTTAATTTGTTCATCCTTGCAGGAGGCCAAGCCGTACAAGAACGACATCGAGATCCTTGCCATGACTAACCTTGTCTCCGCCTACCAGAACAACGACATCAACGAGCTCGAGATGATCCTCAAGCAGAACCGTGAGGCCATCATGAACGACCCCTTCATCCGCGAGCACATCGAGGACCTGCTCCGCAACATCCGCACCCAGGTCCTCGTCAAGCTCATCCGCCCCTACACGAGGATCAAGATCGCCTCCATCTCGGGAGAGCTCAACGTGGACGAGCCAGACGTAGAGGCACTTCTCGTCTCATGCATACTGGACGACACGGTGAGTTTACGGATAGGACGAGTAAGGCTCGAACTCGATTTGTCATTTTCCTTTTGACTCTCAGGTTCGTGGCCGAATAGACCAGGTGAACGGCGTGCTGGAGCTGGACCAGAAGCCGGAGGGGTCTGCCAGGTACGCCGCGCTTGACAAGTGGAGCGGGCAACTCTCGCAGCTGCAAAGGGTCGTCGTCAACAAGATGTCATAGTAACAGCTCCTCGACACAGGTCTCCCCGTTCCCTTTCCCCCTACTTTACTAATCTGCTGTCCGAATTGAAAAAGTGAAATATAAATTATACCGTGCACCGTACCTAGTATTGAGAGAGTGTTTTCACTACTTCCTAGAAGATGCATTTTTTATGTTAGCTGCGTTAAATTCATTTTGTCATTCGGTTTTATATTGTGTTGTAATGTGCTAAATGGAGAGCCGTGGCATGTTTGAAATTCAAACTCAATTTAAAAGTTACTAATTTTCGGGAAAGTCGGCGAGTCTTCAGAATTGTTTTGCTTTTACAACGGCAGAACGACTCTCATTTTACACCACCATGGAAACACCAGTGAAGCAAATGAAAGTTGAAGAGAAGGACCAAAATTATGGTGAATTGGTACGTGCTATTGCCGAAAGATTGTTTTTCTCGTCTCACCTCGATCTCCCTTGCAGTTGTTTGCCCAAGAAATTGAACCCACGCCGGAAA
>JAAUXV010140829.1_pt1 | contig 14680 bp, 12 predicted proteins | sample 7278181 | NCBI WGS metagenome assembly JAAUXV01 (sample SAMN14350114, study PRJNA611818) | marine sediment metagenome | isolation source: surface marine sediment (2.1m) | place: French Polynesia: Moorea | collected 2018-08
GCTTCTGGTGCTTGAGGGCGAGGGCGGCGGCGAAGGAGGACAAGGGGTTCTCGGCAGGAGCAGAGGGGTTCTGCTGCACGGAAAACAGGAGGCTCTTGGCAGCAGCGGTGGTCGCGTCCTGAAAAAAATTGCAGATAGTGTTCGTACTATTTTTCATTTTAATTTTATGGGAATGCATACCAGTTCCTCCTGTTTCTTTTTATCTTCCTCGTCCCTTCCCCCTTCCGTCGGCGCCACCCTATTGTTGCCGCTGCTGAGGCTGAGGCTGCTGGCGCTCCGCCTTATGCTGCTGCCGCCGCCGCCGCCGCCGCCCTCAGACTTCTTACTGCGGATGCTGTTGCGTGCGCTGCCGTTTCCGTTGACCTGCGTTGGCTGCTGCTGCTGCTGCATGTTGTTGCCGTCGTTGCCCAGGGAAAAGAGGATGGGGAAGAGGCTGGCCCGATGCAATCAGTCGGCCTCATCTCGGCTCCCCCCGGCTTCTCCCCCCTCGGCCCCCTTCCTCCCTCCGTAATTTCTTCCCAGTTCTTCCTCGAAAGCTCTCCAGTAGTTGACTTCTTTGGAATTCTTCTGCCGCCGGCCGAGGCGTCCCCCACCCTTGGGGCAAGGTGCAAGGGGAAGCATGGTTCTCGTCTTCCCCTGGTTACAAAAGTACACTTCGAGGAAGAAGTGGAAATTCAAAGACCCTTTCTGTCTCGTTCTCCCCTCGGGGGTATTCCCCCTGCGCTCTGCTCTCCTCCTTCTCTCCTTGGAGGCATGGGAGACCTCTTCCTCTCCCCTTTCTCACTATAAATAGGCGCCGGTATAAATAGAGTCAGGAGCAGGCTAGGAGAGAGGTATTTCTTCCTCTCCTAAGATCAATTTCAGAGATGGGATATCTTATTTCTATCCTTGGGCGCGACATATCTCGTCTTCCTTCATTTTTTATCGCTTTCCCTTGGGGGCAGCAGACGGGATCTTTTTTTGAGAAAAGGATGTGCTTGCAACTTAGCAGTTATGAGGGAAACAAAGGACTTTTCTCTTTCGGCCTTCCGTCGCCGTCTGGTTCTCTTAGTTGGTGCACTGCACTGGTCTCGTATTTTCGTTTTTATGTTCCTCACTTCCAACTTGCGACACCAGACAGACAAGGGGGGAGGGAAGAACGGGAGAGGAGAAAAAGGAGGGGGCAAAAACGGTTCTGTCTGCGCCCCTTCGCCGCCCTTCGCCGCCGTCGCCTCACTCTCTCCGCGCTATGGGTTTTCGATCTTTTCTGCCTTTCTCTCCCGCTTTTCCTTTCTCCCCGTTTTGTTCGCTCGTTTGCACCTCTTTTGCGGGAGGGAGAGGAAGGTGCCTTCTCCCTCCCTTTCTGCCGAAAAAACTGTTTTGTGCCTCCTCCAGAAGGCCCCGCCTTTTTCCCCGCGGAGATCAATGCCAGACAGAAAAGAGCCTCTCTTCTGTCCTTCACAACAACAGCAGCCAGCGCTGATTTTTCCGCTTTCAATTTGCCAAGTGTTGAACCAAAGTAGTATCTTTATATCACAATTTCGCACCAGTTTGTTTTGCAAGTCGATTCAATATTCCTTTTCGTTCTTCCGATCTTTGTTGAATTCCACTTTCAAGAATCCTTTTCTGCGGCTTTCACGCATCGCCTGTGTCGACGGGGGCCGAGGACTGTGCCGAAAGTGTTGACGTGAGGCTAGAGGGTGGTAAGGCTGTTTCCTTCCCCCCTCCTCCTCTCAGAAATGGGAAGTGGATGACAATTGGGCACCGTCCTCCACCTTTTCCCGAGAGGGATTTTTTGGAAGGAGGAGCTGGAGGATGGAGAGGGAGAGCCCGGCCGTTGGTTGGAACAGGACGACAAATTGACGTCGCTACGGAGAACGGAGGGACCAGAAGTAAGAGCAGGAAAAGGGCAAGCGAATAAAAAGGGTTGGCCGAAAAACCTTATGTCGCACTAACCATGCAAAAGAACAGCACTAATAAATTGATTCAAATTCCGTATTGCCGTACTTTCATTTGCCATCGAGAGGGAGAGTGTTATCTGTCCTTGCCCCGTCGTCATCGTCTCTTTGCGCTGCAGCAGTCAAGAGATCGACCGACCCCACCACAACCACTATACTATACTACACTTGTACGCACACGCCCCATTCGACATTGCCCATTGTTGCATGCATGCCCATCCGTCCGTTCCCTTGGGGGGAAGGGGGACTCTCCCTTTTCTTGGCTGGTGAACGTGGGACACCGCCGCCGCCGCCGCCCAAGAAAGAAAGAAGGGGTTGAGCAATGATGATGGGCCTGGCACCCACTTATTCTTCTTCCTTTTCTTTGGGCGGAGGGCGACTACGACGACAACGATCAACTCCCTCCCTCCCTCCCCTTTTCTCCCCCTAGGCCTTTCCTTTCGTCCCGTCTCCCTTCCCTTTCTCCCCCCGTCTGGCGAAGGAGGAGGAGGAGGAGGATGTCAGGCGTGAAAATGCCTTTTCTCTCTCCCCCGTCTTCTCCTCCAGTGTCTCTTTATCTGCTCCCCCTTCCCCCCTTCTCCACTGGTTCAATTTTAAAGAAAGCGCCGTCGGCGTTGGATGGGGGGGAGGAGGAGGAGGAAGACGCGATTTTCTTTCTTTACTTTTCTTTCCCCTCCCTGCAGCGATCCCCCTTCGTCCGGAGGGAGGGAGGAAGGTGGAGCGAGAAAACGAACCAGGCAGAAGGAGGGGAGGAAAGATTGGCCAAAGTTTCGTACGTGTGAATTTTCTCCCTCTTTTGTGGGGCCTTCAATGAGCAATGAGCAGTAAGAATCCCGATACGGTCCAATATTTTAGATGACTTATCGGTGAATCCCGCGCCAGCTACAGGATTTCAAGAGAGAGTAGGGAGGCAAATCTGTCAACACAGCGGGACGACGACGGATCGCCCTCTCCTCCTCGTTCTACTTCCCCCTCTGTACTTCTCAGGCGGGGAAAAAAGATGGAGAGGAAAAGGAAATCTCGTCCTCGTTCTCGTCCTCCTCCTTTTTTTGCACACCCCTTCTTTTCCCTAAAAACGCTCCCCCTCTTCTATTCTCTTTCTCCCACGGCGCTCACCCCTCTCCTCCTCCACCTCCTCTTTCCTCTTTCTCGTTCGCTCACTTCCCCTCCACCGGATTTCGCGCAAAAAAAATCCTTTTCGGGATGGAGAGACTTTCAAAAAATGTTGTCACGGTCGCCTGCACCGATGGCCCTCCTCCTCCTCCGCGGGGAAGAAGCCGCGTCCGACCGACCGACCGACGGCCCTTCTCTCCGTAGTCTCCTCTTTCGTCGGTGCCTCCCAGCGCCAAACTGAGAACGGGGAGGGGAAGAGGAGGAGGATGGAGAAGGTTTGTGGAGCAAAGAGAGTAGAGAGGGGAAGAGGAAAGAGAAAGAGGAGGAGGAGGATAAGTAGGTGCGGAGAGGAGGGCAGAGGAAGGAAGGGGGGGAGGAAATATGTGAGTGCGCATAACTTTGTCTCAGACCTCACTTGTTCTTGCATGACATGTCAAGTGCTGGTGGTGGCTACAAGAGGAGGGGCAATTTATGAAAGGGGAGGAGGAGATGGAGCAGATTGGCTTGTTGTCTGAGCATTTTAGGACCAGTACAAAGGGCAATGAAGTTTCGAAGCTTTCACAATTTTTACTTGATCTTGGGTTTTGTGCACGCGCCTTTCACCCAAAGGCATTTTCCCCAATTATTGCTGTACCTCTTTCGCTGTACTTTTTGCTTTGGCGCAGAGGAAAATGGAAGCAAAAAGCCCGTTTCTTTGAGAGACCTTATCATCTTTCTTTTGCGGGGGGGGGAGAGAGGCCCCTTAGTGCAAACAGTTTTCTGCATCGATTGACCTACCTAGGAGAGGGAGGAGAGCCCTAGGGCGGAAGGAAGGAAGGTCAATACGCGCAGAAAAGGGCCTCCCTCTTACTGGCTTCCCCTTGCTTCAATTGCGGGCTGCATGGTGTTTTTTTGGAAAGGAGGGGGAGGCTTTTGCACGGTCGAAAAGAGAAGGGGAAACAAGAAACAACATTTGTTCCGCGCTATGATTCTGAAATTAAAGAGGGAGAAGGGCCTCCTCCTAAGATCCATTGTAGCTTGTAGTGTAATTTCAAAATGAACGACATCAACGCAAGACTATACATGACCTCTTAAAAAAGAGGGGCTTTTCCCCCTTTTTCCTTCTCGTTGCCTCTGCGGTAATCCAGAGCCCAACAATGGGATGGTCAAACAATTTTTCTTTTGAAAACTTTTCGGACTACTCCAACAACAAAACACACAAGGTCTTGTGATTGACCTAGTGGGAATCCCCTTCATTCAATGAACCCGGGAAAGTTTTTTTTTCTGCTTTTGCAGTTGAAAATGAAGAGGTTCCTTGTTTCAGTCTGCCAGTACAAGTCTTAATTACCTGTAAAATTTGTCTAATTTTCCTATTTAACTATTTTCCTTTCCAGATGAAGCAACATAAATTGATTTTGCACGGAAAGGTTTTCGCAGAATAAAACGCTCAAGGGAGCGCCTTTTTGTCACCTTGCTTTATTGATACTATCAACTATCAAGTAACATACATACGTATGTATAGTTACGCTACGAAATTAATCATTGGTTCAGGTGCTACTGCATACAAAATCAAATCTTTCAGGGCTCGTAGTCAACTCTCGTTATGCAGCATGTTACTTCATGTACCTACCGTATAAGTATATAAGTTTTTCCTTGAAAGCGGAAGACGCGGACGGACGTTTAGCGGTACAAATCGTAGCTTAGGAAAACGTCAGCTCCTAGAGGAAGAATGAAACGAATGTTGAAAACTGTTGAGCAAAACTGTACTATGATGCATAATCCGAAGGTTTTTTAAGATTAAATCATTAAAGTAAAAAAACCCTTATCTGGACCTGGACTACACAGTAGACTTTGAGTTTTCAGGTTAATCTCTGAACCTCTCGTTTTTGTGCACTTTCTCTGTGGCCGATCCACAAGTGCGTCAGCAGACGGGCGGAGGAGAAAGAGGAAGAAAAGAACAGAGAGAAGTAAACCTTCTCTCTGAAAAGAACGCCGAAGGGGTTGCCACCAGACGCCAAGGCCACTTCAAACGGCAGGGTTTGGGCATTTAATTTGGCATATGTACCGTAGGCGTGGGCGGACGTGATGTGGATATACAGTATTTACGTGCGAAATTACGAGGGAAACCATCTATAGTTGGCTAAAATGCTTACTTTCTCCAGCACAAAAAGATGAAAAACCTTGCTTCACCGTGGAAATAATTTTATCCAGGACAAGGGAACAATGTACGACATGGAAACAAGACACTCTTTTTTGGTATTTGTAATTTCGGAGTCCAAAAAAGATCGAGAACATTCTTAAAATATGTCTCCATTCTCGATGTCCTATAGTACTGAAGACCTGAAAAATAAGACAATACAATGGCGTGAGCCAACGAGTTGAGACTTGGAACAAGACAAAAGTACTGGGCAATTTGAATATATCTTAGAATATAGTGTCTTTCAAGCCAATGAAAAAAAACATGATTTTTAGCCTTTTAGGGCAACCTGACTCATCCAAAATTTCGCCGTTTTTCCTGGCTGTAACTTACGTGAATGTATTAACTTTTCAGCAATAATCAATAATATTTGGAAAAGAACACATCGTCCTATATCAAAATTTAAGAACACCTCTGATCTATAGCTCATTCCCAAATATATTGTTCCCCCCCTCCCTGTTCCGATTGGGTCCAAGGGTGTCCCCTTTCCCCCTTCCCCCTCCCGTGTATGACCTAAAATGGCAGCCATGAAACTTTTACAACAGATTTTCGTTGAGGAAGAAAGAAAAGAGAAGAGGGAGATTTTCTCGGCGGCGGAAGAAGAAGGAACGCCAACGCCAACGCCAAGTCCGTCTCCAACGCCATCCCCACCCCCCTGTGCGCCACCCGATGCCCTCGCCCGTGCAGAACCGCGGCGGGCGCCGCGCGGCGCGCCGCAACGACGCCAATGGCGCGGTCAGGGCCAATGCCGTCGGCGCCTCCCCCGCTCGCTCGGTGGCCTCCTCGCCCTCGCGCTCCTCCGCCGCCTCCTCCTCGGTGCAGGGTCGCCCCGCCTTCATCTACCCGGGGCTGGCCGGGTCCGCCAGGTACATCGGCGTGGACGGCGCCCCCACGCCGGCCAGGAACAACCACGACTCCGGGGCCTCCGGGCGCGGCGGCGGCGGCGGCGAGGCCTCGGGCGGCGGAGATACAGGTAGGAAGGGGTTACACGGCAAAGATGGGTGGAGTGTATCGTGGCTGTATGTCCTTAATGTTGTTCCCCTTTAGCCAAGCGGTCCAACGGCGACGAGTCCTCCTCGTCCTCCGGCGGCGGGGTGGTGAGCGTGCCTCCTGAGTGCGAGTACCCGCCGCCAGAGGACTGGAGACTCATCCGGGTGGAGATCGAGGACAGGGTGCGTCTGACCCTCTCCGTGCGGGACACCCTGCTCTGTCTGGCGTGCTGCGAGCTGGAGACAAGGAGGTTCAAGGGAAAGCCGGGGTAAGGAGGGAGTCGCCTTGAGTGCAAAGTTCTGCTTGTCAATGTTCTCTTCCTCCTTCCAGCCCGAAGTACTGCTTCTGGTCGGACAACCCCGCGACCATCTCCGAGGAGGAGAAGCACCTCCTGAACAAGATGCGCGTGCTGTCGGACGAGGAGCTGCTGGAGTGCCTGGAGATCCATCCTGACGACGTCATGGACCAGCTCGGGAGGGAGATCACCTGCGTCACCTGCAGGAAGGTTGCCCGCCAGCGCGCCACCGCCGGGCCAGACTCCATGGCCAGCGTCGTTTCCCCTATCACTGTGGAGGACGACGGATATTTAAGGATAGACGCTGAGCTGGCGAAGGTGAGGATAATTCTGGGCCTTGCAGGGTGCTTGGTTTACTGAAAATCCTATTCTTCCTTCTTTGCAGTGCCGCCAAAACCTGGCTCGCCTCCTGGTCGGCCACAGCAACCAGCTCCAGCAGACTGTGCATAACGCTCAGAACGGGACCCATTTGGGCGGCCCCGGTCCCAGCGGCCGCCTCGGGGCCAGCAAGCGGGGCGGCGGCGGCGGGGCGGCCGTGCGGTGCAAGGAGCACGAGGCGGCCAAGACGGGCGGCGTCGTGGTGAACTGCGGCAACATAGGGTGCACCAAGGATGGGCCGGCGGCGGCGAACGGCTGCACCGACTCGGCATGCGGGGGGGCCTGCGGCGGCGGCGGCGGCGGCGCGGCCGGTGACGGGAAGAAGCCTGTTTCACCAAGGCTGGAGAAGTGGATGCAAACCTGGAAGAGCTTGGGAGAGGAGTGCCAGCGGGCCGTCCTACTCATCATGAATGATAAATTACAGTAAGAGTAGTTTCTTTCCATTTTTAGTCCTATTTCCTTGTTAATTCGACTTTTCCATTGTAGTGACACGATGGACGCCTACCTCAACCGCCATAGTTTCTGCCACGAATGCACTGCCATGGTGAACCAGGCGTACGAACAGCTGGTGGATCCGGTGTCCTTCTCCGAGAGGGCGCCGGACCTGGCCTCACTCCCGCCCTGCAACAAGAAGGGGAAAAAGAGCGGCAAGAAGGGCGGCGGGGCGGCCTCGGCGCCACCTCCACCGCCCACCGCCAATTCCAGCCAAGCGGCGGGGTCCCCCAGCAAGAAGGCCGCGACAGCGGTATCTAACGGCGCCGAGACCAGCAATCAGCAACCGAAGCAGGCTGCTGCGTCTGCTGCTGCTGGGGAAGAGGACGAGGATCTTGAGGACGAGATCGACGACGACGAACAGCAGCAGCAGGAGCAAGAGCAGCAGCAGCAGCAGCAAAAGGAGAAGCAACCTAAGCAACAGCAGCAGAACGGTGCCGCCGTTAGTAATGCCAACGCCAGCGGCGACGGTCAGGGCACCTCCAGCAACGCCAACAGCAGCGGCGTTACTGCCCACCAGGACTACATAGTGGACACGAGCGGCACTTGGCGCATGGCCACCAAGAAGGCCGCGTCCGTCTACTACGAGTGTCGGATCTGGTCTTCTGCTGCCAAGCAGGCCGTGTTTGTCAGCCAGCGTGACGCCTGCGTGGAGTCCCTGCTGGTGCTGGCAGAGCCGCTGTACGCCGCTAGCTGGTCGTCCGCCGCCAAGCAGGCCGACCGGCACGCCAAGACGATGGAGGTGGCTCGCCGCGAGATGATGGTGTGCGTCGGGCTCATCCTCTGCGAGAGGCTGACCAAGCTGGACTTTGGTCTCTTCGAGGCGGCCCAGGCCTGCTGCCAGGTGGCGCGGGCCACGCTGCTGGCGGCCAGGTGCGCCGTGGAGATGGCGGTGGAGGCCAGGGGAGACGCCCTAGAGCACGCAGAGGAGGAGGACAGGCAGGCAAAAGCCCAGAAGAAGAAGGAGAAGAAGCAGAAGCAGCAGGAGAGGAGGAGGCAGCAGCTGGAGCAGGAGAGGGAGGAGAGGGAAGAGGCGCTCAGGGCACAGGCGGAAGCCAACAAGGAGAACGGGATCGTCGTCGTGGAGGTCATGGAGGAGGAGCAGAAACCGGAGATTGTAGAGGAGGAGGAGCAGAGCAAGCCAGAGGAGAACGCTCCCGTGAACGGAGCTTCCGAAGAAGCTTCTTCTGTGGAAACGACCAACGGAGTCGGCGAGGGAGGAGCTCAGGAGGGTCACCAGGGTGGGAAGAGGAACAGGAGGAACAGGAGAGGCGGAAACACCGCCAACAACCAGAACGGCGGCAACAACGCCCTGCAGAACAATCAGCAGCAGAACAACGGCAAGGCCAACGGCGAGGAGGATAACTCGAGCAATGCCGCTCTGACGGAGGAGGAGATCGCTAACTTCAAGGCCCGTTTCCCCGACAACCGCCAGCGCCGCATCGACCTCAGGGAGACCCTCAAGGCAAAGTTCCTAGACCTGATGGACCGAAAGGAGACTCTGGACATCAAGATCAGGCCCAGGGACGAAAAGATCAACCCGTGCTACTTCCTCCCCAACTGAAGAGGTAGCATAGCCACCCCTCCGTCCCCCTTTCCGCCTCCCACCCGGGGGAACAGACCAAGAGCAAAAAAACCCTCCTTCCTGTATCCTGCAATCCACCTGGTTGCTGTCGCCGTTCACCACTACTGACCACCGCCACTTCCGCATTTATACATTCGTTCGGTCGCCAAAACGACACATTGGAATATAGCAAAAGAAACGTAAAACTTTTTTGGGAAAACGAAACCCGCATGCATTCGAAGCAACGACGACGACAACAATACACACGCAAGTGCCTGACAGACAGATCAAGCTGCCAACTTGTATGAATTGCTGTTCACACACACCGCAAACAAAATCTTCCACCTGGAATAAAAACGCGACAGCTCTCCTCCCGCATTGGTACCAATCGGCGCAGACGAAACACGAAGGATGAAATAAGTTCCGACTATTCCTGAGCACACCCCATCCCCACAAGCACACTTATTGTGATCCCCCTCCCCCTTTTCCTTATATCTCACCATATCTAGCGGGAAGAGAAATCTGCAAAACTATTTTACTACACTCCCGCCCAAACACACAACACGCCAGGATTATGAAGCGTTTTCTTCATGTTCGAGAAGAAATAAGAGAAGTTCCCTCTGTGTATCTTTATTTTTTGCCCCCTCCCAGACCGACCGCCCAGTTTTTTTGTTTTTTTTCCGTTCCTTCTTCATTGGTACAATTATACCAGACTTGCGCGCTACTGTGAGTGCCGCAAGGGCTGCGGAGAGTTGTTTTTTCTTTCTTCGTAGGAGTGTGAAATAAAACGATGTCAGGAAAGATAAGGACTGTAGTTGGTATAGATATATTCTATTTTTCTCTGTAACTATTATTCATACATTTCAATTTTCAACCATGCTTGCAAACAACCTTGTTATCCATTGATACTTTGTAACTGTGGGGAAGGGAAAACATATTGCTGGCGCACAACCTCTGATTGTGGTACAACGCTGATTTTTTTTATCTTATTATGGAAGATGTTCGTCTTTTGGGAAAGTTTTTGATATGGCAGGAGGAAGGTGGTGCGTGTGACGTGGTCTGTATTTTACAGTGCTCTCTTTCCTTCGGGAAGAACATTTAGAAAAGTGAAAAAAGCTTCCATTGATACATGGGGCCGCCTTGAAATATGGAAAATCAAAAACAAGGGTTCACTTCAAATAGAATGTTCTGGCGTTGGCGAATCCAAGTATCTTGTAGATCACGTGCGGGGGGATCCTGGCGAGCGGGCACTCTGCCGGGTCGTTCTTGAGGCACCCTATCCAGAGCAGCCTCTCCTCTTCCCAGCCCAGGCATCGCGGCGGCTCCATCCTCCAGACCCTCCCCTCCGGGTCTCCCGAGTCCGGGTCCCTCGGGTGCCCGCCCACCAGCAGCAGGTGTCCGCCTGTCATTGACAGGGTTGGGCTGCCTCGAGCAGGGGGGTCGAACTTGATGGCGTCGGGCTTCCGCCTGTGGTGGAGCGAGACTCCTCCTCCGCCCGTCGTCCGTTTGAGTCGTCCGGAGGTTCCCCTGAGCCTGGTCCACTCGTGCGTGTTCAGGTTGAGTGTGTAGGCGGCGGCGGTAGAGCGCTCGTAGTCCTCCGCCAGAAGCAGAAGCCTCTTGCCGATCACAACACCTGCAAAATGTTATGCTTTCTTTATTGCACATTTTGGAAAGAACAACTACATCAAAATATACGTAGAAGCCTCAGACACAGCGATTGATAGCTGCAGCAACAATGACAGCTAAAACAGCAGCTACAACAATAGCTACACAACAGCAGCATCACTAAAAGCAGAAGCCAAGCCCCGTACCTGACGGCTTGCAAAAGTATATATGGAAGTCGAGCGGCGAGAGCCCCTTTAGCCCAAGCGGCGCCTCCCCCGTGGCCCTCAGCCTCTCCCACCGGTGGGTGGACAGGTCCAGCCTGTGCAGGTCCGTCATTATGCTCCTCCCGTCGTACCCGCCGTAAACCACGATGTATCCGCCTCTCTTGAAGGCCAGGCACTGAGAGCGAGGGGAGGGGGAATCGCCCGTGCACTCCACCCTCTCCCACCTGAGGTCCGAGAGGCGGAGGCGGTGCACATCGCTGAGGAAGGCGTAGGGGCCGCCCTCGCAGCACTGGCCGCCAAAGGTGTACACGTAGGACGGAGACGATGCGGGGCTCTGGTCTACGTATACGGCCGAGTGGTATCCTCTCGGTGAGGGTCCGCCGCGGTCCAGGTCAGCCTCCAATTGGCGGACAAACAGAGGAGGGGAATCGGGGGAGGGGGAGGAGTTTGGGACGAGGAAGCGGGTGCCGGAGTGGTTGTACTCGCGGTCAAAGCCGCCGTGCATGAACAGGACCTGGAAAGGAAAAAAACCCCACGTAGCTAATTGAAGTATCAAGGTGTACAGGAATTCAAATGATCACCTTTTCTCTCTCGCAGTATGCGTGTGCGAAACCGAATCGTTCGGGCAGGTCTCTCGTCTCCTCCGCCACTTCCAGCTTCACCATCGATCCCGTCAACGCAGCCCCGCTCTCGCCCTCACTCAATCGCAGAGCGGATATGTCCAAACGAGTCCTGCAAAACATGCATCGTGATCGTGAACAATACATACAACAATCTACAACTATGCAACTGTATTTAATTTTCATACCCGGTGTTTCCTCCGACCAGAAATAGCCTCCCGATTTCGTCCTCGAAAGCCGCGTGTCCGCTCCTCGCCGTGGAGGAGGCCTTGATGTCGTCTCCCTCCATTTCGACCGGGCTCCACCGCACTGCGTCGCCCACCACAGGGGATTTCGATCCAGTGCCCACCACGCCGCCGACGCTCGCAACCTTGGAAACGAGGCTTCCGCGTCTGGCCGTCTTCTCCTTCCTCTTGGTGGTGGCAGGAGCGGAGGAGGAGGAGCTACCTAGGCTTGCGTTGTTGTTGGTGGCCACCTTGGTGGTCGGCGATGAGGTGGAAGAAGATTCCATTCTTTCCTTTTCCATTTGTAGATATTGATCTCTCACTCTTGATTAATTTGTTTCTTCTTCACTATGTGCATTGTTATCACAGGTCATTGCTTCGTAATTTCCATTATTTTTATGCGTCCATTTTCCATGATATGGCTTTTCGTTTCTGTTTGATGTAATGTTTTGACAACCACTTTTCCGCTACATTGTGTCCCCCGGTCGCTCCGCGGCGACTAGTTTCTTTGGAGAGTGGGGAGGCTGCCACACCACTTCCTCCTCCTTTCTGTGTGTGTGTTAGGAGTGCGGTACGTGCCCTCCTTTCTTCTCCTCTTTTCCCTCTCCTCCTGCGTTCCTGGATCTTTATCTGCTCTATCCAACTTTCCTTCCTTTCTCTCTCTTTCTCCTCTTTGCCCTGAAGGTCCCATCTCCCCCCTCCCTCCACCTCCTCTCTCTCTCCTGGCAAAAGTCCCCAGGGAACATGAGAGAAGTAGAAAGCGGAGCTGTGCTGTGTAGTAGTGCCATGAGGAGAGTAGGGAGAGAGAAGAGGGAAGGTAGCGAGGGGAGTCGGGGGTTGGAGCCAAACTGGACAGAAAGAGAGAGAAACGCCGCAGGAATTCTCGAGTGTAAAAGGCGCAAACTAGGTTGCACGAAAAGGGAGGAGGGGGATAAACATAAGAAATCATTACAGTCAAGGATTCTGGTTTGGGAACCCGAAACTGCAAGAGTAGAGGAACAACCGAGGAGAAAGAAAAAGCAAAGGAGAGAAAAAACATCGTCGAAACATGGAAAGAAATAACAGATTCGTTTTCCGCGCGAGATGAATTACCAATGCATAGAAACAGGATGGATCATCTGAGAAAGGTTCCTTCCTCCTCCCTTCCATGAATGCATATCCTTCCTCCACCATCCTTCGAACCCCTGCCTAGAAAAAAACCTTCTATATCTAAAAAGACGACAGCCATACATACCGATATTCAGCTAAAGCTCGCTGCGTGGGAACGAGAAAACCTGTCTCATGTAGTAGAAGGTGCTCCGTTACCCACCCATTTCCACATTCGGCTGCTTGCTTCCTTTGGACCAGAATTCACCAGTCTTTGTCGAATGAGGCATCGCGTCTAATTAGTGGCAAACATAATCACCCACCCCCATCATCCAGCTGCATAACAATGGGAGTCCTTGATTAGTTTCCTCCATCGATCTGCGAGATCTCTGACGGCGGCAAATCCCAGGGGGTGGGAGGAAGAGGAAGAGGGGGGAAATGGCAATGGGAGGCTGGTGTCGACATTGGAGAAATGGGAAAAGAGAGGGTGGGACACTGAAGAAAAGGAGAAGAATGGGGACACGGGGGATAAGGGAGGAAGGGAGGTGTAGGGGAGAAATAAGGCGTTTCCTCCTCTTCCTCCTCCGACGCCAACTCCTTCATTACAGATTCTTGTCGGTGCCGCAGATCGAGGAGAGAAAAAGTCGCAGGGAGAAAAACAAAAGTGGAAAAAGGCTAGTTATCGGAAGATTGGAAAGTCAGGGAAGAAAAAGATTTGGGGAAAGCAAAGTCTTTGCTTGTTGGTGGGAGGAGGAAGAGGTGCAGCGAACAGAAGATAAATCTTCATTATCCCGCCACGCCGGATGCGCCCTTTTCATGCCAGGAGAGAAGCGGAGGCAGCAACAAAAGCGAAATCCCCTCCACCTCACCAACCAACCAGGTTTCTCCCCTCGCCACCCCACTACTTCCTCCCATATCCAAGCAAAAAAGAAATCCCCCGCCGCGGACTTCCCCCTTTCAACCCATTTCCTCCGCCTTCTTTCCTCAACCCTCACGTCTACACAAACTTCCAACATCCGCTTTTCCCTCTGGATCTGCCACAGGATAAAAAGGGAGAGAAAAACCTGGTTGGAGAGAGAAAGGCAAGGTGGAAAGCATTACCGCGGAGAGAAAAGAGAGTTAACGCTCTCCCCACCTCTCCTCTCGCTCTTGAACCGGGTGTGGTCTAATGAGAAAGGTAGATAGTCGGTGGGTAAGAGAGAGCCCTCTTTTCTTCCCCCTGTGTACCACTTTTTCTCCTTGACATCACCCGACAAAAAAGGGAGGAAGGGAGAAGAAGAAGTTAGATCGGGAGTCAATTTGTCCGTTCGTCTGTGGAGAAGGAGGAGGCGGTGGTTGGCGTCTTAAAGGATCCCCCTTTTTTCTCCGATCTCCAATCTGGCGTTCTGTACAGAATTGGAATTGGGTCGATCTTCCACTGATTGGGGAAGGAGGTTGAATTCGGAAAGTGAACAATGGCGCAAGATGAAAGGAGGACGACTACGATGTATTACTTATTCAGGGGACGTTCTAGAAAGGAAAAAAAGTTTGACTCTGCAAAGTAAGCAGAAAAGCTCTTCTTCGTCTTCCAACTTTTGCTCCTTTTTTGCTCTCAATATGTCCGACAAAAATGCCTGATTGTTCTTTTATCAAATGAAAAACATGCTGTAGCAGATACAGTTTGGTTGCCATTTGATCACAACATATTTTCTACTCATGGCGTACACTTTCAGACTCATTTCACAAAAGGACTTTCCGGAACCAAGGTTGGGTGAGTCCCGCTCAGTAAGTTCCTATTAGGCGGGGAGGCCACCGAAGGATTTTTCAAGACCGCCTCTCTTTCGGCGCAAAAATGCTATATTTTGAGAGGCGCCCACTTTTTATTTGTACTCTTGTTCGATTTTGGTTCTTTAAAAAATGATGCTTGAAAAAAGAACTAACACGAGGATAAGTCCTGTAACCTTTCTTGCCCCTCAAAAAAGGTCGGTGGGGGGCGA
>JAAUXV010098448.1_pt1 | contig 14668 bp, 19 predicted proteins | sample 7278181 | NCBI WGS metagenome assembly JAAUXV01 (sample SAMN14350114, study PRJNA611818) | marine sediment metagenome | isolation source: surface marine sediment (2.1m) | place: French Polynesia: Moorea | collected 2018-08
AGTGAGTGTACCTCCCTCTTGTGAGGACGCTGTTAGCGACTCGCGGTCAATGATCACCTGAGGCCAATCGTGTCTCATACTGCCGAAATAGGGATAATCTATGGCGGAGAAGAATTAAATCCCCCGTCTCGCCCCTTCATCCATTGCCTGCTGCACCGTTTGTTGGATGAAATATCAGCTTTTAAAAAGCAAGGCAGTTGTTCTCCGTAGCCGTAAAAGATTTTTAGCCGTGTTGTTAGTTTTGCTGTTTCAGCCCCTGTTACTAAGTTTGTAAGCAAAAACTGAGTGGAAAAGATGTTCCAAAAAAGGCCTTAGTGCGATTGAGCCAAGACACCATAAGACCATGAGGAGCGAGGGACAAGAATGGGATCATCCGCCGGGAACCGACACCGACTGCGCATCCTCCTCCTTCCCTTACTGCTACTTTCATCTATAAAAGGTAACTTTCGTAGCGGAGCTCCGGCGTACAGATCGTACTTCGGATAAATGTCGGGAAAACAGACAAAAGCCGAGGGTGGCATTTTCAATTGCCCCTCTTTTTTCGGTACTATTGTACTAAAGTGGTGAAGAAATGACAATGTATGTTGGTTTCTTTCGTGACGAAGTGGTAATATCCTGTATTCTTGGTTCTGAAACATACAACTCTATTTCTAGCTTGCTTTGTTTCTCTGAATAGTAGCTCGCTTATTTTTAATACCCTTACAAAACCACAGCCGGCTCCGCCCTAAGGATCCACCATCTCTGGGTCCCTGACCGGGCGAGGCTGAATGGCAGCGAGGACGCGAGGTCGGCGGTGCTGGACTGCGATTACACGCTGGACCAGAGGGACGAGGACTCGCTAGAGGTCAAGTGGTACTTCAGGTGATAGAAGGCTGTGAAACTGCAGTATGTCTTACTGAATTTATTTTGTTTCTTCACCTCCAGGCAAGACGAGGCACCGATATATCAGTGGGTCCCACCTAATGAACCACAGGTGCAAAAAAATATTATTGCTTTAGCTTCAACGTGCTCTGACAACGGCAAACTATTTTCTCTTTCTTTGAAGATCCTTAGCGCCCGCTTCGAGGACCATATCAACTTAGGCTACCGAGCAACCACCGACCCCCTGTCGGAGCGACGGGCGCTGCACCTGGTGGACCTAACGACTGAGCATTCTGGCAGGTACTCCTGCCGGGTCTCTTCCAACCACCAGGACGAATTCAGGGCCAAGGACATGGTCATATACGGTGAGCGTGATCTAAGATCGACCTTTGCCTGGCAACGCACATACAAATTTCCCACTAAGCCGATATTCCTCATTATCGCGCGGCGATGTCAACTCCCCGCGTGCGTGCACGTAGCGTCCGTTGACAACACGATGATGTACGTGCGGACATGTAGAAGGACATGTGTACTGTCTGTACTCGTATAGGGTACAACAATCAATGTTGGTGCTACATTTCGAACATATCCTTCTAGCTCCGCCCACTTCCACCAAGTTGAACCTAGAGTGGCTCTCCGAGTCCTCCCCTTCCTCCTCCTTCGATCCCGCCCTCAACGTTAGCTGCTCGATGGAGGGGGCCTTCCCCGAGCCCAGGGTGGGATTCGCTCTAAGGCATTTCGACGGGAGCAGGAAGGGCACGAGGTGAGTTCGCATTCACCGCAAATGTATTTGGCACATTTTAATTTTGCACTACTTTCCCCCCTCTTCAGCTACGACCTTAGGTCTTCGCAAGAGGCCACCGTGGACAGCGTGGTGACCTTCTCGGGCGGTTCCTACTCTGTCGCCGCCTCCATCCTCCTGCGCTTCCCAGTCGCCCTCAAGGTGCTGTCCTGGGACAGCGGCGACGGCCAACCGGGATCCTCGGCACCGCGCGCCGTTTCGGTCCGCGCTCGCGACGCCGCCGTGGCCTGCATCTTCGAGATTCCCGCCGCCGGGTACAGGGCGGCAGAGGAAAGGAGGGTGCCTCCCGCGCTGGCGGTGGTGGAAGCGGGCGCTGGCGGCGACCTATTGCTGCACTCAGGAGCGGGGATGGAAAGAAAGCCGATACTAATGTTTGCCCTTGCCGTCTGCATGATAATAAATTCGTTCTAGATAGATAAAAAGTGTCCATGTTCAAATTGCAAGCGCGTGGAGTACGTTCTACTACATCCTTAGTTATCCCGTGCGAGGTCTGACATTTGACCAAGTCCCTCTGATACTCTTACTATAAGCCCGGGTGCAATAGCACACAGAGGATTTTAACCCTCTAAAAAGCATTGTGCGGGTCATACAGCAGGAGAATTTTTTATATAAAAATATGCGTATGAGACAGTTGGCGCGCCAGCGCCTCGGCCTAGCAGGGTTTTGTAACGGCAAGTAGTTCGCTCTAAATTTAGCAAAATAAAATTGGCGATAGTAAGCAAAATAAACCACACTCCCCTTCTCTATACATGAGTCTTATGTCGCTGTTACAAGAAAAGCGACTTGAAGGAAGCAGAAGGTATGCCAATGGCTTCGGGGAGCTACCAGAGAAGCAAGAGGAAGGAAAGTGGAAATAGCTTCTTTTACGAACTGGGTGGGTCTGAAGTACTTACGTATTTAGTACTTTACATGGCATTCACCGCACCGGCAACTGATCCCCCCTCTCCCGCTTTCTTACAACGAAGATACAGTACTATATGCATATGACCGGTGATGATAAAAAGCTTAGAGAGACTCACGCTGCTACTGTACGGTCCGTACAGAGCGGCGGCGGCAGGCCTCTGTAGCAGGCGCGAAAGCCCTATCCTCCTTCCCTTCTCTCGAATTAAGCCCTCTTTCCGACGGAGGAGGTGGAGGCAGCAGCGAGAAGTCGACTCTCCTCTGCTTCACAACTGGTTTTTTGTAGGCCCGGTTCTCCCTCTCCTCCGTCTCCCTCCTCTCATTCTTTTCTTTTCTTTCTGTCTGTTGTAGGCGATGTACGAAAGGACACGCAGCATTTTATCTACAGAATAGCCCTAGCCGTATTTGTACAAGTTACTTTCCCCAACTGAATTAAGAATGAACTCGAATCCAAATCCTATTTAATGGGGCAGCGATTGCTTTCTTTCCGCTATCTGCATGGGATAGAATTGGCCAATTCGCGACAACTGTACGGTCTCTTTTCTTTCGTGCTCCAACCCGGGTGCACTTGCCCTCCCTGCCCTGCTCCGCCGCGGAGGAGAAGCCGACAGGGGCCTCCCCCTCCTTTCCCCCTCCTCCTCCGTTTCCCACCTTCTCTATCGTCTCCGCCACAGCGCTACCGATAGTACGCTCGACGATCTATCTCTCCGCCACGCAGTTGCGACTCTCTCTCTCTGCCCGGGCCCTCTCACGCTACACGTTACTGTACGGCGTGTGCAGTCAGGGTCCGCGGCCGCCGCAGTCCTCAAAACTTCGCGTCGTCGTGGGGTTTCTGTGCCCACCGCGGACGAAGGCGGTTTTTTTAGGGGAGGACAAGAAATAGAGAGCAATAGTGCAGTCAGAGGAGGAGAGAGGACGAACGAGGCCCGGGGATATCGAAGCACGCACCCGCCGCTCAACAGGAGGGAAGAGGCCCTCCTTCTCTCCCTCTTAAACGTAGTAGTACTATAGCGGGAGCCGCATCCGCCGACCTCACTGAGCGGCGTCCTCGCTCCTCCTCAGTCGCCGGCTGCTGCGGTGGAGGACAGGAGAGAGAGAGAGAAACAACACGTACGCAGGAAAAAAAGAGCTGAACACTCGTAGTTAGTGTTCTTCGTGTACATGAGGTGGCGAGTGTAACGAGAAGTTGTGTTCCTCGTGAAACGGGTTCAGTTTGCAGAACCTCTTTTCGTCACCAGTGGGGGAGCGAGGACGGCGCATAGCTTGTCTATCTAGCTATACTCGATTCTTTCCCCCTTACATTTTCCAGCCCCTCAAGCGAGCTGCAGTAGTAGCTGGGCCTACAGTGTACAGAGAGAGAAGACTTGACCGTCCGCGCGCTGCATATCTCCTTTTCGTGAGAAGCAGCGATTACGTAATTAACTTTTTTAAAGAGGGAGAAGGAAGAAAAGGGGAGGCGGAGGTGCAAAGGCCAAAGTGTATCGAACCGCGAGTGTGCCTGATACATCCCCTTCCCCTTCTCCCCTGAACTATCCGAACAGGGCAACAGGGGAGAAAAAACCGCACGTGGCTACTCTCCCCGTCCCCTCCCCCCTTTTCTTTTCGCGAAAGAATAGGGGATGTGATGGATGTGGTGGCACTTGCGAACGAAGAGGAGGCACTACTCTCCGCCGTCCGTTTTGGAGCCAGACGGTCGAGGGCGGAGAGAAAACCGGACCGGAGGCGCCACACTCTCGTCTCTTGTCGTAAGCAGACGGAGAAACTTGATCGTCGACTCTTCCTCCACATGGTACCGCGTACATGCATGCAATGAGTTATATAGATGAATAAGAGACACCCGTGATTCCCTACTACTGCTGTACTACGCGCAGCCAAAAAGATTTTTTGGACCACCATGGATGTGATCAACGAGCTGCTGAGGGACAAGGAAATAAGCACGGAGATGGGAGGTGGGGGAGGCGAGAACTGCGAGTTCAATGCCAGCTACCTCGGCCCTGCGAGCGGCGTCGGCGTCCCTCCCTCGCACGCAGGAGAGGGGGACGGGACCACCGCCCCCGTCGCCCAAGTGAGAGGCCCCTCCCCGGTTGATGATTCCCCGCAGAAGGATTCGCCTGGGGATGGTGGGGAGGGAGGAGGAAGCAGGGGAGGTGGAGGCGGCGGCGGCGGCGGGAGCGGGGAGCTGCCCACCGGCGGGGCCATCATCGTCGGAGAGGGAAGCTCCAAGAAGGAGTTTCGGCGGTGCGTCATATGCCAGGTGGGTGAGAGGCATTGACCGAGCAATAAGTCAATTAGTTAAGCGAATTTATGATTTATCTACCGGTATACATGTATATTTTCTCAGGACGTGACCGAACGCCGCCACCTAAACTACGGCGCAGACGCCTGCTTCAGCTGCCGCGCCTTCTTCCGGCGCACCCACCAGAAGCGCCAGCCGCCGTCCTTCGAGTGCAAGAGCGGCGGCGACTGCGAGGTGACGGCGCGGACGCGGCGAAGATGCCAGAGCTGCCGCTACGACCGCTGTCTGCGCGCCGGGATGAGGCCGGAGTTCGTCATGGACGAGGAGCAGAGGAGGGTCAGGATGGAGAAGTGTAGAAGGAAGAGGGAGGAGAGGAGGGGCGGGGGCGGAGGGGGACCGGAGGAAGAACAGGATGAGGGGACGGGGGAGGTGAGCAGGGAGCCCCTGAACAACAACGAACACCAGCACCGCGGCGGGGGCGGCCGAGGTGGTGGTGGAGGATCTGCAAGGGGGAGGAAGAGGGCGAGAAAGCGTGCGATCAAGTCAGAGCCGGACAAGGGCGAGGTGGACGAAGACAGTCAGTCCTACCTGCTGCAGTTGGCCGAGGTGGCAGCCAGGCAAGCCGCATCCCCGTCCTCAGTCCTGGGTGGTGGTGGAGGAGAAGGTGCATCCATCAAGCAGGAGGAAGAGAGAGAGGAGGAGGGGGACAGAGGAGGCGCAAGGAGGGATTTCGGCACTCCGCTTACCCTTGGTCAGGGCGCCTTCTCCATGCAGCACCACATGCGACAGAGGTGGAACTCTGCCACTGGGGATCTCACGTCCCAGCGCGGAGGCGCAGAAGGACCCATGGACGAGGAAACAAGTCCTGGCGACCACCTCAGACACCTCCACCTCATGCAACAGCAGCAGCAGCAGCAAGAGCAGCACCTGGCGAAGCAAAAGTCGGATGCCGACGCCAGGGGAGTCATGACGACCACCACCCTACAGCTGAGGCAGCAGCCCCACCTGCACCACCATCACCACCACCAGCACATGCACCACCACCTTCACCGGCACTACTCGGTCGACCAGGTAGGAGACAAACCAGAACGTCACAGCGAATTCCAAGCGATCTACAAATTGAAATAGCCTCGTATTAGCGTTTAGTGTTTCCCTTGTAGGACTCCTTCTTCTCCCCGCACCCGCTCCAACACCACGAACCCTGGTCCGACGGCGGCGGCGGCGGCTCGCCCTCCCAACAGCAGTGGAGGAACTTTGTGCCGCCGCACCTGCAAGCCATTTTCCAGGACGGGCAGCAGCAACAGCAGGCGTTGCCACCGCAGCAACAGCATAACGGTGGAGCCGATAGCGAAATTCCCGAGAGGTGGAGGGGCCAGCCGTCAGAGGACCACGACGAATCCCAGCAGCAGCAACAACCTCAACAGCAGCAGCCGAGGCCTTCGCCCGACCGGGTGGTGGCCGACATCGAGCGGTTCCTCAGCACAGACGGCGGCGGCACCGGACACGGGAAGGAGAAGCGACAGAGGCGACACGAGGAGGAGGAGATGGAAGAAGAACTGGACGACGAATCCGCGACAAGGCAGCTAGAGTCAAAAGTGTCGCTGCTGACGGCGGAGCTGGAGGTGGCGCAGCGAGTGGCCAAGAAGAGAAACCTGGAACAGGCTTGTTGCAGTAGCAACAGCAGCAATAGCAACATCGTGCCCAAGGCGCAGTTGAGCCTGGGTTCCGTCTTGGCGGGCGCCTGCTGCCAGGTGTGCGGAGACGCTGCATCCGGCGTTGGAGACGCCGGCGACGCCAGACACGGCATCCTTTCCGCCTGGCATTCCGCCGTGAGCGACCACCTCTCCCCTGATCCGGACTTGCTGCAGGGTCTCATAGTCACCCACCAGGGAGGGACCCTTGTACAGCGGAGGCAGGTGGAGCGACACCTCGAGCGGCTCAGGGAGTTCCTCCTCTCCTTCCACGAGCTGGCCGAGAAAAACAAAGAGGAGGTTGGAGGAGGAGCAGGAGGGGAGGATCCCGAGGCCATGGGGCGCCGAGCGGACCTAGTCGTCCGCTACGCCACCTCCCGCTACGTCGGATCCATGCAGCAGGACCCCCCGCCCAGCGCCGCCTCGCAGCTGCAGTGGCTCTTGCTGTGCCAGCTGCCGGCGCACGTCACCAAGGTCCTGGGCATGAGCTGGCTCTCCCCCGAGCAGGCCAGAACGGTGATCGCCACACCCAACCAGCAGCAGCAGCGTTATGAGCGCAAGTTTCCCTCCGTCTTCCCTGACCTGCCCTTCCGCGCGCTGCCCCTCCTGGCATACCTCGTCCTGTCAGACCCGCAGGGGCCGTTCGACGGAGCCGCGGGGATCCTGGCCGCCAAGCTGAGGAGCTCGGCCAGGGAGATGAACAGCTCCTCCTCGTCCTGGGACGGAGAGGACTCCTTCCTCTGCGGGACCTGCTGCGACAGCCGCGTCCTCTTGGAGACGCTTGACTGCCTCTTTGGCGCCGGAGGCGGTGGTGACAGGGAAGGCGCTTCTGCCGAAGGCGACGTGGGAGAGAAAAAAGTGGAGGAGGGCTTTGTTTCGAAACACATCGCCAGGTTGGCCTTTCTCGTGGTGAATCATCTTGGAATCTTTGGAAATATTTTTCCTCTTCTCCAGGGTTCGGGACGTCTTCCGCCACGTGGTCCCGTTCGACGACGAGCTGCTTAAGGACTTTGTCATGTACACGCTGGACGTACCCATCTCCAGGAGCTTCGCCATCAAGGGGGTGACGAATCTCGCCGACAGGTTTTGCGCAATCATACGCGGGCACGATGGCATGGAGCACCTGTCCGACGAGGTGAGGGGACAGTGCCAGATGCGTATCTTGATGGGCTTTGACAAATGTACCATCATTTGTAAAAGTCCGTAAGTTCTAAGGAGGACTAAAGTCGGTCTAAAAAAACCGAAAATGATTGAAATTGACTTCTGTATTGAGGCATATTATAAGCTATGTACATGTTATATTTTCCTTTTTTTGGAAATGAAAAAGTGGCCCGGGACAAGAAGATGAAGAAGACGAAGAAGAATAACAAGGTCTGGGCTGCGTTGCAGGCTTTATCATCGGCGTCATTTTTTCGGAGGTTTGTGGGTTTTTCACAAGTGTTTCAGGTCCATTGATTCTCTCATTATGCTGAAGGAAATCCGTCGTTGGATTAGTTTTGAATTCAAATTTTATTTACCTTCTTCTTAATAAACTTTTCACTGGAAAATTGGAGATGGGGATGGGCAATTCTTATTTCGATGTGGTTTTTTTTTCGTCGCTGCATGTTTCGAAAGCAATGCTACGTTTCTCATGTTTTTCCCGATCATGCAGTCTGAGCTGATCCACCTCCTGGAGAGCGGCGCCGTCTTCCGCGGGGCGGCCCTCTCGCTGCTTCACTGCTACGCCCTGCCCGACGGCGCCTCCCAGCTCCGCTTCTGCCTGGGCCAGGAGGGCGAGCCCGACGAAGAGAAGGTGGGCTGGCGCAAGTACGAGTCCATGGTGGGCGGGCGGCCGTTCAAGAAGGTGGCGCTCAGGGAGATCAACGACAAGAGCAAGGTGCTGGAGCCAAAGAACATGGAAAGGTGAGATTGAAAGGAGTTTTGACTTTGGCATCCACTGTCACTTTCTCTTTGTTTCCTACAGATATTCTGCCCTGATGGAGCACCTGCACGCCATGGTTCCGGACGGGGACACCTACCGCCTGCTGGTGCTGGCGGCCGTCTTCCGACACGAGAAGGACTTCGGAACTGGCGCGGCGGCCGTGGAGGCAGCAGCACTGGCTCGCGAGCGATACTGGTCTGCCCTGGCGCGGCGATCGGCGGGCTCATCAGCTTCCTCTTCCCCGACCAGGAAGGCCTCCAGGAGCGGAGGAGAATGCGTTGGTGGCCAGAGCCGCACTCTGGCTTCCGCCCTGGAGGAGGCCATGCCGGCGCTGGAGGAGCTGGCCAGGATCATCCGGTCCATCATCCCGCCGTCCCTGCGACTCGGGCCGGAGCTGCTCAAGAAGAGCGCACAGGACTTCTCTGCTGCCGCCGGAGAAGCCTAAAAAGGCGAAATGGGGGCTGCACAGAAACGGTGTAGTCCGGATCATGTGCGAGTTTGTCAAGAAACTGAAGAAACCCGTCTGTTTAGCTGGCACCAGAAAGTCGAAACTTATTGTTCGGTTGGTGTTTCCGCGTTTGCTCAATGTGGTTTAGGAACAGTGGAAAATGAAAAAATGTGATGAAGGCACAAAAAGGTCCCCGTGAGGCCGTGACCCGTCCCCATCCCCCGAAGCACACACCCATCCCTACCTACCGGCATGTTGGTTGTAGCACTTTCGCGCCTATAATTAAGGCACTTCTATCGTCTTTCCTTCTAGACCTGTGCGGTGTGTGAAGGCAAAAGCAACTTCGGAGGAAAGAAAAAATGCAACGGCTTGGAGAGCTACGTGATGTGTGTACATGTGTTGTACATTGCACTCGTTCAAACACAAATTTCCCAACTACCTCGGCTCATGCAACGAAAGAAAAAAAATCCGGCAGCCGCGCTGTTTCGTGCCCCCTTTCCCATCATAGTACGTAGGTGCACCCACCCATCGTCTGTTCGAATGTTAGTTGGCGCAGCGGCACTGCTGTTTGAAACCTCCGGTGTACGGACTCAGATTTGGTGGGAAAAGGTGTGAGCTGTGCTTTTGTCTCTTGTCACGTTAAACCGGTGAACACTTGTGATGTTTTGTCGTTTGTCGCTATACAGAAAAAAAAATGCGCCATGAAATAACTGAGCGCTGAAAAAGATCCCTGACCTAAAACCCTGGTGTTTCCTGTTACCTATCTGCGGGACAAGCAAAAAATAGACTGATTTTTGCTATCATTGAAGCTGCCCCCTAACGCGCAGGGGCACGAAGCAGATTTCCTTGTCCCCTTAGAAACATAGATATCATGGATGCGAGATTGTAACGGTACCTCATCACAAGCGATGTGTATGTCTCTCCCTCCTAAAATATCTGGGTAATTATGAGTTCGCACCTCCCGTATGAAAAGCATAAATAAAAGTAGAGCGAGGGCGAGCAAGTCTTTTTTCTGGTGCATATATTTCTCATTTCTTAGCTTATCTCTTTTTGCTTTCTATACTCATACCTAACGTACGCACTTCTTCTTTTGACAATTGACTAGGTTTATATTGGAGGAGGGTGGGGAAGCGATAAAGTACAACACACAATTCTGTGCTGAGTACGGCCTCGGTAGGAGGAATATAGCGCGCAATCATTAGGAATCGATGCGGCTATCTGTCGCAACAACCGTCGCTTGCTGAATGAAGAAGGGGGGGAAAGGGCTTTCCGGAAAATCGGAAAAAATACGTGTTGTAGTAGAGGGAGCTTCTTTCTCTGTGCGGAAAAAATACCTTTCGTGCCGGGCGATAAAAATATGGCATCTTTTTGCTCTAGTAGGGTATCGCGGTGGGATCGAGGAAGCATTGGCGGCGCTAGGAGAGAAAATGCTTTCGGAAGGGAAATTGTTCTTTCTTAGCTCTTGACACTTTCTGTTTCTTCATCATCCGATAGTGAAGACGGCGAAGGAGTTGGAGCACCATTCTTGAAAACAAGGAGGTTGAGGGCGACGGACGACCATCGATTTCCCCATTTTATCCACTCCGTCTTGCGCTGTACGTCCGTCGCGTCGCGTCGCCCCCCTTCACTCACAGGCCCAGTTTGTCGCACCCACTCATCGTCGGGCAGTTGTACGATGTACACAATATCTGCAAACACGAAGGAGAGAAAAGCACGTTGTAGACGCGTGGTATTTCACTCATATCGGGCGTGTTCGAAAAAGACTCTCACCAGACATGGCCGTTGTGCATGGACCTGCTGCTGCTGACGACGCTGTTGGCCCTGAACAGCTCCGACACGGTGACGGAGACCCTGACGGTGCCCTGCTTCCTGGGCTCCAGGATGTCGGCGGGGGAGCACAGCAGTTCCTGCGACGGAAGGAAGAAGATGATAAATCATTTGTTTGCAGCCGTATTTGGCTTACAAGTGTTTCCCCACTGCATGAGCTTACCTTTTTTTAGGTTTAGTCCCCCAACAAGAGACATGACACGAGTCTTTTCCATAGGCTGGGTTATTTTTGCGCGCAGGGCAGTAATCATTTCAAGCGAGGTGTGACAGGGAGGCAGGCAGGCGCCCTCATATTTTTTTGCGGGAATGGTCTTTTTCTATTTCTTTTTTCCAAGCATATTTTGGTGTACGGAGCGATAGCTGGCATGTAGCAAGGTATGTTTGTCTTTTTTCCTTTCTTGATCCTTTTACAAAATTTAGTATAACAAGGTGGGAGGAGAGCGCGAGAAGCTTTTTTGACTTTTTTTCGTTTTTGACAATGGCGACGCGAGAGAAAAGCACAGCGCTGCGTTAAGAGTGTCGGGGGCTAATGTGCGAAATTATAAGATGGGAGGCATAGGAAAAGGGAAAATACTGACTGTAGGAACCGCAGTAGAGAACGTATCAAAATAGTAAAGGACTCAAATGGGTGATGAAAGAAAAAACTATCACAATTCTTTGCTGCTACAAAACGAATAAATTTTTGTATCCTTTCTTCGGCGGCGGCGGGGATTCATTTGCAGAGGGTGAAGCAAAAAGTGCGGTCCAATTTGTCTTTATCAAATTTCTTAATCACGAAATAGCGTACAACAAGTAGGGTGTGGGCTCTATCCGGGAATCCTACAAATGCCCTCGTTCGATTTCTCTATCACTCAAAGTAAGGCGCCGGCTTAAAGAAGTGCAGGATGACTGCGGTGGCGACGAAGAGAAGGGCCAGCGCCAAAGACTCCGCCAGTCGGTGGCAATCGCTTCCGCTCCTCCTCTGGTCCAGCGCCGTCAGGGAGTCCACCGCGTCCTCCGAAAAGCCTGACGTGGCAACCCTGGCGGCCTCCTCCCTGGGCACCAGGTCGGGGAAGTTGGCCCCGGGGTTGCCACAGCCGCCCAGGCCTCCGTCGTCATCTTCCACTTCCTCCTCCTCCTCCTCCTCCTCCAGATATCTATCCCTGTATCTCGACTGCGGCGGCGCCACCTGGGGCAGCTCCAGCCGCTCCGCCAGTTCCGCCAGTGCCAGGAGGGTGGAGAGCGCGGCTGCGACGTCCGGGGCGGAGGAGTGGACCACGTCTGTCCACCGGAAGAGGTCGTCCTAGGGATCGAGGGGGGAGGGAGTTAAGGGGATGGGAGTGAAAGGGATATTTCGGGGAAATCGTTGTTTGGAGCCGCTGCCGCCACCTCCACCTCCTTTTCCTCCTCTTCGGTCACCCATTTTTCTCTCCCTCTCTCTCCCCCGGTGCTTGGTTGGTTGTGGAAAAAGGAGACTTGGAAGTGGTTTCGATGCTGCACTTTAAATTCCGATGGAGGTGTTGTAGTAGGTAGTAGGTGGAGACAGTTGCTCCAAATGAAAACTAAACGCAAACTGATAAACGATGCTCCAACGACAGCAGCGCAGAGAGGGAAAGGTGGTTGCTGACTGGTGGTGACAGGCGTAACTTAAGAGACAGGATTCGTTTCAGATACTCTCGACCTTTTGAGACAGTTGTGGTGGGTGCCTAACACTGCAGTCATATACGTACTTAACATCTTACAAAAGCAACAATAATCGTTTTGCTTTCCTCCCATAAATGGACGCCAAAATGCAACATCATTTTTTTGCCGTTCGAAAAGCCTCGCTGTCACACCATCGCTTGATGATTGATACACATCATGACATACGTGTAATGTACGCATGCACGCATACGGAATTGTTTTTGCTTTTTGCCATACCAAAAAGTGCCATACGCTCTTTATTGGTTTACAAGTTCATATTTCAACATTCCTCTTCTCTCTCCGCCATGGCATGGCTAATATTTGAGGTAAATCTTGCCAAAATTTAATTAACTGTCGTATTAGTGAAAGCGCCTCGGGCTATATGTGCGCATTTTAGCTTCTACTACAGTGTTAGATAAACGAGAGTGATTACTGCAGCTGCAGATTTATTTGTTTGTGGTAAGGAAAAGAAAAGAAAAAGTGCGCCAGAAAAGTGAAGTGGCTAAAGAGAAGTACGAAGTTAGTAGAGAAAGAAGCGGAGAGTGCAGAGAAAAGGCGAACAGCACATACTGTAGATGCAAAAGACTCCAAGGAAAAACAATGCCAAGTCCCAAGGAAATTACGGACGAGGAAGAGGAAGGAGGAGCAGAAAGATATCGTGGTCTCGGGGGAGGGTCACAACCAAGCACCGGGGAGGATACGGAGAGGGGAGGAAAGAGGATTGAGTAGGAGGAGTAGGAGTAGGGGGAGGCAGGGCTTTCAGCGCAAGCCAAAAAGGAAAAATCGAAAGATTCCGCCAAAAAGTATAACGTCTGTGTGTGGTTTCCAGAAGCGGTCTTTTCTTTCTCTTGCAAATTCATCACCCCGGTGGAATTCAGGGTTATGTTGGGTTATTCTGGTTTGGTTTGGTCTGCACGAGAATAACACATTGAAGAGGATGACTCACCTCTCTGACGCCCATCTTCCTGCAGGCCAGCAGGAAGTTCTCCACGTTCCTCCGGCACTTGGCCGGATTCAACTTGGGCTGGAAAGGATAAACCAATTGTTATTAATCCGTCGATTCAAGACAGACTCGAGTTCTTACCACAGCCGGAGAGGGCACGTGTATGGTCGGCACGGCCCTGGGCCTGACATGGTTTGCGATGTGGCACAGTACGACGCCGTCCTGCAGCGACGCCGCCAGGTCGTCGGGGAGGCTAATGCGCAGGCGCGACTCCACGTGCTGCCGCAGGCGGAGGATGTGGGCCTCGGCAGGGGCGGACTTTTCAGCCTCGCCGCGGCGGAGGTAGGAACTCGAGGCGGTGGTGGGCAGGCCGCTGACGTGGTGTTGAGGGAGGCCGTTGGTGGAGGCGGGCTGCGGGATGCAGCTTGTGGAGGCGGCGGAGCGGAGGGAGGAGGCCGCAGTGGCTGACGAAGCGCCGTTGACGTGGCCTCCGATGGTTCCCCCTCCTGCCCTCCCGCTGTGAGGCCGCAACGGGGTCGAGGCCGTGGAGGACACAGAGGCCGTCTCCAAGCAGGTGGAGGAGGCCGCCGCGGTCAGCTGCTGCTTAGACTTGACATAGGACAGAACAGCCTCCTTCTGCATGGACTTCATGTCCAGGTGCATCTGCTGGTGCTGGTGTTGGTGTTGTTGCTGCTGTTGCATGATGGAGGCTGCCGACGTGGTGGATACCGTCTTGATGGTCTTGCCCGAGACCTTTGTCATGGTGGTGACGGAAGAAGAGGATCTCAGCTCCGAGGAAGAGGAGGAGGCGTCGCCGGATCCGTTCTGAGGCTGCTGCTGCGACGACGACCGCTTGAACTGTTGTTGTTGCTGTTGCATGTTGTAGGCCGTCGTCTCGGAGTGCCTCTGCTGCCGGAGTTGCTCTTTGAATTGCCTGCGGATTAATTCACTAATTAAATTCGGGAGTCTATTTGCAATAACAAATAGCGTTAAGTGCTCCTTCCGCCAATGGTGACAAAAGCCCTGGAAGCCTCCGCAAGTAAAACTGAGGAAGGAAGTTACGGATGTGCCACTACGAATCCGTTATTTGTCAGAATAAACCACTCGGTAGACCGTATTAAAGACAAATATGGACTCCGGGAGAGTTTAGTCGAGTAAGGGACGTAAGCTGTTAACTGTAAGCACACACAATAAGACATGGTGAATGAGTAATGGTAGTTGGGTAAGTCGGTGAGTCAGGTCAGTACTAGAGAATTACTCTTCTTTGAAGGGGGGTTGGTTATCCGATCTTCCACTGTGGTGTTAGGACCCGCCGTCAGTAGACAATCGTGGAGGCTGTACCTATAGGTCTGGTGCGCCTGTGGCTTGGCGGGGGTG
>JAAUXV010031958.1_pt1 | contig 14597 bp, 21 predicted proteins | sample 7278181 | NCBI WGS metagenome assembly JAAUXV01 (sample SAMN14350114, study PRJNA611818) | marine sediment metagenome | isolation source: surface marine sediment (2.1m) | place: French Polynesia: Moorea | collected 2018-08
GGCGGCTCAAATCCGTCGCCGCCTCCGCCCTCTAATTCGACCAGCTTGCGATTTCTTTTCGGCACAGGAAGTCAATTCCACCGGCAGCGAAAAAGAAAGGGGTAAGGGTGGAGTTCCTGAGTCGGATTTTAAGGAGCGGGGCTTCCCCTCTCCTCCCTGCCCCGCCTCGCCTCAAAACGCAGGAAGGAAACTCGCAATTTCTTAGAAATGTGCCGCCGTCTCGCCCGGTGAAATTGGAAAAGAAATCTTGCGCGACAATGTTTGGATACGGCCAACTCACCTCCGTCGGGACTTCGCCTGCTGATCAGCCTCTCCTCCTCCGCCATCGTCCCCGTGGCCGACGTCGCCAGCAGCATCAGAACCAAGGCCAGAGTGGTTGGTCCCGCTGCCCCTCCGAAAGGCATCCTCATCCGCTGTCCTCCTCCACCGCCACCGCCTCCCTCTCCTACTCCGCTCCGCACCCCGCCGACGGCCTCCGCTTCCGCCACTCCGCCTCCAACCCGGGACGGTCTCGACGTTGCGGCGTCGGACGAGGAGGAAGAGGACGGTCCACCGATGGAGGACGGCGACTGAGACGAGACAGCGCCGCAGCAGCAGCCGACGGCGCCTCCTCCCAGCCGGAGGCTGCTGTCCATGTTATTGTTGTTATTGTTGTTGTTGTTCATGTCAAACATTGTATCCTGCTGCCTCTCCTGCTGCTGCCCGTAGGCCCTTCTGCCTGTCATCCTGCCCATCCTGTGGTCCTGGTCCTGGTGTCCCCTGCTGCCACTGCTACCTCCGCTCATAGTCGTGGCCCCGTGCCACCTGCTAGCAGGGTGCTGCTGTTGGTCCCCGCCGCCGCCGCTTTCAGGGGCCGCCGCCCCTTGGTGACCCATATTCAAACGGTTTTGTATTTCCACTCGATTCGGATTTCCCCTTTTTCCTCCGGGAAATCACATGTGGGTGTGCTCCTCCCCCTCCAGTTCTCGTGATGTTCTCTCTCCTCAACCCGAAACCTGATGAGATGGAGAAATCCCTCCGGGCGACAATGCTCTTTCGCCCTTCCTCCTCTTCTCCCTCGACGCTGTCACGATGGGGGACGTTGATGGCTTGCCTGCGGAAAAGACAAGAGGGAAAAGGTTGAGAAAAACATTATTCCTGAATTAAATTGCGGCTGAGAGATGGGGGGAAGTCGAGTCGGGTCGCCGGGGGAAGCCTATTTTTTATGTCTGCGACCTCGTCGGCAAACTCTACAAAGGGATTGTTCATGGCGTCTCGTCTCAGCTTCATTCAAAGAATGTCTGTAAGAACAGACATCGAGAAATTGCTTGCACGAAATAACACAGGTGCCAAAAACTTTGCGGGTGTAGCAAAACACAGACACGTATAGTAATTAACCAGTTTATTGTGGGGCGGTTTGTTTCCACATTGATCCCTTTCTTTTCTTTTATACGCGAGGAAAGTAGGGATCCATCCTCCGCCACCGCCGAGGCACAAAGGGAGGGCGCGTGTTCTATAAAAGGCACCTCTCTCTCCTCTCCATCGCATCGATCAGGCCGCATTTAACGGCGGATTTTCTCCAACCGCGACCGTAGAGGGAGACTCAAAGGAAGAGAGGCATGGAACAATGGGGGATCGAGAAGGGGAGGAGGGACCTCCTTTCTTCCTCATGCCATCCGACGCCTACAAAGTTGGGCCCCGTTAAATAAACCTCCTCTTTTTATAGGGTTACGCCGCGAGTTATTACCGCCTGGTGCAGCGTTAAAGGCGTGTACGGCGTGTGCAGTACATGCGTGAGACGGAGTCAATTTCCGGGGGCGTGTTGATATTAAAAGAAGAGTGTCGAGGGGAAGGAAATGGGTCGGGAGAAGGAGCCGGAGAGGTCGTGTCTGCATGATGCGGCTCAGTGCGTCGAGCGCATAAAAAGACAGCGCAGATCCTTCGCGCGATCTTGCTAAAAAGATCTTTTGCTCCATGCACCAGAGGAGAGTCACGCTCTGCACGTACGACGGGTCGGTCGTCGTCGTCTGCGCGCGAAGGCCGGTCACGGACGGCGGCGGCGTCTTCGCTCGATGCCCAAAGTGCATGCAAAAAAGTGCACTTGAGCCCCCAATCGAACCGCGACTTAAATGGGGAGGAGGAGGAGAGAGTACCTTCCTTGTGTGTCTGTAGATTCTTTTGCCGCCGCCCCGATGGATCGAGAAGGAAGGAGAATGGGGGAGGGACGACGTAAATCTCCCCCTCCCCCTTTTCCCAAATCGGAATCCCAAAGAGACTCTTTCAGTTATGAAACGTTGGTGGCGGATGCCCATTCCTCCACTTGTTTTCCCCCCTTCTTGCGTGTGTGCGTCATAAAGTTGTCAGGCGGAATAAATGGGCATCCCCCCCTCCTTTCCTCCCTTCTCTGGCGAGGAGAAGAACCGGTGCGACGCTCGCAAAAATGGGGGGGAGGCCTCGACCGAGTTGGAAACGAAACGACCGGTTCTTTTTTCTTCCCCTTCGCGAAATTCCTCTCCCTCTCTCCCTCTCCCCGCTAGAGAAAAAAACTTTCCTGATTCCGCTCGGCGGCGGCTTCTGTGGCCCTAAATTTGCACAATAGTTCGGGAAAAGGTAGAATGTGGTCAAGGGCGGCAGGGCAAGCAGGTGGGATGGGGGATTACGTTCTTTTTTCAGTCCAGATCCTATTTTCGGAACCTGCGCGACTTTTTTCGCCCGAGGATTGCGAATTCCTTTGCCGAAATAGGCGGCGCGGTTTGCCGGGGACCCGGTTGGTAACAGGCCCTACAGAAGGAAAGGGAATTCTAGGTAGGTAACCTAAATAAAGTATCCACGACTTCAGAAAGGCTTTTCTTCTCCATGTTCCGTTCTTCGAACATTACCTTTCATTTATTCCATCTCTCCCGCCCTCTCTGAGGCTCCCCACCACCACCATTGCGAAAACGCGAATTACTCATTCGGTCCCTCCTCCCCTCCCCAATCCCCACCGCCATGCCCCATCGAAGCCGCCGCCCGCCAATATCCCTCCCGGTGGGAGATCTGACACTGCAATTTTTCCTCCAACTCCAGGCTCGAAGAGACGTCAGACCGTGCACTCACATATGTACGTACGTATACGCGACTGCGGAGGAGCAGTATCTCGCAGAATGTTTGTCTTTTCCCACTTTTCCTTCACGCCAGGCCTATACGCATGGTGCGTGTGTCTGTCACGTGCCTCCTCCTCCTCCTCCGACTTTGAAAAAGACGACGGCGCGGAGTGACGCGTTAAAATCTCCTCCTCCTTCTCCGTTCGAGCGCGAAACCCATCCTCGCCCCTCTTTTTTTTCGCCCAGGTGCATGTACAGTACCACGGCTGGATGGCTTTTTTTGGTCGGCGAGACCCACAAGCAAGCGGAAAACCCTCCTCCCCCATCCGACCAATGTCTTGCGAAACCGCCTTTGGGGTTTCCTTTCCTCTTTCCTCCTCCCTCCCTCCATCTTCGTGCCAGATTAATTGAAGATTTCTCTTCCTGTGCAAAAGGAAAGAGAAGAAGAGGAGGGAAGAGGGCACCTCCTCCTCCTCCTCCTCTGTGCCTTCGCGGCAGACTCTGCAAGCGGCGTGGGCGTTTGGGTGGAAAAGAAGCGCGACTTTTGCTCCCCCCATAGAACACGCCACTTTACTGCTTTGTTCCTACACGCAGTTTTTCCGCGTTGTTCATATCCACGACCGACTTTAGTATTCTTTTTTTTTCTCGCGCTCTTCCGGTTGTCGTCGATTTTCTCTTCTTCCTCGCTCTTCCTCGTAAAACCAGCGAGTGAGATATTGTGCATGCGTGTTCTACAACCATGTTCCTGCCCCTTCTTCCCCCCACCCTGAGTTATACGCGCAATTGAGCTCTTCTCCGTCAGATTTCTTTGGCGTGGGCGTGGCGGCGGAGGAAGACGCCTCTTCAAAGACCGAGGAGGCATTAAAAGGCCCTCCTCAAGGAAAGTCTAGGAAAGGGCTCTAAAGCGGTAAATGCACGGTCGTTGCGGGACTGAAAAGGCCCTGCCTGCCCTCTCGCCCCTTTTAACCGTGGCTTTAAAAAAATCCCCCGTCCGCTTTTGGAGGGAGGTCGGAGAGACGTCTAGACGAATCCCCGTTTTCCCCGTCGTCTAGTCTCCTCCCTAGTCCAATGCCCCCTTTGTGGCCCTGCAATTTGGGCCGGTCTAGAAAAACCCAATTTCCTCCGCTTCGCTTCGCGTCGACGGTTCGTGCAAAAAAAACCCTAGGTACGTGAAAGAAAAGTAGAGGAAGAGAATTTCCCTGAATGAAAGAGCTCTTATTTCTCTCCCCTTCCCACTCCGAAATGAATGGGAGGTGGAGGAGGTGGAAATACCCGCTTTTGATACCGAGCGGGAAAAGGAGAAAATGACCGTCTTGGGTAGGAAGGAAGGCACTGGCAAACGGACTGGCGGACACGGATCCGCACCGAGGTCGGTCTCACTCCGCCGCCGTGGGAATGATGGATTGGCGATATCGCTCACTCGTCCCCTCGGTTGCCAACTTTGCTCGGAGGTACAAAGTACCCTCCATCCTCTTCTTCTTCTTCCTCTTTGGACCCACCGCAGTCTGTCCCTGCTCCGCCCGTGTCCATTTGGGGGGGTCACTCTCGTAGGGTGGAGGAAAAGGGACCCCCATATCGGTATGCTGCGTCGCCTCCGAGAAAATAATGCCCATTTCCTTTCTTCTCCCGCCCCATACCTATAAATGGCCTCTGTCCTCTCGCGCAAGAGGTACTACAGTCACTCACTTCCCATTCCCATAAAAGGTAACATTTTTATTGCGCTTTCGGCACGTTTTTTTCCTGGGAGCATAGGGCGAGAGGGAGAGGGGCGGCTTTAAGGAGAGCCAACCTCGGGATTTTTTTTCCAATGAACCGCGCGATTCCAACTTCTCTTCTTCAAAAGATGACTGCAGAAGACCAAGCTCTTTGGGCTTTTTCTCCTTCTTGCTCGTCATAAAAGCTTTTGACACGCGGGAGACGGAAGAATGGAATAAGAAGGGTGAGAGAGACGACGGCTACGACGTCAAAAGCCCCTCTTTTTATCTCTTATCCCTTTCTTTTCCACAATGCTGAAAGTGATAATGACCCCGGACGCCAAAGGGGCGAAGGAGGGGGGGAGGAAGATCCCCCAAAAGGTGTCACGACCTCATGAGGAAAACCCTCTAAAAAGAGAGAAAGAGATCCCTTCCCCCTCCTCCTCCGTCTAAAAGACAATCCCCTTCCATCCTCCCAAGAATCGATCATTCATCTCCTGCTTTGCTCCCTCCCTCCTGGCGGTGATGCAACGGAGGAGGGGACGCTCGCGCAGCCAAATTTCCCAAATAACCGAAGCTGATGGAAAACGGGAAAATATTGACTTTCCTTTCGCCTGTGCAGATATTAAATTGCGCGGGAAAGAGAGGGGAGACGAAGCAAGCGATAATTTTCCGCATGGGCGGTCCGTAATTGACCGGGGGAGGGGGGATAAGACGACGTCTTCGCGAAGAGATGAGGAGTCATGACATGGGCCGCTTATACCCAGCACGCTCGGCTTGGCCTATTTTTTCGCCAGGTAGAGAGAGAAAAGGGGCGTTTTGGGCAAGGCACAAAAGAAGGCCTAGGAGGAAAGGGAAGGAAGGAAGGAAGTTGCTGCTGCTGCCGCCATGACTAGCTGCAAAAAAACCTCCTCTTGCGTATCTTCGGTGTGGCCCGAAGTCGTCAGCAAAGGTTGCTGCCATGATGAGCTCTTCTCCCCAGTCCCCCCGCCGACAGGTCTAAGAGGGCTTCCAGACTTGCAGCCGACGGCAGCAAGCTGGGCAGGCCTCCCCCCGTTTCGTACGGGGAGCTGAGTCAGACAGAACAGAGGAGGAGGAGGAGGAGAATGGGGCGGCGCGCGGAAGACGAACTTTCATTTTCACCGTACGTCAGGGTGTCTTCGCCGCCGCCGTGCAAGTCGACCAGAGCGTGTAGTACAGCGTAGAAGGGATGGGCGTGGAAGGGGAGGGAATGGAAGAGCTGGGAGGAAGGTGGCGGCGGAGTTATAATTAGCCGTCGTCCCCCTATCATCCAACCCGACCATCCCTTCCCTCCGTCGCCCGCCTGACAAATTTTTAATTTCTTGGCGAAAAAAGCTCTTTTCGGAAGACGAGGGGGAAGAAGAAAAGAGCTCCACCCTTTTTTCATGTTTTTCCCTTGCCCTCGAAGAATTTTCCCTCCTCCTTCTCGGTCTCCATTCATGAGGACGGAGCAGCTACTACCACCGACTGCCTTTTTACTACGCGCGTACGTATGTGTGTACACACTCACTCACGAGACTGCATGAGAGGGGAGGGAGAGGGGTCACGCGGGGGGTCGCGCTATTGAGTGCGCACGAGGGGAAGAAAATGAAGAGAGGATAAGTAAATACGGAATGCTTTTTTCTACTATGCTCTTTGTATGCTTCTGTTCGAGATGGCCAAACATGCCAAGATTCTTCAATCTTCATGCCTCATTCAAGCGTTCATCCTATTTTTATGTCAAAGTAGCTACCAAGTTCAATTTCTGCCTCCGGCGGCGAAGAATGAGCACACATCTCATCTCACAGGTCGTTTCCCTTATATGTCCTCCCCGTTCTACCTCACTTTTCTTGACCGCTGACATCTGGGGAAATCCAGTGGGTGTGGGAGGAGGAGGAGAAAGAGGGGATGGCGATCTCCTCTCGCCGCGACTTTGTTCCGCTAACGGGGTTCTCTCCCCCCCCATCCTCGAAAAGGGGGGATAAATCTTTTGTATGGCTCCTCCAGATGTACGTGGGTGAACATCATATCGTACGAGCTAGGAGAGTGTGTGGGTAGGGGAGAAGAGGATGTGTGACAAGCATTCCCCTCCCCTTCATAAGTAGCTGCGGTCTTGGGGGAGAGTCACGCGCTCAGTTTCGTCGTTCTGATCTCCTCTCGGATGCCTATCACGATTCCACCCTCTCTCCCCCTCCCCCCCGCTTCTCTCTCCGGGAATTAGGGAGCAAAAGGTTTCTCTGCCTCGATAGGAAAAGGAAAAAGGAAAAAGTCGTACTGCTCAATTTCCTGTGTGTGGAATCAAGCTGGATCATAAATCCGGAAGCGAAAAACTCCTTTTTCAGTTTTTTTTGCTTCCCCTTCCCTCACGTAAACCAGCGCGACTAATTACAGGTCTTCACGCACTTCTTTTTCGGTGAGGGGGAGGAAATAGCGTTTTGAATCGATGGGGGTTAGGGGGGCCTCCCACTCTTCCTCAATTCCTCCTCCTGCCTCAGCGGAATCAAGGTTCGATTGAGTAGTCGCCCCCCTCTCCCTTTTCCTTTTCCTCCTCCTCCAATTGCTCCCCCTCTTCCCTTTCGCCGTGTACGTACATGGAGTCGGTGGCAATTGAGCAATTGGCCCCCGAGTCGATTACGATGACTGGCCAAACTAATGGTCCTCCCTCTTCTCTCTTCTTCCCGCCTTTCAAAGGAGCCGCCTCCGAGAAAACTTTGCTTTTGACATCGACCGGGTACGAGATTCAACAAATTAAGTAAAGAGAGAGAAGATGCCAGCCATGCATTCCCTGAATTTGATACAAAATGGCATGATTTAAAAATATGAAACTGAAGGGTGTACTCTTGATCTGCAAAAGTTGGACTACTTTAAAGGAGGGTCGGTCCACTAAGTACAGCCGGTACCTCATGCAGTTTGGTGTACGTAAAAGGAAGAGGAAGGTAGTTTGTCATCTGGATCTGTCCATTGCCTTTCTTGTCGGCCAGGGAAGAACGAATCACTTTTTGACAGCGAAGAGGAGAAAAAAGCCACACATATGTCTCTCCCCTCTCCGTTCCTAATCAAATTGAAGTATCTGTAAAAAGAAACTGCCGAGAAAAGTCAAAGGGAAAACATTTGTGTCCGACATTGAAACGGCGTCAGCAGTCGAAAAACTGCAGCTCGAGCTGCAAGAGGGAGAAAAGCCTGCAATGGTGCATCTCTTTTCTCTCGTCGAGAACACCCACGCCAACTGTCTCCGGGCGTCAGAAGAGAAGAGGGCGAGGACGAAATGGAACTGTCTCTTGTCTCCCTTGTCGGATGGGAATGAGAAAGACCGCTTTCGGGGGAGGGTGGAAGGACAGAGAACCACACATTTCCTCCTCCGCCTCTTCCCTCGACGTCTTTTTTTGCAAGCGAGAAGGCAGTTAGCTCCCAATACCTCTTCTCTTGAAGCCTTGTCGGTCGGTCGGGCGCCGCCGCCTCCGCCGCCACGCCCTTTGGCACTTGGGGGAAGAGGAAAGGGGGAGGGGAGGGCTTTTAAAAGCCTCGTCTAACAAGAATGGCATTCAACCCCTTCCTCACTCCATTTCCCTCCCCCTTTTTCCTTTCTTCGACACGTCAGCGCAAAAAGAAGAAAGAAATCTGCCAACCAACACGACCAAACTCCGCCCAAAAAACCCGACACCCCATCTTGCCTCGCCCCGAGCGGCGATTCCCCTTATCGTAGAAAGAGCAAACAGAGAGAGCACGCCTACAGCATGAGCAGACGGAGATTTTAACGGAAACGGAGGTGTGTGGGGTTGTGCCTCTTAAAAAAAGTTTGCAAAGAGGAAGGGGGCGGGGGTGGAAAAGCTTTTTTTACCCATTAACGCCAGAGTGCCAGGTGCATAAGATCGGAAAGGAACCATTTCTCTCTTGGCCCTCTCCGCCCCGGCAATTCCACCGCTTTCCCGTATTTGGATGCTGCCCCTCTAAAGCGATTTTCCACCCTCCATTAGCGCCGCGCCTCCCTCCCTCCCTCCACTTGCCCCAAAGGGAATCGGGCGCCGGGGCCACGCAGGCAGTTTTCCTCCCTCCCCAAGGAAGGAGGAGGCTTTTCGGTGCAAGTAGCCGTTCACACCTTTTGTCCCCTTTTAAGGTCGAGGGGAGAATCTTTTATGGCATCTCTCTTCTCTCCCTCCTTCGATTCCTCATTCTTCGATCCCCTCCTCTCTCAGGTATCTGCCGACCGTTGTTGAGGCCTCCAATCAGTCCCCTCAAACCACTATTTTTCTCCCGCTCCCTTGCAGAAGCCGGTAGCAGCAACACAAAGGCTTCAAGGTGGTATAAAGAGGGAGGAGGACCCTTGTTCGTCCGTCAAAAAAGGGTCCTTTTCTCGTGCCATATAAAAAGGGGGAACGACGATCGAAATTCCTCGATCCACTTGACCCCATTTTCCAGCAACCAGCCAGGAGGAGCAAGCAGGTGAAAGTAGGAAACTTTTTTATCTTTCCCCTTGCCGCACGTAACGTTCCAACGGATTCCCGAAAGTTTTCTCTTCCCTCCCGTGAATGCGTGTGGCATGATAGATACGCGCGATTGAGTAAAAACTTCCCCCCCTTCCTTCTGGTGGCCTGGTTGGTTGAACAGGAATATTTCCCCTCTTCTTCTTCCCCGGTCCGACAAGCGACAAATGTCCCTCAACCGGAGAGCAAGGAGGAATTCGCCAACGTTTAGTTTCTGCCTCTGAAGTTTGGGCAGCCGATCAGGCGCGGAGAGGAAATCCATTTCTTTGCCTCCTCGAACCGTTGGCAAATTCCAAACCCCCCGCTCCGTGGCGGTGTGGGAAAAAATGTCTGCCCGATACCCTTGCCCGCTCCGGACAGTCTTTTAGCCTGACGGCGCTGCGGCGGAAGAGGAAGCGTTCAGCGCTGCTGGCCGCCGCGGAAAAACGGTGAATAAATGCGTCGGAGGTGCCGTATGCCTGCCCGCATGTTGATATGCGAACGCACGCACGCACAGCCTGTGCCACTTTAATACGCGAAATTATCTCCCCCTTTCCTCCGCCCCTAATTGTCTGCACATGAGCGCCGTTGCAGTTTGCGTCGCTCTTTTTGCGCGATTTGTGTGACAGAAAAGTGCAATTTCTGTTTCCCTTTTTCTTTCACGGTTTTTGCCCTCCCCCCCTTCAGCACGGCCGGCCGCCCCTCGCCTCCTGCGGGGCGCCGGGGCTTTTTGTTGTTTTTGAAATGCGAGGAGGAGGAGGAGGAGGGAGGCCTGTACTTACACTTTCCACACGTGAGGGGAACAATAAAACTCTTTCTTTCTCTTTCGCAGCCGCCGATGAAGAGAAACTTCTGGGAAAATGGCGCACGGGCTTTTCTTCTTTGGCTTCTCCGTTTTTTCCCACTGCCTCATGAGGAGGAAACCTTTGACTCTGTGCACGATTGATTTCGACTTTGCTCCCGAGAAAATTCAACGAGAGTGAGGTATTCTACAGTGATCCTTCAAGAAATTAGAAATCAAGAGTTATGGTTCCTAGTTAATCGAAAAGAGGAAACAATCCCATTTCCTTTCATCAGTACGTAGGTATTTTCCTCCACGAGCCAATCGGTTTTTCCCATGAAATGAAGCGAACGCGGCCTGGCCGGAATTTTTTTGTGATTTTTCCCTTTCCATTTTACGCGGTCTCTCCTTCCTGAGGGTAACGAGGAACTCTTTGCATTTCACTGACAAAATAATGAAAGCTTCTTTTTTCCTACCCTGATACGCGTGTGTAACTACCCCGGGCGAAATTAATTGTCGAAAGAAATAAAAAGGCAACCCCCAACTGGAGCATGCCCTTCCATCTCCAATGGATTTTGGCGGCGGCGTAAGCTAGGGGGAGGGGGCGAAGCTCACGTGACGAATTGTTCTCGAAAAAGGGAGGGAAAACTGGGGAGGGGAGGGAAGAGAAAAGAAAAATAGATTTCCCCCCTCCCTCCCCTCGATCGCCCTGCGGCCAAGAAGTCTCCTCCTCCTCCTCTTCCTCGTCCCGAGTGTGTTTTGCCTTTTTCTTACCTGGAAGAGGAAAAAAGAGAAAAAAATATTGGAGATTGAAAATGAGTGAGGGAGAAGAAAGGAACGAGAAGAGGGGGGAGGAATAAATTGACTCGGAGCGGTCGTCTTCGTTTTTTAGCACCTCCGGCGAGAAGAAGAGACTACGAGATACTTTCACCCGGAGCCACTGACGCATCTTCCCCCCTCCCCTTTTTTCTCTTTTTTGAGTGTGCGTTTTGGCGGTTCTGACACATAATTTTGAGGGGAATGTCAAAAGCCCATATTCTAGGAACGTATGTACGTCCGCAGTGGAGTTGAAAAAATTGCAGCCGATTGACCCCAAAGTCGTGCCGTTGGGAAATAGTTTTTATATAAAAGGGGGGTCTCGATTTCAAGATGGACTCATCGCGTGCAATGTGAGTCGCGAAAAAAACCTTTTCTTTCTTCTTGCTAAAAGGGATACCTTCTATTTTGGGAGAGCGAAATACCCCCCTCCGCCCTCAGGGGGGCCTATTTAAATATGAGGTAAGGGAGGGGGGGGAGGAAAGGAGATGAAAAATCAAAGAGGGAGAAAGAGGGAGGGAGGGCATTTTTCCCAAAAGGAGAGCGGCTTCTTTTTTCCCCTTTTCCCAATGGATAGATGGCCTCCTCCGCTTTTGGTCAAAAAATCGGCCTGGATTTCGAAATAGCCTCCCCTCCTCCTTTTGCCAGAAGGAACAAGAGGTCAGTTCTTGAAACGAGGGGAGGGGGAGGAAGGAGTGGAAGAAATGGGAAGTACAGTTCACGTGCAATATCTCCATCCGGACCCTTTCTGTATTTCTTTCTTTTTCAGTTCCATATTTTTCTCTCCATTCCCCCCTTCTTCTCTCCTTGTGTATCGATCAAACTGAGATTCCCTGTTCGACCGGCCTGTTTCCGGGCAGGATCGGGAAGGAAGGGAAAGGACATTTAACGAGCTCTTTTCTCCCCCTCCCCAGCTAAGAGATAAAGTCTGGATGGAGCTTGGGAGACGAGCAAGCAAACATGACTTTGTCTCTTCCCGCTCATGTTCCAATTCTCCCTCCCCTCGGCCCCCCCAATCCAGATTGCTGCAGTCGTATTCCGGTTATCGCGGGCACTGGATCAAGTGACGTAGGCGGTTAGGCTGCTGGGCGGAGGTCGCTCCTACTTCCACATGACATGTCCGGATGGGTTCCCCCGTTCCTCCGTGGGATGGGATCTGGACACACCTGGACACACACCACACACACTCACATCTATGAGGGGGAGGGAAGGGAGATCGGAACCTCATCGTCTCCAAGCAAGAACTGCGCTTGGGAGGGATTGACCAAAGGTATCTGGTCAAGCACAGCTCATGACTGACATGGAAGTATGAGTACACTAGTTTATTGCATAGTTACCTAAAAAAAACTTCGACCCAAATAAGAATGAGACGGTGAATTTTACGTCACGACGACCCGATTTCTCCCCACGACGCCTTTCGATATCTGACGGACTGGACGGGATCGTCAGTGGACGTGGTGGATGGACCTCCCCTGTCAAGATATCTGGAACGGGGAGGGTCTCCCTCCCCCGAAAAATGACAAGTGTGCTATCGACCGAAGCCATCCTGGGAAGTGGAATTTGTAACCCCCTCAACTTTTCTCGCTATGTATGGTAGTAATACGACTTTGCTTTTGCTCCCGAGAATTACCTGGTCACTCGCGCAGAGTAACAAGAAAGTGCTGAGAGGTCAGATTGCTGAGGGGAAGGGCGCAAGACACAAACCCAGGTAGGTAGGTAGGTGGAGAGCAGGGTAATTGGATCAGACGTAACAAGCTTGAGAGGAGAGTGAAGCAGGCAGAGAGTGGTCCCTTCCCTTCCAAGTGGGTGAAAAATGGTATTTTTGTCTGGGGGCGAGGGCGAAAGGAAGGGCAGGGCTTCAATTAGCGACACGGAAGCGGCAGAGAAGGTGTGGGCACTGGGCAGGGCAGGGGGCAAAAGCACACACCAAGACCGGCGTAGTATGAGCGCAAGGAAATCCCGCGTCTTTTCGGGCCGTGAATTTTTGTGCGCGCTAAGGACTCTCTCCCTTCTCCTCCTGGGCTAATAAGCCGGGGGGTGGAAGAGAAATGGTGGAAAACACACACGCCTGGAAATAGTGAGAGAGAGAGAGAGCGAAAGGACCCATCCCGTTCCTCCTCTCCTATTCCACTCCACACGGCCCCCCTTCGCCCCAGATGTTAATCAGTGTACGCGCCTGTCTGAATTCAGGACAGAGGATCGAGCAAGGGGGGGGGACGAGGAGAAAATGTTCCTTTTCCAGACACGTCTGGATTTTGCCTTTTAATATTTTCCTTTTTCATGCCCGAAAATGTTTCTCTCTCCTCTTCTCCCGGCCGACGCCCGTTAATGATCGATGCCCTTTGGGCGGGGACTCGCCCAGGAGGGCGAAGCCTCTCATTTCCTAGAAAGGCTGGATGATATAGGCCCACCATGTACGTATAAGCAACGGTGCCCCAGATTTCCTCTCTCCAAGAGAAATTCAGTCCTTGTGTTCCTTTACGGTGCTTTTTTTCTTGCGTAGCCGCCTCAGAGGCAAGCTATTACCGCGGTACGACGGCGGCGAAGGGGTCGCGCTTTTTAAGTGCCCGCTCCTTTAGAACAGTGGGGAAAAGTATCTCCTTCCCATGTAAATTAGAGCCCAGTTTCGCCGACCCCAGACCGCCTGAAGGTCCTCTTCCGGGCAAGGATGCCCACGGAGTCGACAATGTCAGCAGAGATTCTTGGAGGGACTGCTGGAGCTGCAGGGAACTGCGGAAATCGCGGAAAAGTCGGCGATTTCCGCTCTCTCTAGTTGGCGAGTCTGCAAAGCTGGAAATTGGCATCTCGGAGTGATCATAACCGTAAAGGCTCTTTCGAATGGGGAAGAGGACAACCGAGGTTGAGTCAAAGGAGCCGACAGGCGGTCTAGACGTGCGCGGTGTGCGTACAGCACCTACCGCCACTACTTTTCTCGCTTTCGTCTCGTTGTTCTTGTCCCATAGCAGCCAGAGGCCGAATAATAACAATCCTTCCCTCGCCAAAATTACGAGCACCATAGCATAGGTACATATCCAGTAGGACCCCCACTTGCTTTCGGCCCTTAATTAGCGGTTTTAAATCAGAGGAGAGGGCCCTTTTCCCCTCCTCTCGGAACTGGGAGAGGAGAAGGGGGAACAACCACCGCCGCCAAGCAGCCAGCCACCATTCCGTAACAATGAGATTTCACTTTATGCGCGGGCCATTGTCGTAGTAGGAAGAAGGGGGAAGAGGAGGAGGAGGCTTTTAATAGCTCGCTCCATATCATCAAGCCACCGCCTCCGCTGCGTAGTGGCCTGTGGACTTCCATTCGGCTGCGGTGGGGAGGGGGGAGGGGAGGAAGTGCCTACTCTCCTTATCGTCATCCTCCGGGGAGAATGAAGTGAAGAAAAAAGAAGAAAAGGGGGGGGGAACTATTAGGAAGCGTATGAGGCCTACCTGCCCTCAACCAACTCTCTGCCAGAGGGAGGGGAGGTGATGATGATGGCTATGGCGTCGTTCGCTCGCTCGCCCCTCCGATCGTCGTCTAGACATAGGGGCACTTAAGAAATCCAGTAAAGGAGGGCCCTCTCCCCTTCCCCCCGCACCAGACACCCGGGACAAAGGAGGAGGGGGCCTACTATGAAAAGGGGAAAAGAGGAAGGGGCCATCCGATACCATCATCGTCCACTTAGAGGAGTGGCGAATTTTTTACCACCTCCCCATCCTCCACCTCCCTCCTCCATTCAGCCGCTCGTTCGTCATAAATTGGGCGAAATATATTTTAGATATCCCTCCTCCCCCTTAC
>JAAUXV010078042.1_pt1 | contig 14555 bp, 8 predicted proteins | sample 7278181 | NCBI WGS metagenome assembly JAAUXV01 (sample SAMN14350114, study PRJNA611818) | marine sediment metagenome | isolation source: surface marine sediment (2.1m) | place: French Polynesia: Moorea | collected 2018-08
CAACCACGGGCACTGAAGTTGCAAGGATGTGGCAAGTCTGGAGTCAAGTTATCACTGCTGTTAGAGATCAAATGATGTATGTATTACATGCGCATTCCCAACAAGAATTCCCCCCTGGGAACCTCCGTTTTTTGAGTTTTTTTTATTTCACGGATATTTCAAAATGGCTAAAAAGCGGAGGAAACGCGGGAAAAAATAACTCCGCATTTTGAACATTTTGACGGAGGCGTTTTTGACTATTTTTGTCAAAACTACTGGTACAGGGTCACCAAAATTTACTCAGGTCCTCTCGTCAGTATCACCTACGACTCTTTTTTATAAGTTTTCCTGTAATTTTTAAAATATTTTTGTTAATTTTATATACGCTATTTTGAGCCAAGTTACTCAAAGTGGGCGAGGTGGTGTAGTGGATGAAACAGTGGACGGTAAAATTGAGATCCCAAGTTCGAATCCGACTGCTGCAATTTTTTTTGCATTTTTTTTTTCGTCTTTCGCATTTGCCGAAGTCTTCCGCAAATGCGGAGGACGCAATTTTTTTTGGAAAATTCACTGCATAAGTTACAGATAAGATACATGCGTTGTTGAGGAGGATTTACGCCCTCCGCATTTTGGGCAAACGAACTCGAAATAGGTCTCGTGGGGTTTGTGCTTTTAAACATTTGTTCGCACATGAGCTCGTATTAAACTTATACTCAAACTCAAACTAAAGCTAAAAAGTTTTTTCCTAGACGGTCCTGTCTTTTTCGTTGGTGCCATGGGAAACCCAGATGACCTGTCCTCTTGCGACACCGTTCCTGATGCTAACTCTTGTACCGGACTGTTCATATGGGATGACGGCACGCCGCTCTCTTGGACGAGCACTCACAAACAAAATGGGTACATTGAGAGTAAGAGTTTAGATTGTGAAAACTTGCTACCCTAATTCTATTCATTCGAACGTAGAGCCCCTCCGGTGTACAGAAATAGTCCAAATACCGAGCACTGTGGCATAACCTACAGCTCCCCCGCCATTTTTGGAGACTACACTTGTGACTGGCTTGCTGATGGCGGCATTTGTCAGTTAATATGTTGATCGACAGCAAACAATAATTTACGGTTGAAATAAATCATGCGTGCAGATCGACTGCAGTCTTGTATAGTCCAATTGGACTATTGAAATATGATAGAGGTCCAAAAGATACACAAGAACGAATATATACTTATCAGATAAGACCCAATAGCCTAACATATTCGACTACACAGTCTAAAGTGCCCTTCTAACAAGCAAAGATGTTAAAAAAACATTCCGTGGGACTCTAAATTCTAGAGGGTATTGGTAAATCAGCCATAAGCGTCCAGCATAATTTTTAAGGGCACTTATTAAGGACAAATCCGTACTTTCAAAGTAAAATCCATAGCAGTAAAACTTTTCAAATTCCCACCTGCATAAGTCTCTCCGGATCTTCTATTCCTCCCGACGGAGTAGCGATGGATATCCGTTCCCCTGGCGACGCCGCTCCCGAGCAGCCCATACCGCCGCCGCCCGAGGATGAAGACGACGCGTACATGCCGGCCAGGAAGAGCTGCACGGCCGGGATGGTCAGGGCTGGGTTGGTCTCCGTCAGCAGGTCTGTGGCAAGCTTGATGACCTGTGATAAAGGCCGCCCCACCAGCCGCCCGCCAACCACCAGCCGCTCTAGGCCGCTGAGCAGAAGGAGGTAAATGCCGTGCGGGGTGGCGGTCTGACCGGCGCAGCTCAGGACGAGCTGCACAACGGAGGAGCACCAGGACTTGTCCTGAAATTGAATAGCTGTTGTGTTGGGTGCACATTGCTTAGTGCGTTCAGCAAAGAAATAATTTCAATGAAAAGAAAATATGGCCTTTGGAAAAAGGACAAAGATAGACTTTTGAGCTGGAAGCGACATACCAAAGCCTAGCTCACCTGCACCTCATGCTCAAAGTTCTCCAGGACGTAGAATGCGAGCGCCCATACTGCGGCCGCGTGCTGCTCGCACTGCCCCACCGGCGAGGTGGTGTCCTGTAGGTACGTGTGCAGGTAGTCGGTGGCCATGGGGAGGACGGAGTGGCGGATCTCTTCTTCACTGACCCTGGAGGAGGAAGAGGACGAACCTCCTCCCTCGCTCTGCAGGAGGTAGAACATGCCGTGCAGGGCGCACACCTTGGACGGGAGGTGGGCGCTGCGCAGGGAAAACTCCAGGGTGCGGCGGAGGCGCTCCAGCGTCTCCTATGGAGGGGGAAAGAATATTTGGAATTTCTAGGGGAAATATGTGTTGAAGAAAGCCTGGGATTTGGGAAATAAACGCACGTGGTTTACTCCGGCTATCGCCGCCGACTTGCACAGCCCCAGGCATACGAGGCAGTTCAGCAACTCGTCCTCAACCGGGTGCGTTCTCTGCAGCTCGGAGAAGCAGTCGAACATCCACTGGAAGTGCCTGCAAAAGACAACTCACTTATCGAGAAGATAATTAGGAAATGCTGAAGTATCTTCTTCTTACTTGACTTCGGTGAAGAGGTCGGACAGCATGAGCATAGACCTGACCATCTCCGTGAGCACGACAAGGGGCGGCGTCTCGACGAAGGAGCCTGCCGAACCAGGACCGGAAGAAGAGGACGAGGAGGAGGTCTGCAGCCACTGCGAGTACAGATCGATGAGGAAATGTAGGCAGGAGTGCACGTCGATGCCGCCCGCCGCAAGGCTCTCCTCCCTAAGCATGAAAGGCAAGGCGAGCGCGGCCGGGTTGGACACGTTGGAGCGGGTCTCGGAGGCCGGGTCGCTGGCTGCGGCGGAACTAGGGGTCTCCTCCAGGTGCTTGTTGGCGTTCAGGATGTACGAGACGCTGACCTGGGCTATCCCTACTCGGGAGGCGTCGGCGGTGACGCACCGCTCCAAGTTAATCGAGCAGTCGACCTATTGGGTTGGGAAATATCATAAAAGGTTTCACAATCACCAAACGAGAAGACCGCAAACCTTGAGATATTGAGAAGCCGCCGCAAGAGGATTATTCTTTTCCATTTCGCGCTGGATGAAGTTCTGGATAGCTGTCAGTTGCTGGCCGCGAGGGGACAGCAGGAACTGGCTGGGGAAGTCTCTGAAATGGAGAAGACAATATGTACAAAAACAAGCAGATCAACAATGAACGACTGTTGAAAGAAATAACAATAATATACCTGGAATGGTGCAGCGGAGTAGATATATTTGGCTGCCCCGGCACCGGGAGGTACATGGTCTGCACGATGATCCCCGTCAGCGCGTGCACCACTCCTGACGAGCAGTGCGCCAGCGCCCTCGCCTCCTCTTCTCCCCTCACCTCCTCCACCGATGAAACGCCAAACACCCCGAGCAGCGACACCCAAAGCTCCTCGAACTGCTGCCTGTTGAGCCACCCGACGGCGGAGGCGCGGGCCACGTACTCCCTCAGCAGGTCCTCCTCCTGCAGCAGCTCCACCGGCGGGATGGGGAAGACGGTGCGGAGCGGCCCCGACGTCTCCACCCGCCAGCAGTCCAGCTTCCACACTTCGGGGGGCACTCGCACGTAGGAGGAAAGGAGCGGCATCCGGCACAGCCCCACGGTGACCCCCTCCAAGTGGCCGCGGAGGTCCTTGGCGCGGGCGGCCAGGTCAGACGGACGAGAGAGGACGTAGTCAAAGATCTCCGCCAGCTTTAGGCAGGCCAGGGAGGCGGAGTGGGCGGGCGGCGAGGAGAAGTCCGGCCCGCACCCGCCGTTCTCGCCCAGGTCGGGAAACTGAGCCCCGGAAGTGGGGGAACGCACTAGGTCGGTCAGGGCGGGGGAGGCGGGAAGGCGAGAGGAGGGGACCCTGAGGAGGCCGCGGAAAACGGTGTGGAGGCACAGGCAGGCGGACACGGCGGCGGGCCAGTTCTCTTGGGCGGCGAACCATCCTGCGGCGGCGGCCTGGCAGCGGAAGGTGGCGGCGGCGGCGCGGAGGGCAAGGTGCAGTGCCTGCTCCCTACCCTCGTTGGAGGAGGTAGAAGAGTCGGAGGCCACCATCCACTTAACGTACTCTAGACAAAGGAGCCCGAACTTAGCCAAGTCCTTCGCGATCGCTTTCTCTTCGGGAGACTCTGCTGAGAATTCTTCCTCCTCCAAGAAGGTGGCGTAGGCGTCCATGAGCAGCGGGAGGGATCGCCTCCACTCGTCCGAGTGGAAGGAGGCCTCCAACTTGTGCGTATATCTCGACTCGGCGTGCGACATCGGCCAGAAGCCGGGGTTGAAGACTGCTGCCGGCTTGGGCAGGGAGTCCACAAGGGCCCTCACGTGGGTGATCAAGGTGTTCCTGGAGGCCTGGTACAGGGGGGTCCTGTCACTGGAGCTCCCGCCCGTGTGCGCCAGGCCCTGGACCAGGATCTCCAGGTTGAACTCTTTCTTCTGCATAACAGCCTCGATGTCCTCGTAGTCGAGGGGACAGAGGAGGTCGGCGCAGACTGCAGCGTCGCTGGACTGAGAGCAGCACTTGCTGCGCACCTGCGAGATGTACCTGAAATAGAAGCAAAATGTTTGGGAAATGGTTGCCGAGTGTAGCAAAAAACAACTAATATGTGTTTCCAAATGCCTACCATTCTTTGGAAATGTTGGTATCAGAGATGCTGCTTGGGTTGAAGGTTCGGAGCTCATCTCCCTCAATGGGCGAAAGTTCGTAATAGACATCACTAAGTCTGCAAAGAGATGATTTTCAAAAAGGATACCTAAGATATTGGAAAAATTCTGTGCAGTCTAAGACTTACCTATTTAGGAGAGAAACGAGCCGGCTGTACCGTTTGAAGATCCTCGTGCTGCGGAGCAGGTCCAGAATGTCCGACAGTTCCTCCTTCTCAATCATCTGCTTCAGGGTGTCCGAGTCATTCGCTCGCAGCACCGACTCCACCCTGGAGCAGGCCACGGCGTTGGACTCCCTCGCCAGGGCGGTGAAGGGGGACAGAAGGTAGCTGCGGGTCAGGAAGAGCAGCAGTTGGCCGCTCTGATGCGGGTGGGAGTGCTCCACGGCTCGCAGGGCCTGGAGCAGGAAGACGACGGGGGAGGGGGAGGATGAGGATGACGCCCCCTGCCTCAGTCGGTCGCAGCGGGAGACGATGGCCTGCAGGAGGAGGCTGGAGGAGGAGGGCGAGCTATGCATGGACATGACAAAGTCCTGGACGGGACTCTCAGGGAAGTTAAGGACCACCTCCTGGACGTAGTTGACCACCAACCAGGTGGTGCTCTCGACGTTGGCGGTGTGGTCGCAAAGGAAGTCGCAGTACAAGATTAGGCCTCCTCTGAAAAGACATGACATCATTAGTAGCATAAAGCTAAAAGCAAACTTAATATTTTGTTTGACAGCATGACAAATGATTTTACCTTTTCAAGATCTCGTCATTAAGCCCCAACTGCTCGTTGTCCTTAATAGCCTCATTTGCTCCTTCCTCTTCCTTCTTTCCCGGGGCAAGGACGCGACACCAGAACTCCTGCGGGCACCAACCGAGCAAGATGAGGATATGGAGCCACTGCAGCGTCAGGTAGGGGCAGGCGTGAGACACCTGCAGAAAAAGCTCGCTGATGCCCTCCACCGTGTACATGACCTCCGGCCCCTCCTTCTTCCCCTGCTTTGCAAGAGTCTGAGCGGCCCTGGCAACTCGCGGGTACCGGCCGGACTGCAGCATGTACGCGAAGAAGAGGAGCAGGTGGGACAGCTCTTGTTGCAGGAAGGATCGGTCGCCGCCGTCCTGGGAGAACACCAGTTCGTGGAGCTTGCCGCATGACGCTCCGACAACCTGGACCAGGAACCGGGCTAGGGTGACCTCTGGCTTGACAGCGGGGCCGACTCCAAGGGGATCGGAGGTGGTGCTGGTGGAAGACTCCATCGACGTGTCAAGCAGGTGGCCGCTGGCCGTGCTGGGAGAGGGCAGGTTGGCGCTGCCGACCTGGATACCCAGCTCTTCCAGGCGGCTGAGAATTCCCTCCTCCGGGCTCTGGTTGGTGATGATAGGAAACGCGACCACCACAAAACCCAGCCAGCGCTGCATCTCCCTAAGGTCCGAGAGGTCCACGGCGCAGGTGAGCACTGCCGACAAAAAGGGGTCTACCGGTCTGAGGCATCCCGGGGAAAGAGCGGCAAACACCTGCAGCACCAAGTCGAGGCACCGCTTATCGTCCAGACGAAGCTTCTGGTTGGCCAGCAGAGGCAGCAGAACGTCCATCACCGTCCGCGATACCTTTCGCCACCCTTCCTCGTCTTCTGCCTTCAATGCGGACAGCACCATAAAGAGGCACTGCAACGCCTCCGGGTACACCGCTAGCTTCAGCAGCATACCCAGGACCGCCTTCCTTTGGGTTTCCAGCTCCTCCGCTGCCTCATCCGTCGCTGACGCCGATGACGCCATGGAGCCGCGGTAGCAGAAGAGGTCCTCTGCCAGGGGCAACAGTGCAGGGAGGGCAAACTCTTCAGGCGGTTGTCCAGAGGCGAACAGCCCCTCTGCCAGGCGGAGGATCTTGGCTACGTCGATGATGGGCTTTGAATGGTACTTCTCGTATGAGAGGAGCACCAGGAACCTAAAGATCTCCGGCACCAGCTTACCCGCCCCCGTCACCTGTCCCTCCTCTATCAGCTCCATCTGCTTGACGACGTAGCCGATGAAAATCTGGTCAGAGTCCAACAGGCAGTAATTGACCCTCAGCTGCACCAGCTGCACCAGTAGCTGCAGCACCTGACCCTGCTGCTCGGTGTCGGTGGTCAAGGTGTAATGTCTCAGGGCCCTGATGACAATGCCCTCGAACAGTCTCACGTTGGCGGACAGGACAGCTCTGTCGGCCGACCTTCCAAGGTTCTTAAACACGGGGGGGCGCTGTTGCTGCAGCCGAGAAGAAGAAGGGGCCACGGATGAGGTGAATCCCAAGTGCTCTCCAGCTCCTCCCTCCAGCATGGAAGAGGAGGCGTCCCTGGCGAGATGGAAGGTGTGCACCAGCTCGTTGCGGGGGAGGTCAAAGCAGGGGTGGAAGACTCCCCTTTGGTGGTGGCCGGAAGAACCTGGAGAGGACGCGTCGCCGCCCTCCGCCCGCTGACCGTCGAGGGAGTCGGCCAGGCTTGGGTCACCGGCAAAGTTCATGCGGAAGATGCACTGGAGGAGGAGCTGCACACACCGGAGCGAGGCCAGCGGGTCTACGGCTAGGGTGGTCTTCATGTAGCCGAGGACCTCTTCCACGTACTTGCCCAAACAGTTGCTCTCTGAAACGTCCAGGATGCAGCCCAGGGTGAGGAGACACTCCCGCAGAACCACCTCGAACTTCTTGGTGGTCTTGGAATCCATGTTGGCCTTATACGCCAGGTGCGTGGACTTAAGGATGTCGTATATCTTCATGTAGTGAGGTGAGTGGCTGAAGGTCCCCATCTTGCGCTGGGTCTCTTGAGATGCATCCTTCTTCCCGCCGGCCGCTTTCTCAGCCTCCTTGGCGGCTTGTTCCGCCTCCCCTGGCAGCCTCTTCTTCAGGGGCGAGAGGGAGGGATTCGCGATGGAGGGCAGGGGAGTCTTGGTAGCTGCAGGCTGGACCACCGCCGGCTGGATGTCCTCCACCACCGCCGTCACAATAGCGAGCAACCGCACGCTGTGGTAGAGTAGCGCTGTGGCGAGGTGCTCCAGGTTTTCGTTGGAAGAGACTTTGTATGAAGGAGCGGAGGCGTCACTTGAAGCGGGCGTCCTGGAAGATTCCTTGCCTCCTTTCCCAATGTGACTGATGCTTAGACTGGCTAGAAGTCTGCTGGACAATTTCAAAATGTTGGCGTGAGCGGTGAGGTCGACTGCAAGAGAGCTCTTGGTGAGGAGCGCCGTCAGCAGTCCCAGGAGATTGAAAGCCGGGCTGGTGAGCACCTTGTCAACGTTGGCGGCGCTGGCGCGTCGGGTCCTCTGCTTGTGACAACCCCAGCAACTCGGATGACGGACGGGAGAGAAATGATCTGACAATTCAGTCAGTGCTTCTATGGTTCCCAGGGTAACGCTGGAGCTTTGAGACGTCAGCAGAGTGTTGTGCAGTTCCGTCACCAAGCGAAAAACTTTCCTACACGAGGCCCTGCCGATCCGGTACCCAGATTTTGCCAGGAATTGAACGTAGTTCCTGGAGGCGAAAGTTTGCTGGATGGGGTGATGCCCCATGATGGGGTGGAGAAGCCGCTCGGACATCCCTATCGCCGCCACCGACACCGGGTCGCTGTTCCCCTCGTCTCCCGGCTCGTACAGATTGGCGACCATCGTAGCGAGGCAGTTGGAGGCCTCCAACCTCACTCTGCCGTCCTCGTCGCCGACCATGGCCAATATTATCCCCAGAAACTTGACCTGAAGATCAGTGTTGCCGGTTACTAGGTGAAGGGGTGTGAAGGGGATTCCGGCGATCAGCCGGCACAGCTCTACTTTGACCAGCCAATAGTTTCCGGACTTGGAGGCCGCCTTCCAGACACTCTCCAGCAGGGAGACGGCCAGCGAGAACTTGGGGGACATCATCAAGGGCTCCAGGAAAAGCCCCAACGCGGATACAACCGTCTTGAGGGCAACAGCGCTTGAGTCCGAGCACATCTTTGTCAAAATGTCCCTGATATCTCCTTGGTCTGGCCGCCGCTCGTTGAACCACGGCTCCAGGTCTCCCCCGCTCTCCACTAGCGCTCCCCTCAGCACCGTGCCGAGCAGGATCGCCGCGCAGCCTCGCAGCTGAGGGTCGTCGTGGCCGCTGTAGCCGCTTACGTCCCTGATCAGGGACGTCGCCAGCTTCTCCTCGTCTACCACCTCTTCCTCCTCGCACTGTAGCAGCGTCAGGAGGAATACCTTGGGAGACAACCTGACGATGGCCGTCAGGCAGCCAAAGGCCAGGACCTTGATGCTGACTCTGGACTTGGCGTTGGACGGAAGCTGCCCTTTTTCACGGGTCAGCAGAAAGGAGAGAGTGAGTTTCCTGGCACAGTAGATGAGGGGCACGTCAGCGTCGCAAAAGCCGCCAATGTTATTGTCCTCCTCTTCTTCTGCCTCCTCAAATCGCTCCTCTGCGTCGTTGGAGAAGACGCTGTCGTCTTCGGCGAGGTCCTGTGGTTCTGGAGACTCTTCGCCCTGGGTAGTTTGAGGCAGCCCTTCCATCTCCAGAGACTCCGCATCGCCGTCACCCACCGCGTCTGCGACGGGCGAGTTAGCCTGGCGAGTATCCCCATCGCCGTGGGCGGCCGCGTCCATCATCTGAACCGTCCCTCCCAGCGGGGCAGACTCGGACACGCTGGGCTCCAGATCTAGCAGGCTCTCCTCCTCCTCGTTGATCATGAGACTGCCCATTCTGCTGAGGCTGGAGTCACTCTGCTTCTTCTGGCGCCCCTGGTTCTCGAAGATGAAGGAGCGCGAGAGGCCGGTAGAGGACGTGAGGCAGTCCTTCAGGGGCGTCGGAGGAGTCCGGAGAAGCTGCTGCAGCGTCTCCAGAGAGTGGGACACCACGTTGTGGTCCTTGTGCCCGGAGAAGTGCAGGCATAGCTCGTACAACTGGAGGAGCCTCTCCAGGAGGTTGACTTCGTTAGGTCCAGAACTCTCTTCCTCCACCTCAGCTAGCTTGGGCACCAGCAGCCTGGAGCACGTAAGGATGCCCAGGATCCTGTTTACCGGCGTTTCCTCATCTGCCCCTCCTCCTCCTCCTCCAATGTTGACTGGGACGAGAAAGTCCATGAGGACGGAGAGCAGCCAGGGGAAGAAGACGGCGGGCTTGCGGCTGTGGCTGCAGACTGCCACCAGGCACACGGCGGTGGTGCGCCGGATGACGGGGTTGCTGTCGAACAGGTTGCCCATGCACGTCTTGAGCAGGAGGCGGCTCTCGCTGTCGCTGGTGAATGCGCCAAGCGCAGACAGGATCTTGGGCACCGCCTGCGCCAGTGCCTCGTGCACAGATTCCTCCTGCCGCCGCACCACCTTTACTAGGCAGGGCAGCAGGTTGGTGACGTAGGCGCGTCCCTTCTGCGGGCGGATGAGGCGGGAAACCTCGGAGAACTTGAGCAGTGCAGCTCTCAAGCTGCGAGCGCTGCCATTTTTCTTGATCTCCTTGTACAACTCCACCTTGAAGAGATTTACAGTAATTAACTAATTGAATCTCCGCACACTTTAATTCTACTCACCTGCAGCCTACCAGCGTGTCCGTCCGCCAATGCCCTCACCACCCTGTTAAGGCTCTCGTCCGCCAGGATCCTGACATCCGCCTCAGGGTCCTCCAGCAGGGCGAAGAAGACCTCCAGGGCCGGGGACAGGTTTCTGGCCACGTTGCTGGAGGCGGAGGAGGCGGAGGAGCCCCTCTCGCGGGCGGCAGAAGAGCACAGGGAGACCGCCAAAGAGGTACAATGGGACATCTTCTCGCGGACTCTGTGAAAGGAGAAAAAGAGACAAGTCAAGCCGTTGCTCTAATAGAGATTGCCTGCTTGCACTCACGTCATTGCGGCGTCCAGCGAGGATGCTCCCGCGCCAGTGGCAGACCCAAGGTTTCCCCCGGCGTTGGCGCCCTGCCCCATCCTGAGGGACTCCACCGCCTTGGACAGCGTCTTCTCGAAGGAGGCCATGGCGGCGGAGAGGCCCACTCAGGCCGGAACAACAGCTAGTGGACTCCTCAGCCTTGTCAGGCTGTCCTTCCTTGCCTGGTCCTGCCGGCAGGTGAGTGTGACTCACCTGTCGGGCTGTCACCTGTCAGATTCTCAAGTCAGATGATTTCTTTCCTCCTCCTCAAGGTTTAGCCTCCTCCTCCTTTTTTTGTTATTCTTGTCCAGCTGTTTTCCTTCTCTTTCGATTTTCCCTTCGCAACTTTTCTTTCTTCTCTCACAACCTCGATTTCCTACTTGCAGTTGTTTTCGGAGTTCCTAAACCTGGTAGTGCATGAACTTTTACCCCCAGGCTCTCCCGCCACTATTCTTGCTGATCAGATCGTCAGACGATGCGCTTACAAGAAAAAAGCTCTATTCCAGATGCTGGTTTTTTAAAGATGATTTTTCAACAAGTAGCATCCAAGAAATTCCAACATTTAATATTTGCCAACTAAAGAAACTTAGGAAGTATTATTTCCCTGGAAATGTTAATTTTGATTGACTGTACGAAACGCAGAATTAGAATTATATTCATACGTACAGCGTATGTGATACGATTAAAATGGTTCAAAGTAGACAATATACGTCTAGCTTCACTACTCGATCGTCCCAGTGACACTTTATTCCACTTTTTATTGCAGGATTTCCTATCTAAAGTGCGTCTATCTATATCCATCCAGCTCCAATAAACGCCCGCCTTTTCTTCTCGTCCACCAAGTAAGTGGGCATCTCCCGTCCACTCGTCGTTGTTTTTTCCGAGACCTGTTTTGGCTCCAACCCGAAATGAAGGGACTGGATTTGTCGTCATCGGTCCCCCCCCTCTCCCGCGCGGGGCTCACACGACAACCCTTTTCCCCCGACTGCCGTCGCCAAAATAATTTTCCACTTCTGATTAAGCATGCACAAAAAAGTCGTTTGGCCGGTGTGTCAGGGACCTCCGCCCATTTTTGTGACCGCCTCCACTGTCTCTTCAGGAGTGTAAATACGTCCGCCGAGCTTTGGAAACTTGGTGAGGAGATATTTCCAACAATGTTTATTCTTCTGGAAACACCTCTGGTTTTTTGCACCCATCGACGACAAACCAAATAAGCATGGACTTCTCTCCCGCCCGATGGATGCTCCAAGGTGATGTCGATGTGTCCAAATTTGGACGGAGGAGGGGGAGGATAAAGGAAACTCGAGCATGCTATCGGAGGCCCCTTCGTTAATCCCAGCGTGGGAGCTACGGAATGTCAAATGGGTTGATTGACAGCCAGCCCTTCTTCTTCTTGCCTTATCTCTCCATCCGGGCGGGATTTTTTCTCCCCTTTTCATTTTGCCGATAGCGAAGGTGGACAAAGTTAATTAAGGAAATCGCTCCTCTCTCTCGATATAAAGTTCCGAAGCTATTTTTTTTTGCATATTCCCTCATTCAATTTTTGCAGTCAACTCCACGAGTAAAACTTTCCTATATTTTTTTCCAGATAGCATCCGTTTTCGTACCTATTTTCTGTAAAAAAAGTGCCTGGAGAAAAGAATGAAGGTGTGAGATTCTTGTCTCTTTTCCACGGGGTGACCGGCGGCGGCGGCGGCTTCGTTTGTTGGACCTGGGGCGACCGTCTCCCCCCCCCCCCCCTCCTCCCGGTCCATTTGCCTTTCTTTGGTAGCGACCAGCGGCGGGTTTTTACGTCAGCGAACGCGTACGGAACTTTTATATAAGGAACGAGACTTCTAAACTTAAGAAAAGTAGTTTTTCTCAACATAAAAGAAAGGCTTCTCCCCTTTTCCCAGACTCAATTTTCGACTCATTGAGAAAGTCTCACCAATTGTGCAATCGATGTACACCTCATCTACCTCTACAGGACCCACCGGCGTACTTTTCCTCCGCAAAACCTGATGTCGGTATAGCTAGAGCTCTTAGTGCTTCCTGTGGACCGGTCGACCCCCTCGCCTTGGCCAGTCACAGTCAGCAAAATTCTTAAGTTTCCTTTGACGGCAAAAAAAACTTTCCTAAAGCTGTGGTTGGGGGACGTACGCCTCCTGCCATTATGGATCCGGTATTTGTGACCAAAGGAGAAGTTGGTGCGAGAGAGGGAGATAGACATCCGAGTCGGGCAGCAAGAGTGGTCAAAGCTACTTAACACTTTCTACAGTTACTTTTTTGGAGTTGAACACTCACTTTCCCTCAGCGAATGTTTTCCCTGTTTCGTTCATACCAAAACTGCACACTGCGCCCATGTATGCCGCCCAGCGCCCGAAAAAGCCTCCCGACCGTCCTAACGCACGTCACCCAAGCAAGGAGGAGTCAGACATGCAGACGAGAGTGTGAGGTGATGAGGAGAGTAGTAGGGACTCTTCCCCTACTCCCCCTCCCAACCACTCCTCCTTCTTATCAATTTAAACCCGTCGTTTAGTTTCAGGCGGGATGGCGACCGAGCCGGTGGTGGTGCTGTGAGTGCGGCGAAAAGAGAGATCCCACCGACCGAAATGCATATACGTACGTGAAGGAAAATTTTTTTGGCAACGAAGGCATCGCACAGTGAGAGTGAGCAAGATTAATCTCAGGCGCGTGACTAGAAAGTGCAAAAAATGTAGGAAGGAGAGTTTTTCAAACATCTTCCAAAGTTGAGAGAATCTGCGCACGTTGTGACTGACAATTTCTACTCAGTTCTAACATACCTACAGCGCTGGATCAGTTCTGTCTTGTGAAAACCAAGCAAGTTTCTTCGACACGATTCATTCGGCAACGCAGTAGACTGTGTACAAGACACTGACAAGTGAAGTGCCATCTTTTTCAAATTGCTTGTACGGCTCATCTCCGCAGCCGGCATCGTCTCCAAGACCGTTGGCATGCAGCAGGAAAAAATGTAAGTACACAGTAGTATAATGCCAGCAGCAACCCTATCTAGGAATCGGGGCTATGCAATGAGAGCGCACGGAAGCATGTGCATCGTCGAGATTGATGTCATCAGATGGTATTTTGGCTCCTCCATCCCAATTCCCTCATATCGTTTCATCCTGCGGCATACGTGGGCAGACAAGGCTGTCCCAGCGAAGCAGATCGCCTAAGCCATTATGTGGGACCATCACCCTTGTCTTGTTACCCCCCCACCCTATCTTTTTCGAGCCAGAGCGCGGCATTTCTGCGCCCTTTCTTTCTATTCCTGGAGAGGGGCTCATTGCATTCATGAGCAGGACATATCTGGCGGTAGCGGCGGCAACGCGCAGGAAGAAAGGAATGTCATAATGGTCGTCGGAGATGGTTCTTGACATATGCTCCCTCCCTCGGAGAAGCCTTCCGACCCTTTTTTCTTCCATGCTGCGCATAATATGCACACGAACCAAGTAAACTGGAAAACTACTTTTTGGAAAGTGTTCTTCTCGGAGGAAAAACCCACGAGCAGTAAAAAAAATCAGTCAAGAAACACACTAACGTGGCGGGTAAATGTGTAAAAGCTATGAAGGCAATCAATTTTGTCCCATTATTATTGAGACTTTTTCACTGTGCCATTAAAGGTAGTGACTCTGTGTTTAGATAACTTTTTAAAACTATATTATCGTAGGCGCTGCAGCGTGCCGTATGCACGAGGATAGTTCTCTCCGGCTCCATAAACGTTGTAGACAAGCCTTTTCCCACCCTCCCTCCTCGCCTGTCAAACCCTCGTTGTTGCACACACGTCCTACAGACCTGGAGGCCAGGTATTTCTGCCTCGCGCCCGCCCAGGCCGGCTTTTGCGCAAGCGACGACGACGAAGCCTCGTTTGCCAGACGGCGATCCATCATGCTGTTTGTCAATATCTGCCTCTCCTCCCTACCCCGGGTTTTGCGGTACGAAGCGGCGAGAGGGCCAGTAGGGAATCAGAGAGAAACATAGACGGGCGCAGCTTATGCTAACAACAAAGTAACTTGCAAAACATACATGTAGTGGAAGATTGGTGCACATAGTATATTGATGCTCTCGATCGTGATCATAACAATTATTGCAGAAAACTTGTTTCAAAAAG
>JAAUXV010198563.1_pt1 | contig 14502 bp, 9 predicted proteins | sample 7278181 | NCBI WGS metagenome assembly JAAUXV01 (sample SAMN14350114, study PRJNA611818) | marine sediment metagenome | isolation source: surface marine sediment (2.1m) | place: French Polynesia: Moorea | collected 2018-08
AGATCGTGCCTCCAGGTTCTCTGCCTTAAAGTTCTATTTCCCTATGCAACCGTTCAGTGGGTCTGGAGACAAGATAACCATTGTTCAATTCCTGCAAGGATTCACAAGGGGAGCGGAGCGCATGCAGGGGAAATTGAGCGAGGAAGATTTTCGTGACCTGCTTCTCAGCAAATGCACGGGAAAATGTCACGAGAGTCTGAGCCTATGGATGGCCTCCAACCTCACCCTGAAGGGAATTTATCATAAACTGCTGTCAACTTTTGATAACAGAGAGACCCCTCAGGAAGCCCGCGAGAAACTCGAAAAACTCAATCCCTCCTTTTTCAATTCGCTTTCTAATCTGATCCTCCGTGTTGAGACTTTGGCGAGAAGAGCGTCTCTAGTTGTGCGCGGCCAAGCCAATCAGGAGGTTATTTTTAATCACCTAGGAACCGATTTTCTGGAGAAATGTATTGCAGAACCCTATCGCAGCAACATTGTGTCAATGCGATTGCAGTTGGAGCAGGCGGCGGATTGTAGTCTCCCGTTTGAGCAATATTGCTCGATCGTGGAGAAGTACGATCGCCAAATCTCCTCTTCTCTTCGCAAGAACTACGTCCCTCCAAAAGATAGAAAGTTTTCTGGAAAACAAGGAGCTGCTATTGCGGCGACCGAAGCTGAAAAAGGAGGAGGAAACGGGCCAAAGAAAGAGGGAGGCAATGGAGGGAAGAGAAGCAATGTGGGTGGAGGAAAAAAGCATGACAATGGTCCTGGGAAAGACAAGCGTCACGGACCCCCTTCTCCTCCGGCCGCAGAAATGCTGGCCACTTCAGGCAGTGCCGCTGTCCCCCCCACTGTGCGCCCAAAATGGAAGGATGGGCAGGACAAGGGGGCTGCTGGCACAAATCCTTACGTCTCACAGACACGAGAGGGAGTCTGTCCGAAATGTAGCGGGGGACATTCCGCAAGGGACTGTGAGAATATTGAGGGACCGGTGTCTCGCTACACATGTCGCCGCTGCGCCATTGGCCTGTTCCACTTCGAGGCTAAGTGCCCTTTCAGAAAGGGGAAGGAGCAGCAGAATGGAGGAACGGGGCAGTCGTCTCGCTCTTCTGATCCCCCAAAAGCCTAAGCCAAACACCGAGGGAGAAGGTGGATGGCAAGGAAGGAAACAGATCGGAAAATGAATCAACAATATGTACTTATGAAAATTCTGGCTCGTTGGAGGTGAAACAAGAGGGAAAAGAAACTTGGCTTGGTCCTGATGACTTCCCGAACTTGGTCGAAAAGGAGGACCCTTTGTCACTTCTCACACCTGTCCGATTGGGAAACACTTATGCTGTAGTCGCCGCCTCAAAGTTGAGGGAGGAGACGGCAGCGAGTGGGGAGAAAAGTGGGAAATCGTACAGGGGAGAAAAGGAGACTAGATCTCCACCTCTACAAAGGAAGGAGAGATCGAGACGATCGTGGGGAACCAGCCAAAAGCAACATCTCGATTTCGCCCACAAGTTTTTCATGCAGCTTGCTCCTCACGCACCTACTCTTAAGGCAACCACTCAGGTGGCCGGTAGAGGCATGGAAGGGGAAGAATGGCAACTGCAGGGGAAGAAAAGGGGGCGGAAAAGGGAGTTGAACTTGTTGCCGCCACCGACGACCCAGAATTTGAAAAATAACAGATCATTTACGCATCCTGATGTGTCTAAGCATTTAATGAATGGCTTTGGCGAATTTGGGCCAAACAGCAACAATGAGAACGGAGATGGCGACCTTCGTGTACTCTCGCTCTTCTCTTCCCCCCGTCCAAAGGAGGGAAGGGAAAAGCGAAGGAGGGGAAGGAAGGAAAAGAGCCCTCCAGCTGGACTGGCGGCGCCACGAACGAAAAGAAAAGTTACAAAGCATAGGATGCGTCAAATGAAAATGTTTACTACGTTCTATTCTATTCACATGAGGAAACATATAAAAAATCAGTATAAAAATGCTCGGATAAATGAAACTAGTGCACTCTCAGGGTATGAATCTGTGGATATTGGTGGAAAATTCTATGTGCCCCTCAAACTCGAAGGGAAGGCCTGTCGATCCTTTTTAGACACAGGCTCGGACATCTCAATCGTGCCTCGGTCCCTGATCAATGACCTTGGCATTCAACTGGAGCACGTAGTGCCCCCTATCGCTCTCAAATCTTATTCGAATCACTCTATCAAGGCCAAATGTGCAGCTTGGTTGAATGTTGCAATAGGAGATTATTTCCGCAATCGGCATCTCTTCCTTGTAACGGAAGAAAACTCTAATCTTGTAGTTCTATCTAAACACTTTTTGCGGGAATTCAAGGTCGGCCTATATTGGAATGAAGGAGAATGCTTTTTGGATTTGCCAAAAACAGATTTAATTCTGAAAAAGAAAAAAGGCGAAAAAATTAAAAAATACAAAGATTTTAAATCGCGTCGCCGCCCTTCTCCTTCGTCGCCGACCCCCCATGGCGCCTCCTCTCCAGCCCCTCGTTGGCCTCCTGCGGGAGAGAGAGAGAGAATACGTATATCATTTGAAGCTTCAACATATAATATTGCAAATACAGACTCTATAAACATTCAACCAAACCGAAAAAGATTAATAGCAGTAGACTTGGAGGGTTTTGTGGGCAAGAAACTTCCGAAAAAGCTTGTTATCACACCCCAGGTAGGAGTGCGGCTGCCCATAGTTTTTTCGCCCTCTCTTTCCCCCCGCTGCCGCTGCAGAAAAAACTGCCCGAGGTTCGTCGCCGAAATCACAAATTATTCGTCGGAAATTATCAAGATAAAACCGGGTAAACTAAAGGGGAATGCAGAAGTATACATTGAACCAGCAAATATGGTGATAAAAGCTGCTGATGCCCTTCAAAAAATAAAAACTGGTGCATGTAGCACGAAATCAAATATTTTTAGGGGTTTTTGTGGGAAACATGACGTGACCGCAGAAATTTTTACGCTCACCCTTGACGAAAAGGAGAAGGGGGCATTTGATATCAAACCCGGGGAAGAACCTCTCTTTGAAGCCTCGCTCCCTTTTGCTACCATAGATCCGGCTACAGGGTTCCCGTCAGATCCGCAACATTTTAAAAGTGCGCAGGAAGCAATAAATTGGGATGAAATAGCCCCTGAAAATATTAAACACATTAAACACATTTTTCTGGAGAGGAACCCATCAGTAATTAGTAAGGGTTTTTTTGATTCGGGAAATGCCAGTGCCCGGGGACTGGGTCGTGCGAGAGTGGTGACATCAGGTCCGCCGGCACAGGGAAAAGCAATGTATCCCCTGTCAGCAACAAAAAAGCTTGGTCTGCTTAAAATACTGCGTGGAATGAATGCTGTGGGGTGGATTTCAAGGGTGGTGTCAGCCCATGGGAGCCCTGTCTTCGTAATTCCAAGAAAGCAAGGGGATATTGGGCGCTTACTCATAAATTTAATAAATGTTAATCAGGTATGTGTAAACACACCTGTTGCGCTTCTAAGCAGCCCCCTGCAAAAAATTCAAACACTTGCTGATGCCAAACTTTTTTCCGTAATGGATCTGCGGCAGGCATATATGAGCATCGAACTAGACGAGGAAAGCAAAGGGAAGTTCTGTCTTAATACATGTGCAGGGCAATTTCAAATGAATCGTCTTGCGCAGGGGAGCAGCTTAGCCCCTAGCCTCTTTTGTTCCTTCCTAGAAAAGGCTCTTTACGATTCCCCCATTACAGGGTGTCTTGAAAATTATAATCTTGGGACTATTTTCCCTGAGGAAAGAAAAAATCCATATGCAAACTTAGCTAATTTTTTATGCCTTCATCTAGATGACGTCATTTTATTTTCTCCAGACATGGGCAACCCTGAAGCGACGAGGGAGTTTCACGCTCAGATTTTGGCCCGGGTGGTGGATCACCTGGACCGGTATTCATTCAAAATCTCTTTTCACAAGTCATCGTTTTTCAAGGAATCGCTCGACGTGCTCGGAATGCGAATCGAGGGAGGAAAAATAATTCCCGATCCAAAACGGTACGATGATATAAAAAAGTTCCCATTTCCCTCCTCCAGGAATCAAATGCTGGGCTTTACCAGTTTGGTGGGGACCATACGACATGCAATGTCGCTCCAGTCGCACGAAGAACTCGCCAAGCTTTACGATCTTACTAGCATAAAAACGGAATATCGCCCCACCGAATCACATAAAAAAGCTTTTGAAAATTTGAAGAAAGAATTGGGATCTGAACCACTTATCACTTACATTCCAACAAACAAGCCAAAACTACTTTTCACTGACGCCTCCGAAAAATTAATTGGTGCTGCACTTTTTGAAATCGATTTCCCAGACAAAATACTTACACGAGAAGCAAATAGCGGGGAGGAAGGAAGGAACTTCTCAGTGTACGACAGGCTAGGCAGCAAAGTGTACAAGTATTGTACATCTGGGGAAATCCAACTTAGCAAAACTCACATCCCTGGGGATGGAAATTGTTTTATCCATAGTGTAATTGATCAACTTCGCATCTATAAATTCAGAAATAAACTTCCGGAACACGTAAACGATTTTCGAAATTTAATATGCACTTTTTTGCTCGCACACAAAACTTTGGAAGAGGAAAGTCGAGAAATCCTAGCTGCAACAAGCAACTTGGGGTGGCGAAAATATATTGAGTACCTAGGGACCCCGGGTGAACCAACAGACTCACTAAACATCTTTGTGCGCGGAACAGCAGACTTTCTGGGACGCGATATTCATATAATAACCGACGTCATTTCCCAAAAAGAACCAATAATTGTAAAATCAAAACTAAAAACTGCTGATCTCCCCCCTCTTTTCCTCGGCTATCTTTCGCCAACAGAAGCAAATGGCATTGGACATTATGTGTCACTTCTCGTCCGGAAAGAAAATCCTCTTTCGGGTTCCCCCTTTACGTCCTTTTCGACCGAAAAATCGTGGCGAGATCTAAGCCAGGAGGAGCTCTTTGCCCAGGTACGAAAATTGTGGAACAAAAATGAAGCCCAAAAACCTGGACTGAGAGCGTTGGGGTACATTTCCCGTACTATACATGAGGAAGGTGCTGCGGATCCTATCCATATTAAGGAGCTTCGCGCGCTCCTCGAGGCAGTGCATCAATTCCGCGAGATGATTGCACATGCACCGGCCACAATAGTCTGTATAGACTCCCGTGCTCTTTGGTGCCTTTTGAGTAATGCCCTCCATCAAAGCGTTCATAAGCTTCAGAGGTGGAGTATCAGTCTGAAAGAGAAGTATCCGAATCTACTTTTTTATCTTGTTCGCAGCGGCGAAAATCTGGCCGATTTTTTTTCACGTCAATTCAATCCGAAAGACTGTGCTTTAGAGCGACTGCGGTTGCGACCCACTTTTAAAACTCCCGTTGTCGAATTGGAAAAGAAGGGACTTTTGACTGTCGAGGAGGCAGGGGAAATCGTAAATTCGAACGAGCAGTATCTGGAGCATTGCGCAAAACCAACAGAAAAAGCAAAAAAAGAGGCCGAAATAAATTCTTTGACACACGACCGTCTAAGCCAACTTTTATTGCCTTTAAAAGAACTACAAAACAGGTTATCCCCTGCCAAGGTCATTGCCAAGCAGAAAGAAGAACTGCCTGATGAATACCGTATCGCTCTGGGCGTCCCCCTTGGCCGCCAACCGGCTGACGTAAAGTTTTCTCTACTGAATGGGATCCTAGCAGTGCAAGGGGACAAAAAAGAAATGCCAAAAATTTATATCCCCCCTAGCTTGGAAGGTACGGTGATCGCATATCACCACCTGCAGAGCGGCCACCGGCTCGGCCGCCAAGGTCTCTTTTTAACACTGGCCAACAATTATTATTTCCCTCGCTTGCGCCACAAAACCCAGTCTTTTTCCGACTTATGCCTAAATTGCACGCTCATTCATGGAATAAAAACTCGAAAACAGACTTTGGGACGTACCCTCGTCTCAAAACAGCCGCTTGAAATTTTATATACAGATATTGTCAATTTGGGATCCAAAACTAACAAAACTACAGCAGACTATCTGGTGATAGTTTGCAGCTTTTCAAAATTTGTTCAAATTTACCCCCTTCCGTCATTAACAGACGCAGCAGTAATTAAATGTTTTAAAACTTTTTTCTCCCACATGGGGATCGTCACAAATTATATTATTGCTGATAATGGGACTCAGTTCCGCTCTAAAAAATTCCTTTCCCTCGCAGCTGCTTTGGGGATAAAAGTAGTCTACAGCAGCGCCTGGAATTCCCAGGCGAGGGGCCAGGTTGAGGTCTTTAATTACCTGATTAAAAAATTAATTGCGGCTCTGGTCATGAACAAAAGTACATATGCTTTCCGCGACGAGCTTTTTCTCATAAATGCAATTATGAACAACACAATTAACCTGACCACCAAGTCTGCACCAGCAGAACTTATTTTTGGGCGGCCTACTTTAGCAAATAATGGCATTGGCTTACAACTAAAACCCCCCGTTCTGTCTAGCAGTCTGATAAACTCTTCTCTGGCAACGGATATTAAAACTATGCGAGAAGCACTAGAGCGGCTCTGGAAAACAACAACTTTCCATCTCGAAAAGGTGCGGGAAAAACAGGAGGCGAAGTACAACAAGTTCGCCAAAGATAAAAAATTCCAGGTTGGGGATCTCGTTTTCCTGCTTGATCGCCGCCTGCCAACTGCGGCAACAAGCAAAAAATTAGCCCCGCCCCTGCAAAAGAGCCCGTATGTGGTGGACCATGTCTACAGTAAGGTCCTAGATGTCACAAGGCTGCTTGACAAATTCTCGACACGAGTCAGTAAAAACGACGTAAAACCTATAAAATCGATGTCGCCCTCCGATCCTCTCTTTCTCTCTCTCCCCGAAAGTGTACGAAACGAGATTGGTCGGCCTCTGACAACAGAGGCCCTGAAGGAACTTGCATTGACGGACACATTGCCTGTCCTGCTGAGGGAAGATTTTTATCGCTATGGCAAAACCACTTCAGGGGTTGAGACACGGGCTCAGCGCCAGAAACGGGAGTTAGAGGAGGCTGAGCTCGCCCGCGCCTTTGATGACCCCGTCGGCGGCGATGACGCTGACGCTTGGGCTTGGCTGGACGACGACGACGATGAAATTGAATCTAAAAATGTTTCTTTTGCTCCCACCTAAGTCAGTTATTTGGCAACTATACTCTAAAATTATATATTTCCCATGGAGGGGGAGACTCCTTTCACTTTACTTTTAGCAGCCAAATTTTTGCAACAACAATAGTTTTTGTCCCAAAACCACATTTGACACTTTTGTTCTCCCTTCTTTCCAGGAAATATGTACCGGGAAAGGACAGGAGACCTTTTTTCCTCAAAAGACACAGCATATGGCCATTGTATATCAAGAAATGCACGCATGAGTGCAGGAATTGCAAAAATAATTAAGAAAAAATTCAAAAAAGTGGCAGAAATTAAGCCTTTTTCGGCCAGAGTTGGTGAAGTAATAGTGGTAAAGGACACAAAAATAGTTTTCAATCTAATCACCAAAAATATGCATTATCAAAAACCCACATTACAGACCCTTTATTACACTCTAAAGCAAATGGAAAAAAAGGCACTGGAAATGAATATTCTGTACATTTCATGTCCAATGCTGGCTTGTGGGTTGGATTTACTGAAGAAAAGTGAGGTCAAGGGAGTGCTCCGCTCCATTTTTGAGAACTCCCCTGTCACCGTCACCATCTACGAACTGTAAGGTAATTTAAATTAAAATTCGAATTCGTAAATGCATCCTTTACGTACTAAGCCGCCTCCGAGAGGCGCAGCATGCAAACCCCCCCCCTTCTCTTCTTCTTCCAAGGAGACAAGGCAGCCGCTGCTGCAGCCCCCCCCCCTCCAGTAGAGCAGAGGGAAGAGTGGAAGTATCCCCCCCCCTCCCCCCAAGGCAAGGGGAAAATTTAGACCAATGAACGGAGGGGAAAAGAGAATTCAAAATGGGAGCCCAGCAGTCTGGCCCAGCGGCCCGGCCCGACCAGAGTAGCACTGGCAGCAGGAGGGCAGCACAAGTGGAGGGGGAGGCAAGGGGATGCATGAAAGAAGTCGGAAGGAAATGATAAGAAAGATGAAATTCAATCAACAGGTGGGCAAAGGGAAGGGAGCCCGGTATACAAACTATGGAAAAACCATCTAAACAATGGTTAAAATATAATAGGAACTAGATTTGCAACCGTCCCTGACTTTTGCCACACTTGACAAAATTGTTGAAAGCTATACCACCCCACCCCTTTTATTTTTGCTTCGTCGCCACAAATGCGTCGAAAAAATCAAAGCGTATGGAGGAAAAAACACTTTCTTGAGTGCGACCCTTTTGCCCTTTTGTCTTCAAATCAAATCAGAGTGCCCAAATAAAAATAAAATGGATGATGGTGGTGATGGAATTTTCAAGGATATAACATAACTATAAAAAATTATTTTTTACTGACTTGGGAAAAGAAAAATTACAGTACAGTATATATATATTTGAAAATATTGAGTGTGTGAAAGCAGTACCCATATCTGGGAAGACTGCCAGTGATAGATAGGACCAACCCTCACACCGTCATCATGCACTTCTACACCACCCTGATCTACATCTTCCTGGTGGGGTCCGCTGCCGCTGAGAGGCACATGAAGGGACTCAGCGCGCCGGAGGACACCACCACCACCACCACGGAGGTGCCATTGGACAGCAACAGCACCACGACCACGACCAACAGCACGGAGAGCGCCGAGGACGTGGAGACCACCACTGAGGCCATCCCGCCCATCGCGGCGGACTGCGTGCGAGAGGATTCGGTGGCTGTGCGCATCATCATAGAACTGCGCCTGGTCATCCTGGCCGGCATCGCCTTAGCTGGTCTGCCCTGCATCCTCTGTGCCTGCATCAAGCTGGCCAAGCTCCACACCAAGAACTCCAGCGCCAACAACAGCGTGGAGATGGGGGCCATCAATGAGGCCGCTCAGCAGGACGCCGCCGCCGCCGCCGCCGCCGAGAAGGACGGCAAAGACGACCAGCCTGTCACCCAGGACTGAGGCGGACAAGAAAAGAGAGAGCACTTTGTAGTCATTTTAAGTAGAGATTATACCATCATGAGAAAATAAACAAAAACGAGCAAATAAATTAATGCATAAAAACAATTATTTTTTCCTCATGTGAAGAGTTGTTGATTCGAATATTTTCTCCCATGCAAAATACAGTAGTAAATCAAGTTCTGCATTATATTTTCTCTTTAGATCGAAAAAATGGAGCTCAAGCTATTCCCTCTCCTCTTCCTCTCTCTCCTCTCCCTCCCCTACGGTACTATGGGAAATGGGGGAAACGAAATTGAATACACCGAAAGTGTTGATTTGGGATTTTTTGTGTCGGAGGAAAAGCTCGAGTTCAGGCGGAGGGAAAATGTAACGTCACTGTGTATTACCACCAAATATCTTGCAGAAAACCAAGAGGAACTCAAAGAAACTTTTGCCGCAATTGAAAATGTTATTCAGGAATTAAAAGGCAATGCTGTTTTTAAGGCAAATCCCAATGTCGAACTGATAAAATTTGTCCTTGACTCACTTACTGATTTGGCTGAACAAACCAAACAAATAAGAACCGAAATTTTGGAACTCAATAATTATGCGGGAAATGATGAACCGATAGACCCACTGGATTGCCAGGTGGATTTTGCGGTACCTTCTCCTCCTCTCCTGGCGCCGCTCAAAAAATTGAAAGTAGTTTTGGAAAACAGTAAGACAGCAATTTCGGATAAAGCTAAAGCGGGAGCGTCTGCTACTGACATAGCGGAGGTAACAGAGGTGATAGACCTTGATTCTCGAATTTCGCTCAATTCTTTGAATCCTATCTATGAAAATGTGGCTTTTATTTATAATTTGCATGAAGCACTTTTGGGGAATGAAGTAAGTGAGAAACTGTTGACAATCCTCCAAAAGAAAGTGCCAAAATTGCTGCCAGTACGGGAAGAGAAGGTTTACGTAAAAGAATGTCGGCGACAGGGAGAAGGATTTGGGTGTAGGCTAGAGGTGGTGGATCGGGAAATAGACGAATATGGCTATCAATTCCGCGCGGTTCCTTTCCTTTTTGAAAATACTATTTATGAAATTGATTTTGGGGGGAAAAATATAATGGATAGCACAAAAACTCTTCTAGTGTCTGCCTGCCCTGATGACGGGGACTTTTCCTGCCTGGACCCGCAGCTGTCTTCCGACGAATGTTTGAACGCAATAAATCAGGAATCGCCAATCGAAATTGGGGAAAATTGTCGTTTTAAAAAGACGGGTGAGGACTCAGACTTTTTCTTGCTCGGAACAGAAAGTGGAAGTATCGTTTTTGGCCCTTCTTATTCAGACAAACTGCTTTTAATTCTAGAAAACAACCACCGAATATTTTCCTTTCCCGTAGAAGTATGTAGTTTTGGGAAATTGACCTTGAGGGAAGGGAAACAAGAGCAAACAGTGGCTCCAGTCTGTGGGGAAAACTATTTTTTGAAAACTTTTAAATATAATACAACTTTTCTTGCTACCATTTTCAACCAACAGACCAGCATCTGGGAGGCTTTTGAAAATTTAATCCCCGAAAATTTGGAGGACATTGTGACCATTTTAAATGTGTTTGGAAATATTCTCACTCTGCCCCTACTTTTCATCATAATATATGGGTGTGTACGAGAAAGGGCCCCTAAATGTTGCAAGAAAAAGGAGAAGAAAAAATTAACCCCCAAAAGACGATATAAGCTACGAGACGCATTGCATGGGTATCTTTTTGGCTTCGATCCCTCCCCGTCGGCTCCCGACGACCTTGAATCCAGACCACTTAGGAAAGAAGGGAGAACGGACCGCAAGAACCAACAAAAGCAAGAAATAGCCACTGAAATATTTTGAGCCCATCCCTTATTCCATATTTTAGTTACGTAAAAAAGCTGCATCCATAATTATTATTCAAAAAAATAATCTAATTATGCCTTCATGACCAATAAAGCAAGGGGAAGGGTGTTAAGTAGAAGGGTGGATAGCTCCCCAAACTAGTTTTAAACCAGCACTCCCTCCCATTACCTCCTTGCCCAAACCTATCCCCACACCCCCTCCCTCACCCTCATCCTCACCTGCTCCTAGAAGTTGGCCGCCGCCTGGCGCATGCGGTCCAAGCTCGCATCAGCCACTGCACCCAGAGTGGCGAGCGCCGCCACCGGGAGCCAAGGAGGACGGAGGATCGGGGCCGCATCAGGCTCCCAGCCTCTCCCGAGCTCCGCCCTGACCTCATCCTCGGTGATGACGACCGCGTCCCGCTCGCCCATTAGCGAGGGGTACGCATTATACGGCCTCGCATAGCCAGCCGTCGGGTAGCCTCTAACGTTGGGCAGACTGCGGCCTACATAATAATAAATATTCGTCAAAGTCTGCTCAGATCTGCAGGAAAGACCAGGAAAAAGACCGCTCACCTAATGGATGAATGGCCCTGACGGTGGAAGGCGGAGATTCGCCGTTGCTGGAGGAGGAGGAGTCCTCGGGGTTGGACTCAAACAAGCCCCCCGTCTCCATATCAATGGAGGAGGCGGAGGAGGAGTTGCCGAAGTCGTCATCGTCGTCCCCGCCCTCGTCCGGCGGAGAGACGGCCGCCAAGGCGGTGCTGGAGGAGCGGAGGAGGAAGAGGAGAGCGAGGCAGCCGCAGCAGGCCTCACACAAGGCCCTGAGCTTGTGGCGGTGACTGAAAGATATATAAAAGACACTATAAGTGCCAGACAATATATTGGGATGAAATATTCCAGTGCAGTGGTAAAAGCAACAAGAACAACAAAATAAGTTCATAGACTTTTCAGTGCCAGCTGTGCTTGGAAGCAAGGGAAAGAAGAAAAACAGTTCCTCACCTGTACAGAAGCATGCCGGTGAGGAAGAGGAGGAAGGCCAGGCAGGCCCAGAAACCGGCCTCGTAGTCGGTGCTCGCGTCCCCGCCCACGGCGGCGGAGGACGAGGAGGGCGCCAAGGGAGGAGGGTCGGAGGCGGAGAAGGGCAGCGGGGAGGTCTCACCTTGGGTGAGGTTGCTGCTGTTGCTGCTGTTGCTCCTGACCCCGATCTTGGTGGCGTCGGCCTCAGGCTGCCAGGCCAGAAAGGAAGTCATACTGAAAGAAATTTAATCATGAGCTTGAGAAAAGAAATAAGTCAAAAGTGAGTAAAAGACATAACCCCGACTGATATGAGCTTGAACAGCTCCCACGGTACCACCGCTTTCGCCACCTCGGCCATAAAAGGGCCCGCCTGCCCGACCTCCAGGCGGAGGAAAAGGGAGCGAAGAGCAGCTCCAAGGTCAAAGAAGACCTGGAGGGAGGAGGCCGAGGAGGGCAGAATGGTGGTGGTGGTGGTGGTGAGAAAGTCTGGAAAGATCCTCTGTGAGTGGAAACCCAATGTGAAAAGTGCCCTTATTCTCACATTCATAAGCCAACAATGTCCCCCTCACGGCGACAGAGGCCAACTGTGCCTCCTTGGTCAGGCCTTCCACCAGGAGGCCGATCCCTGCGGCCTGCCCCGCCAGGTAGCGCAGGGCGGAGGAGGAGCGCAGGAGGGCGACCTGCACCACGGCCACTCCCACCTCCACCAGCAGGAGGGGGGCCATGTGCTCCCTGAGCAGGAGGAGGATGGGGAGGAGGACGGGGAGGAGCCAGCCGCGGCTCCACAGAGCGGCATACATGGCCGCGGTCGCCACCAGGCGGCTGCCGGAGGCGGAGGCGGCCGCGTGCCAGACGGCCAGCCTCGCCATCGGCGAGCAGGCGCCACGTCCACCCGGGCGGACGTCCCACAGGACGACGGCGGCGGACAAGGCCGTGCCGAGCAAGGAGTACAGGTTCACTGCAATTATCATCACATGAGGTAGGACCCAACCAAAATTATTTTTCCGTGGAGAGACAATAAGGGGGCAGCAACAAACATTAAACAAACAATTGGGAAAGTGCTCACTTTTGTTGTGTGTAAGGCTGGATTAGATCCGTGAGATTCGATCAGTTGAGGGGCGCTCGAGGCAAACAGTCAGCTTCTGACAAGGTGTGTTGCACCACTGGGTGCCGGACCTGAAGTTGTCGTTCTCGCTGAAGTTCCCGCGGCGGGGACTGGTGCTTGCGCAAATGGACCTATAAAAAAGACAAACATTTTTACAAAAAAGAGTGTACCAAATTGGGGACGGATTTGATACCTTGAGAGGTAGAACCCGTTGCAGACGGCCCGGTCGGCGGCCTTCTCGCAGATGTTGAGGCACAGCTTGTGGATGCGCACCTTGTGCGTACGCGAAAGGACCTATGGGAAAGGCAAAGACAATATCTCGGTGTAAATTTCGGGGAAAAGAACAAGTTTTTATCACCTTGAAGGAAATACCGTTGTTGATCTGGCGCGGGCGCCACAGCTTGTTCCTCCTGGAGCAAAGGAGGGAGGCTGAACAGTTGCAGGACCTTGCGCACCTTGGGGGGCAGTGTAGTAGTAGAACGAGAGGGACTTCAAGATCTCGTTCCTCTTGGCCAGGACACACGAACTGCGTTTGGAAAACTCCCCAGTGTCAATACGAACTTTATGGTCTTTTCAATGATCTATTACCTTCGGCTGTCGGCCCCGGAATGTTGCTGTTCTCGCTGAAGTTCTCGCGGAGCAGCTCGTACTCGCGCACCTTGAGTCCCCTTTCGAGGATCCCCTCGGTCTTGGCGACCTGAGGGTGCAGTAGACGGCGATCTTCTTGCTCCTCCTGATGCCGAAGAACCTGACGGTGTACCTGGCCTTAGAGAAGACGGGCTGGTGGACGGTGTGGGAGGCCTTGACGGGACGGTGTAGTGGACGACGATCTTCCCGTTCCTCCTGGCGGCGAGCGGGAGGAGACGGCGGCTGCGGCGCGGGCGGACACCGACAGCCGGCGATGACGCAGGATACGGACTAGAAATTTCGTCAGAAATTAGAGTTTTGGCAGTAAATTTGACACAAATTGGCGCAGAAAATAATTCAAAAATAATTGACTCACTTGAAGTGATGGGCGACAGCAGAAAAGAAAAGTGCCGAAAATTGTTGTTCAAAATTCGATTCGAATTCGGGAGTGAGCTTTCCCTTCTCTCCAATCGTGGAATTCGTGGTTCATTAGTCTCACTCAATCTTCCATATTCGGTTTTTTAATGGTTTTTTTATGGATCAGCTTTATTTACTCTTTTTTATTGTATGTATATTGTTGTTGTTTTTTGGTAGGCCAAAAGGAGGTGGTTTTTTTTGCGCGGGGATTCTGTTCCCCTCTCTCCTTCCTTCCCTTTTCACCTAGTATTAGTCCTTGTCCACATCTCCAGAGCCATTGCTGACCTCTCCTTGGACCTGTGGAGGGGGGAACCTGTAGCGAAACTTGTATTCTGCATGGACCTGTCTCTAACATGTAGCAGAATCAATAATAAATTTGTGCACAGTTTTATCTATGGGAGAAAGTGAAAAGGATATGGGATGGAGCCTTGGAATAGAGGGCACATGAAGGAGAAGAGTTAAGGGAAGGAAGGGGGAAGGGCCCGAATTGGCTCGATGA
>JAAUXV010050136.1_pt1 | contig 14497 bp, 19 predicted proteins | sample 7278181 | NCBI WGS metagenome assembly JAAUXV01 (sample SAMN14350114, study PRJNA611818) | marine sediment metagenome | isolation source: surface marine sediment (2.1m) | place: French Polynesia: Moorea | collected 2018-08
CTGGGGAGGGTGAACACAAGACGGAATCGTAAAAAAAGGAGGAAAAGAGAGCGGAAAATGCTTCGATCCGTACTAGGGCGAAACACATCTTCCAATAATGACCGGCGCCGCCCTCCCTCCCCCCTCGCAGTACAAACTCAATTACGAGCAAGGCAAAAAAAGGGTGTGAAAGTTGATACCTGCTTATAGGAAGACGACGACCGCCGAAAGCAATGAGGTTCTTGAACGCGTCGTCCTTTGAATTAATTACCTAGCTCAAGGTTCAAAGAACCATTTTCCACAACTGGGAAAGGATAAGGAGGATATATGAAATGAAATTCTTCCATCCCTTTACAGCGCCGGCGCCTGACTCTCCCGCCGACCGCCTGTCTTCGGCCTTCTCCTCCTCCGGCGCCGCGTGGTCCTCTGCCACCCACTCCTGGCCCTGGGAGGTGCAGCACTTCGGGATGGACGAGAGGACCACCCCGCACTGGCAGGAGATCACCAGGGCGACGCTGTGGGTCCACCTGCCAAGGGCCGAGACGACATCGATGGAGGAGGAGGAGGAGGAGAAGGAGGAGGAGGAGGAGGAGGAGGAGCACGCGTGGATCAACCTCTACTACGTCTCGGTGGACAAGAACGGGCACGTCTTCCTATCGCAGGAGGCGGCAACAAAGGTAATGTAGATTGTAGATTGGAAACTAAAGAGGGCGTCATAAAGGCGTTCCGACATAGAAAAATAATTTTTCACTACTCCTTCCTTAGGGAAAAGATTATAAAAACTCACTTAAATTATAACTCAACCTACGCGTCATAATTCATACATCTTACTTTTAATTGTTAAAAACATTTCCTGTGGCTGCATGGCCTGTATGAATATTTCATACAAAGCTTTACCAAAAATAATCATTTTCAGGCAAAAAATGAGAAAAAATTAAGAAAAAAATAGATGTATCGATTCCTGACTGTCCCCCAAAGTAATACTATTTTGTTAAAAATACTGCTTGTTTGACAGAAGTAGTTCCAAAACCTCTTTTCTTCCTTTTGGTACGCCTTTCTTACGACCCCTTTAATCATCTTTATGCCAAATTGATTTGTTGTTTTCTTCCTCAGGTGAAGCTAAGGCAAGACAGGGACGGTTGGGCCGAGCTCGACGTCTGGGACGTGGTCTCGATGTGGCTCAAGGACCCCTCCACCAACCTGGGTCTGGTCATGCAGGTCTCCACCAGCGTCGGCGGCGGGGGCAACGGCCAATCCAACGGCGTTGCCGGCCGCGAGCTCCGCGTCGGCGTTCAGTCCCAGCCGGACTCTGCCCCCTTCCTCCAGCTGGACGTGCGGGAGAGCGTGGTGAGGGGCGAGGACGGGAGGGGGAGGAGGAACAAGCGCACGCTCAGCAAGGTGTGCACGGAGGAGCGGGACGCGGCGGAGACCCACTGCTGCCTCTGGCCAATCACCATCGACTTCGAGCTCGAGTTCGGGTGGAAGTGGATCATCCACCCGCCCAAGTACGAGGCAAACTACTGCGCCGGGGACTGCTCGCTCGGGGTCATGATGCCGTCAAACCCGTACTCACACCTGTTGCAACAGGTAAGCAGCAGCGAAAACAGCAGCAACAGTAGTAGCAACAACAATAATAATAACAACAACAACAGTAGCAGCAACAGCACCAGGAGCAACTTCAATGGCGTTCTCTTGTCTTACCCTTTTCTTTTTTTCTCTTCCTAGGCCAACGGCAACCCGTGCTGCGCACCTCAGAAGATGTCCGGGATGAACATGCTGTACATGGACGAGAACAAGAACGTCATCCTGGGGAAGCTGCCCAACATGAGGGTGGACCGGTGCGGCTGCCTCTGAAGGAGGACAGCACTGCTACCTACCTATGTACACAAGAAATCTTCTACCTCTGCGAACGAATCTCGTGTGTATTTTTCCAGTTTTATATATTCATCCGAACCGTTGTAATGAGTTTCTCCCCCTCCTCCTGGATGTAACGAAGGCACCCGATGTCAACGTTGTGAAGAAAATGCGAATAAGAGAGTCACTCTTTGGAGTATGAAAATACCTCAGTCGGGCGCAGACAAATTCCCCAGCGAATCGTAAATTGTTGCAATATTTGGCTTTGCATTTCTAGGCAAAGAAATTGTTCTCCGTGGTTTTTCATTTCTCCCGGACTTCTTTTGGTGACTTTGTTCCTGTTCTTTTTCCGTTGTCCGCCTATTTCCCCTTGGTTCGTCCGTCGCCGGAAGCAGGAAAAGGTTTCGCGGGGGGAAACAGGAAAGTAGCGAGAGGAGAAGGACTGAAGGAGCACAAAACAAAATTGAAAAGTGAAAACAATAACAAGTCAAAGTCAAGAACCCGGCTGTGCTGAAGGGGGACTCGGCCTTGTTCTCGGTGTCCGTGTGCGACCCCTGACAGGTGTCAGGCCTCGCCGGGCAGGTCAGCCACGGAGAGGAACCCACCTCATCGTTGTAGACAGTCCTGGCGAGAAAAGGCCTCTTCCTGCTGCCTCAGCTCAGCACCGTCCTCCGCACTTGCGGGGCTTCCTCCGCCATGGACCTGTCCTCCTTCCCACCTGAGCACCACTCCCTGCTGTCCCTGGCCAACGGTATCCTGCGAGTGCCGGGGCTAGTCTTGCTCGACTGGCTGTGCAGGGTGTGGGACGACCCTGGGAACAGGAACTTCCTCTCCGCCCTGGGCCCGCCCGCCCTGGTGACCCTGGTGCTCCTGTGTGCGGCCCTGGCGCTATTCCTGCTCAGGGGGGAACTGAAAGACCTGGTGGAGTTATACTGCGCGGCCATTGCCGTTGCCTGCCACGTCGCGGCGGACCAGCTAAGCCTGGCTGTGCTCAATGAAGCCAGGGGAGGCTTCCAGGAAGGCATCGACAAAGAGGACGGTGCGCCCTTGCATTGGAGCTACTCCACGGCGAGTCACCTCATTCGCAATCGAGTTTCTGTCTCAACTCGACTTTCTGACTGTTTTCCCTCTCTTGCAGATGTTTTTGGCGCTGCTCTGCCTGAGCTTAGCTCACCCGGTGGCCCGCCTGTGCCTCCGCGACGGAGGACACCTCAACCCGTTGTCTTCCCCCTCGGTGTACTCCCTGTGCCTTCTGCCCCTCCTCTTCGGGTGGGTCCACCTGGGCGCAATATCGCTGGACAGGCTTTTCTGGATCCACAACAACATGCGCTACGGGCTTGCGATCTTCCTTTGTTGCTCCTTCGCCATAAAGATCTTTACAGTGGTCGGATACCTCATTTGTGAGAAGAGAGACGATTTTCCCCTCATAGTAAAGTTTCTGTTGCCATTACGTTGTCAACTTTTAACAGATGTGGTGCTCTCCGCCGTCTCCCAGTGGAGCACCGCCGGGCCGCTTTGGATGGCTTTGAACTTCGTCTCGAACTGCATCTACCCCGACTCTATGATCTATCTCTGGCTGTTTCTGGTACTCCAAGAGATGTGGTGGAGACCTGCAGAGGTATGTAAGATAAGGCGAGCTAACATGCGGAATACAGACGCAATCTTTTGTTTCCTTAGAATTCGACTCTTTACTGGGCAATCTTGAGGGCTACAGCGTCGTCCATGAAGTCGCCCGTGACCATATCGGCCGGGGCTGTTGGCTTTGGCGCCCTGCACTCAGTGGCGGTCACAGCCCTCCGAGCAGCTTTCAGTTCCATGGGAATCATCACCGACGTGGGCCTCTTTGAAGGAAGCGGACTAATGACCGGTAAACGTTATCACTTCAGATCAGTCAACGAAATAATAGTTTTAATCCTTGTATTTCAGCTTCCCTTTCTCTGGCCTGCTTCCTCAGGTTCCCCGTAAAGGGGGCCTCTACGGAGGCGGTCTTTTGCGCCAACCTGTTCGTGCTGTCGCTCTACTTCATGCGAGACGTACACGTGGTCACGCGGATAGCCCTGGACAGCTTCGTCAAAAGGACTAGCGAGTCAAGCTTGCTCGAACCCTTCCGGCTCATTTTCCTTCTGGGCATCACAGTACTAGCCTGTTTGACTTCGGGAAGCATCGCCTTGTTCGGCATCTTGCTGGAAGAAGAGCAAGAGGGATTCGACGGCCGTCACCTCACTTTTCTCATACAGTTGTCGGCCTGGAACAACGCAGTGGACGCAACAAAGACTGCTTGTAAACGCCACCATCGAAAGAGCTCTGTTAAGGTTTAAACAAATTCTTTTCTCCGCAGCCATTTCAATGACGGAAATGTGGCGCCTGTATTCCAAGCTTGTCAAAGGCAGAGACGTCGACACGGATGACCTCAATCACCTCTACGAGTTGGCTGCGCTCTTGATCCATATTCTTATCGCCGCTCTGGTTTGCGTACAGGTGAGTTCTACTTTACCTAGACATGTGTGAGAAAACAGCGACCATCGATTTATTTAGTTCAATGAAGTTTCCAGCTCAGCAGTGGCATCAGTAGGAAAAGACGAGGGGTTGGGGTAGGGGCTCACTTCTACTTCTTGCCGCCGCTCTTCTTGCCCCGAGTAGCTGCTTTCTTGGCCGCGGGAGACCTCCTTGCCCTGCCGGCGCCCCCCTTCGCCCTCTTCTTCTTGGGCGGCTCGTAGGCGCTGTCCTCAGAGTCCTGTTCATCCGAATCCGGAGAGTAGGCAGTGTCGGAGTCCTCCGAGATCTGCGGCGCGTCAGTGTCGTAGGTGGCGATGGACGGAACAGGGATCTTGATCTTCTTAAAGAGCATGGGCTTGCAGGGACCCGTGAGGTTCTGGTAGAACACCATCTTGGACAGTTCGTACGCCTCCCTGGCTACGACGGCATCGGAGCGGTGCATCGGGATGTTCCTGCCAATGCATTCGGTGCTCTTCCGGATGTTTTCAGCAATTCCACCGTCTTCCGGCACGCTGGGATCGAGCTGATAAACTCCCTTCTGTACCCGGAAGGGCCTCTTGCACCAGGAGCAGTTTGCCATTACACTTGCACTTTTAAACTTTTCACATCCAAGTGATTTCACCCATTGACAAAAAAGAAAATAGAAATAGAATATTTGAATTCTAAATTTGAATTTTACGACATGAATTTTGACCTTAATAAAAAATGGAAAATTCTAATTCCCAAAAAGCAACTGTGCAACCTTATTCGAAAAAGTCTTTAGAGTATAGACATATGCAAGCTGATATTTTTTGGTCGTCAATCGTTAAAGATAATATGTTTTACTTGTTTCCATTCCAGGCCTTTTACAAACTCTTCGACGGAGGCTCGGAAATAATCGATTTCGGTGCCTTCCTTGCCTCTAAAGGTTTCCTAATTTACAATGACCAGGCTAGTGTCATGGAGAACTATCGCAGACGTCGGGTGAGAAAACAATTCATGCACCCTTTGAAATGGCTGTAAATGCCACGAGTCAATTTCCTTCCAGATGTCGTCAAGCATCATCTCCAAGCTCCCCTTGGCCTCCGACGAGCATCTTCGAGCCCACGACGACCGCTGCTCCATCTGCTGGGGCCAGATGCTGTCCTCCTCAGAGGACGGCGAGGCGAGATCCACACCGTGCGGGCACCTCTTCCACGAAAAGTGCCTGGGGAGCTGGCTGCGGCGGCGCGGAACCTGCCCGCTGTGCAACGCCAACCTGGTCGCTCTAGTTCTGCGCGGCGGTCAAGACGATGTTGAAGAGAACGATACGGAAGAGGAAAACTTGTCAGATGGAGCAGAGGACTAAGCGGAAAATGAAGACCCAAGGAGTTTAAATGACGATTTTTAGCGGATTCTTTTATCCCTTTTAGTGACACGTGTACGCTTACAACAACTCGCTTCTGTGATCTCATATGCAAAGGGAGAGACGAAAATAATAATGTGATGCGTGGCGGAGTCTTTTTCTAATACTGTCCTTCTCCTCTGCCCTGCGACGGAGCGGCAGCGTTCGCCCCACCTTCCATACTTTTCTGGGCCAAGGGGGACAATGGCGCTCCTCCTCCGCCTCCACCCTCCGCTCTCGCCACTGTTGCTCCCCCTCCTCCGGCAGGTCCTCCTCTGGACTTGAGCTGGCGCACCTTGTCCGGGTTGGTCGTCTCCAGCTTGCGCATGTACTGGATGAGATCTTTCTGCTCGGCCTTGGAGAGGTTCTTGAAGTTGTCGAGCAGCGACCTCAGTTCGTCCACCGTAAGGTCGTCAAATTCGTCTCCTCCTCCACCGCCATCGATGCCGCCGCCGCCGACGTCGGTGGAGGAAGAGGCCATCATCATCGGGTTGCCGCCCCCACCTCCGAAGGCGGCGGCGCCGGTTCTTGCCGGCTGTTGTTGCTGGGCGCCGTATGACGAAGAAGAAGGGGCTGGAATTAGGGAGAGAAATTTTACGCTCCGTCCTTGAGTGAAATTTGATCTACACAAGCACTCACCCGCTCCGTAACGGTCCTGCTGGTAGCCGCCGTACTGCACTTGCCTCTGCTGGGCTGCGTAGGAGGGATATCCGCCGTAAGGGTCTGACTGGCGTGGTGGCATGATGGGCTGAGGCGGCGGCCTCCTCCCCGGGTTGGCTACGGTACCCTCCAGCTCCGTGTCCTGCACAACCCTGAACACGAGCTTCCTTAAGTCGTGGTCGTCCATCCTGGTCATGCCCCGCTCCACCAGCATCTTGGCCAGGAGCTCCGACAGCATCTTCTGCAGCTTGCCCTTCTCGTCTGGGACCGCGCTGAGCTTTGGCGGCTGGACCGGGCGCTTCTTGGTGGAGGCGCGGAGGAGGCGGGTCAGGTGGTCAAGGGTCACGCGGACAGCGCCCTGCTTCGAGTCGTCAAGCAAGCCTGAAAGAAAGAAAATGAAGGCAATTTAAGCACATTTAATTCAAAAGTCTACTTTTATAACGTATACCTGCAATGAGCTGTGCAAATAGCTTCTCCTTCACCATGTCAAGGATGCATGCAACGTCCGAGTCCTCCAGGAGAACGTTGCTCGCACCAGACCGGGTCTGCAGAACATAGAGGGAGAACAGGTACTAGAAGAAAATCCACAAAATTGTCGCTACGGCATGCACCTGTTCGAGGTTGAGGGCCCTGCCCATGATTGAGGTGATCTGCGGCCCCAGGCTGCCCAGGATGTCCTCCAGTGCGGTGAGCTGTCTGAGCGTTGGGAGGACGTTGACTGGCCCGTCAAAGGCGTCCTCCAGGTGCTCGTTGCTCCTGGGCGGGCTGCGGTCAAAGTGGTGGCGGGGAGGAGGGTGGAAGTCGCTTCCGTGTGGGTGGTGTTGGTGTTGGTGTTGGTGTTGGTGGAACTGCTGAGGGGAGCGGGAGCGGAAATCGTCCGGAGGGCCTCCTCTTCCCCCTCCTCCTCCGTCGCCTTGGAAGCTCCCGAAGCCGCCGAAGCCCCCTCCCCCTCCTCCTCCTCCACGCCAGTCCTGCATCATGCCCCCGCCTCCGTGGGGATGTGGGCCTCCCCCTCCCCCTCCGTGCCCGTGGTAGTCGTAGCCCCTCTCCCTCGGCGGGGGGCTGCGGGAGATTCCTCGGTCCCTACGCTCCTCCAATGCGGTTATGCCTATTCAGCGAGGAGATAGTAATAGTATGAACCACTGGCCTCGGTATGAACTTTGAGCACAAAACGTTCAGACTTCAGAGTATGGAAAACTACCTGAGTATCCTTCTCCGTGAGCGCCACCCCCTCCTTCCCAACATCCCTGTCGCTGCTGGTGCCACTCCCGTTCCCTTGACCTCCCCGGGCTCCGCCTCGGCAGGTCGCGTCCTCCTCCCCATCCTCCTCCGTCTCTGCTCCTTCCCCTATCTCTATCTCCTCTCTCCCTACTCGGGGACCTTTCTCCGCGACCCCTGCTCTCCCTGTCCCGGTTCCGGTCGCGATCCCGATCCCGATCTCGGTCCCGATCCCGATCCCTGTCTCGGTGCCGGTCCCTGTTGTCCCTATCCCTACTGCGGCTCCTGCTCCTACTGCCCCCTCTCCTCCGTCCCCCCGACCTCCTCTCCGACGATTCCCCCTCGTCCCTCATCCTGCCCTCCTTGGCCGGCCTCGACGGGGCGGCAAAGTCGTCCCTCTTGGGCTCCTCCCCCGACTCGAGCTCGAACTGCTCGAGCAGGTCCCGCGTCTTCTCCCGCACCTCCTCCTCGAAGATGGCCTCGACGCGGCGCCCCCAGAAGGGTATCCACTCCGTCTTGAAGTCATGGCCGTCCGTGTCCCTGCCCTGCTCCTGCAGCTCCTGGTAGCGCCGCTCCCAGAACGCCTTCCACTCCTCCGGGTAGGACGGGTGGTCCTCTGGTCGCTTGTCGTAGATGTCCTTGCGGCGGTTGACCGAGGACAGCATCACGCGCTCGGCCTGCTTGAACTTCTTCCACTTCTCCAGGGCTGAGCGGTACTCCTCAGGGCCGGGGGAGCCTGCTGCCCCGCGCTTGCCGCTGCTTCCACCGCTCCTCCTGTCTTTGTTGTCCCTCTCCCGACTCCTGGATCTTCTCCTGGAGGGAGGGCTCCTGCTCCTGGACCTCCTCCGGTCTCGGTGGTCGTCTCCACCCCCCCTGTTGCTGGAAGCCTTCCCTGCGCCGCGGTTGGGAAGGGGCGCCCTGTGCTTGAACCTGTGCCGCACAGGGCCGTCGCTGTTGTCTCCGGACTGTTTTCTGAAATTGGAGAGCAATAAGGTAAACATGTACGCAGAAATGTAATGAGTAAAAGTGACTTACGAGGAGTCGTCCTTCTCCTTTCCCTCTTGGTCTTTCCTCCTCTGTTCCTCCTTCGTCATGGCTTCGCGGAATCTGCGGTAAATATTTGAGCGATCAATTTTCTATTTCCCAATTTCTCAAATATTATTTAAACACGCTCACTTTTGAATCTCCCTCTCCATGAGCGACTTGTGTCCCTTGTCCTCGATATGCAACAGCCCGGTGTCCTTGGCGTCCGGGTCCTTGACGACCTCTGACGGGTCCAGGCGGGCGATGTAGGCGGCGAACGGGTCAGGAATGCTGCCAAAGTTGTGCTCAGGGTGGTCCCGGAAGTCCTCCCGGAAGTGCACACTCTCCTCCTCGATGCGCCTCAGCACCTTGTCCTTGGCGTCTAGGAAGCTGCCGTCGTTGCCGCCCTCCACGAAGACCATGACCTGGAGGCGACCGAAGGTGGACTCGATCCGCTTGACCACCCCTTCCAGGAGCTCGAAGGTGATGGGCTCCCACACCGAGAGGTTCGGCACGCGGGAGAACTTCTTGCTCACAAGGGGGAAGTACCGGCGCTGAAATTAAGTGGACATCAAAAACAATTAGGCTAATGAAAAAGTAAAAAAGCCTGAATAGCAAGAAACCCACCAGATATGCAAGTCTGTGCTCGGCACTGATGAGGCAAGGGATGAGCCCGATCCTGTCGGTCTGCCGGTTGCACAGGAAGTTGTGGTACGCTGGCTCGAGCCCGGGCCGGCGCACCTCCACCACGAACTCGAGGCCGATCAGCGGGGAGTCCTGGTAGGCGTCGAGGAGGGGCGCGGCGGCGGACACCAGCGGGGCGCCGTCTTCGCCGGGAGGGGCCGGGTCTGAAAATGTGAAGAGAAAATGGCATTGCGTCTGTGTTTGATTGTCTGTTTGATGGCGCGGGCGGGGAGAAAAAAAATCGAAACCGCAGCTGGTTTGTTTCTACTTACCCGGCATGTTTGTCGCCGCAGACGAAAAGCTGCCGCCGCTGAGAGGGGAATTGATTTATGAAGGCTGCAAGTGGAGAGTAAAACAAGGAATGGTGTTAGTGCTACGTGACAACAATTCAATTGTTATTTTCATTCTCTCACTTCTCGTCGCTCACTGCAGCTGGGAGAAAAATTGCACATGACCCTTCGGTGACGATCTGCTTTCCTTGATCGGTTGGACTCGGAGTCTAAATTCAATCAAAAAAGTAAACTTAGTTTTAGACAAGTCGCATATTTGTAGTCACAAAAGTGCAAAGGGGGGGAGAACGGCCGTGACCTTCCTTTATTTGGTGGTGACATTGTTTTCAAGACACTTGCACGGGTAGTATGAACGTGCGTTATAATGCGAACGCACCAAAGAAAAGTCCAACAATCCCTCACAGTTCTGTCTGCCAGACGGAAGCACTGCTCGTTCCACTCTCCGCTTCCCTTTTGTGACCCATGACAATTTTCTCAAGTAGCACAGAAGTCCGCTTTTCTTGTCCAGGTATGATGCAGCGCAAAAGACACATGGTGCACAGCAGGTAAACTTGAGGTCGAGGAGGTCCAAGACAACAACAGATCAGTAGCGGTTCCCGTCGCCCCAGCCGGGCTCGCTGTCCCAATGCCCGAACCCTTCTCCTCCACCGAAGGCTCCTCCTCCTCCTCCTTGTCCGTGGAAGCCGCCGCGTCCTCCGCCGCGTCCTCCGCCGAATCCGCCCCTCATGTGCGGCGGCGGCGGCTGGAAATTGTCCCTGAAATTCCTCTCGAGCGGAAAGCCATCCCCGGCGAATCCTCCTCCTCCTCCCCCGTCGCCGAACGCACCCTGGGGCCTCCCTCCTCCATCTGCGAAGGGCGGAGCGCCCGGGCCGACGTCAGGAAAGTCAAGGTATGGGCGGTCTCCTCCTCTGCCTGGGCCGCCGCCGAAGCCGTCTCCGGGTCCCAAGCCTCGGCCGCCGCGGCCGCCACCCTCGCCCTGATGATGCTGGAAGCCGCCTCCGTCGCGGGGGTGGCCGCCACCGCCGCCGAAGCCGGGATCGAACGGGGGCTGACCTCTTCCGCCGGTGTCGCCGAACCCATCTCCTCTCTGGAAACCGTCTCCTCCTCTCTGGAAGCCATCACCGAAGCCGTCTCCTCTGGGGAAGCCTCCTCCTCTTCCTCCGGCTTCTCCGAATCCGTCACCCCTCTGGAAACCACCTCCGCCGCGACCTTCAAAGTCTCCCCGTCCTCCTCCCCGCCAGTCGGCCTCCTGGAACAAATCCCTTCCTCCTCCTCCTCCTCCTCGTCCGAAAGAGTCTGGTGGTCGATTCGCTCCCGCGAAGCCTCCTCCGCTGTCTCCCTCTCCAAAGTCCGATCCCCTGTTGTCCCTCCCGCGATCGAACATGTTGCCTCCTCCGTCTCCGAAGGCATCCCTGCGGAAGCCGCCGCCGTCAGGACCCGGGCCGCCCGCAGCCGCAGGAGGAGGAGGAGGAGGCTGCTGTCTTCCCTCGGGCGCGTGCCACGAAGCACCGTAGCCTTCGTCGTCCCCTCTACCGCTGAAGTGGGGTTGCTGATTCTGCTGGTGGTGGTCATCCTCGTCGAGATCCATCGGCTGCTGTCCCATGTGATCTCGGCCAGGAGGACCGCCACCACCACCGCCGCCGGCCAGGGCTTTTCTTGCTCGAAGCTTTGCAAGTGCTGAGGAGAAGGCCGGCTCAGACCGCTGCTCCGTCGCCGCCTGGGGAGGAGGCTGATCCGCCAGTTCCCCCGGTTCAAGATTTCCTCCTTCTCCTCCTCCGGCGGGAGCGGGGGGCTCGCACCAAGCGCTCATGAAGTCGTCGATGTCGTTCTCCGTGACATTTGGGCCTCCTCCTCCTCCCGGGGGAGGCGGAGGAGGAGGGGGAGGGTTCTTGAGGACGGTAGCCAGGGTCTTGAGGTTGGTGACTGTGTTGCCCATGCTGCGCTGGCTGTCCAGGAGTCCTCTCATCTTCTGCTGGGCCAGGACGATCCTGTCCTCCAGAGGGGCAGAGGGGTTCTCCGCGGTTGCGCTCCGGATGAACTGCTGCAGGAGGGCCTCGCCCTCGTTTTCAGTTGCTGGTGGGGGAGGGGGCCTCGCAGCGGACTCGTTGGGGTGGGGTTCTGAGGGCAGCGGAGGGGCGGGCCCAGCTCCTCCTCCTGCCGCTGCGCTCTTCTTGCCCAGCTTGTCAATGAGGGTGTCGAGGAAGCAAGTGAAGTCCGCCGACACCTTCCCAGCGTCCGTTGGCTCCGGGGGAGGCGGCGGCGGAGTGGGCTGCTGCTGGAGGGAACCCAACGACCGTATCTGGAGGGTCCCTCGCGCCGGAGGGGGAGTCGCCGCCGCGGCAGAAGACGACGAACCTGGAACCGGGTCAAGAAAGCTCTTGGTCGGGTCGATGTCGAAGACGGGCTCCTCGTTGCCGTCGGCGTTGGGCTTGGTGGAGAGGGTCCCCAGGTGGTTGTTCACCCTATCCTCGTAGGACATTGGCGCCGGCAGCTTGCTGAGCTCAGAGGTTGAGAGCGTGGGCCGCCGCCTCTCGGGCGAGGGCGCAGGCACTGGCACGGGCACGGTGGGCACCACCGGGGCCATGGTCGGTGGCGAGGCGGGGGCGGAGTCGTCCGGGGGCGCCTCCTCCGGCTTGCGGATGAAGGAGCTGGTCCCCGGGTGGAAGTGAGGGTTGGATATGATCCTGCTCTGTGCTGCGTCCCACTCCGGCGGCTGCATGTCGTCGTCGCCCCCCTCCCTCGGTCGCTTGCTGGCGGGGGGAGAGACGCCGCCGATGTCCCTGTCGGGAGACACAGCCATGGGAGGAATTGGAAAGAGGTCCTGCTGGGGAGGCGGAGTGTGCGCGTCAGGCATAAAGGACGGGGGGGCGCCCATCGTGACGGGAGGCTTGAATGGGTTTATGTGGCCAGCGAAGGGCACGGGCTTGGGCAGCGACGGAACGGGCTTGGGGAGGCTCAGGCCGGCGCTCCCCGCCCCAGCCACTCCGAAGTTCCCAGCCGCTCTCGGCACGAATCCTCCTCCACCGTATCGCGGTGCAAAATCTCCTCGTCCTCCATCACGGGGTGCGAAATCGCCGCCGCCGCCGCCGCCGCCTCGAGGAGGGGAAGTGGGCGAGTAGCCCCCGTCGTCGTCGAATCCACCTCCTGCGTTGTCGTCTCCTAGAGGCGAGGGCTCCCGGTTCCTTTCCCATTCGTCCAGGGGCACTTCTTTGGGGTGCGCAGGGGCGTTCACTCTTCCAGGGGAAGACTGGTTCGGTGCGATTCGGTTGGCCTTTGCCAGGACCTCCACCTGTTTTTTGTATAGATCGTCTGGGTTGCCCCAGGGGTGAACGGCCTCCTCCTCCTCCCTCCTGCCGCCGCGGTCGCCCCATCCTCCCCCTCTTCGTCCTCCCCGACCTGCCCCTCTCCCGAATCCACCTCCGTCCCTGCCCCTCCCTCTCCTGTCTCCAAACTCCCTGTCTCTTCCGAACTGTTTACCCCTTCCTCTGGAGCCGAAGCCTCTGTCTCGCCCTCCGCCGAGGTCGTCGTCGCCCCTTTCTGGTTGCTGCGGTTCTGGAAGCTGTGATAAAGGTACCTCTCCAAAATCCTTGGCCTTCTCCAGGTGACGGCTGCTGCTCACGTGGCCCATCAGGTTGCCCTTTCCCTCCACCTCAGAGTTGCAGATCCAGCACTTGAAGAAATCAATCTCCTGATCGTTGACCTTCTCCTTCCAGGAAGTGAAGGCCGCGATGACCTTGCCATTTCCAGATCGAACCTTCTTCTTCAGTAGGGCCTCAATCTCTTTGTCCTCGTTGTTCTCCGTCTCCGGGATGTACAGCTCGGCGGCCAGGATGGGGTTGGTCCTCCTCGCCAGGTCAAAGTTGCGCCTCTGCTGGTCTCTGGCCCTTGGGTCGGAATACTGTTCGCGTGCCTTCTTCTTGGACTCGTCGGACTTCTTTAGGACGTCAAGCACGCTGAAGTCCTTCTTTTCCGTGCCGTCCCGGTACCGCTTGTGCGGCCCGGCACCTGTGGGCTGCTTGGCCTTGTAGTTGAGATTGTATTTGTTAGTGTGCACAGGCTCCTTTTTCGAGGACTTGCTGAGTATGGAGTCCCGTTCGGCGCTGGTAACCACCTTCGAGGGTTCCTTCTCAGGCTTGGGCAGCTTCTTCGTCTTCTTGGGGATCCTGCAAAAAAGAAAACAAGATTGAACTTTTGAATAAAAAGAGGTTGTTGTTTTCCGACACTAAATTAAGAACAGGTAGGCGAAAAGCTGGGAGAAAGTGGACGTATATTTTTTTCAGTCGCAAGGGTTTGGATAGAGGGGTGAAGAGTGGACGATTCAAAGGCGAAAGGCAGAGCGCTATTTCTTTCCCCTGCCCTTCTTGTAACAGAAGCGGAACGCCAATCCTGCCAGGACCAAGACTGCCACGCCAGCGAGGAACTCCGGTTTCTTGTACCAGGGCGTTGGAGGCGTGATGTACTTGTTTTTGGCCAGGTAGGCTCCGTAGAGAGCTGCCCCGATCAGCGTGGCCAGGAACGTGAAGATGATGATGTAGGCGCAAATCCTTGCTCTTGCTTTTGCACGGTTTATCCTCTCTTGCTTGGACGGGGTCACCGATCCAGTTGGCTGCATGGAAGGTGGCGGAGCCGATGTTGGCGGAGGCTGCGTTTGAGAACCTGTATTTCCTCCTTGGCTCGCCATTTTTGCCGCTGGATTGGATGGACGCACTCACTAGGTATTTAAATATAGCCTCACCACTTTTCCCCAGAAAAAAATAACATCAACAAAACTAATTTCAAAATTTTAAACAATAAATTTTTGAACAAGATTGAGTTGCGAAATGAAAGTGCTCAAGAAAAGATGTGTCTGAAAATTAGCTGAATAGCAGAATCTTTTCTACAAGCAGATTGCCGGTGGCCCAAGACCTCTGGTTACTCAAGGATGCCAGGA
>JAAUXV010116569.1_pt1 | contig 14487 bp, 19 predicted proteins | sample 7278181 | NCBI WGS metagenome assembly JAAUXV01 (sample SAMN14350114, study PRJNA611818) | marine sediment metagenome | isolation source: surface marine sediment (2.1m) | place: French Polynesia: Moorea | collected 2018-08
ATGAAAAAAAGGGACAACAAAAGGGTACCCTTTTTTTCTTTAATAAGGGCCTAAAATGTACCGTCGGGACAGCTTTTCATAACGAGAATAAGGGAAGTCCGTTTTTTGTCAATCGTGTATGGTCGGGCATCTCTGATCCAATTGCACCTGTTGGGGTCGGTCTTGTACGGGGAAGTCTTTGCTCCGAATTGGGTCTCCTGGAAGAAGGAGTGCCCCCCGGCGGTTTGGTAGTACCTGCTCCTGGTCTTGTCAAATCCGTCTTGATATTGTGAGAGAAATAGAAAACGTAGTGTGTGGTGTAGTTCCTTTCGCTGCTGCGTTCTTACCTCGGTTTTTGTACGCAAAGGACCCGTCGCTGTAGCTGGTGTACTGGAACAGAACAAAGAGCTGTTTTGAGACTTGAATGTGTTACATAAACGTACGCAGTTTTCAGGGGGGGAATGAGAAAATGATAAATCTTTCAGTTTTTTTTTCGGTCTTCGAGGACAGAGACACGATTCCGGCAGCAGGATATCAGAAGAATCACGAACGTAAAAGGGAGTGCCGTAGGAACCAAGCACCAAGAGTAACTCAGTTCACTATGGCATGGCAGAAAACTGATTGAGTCAAAAAAAAATTGCGCTTCACCTGGTTTCCCCAAGCGTTGGTCCCCTGTGCCACGGGGTACTTCTTCTTGGCGGCGCCGCCGCCGCCGCCGCCCGCAGCGCTGCCGTACCCATAGCCGCCGGCAGCGCCGCCGGCAGCGCCTCCATATCCTTGCCCTAAACCAGGCTCCTTCTTGATCTCCTGCTTGATTTCCTCTTTCTTAGGCTGATACATCCTCTCCCGGAATACAAGCTCAAATATGGAAGGAAAAGGCGGCAAATGAAATCAACCGACCTGCTTCGCGACTTCGTCCGAACTGGCGCGCTTGGCTTGGCTCAATTTTATGGCGAAACTTGTTTTTGTTTTCGAGTAGGTAACTACTAACTACCGTTAGGCATATAGAGGGAAAAGAGGAAAGTCGGCCTGCATCCTCGAGGAGAATTGACCTGCGTTTCCCTCCACCCCCTATGTGAGTAATTGCAGGAACAAAAGTCAGGAGAAAAAAGCAATCGGAAAAAGACAGAAAAGAGATTTCCAAGTTTTAACATTCGAAGAAAAACAAAAAATTGCAAAAGCGTGGACATTGCTTCCGACACCCCACTATATTTTACGCTTCTTCATGCATGTGTTTGCATTTTAAAATTCAAGATGGTTAGGTTTTGATCACCAAGACTTTTCTATACGGCAGATGTGATGTCGATGGCAACAAAAATATAAAAAAACCTGCAGAGTTTTGACGCGTCGGAACGCGTAAGAAAGACCGTTTCTAGGCAACTTAAATTACGTAATCAAGAGCTAAAACAAGTGCTTTGGTTTTGTTGCTAGGTGCTTCTTGTGACAAGATGATACCACGCTGGCGAGACGCAAAGCGTACAATAAGAGATTGTCAGGCAGATTTTTTTGCATCCATTTTTACCTTGGCCAGCACGTAGCAGTTGCATCATTAATTCAACATCATCCATCATCTTTGCTATTGACTACCGGTATATAAAATGCAGATATTTTTTTCCACAAAACGACGGACGAACGGAAATTTATTCTCTTCGGAGGGAAAAACCAGACGTTGGAATGGTTTTGATTGGCTGTTTATTTCTCAACTTCTCAAATATAAAATGCTTGTATTTAAAGTGGAGCTCCCTGACCACTTGGTTCTTGGACAGGCCCTGGGGGAGAAAGAAAGGAATAAGTCTGCACGAAAGATATAATCGGCCTCCAATGCAGGAATAACTCACGTGCTTGCTCAAGTCCTGCTGGTATCTCTCTCCGGACCCCGGTGTTGTGGTTCTCGTGGTACTTGGTCGGGGTCCTGAGTGGGGTGTGCATGCAAAAACCCTAGATCATTTCCCACTACAGTACAGGCACGCATTTCCTTACCTGTTGTTGTCGTACTTGTACGGTGAGGTCTCCGCCCCGTGCTTGGTCTCCTTGAAGAAGGAGTGGCCGTTCGAGGTGTGGTAGTAGGTGCTCCTGGTCTTGACGCCGCCGTCTGAAGAGTCGGGGCAAAAAAGTAGTCAAGTGGTTGGTGATTTTTTTCGCTGCGAAATTACCCTTGTTGGTGTACCGAAAAGTACCGTCGTTGTACGAGGTCCACTGAAACAGAACGAAACGTCAATTTTGAAAGGTGGTTCGTGTAAAAGTTGAGCTGATTTCTGTTTTTTTAAATTTCTTTTCATTCACCTCGTTGCCCTGCGCGTTGACTCCCTTCGAGACGGGGTATCTCTTGTTCTTGCCGCTACCGCCGCCAGGAGAGCCTTTCGGAGGGCAGACAACGGGACCACCAGCGGAATAGGAGCCGCTGCCGGCGCCGCCGCTGCCCCCAAGAGAGGAATAGGTACCGCCTCCGACGCCTGTGCCGATGACGCCGGAACTGCGTCCCGGTTCCGTCTTGGATCTCCTCCTCTCAGGGTGGTACATCTTGTGATAATGCCCAAAAAAGATCAGGGGGTTGACACTTGACAGGTAAAAACTCTTACCCGCACCCCTTGCCTGCTTTTGGCAGACTGAGGCGCGCAATTAAAGGGGTCGGCGGTTATTTTTCCGTTGCCGGCCCCAGACCGGCTTTTCCATGCAAGCACGCGCGGCGGCGGCGGCGGCGAGAAGAGAAAATGGATCGATACCCCTTTCCGGCGCTCTCCTCACCCGTCCTCCTCTTTTGCATATTGGTACGTTTTTGGGAAATTGCGGCGTCCGTATGTACGTATAAACTAAACTGTAAATCTGCTACGTGATCTGACGTGCAATGCAGCAATGCACAGGTTTAATAAACAAGATTGGTCGAAAGTTCCCGCATTATTTTTGCTCGTCACTGTAGTGCATAACGCTCCTGATCAATTCCGTAAACTTTTTTTGATACTTCCAAGTTCCAACGGCAGATGCAACGCTTTGCTAGCTTGGGGACGCCAGCATCCCACCAACGCATCGGGATGCGCCTTTCGAGCTACCAACGCGAGGAGGCGTTTCAAAAATCATATTGCAGAATTTTTACAGTACCGGGTATACACATTGGTTCAACATCAACTTTTGATACATATTTTTGCGAAAAACAGGTAAAGATAGATTTTTTTGCTTGCGATAAGAAAACCGTATGCTGCCTTTTTAGTGTCACTGTAAAAGAAGAAAAGAGCAGGAGGGGTTTCAACGGAGCCTAGCCATGCAATTAATATTGACTCTTTGTCTTGGAACCGTAGGAGACGACTATATCGCTACAAAAGAACACTCCGCTAGCAACCAGGAGGCCTCCAGCCAAGAATAAATATACTGCAATTCTCAATTGCGAGAAAATTAGTTTCTGAAAATATTCTTGCCTATTCAACCCACCAGTGAGAAGCTGTGTAATGGGTATGGGCTTTAGTCCCACTTTGGGGGCGTCCGGTTCAAGCAGCGCCGTGCCAGGCAAGTATTCCAGCTTGTACTTCCTGAAACAATTTTAACATTGAAAACAAACATTGAAAAATTCAAGGGAAATTTACTCCATCACTCCTGATTCCACAATCCACAGTAGAGCCAAGTTCAAGTCATCTATTGCGTTGCTGTATTTTCTTGTGCCTACCACAACTAGGCTGCAAAGGGAAGCAAAGTTATGGTGGACATTCTATCGACGCATATTTTATGTTTTGACACTTATTACTATTGGATGGCATATTCTTTGGTGAGTTGCAGGTTTGTCTTTCGTAGGAGGGGGTGCCTTTTGTACAGGTATGGGAAGATGTTCACCACTGATCCCAAGACCCCCTCATTGACCATTATGCTCTGGGGGAAATTGGGAGAGAGTTACATCCTACCTGGTGAATCTCCTTCAGATCCATCAAAAATAGTTGCGATCCTTGGTATTTCTTTTTACCTGTAGCGTAGCCGAGCAGGTCTAGGACTGTCTCGTGACTTTCTTGTTGTTGTTGTTGCATTATTCGATAAACTTTGTAACATTATTTTGGTTGGCGTTGGTCAAAGTAAAAGTTTTACTGTACCTTTTCCGTAGGAAAAAAAATACTCCAAAAATATTTAAATAATAACAAAAAAACTATTATTTTTATGTTAAGTTTGGCGTAAGCAATCGGTCATTTTTTATGAGCCAGGTTTTTTCTTTTAAAAAGTGCACCTCAAAAACTTGACGTGGGTATGGTCCGTATCCCTCTGAATTATTTCTCCGGGGCACAAAAACAGTTCCATCTTTGTCAGCTCTCAAAGCAATCTTGTAGTGAACAGTGTCTGTCTGCTTGGTCTGCTCCAAAAAAGGCCTTCTGCACAAGTTAAACAAAAAGACATTATTTTTTGCCAGAGTCAAAAAATATACAATATTATTATTTGCTTACTGGAGTGCAATAGATGAATCTGTCAACCACACTTTCTTCCCACTATCTACCACATCTTGAAGAGTGTTCAGAGGCTTTTCATATTCAACAGTCACCATGTAGGCACGCAAGTTGGATTGGTAGAACAGTACTATAAAGAGTGCAAATATCGACCATGTACTTACAGCCACAGTTCCTCCAGCCACCCTCTTGAACCATGGAAGGGGCTCTGGTTCTGCAATTTTGCAGAAGCCAAATAGATAAAAGTTTAGCACCGAACTCTCAGGTACAACTAGTGGGCCTTCAAGGAGAAGGTATATAGTATGTGCAACAAGAAAGAAGGAGGAGAGAAGGAAAAGAATCAAAACAATTAAAATCCATGCCAATGGTGGGAAAGGTTTAGTAATGTTGCCAAAGGAAAAGACCTCCTGAGGTGCTGCAGCAAGATATGCCAGACCACTACTCATAATCACATGGGAAAAGTCATACTTTTGGAACCAATTCCATCTCATAGAAGTGGTTTGCAAATCAATCTCCCCGGCCAAAACCTAAAATAATGCAAGTATGCTTGATTTTTTTCTATGTGTCCTGTAGACAGCAGTTGGCTTGCCAGCTCTGTGCTGGAAGTGGTGGTCAAATTTGTAGTAGGGTTGAAGATTCCTTTCTGGTAGAAAATAAACTTTGGCTCAAAATTGAATATTCTTCCAAGGTCCTGGTGAGTCCTTATGCCGTATCCTGCCATGGGTTTGTTATACATGAAAGGCAAGAGTGTTCCAGGCAAGGAAAGTGCAGCTCCTGCTTTTACTTGCTGATTTCTCAGTGGGCTGGGACAACTAAACAGTCTGTTGCCCTTGCAAGAGTTACTGTCACAAATCCCTGCAGGTACCAGTGCATCACTTTTTGGTCTTCCAAATTTCGGACAAAACTTCTTCACATAGGTTTGTCTTCCATTGGCAGCTTGGCCACCTGACCTGAGAACATGTTCCTCATCAGAGCTCTGGAAGGGAAGCCAATACAGTCTTCTTCGGTTATTCTCCAGAAGACTTCTGGTGGGTCTCTCATGACTGAGTGCAAGAACAACACTCCTTGGGACGGAATGCAAGAAATTCACCATGTGTTCCAAGCCAGCTGTTGCGTTGAAGCCGCTAACAATTCCAATGATACAAAAGCTCTGTGTCCTGGCAAAATTTGACCAAGCATAATGCCTTACATTCTTCTTCCCAATGTCAAAGATAGCACGTTGTCTTTCAAAAATGGGCAAATTCGGCCAGGAAGATATTACCACACATCTCTCATCCCCGTCAAAGAGCGACTTTGCCAGGTGTGACAAGGGAGTTTCTGTTTTTGCTAATGCTGGTATTGAAATTAGTTATGTTAATTTGATGTACCGTAACTTTTCCAGTAAAAAGTGGCCATTGGCCAAGCTTTTGCTATATTGCTTTTACTGTACCTACGGCCAGAAGCATTCCATGCCAAAATGCAATCGTTAATTTTATTGCGACCATTTTTCCCCTTCTTTTCTGCACATGCAAAGACTCCACCACATGCTACCTCTATGCCAAGAGGAAGCGAAATGGGTTATTTTGGTATAAAAGGACCCTCGTTTAAATGTAAACAAAATGAGTGCCGCAATTGAAATTCAAATTTTCGAACTCGGAAAGTTGTTTTTTCTTGCTACGGTAGCTTTTTGAAGTAATCAGAATCATCTTCAAAGGACAAAAAACCACTCTCATCGTTGGACTCTGCGTTCTTCAGTTTCAAAGAGTTTCGTTGCTCTGTTTTTTGTCCCTATTGTTTCTTGCATCCAATTTTGTGGAATGCACTGGTTTTTTCGCGATGGAAACAACACTTACCTATTTTGTGTTTTATGGAGCCAAATACATCACATTATCACTTGAAATAAAGGCTGGAAATTACCTGCACAACGCATGCACGATTTTGTGCCGTAGTCCGTAGGGCACTTTAAGAGCTCGAATTTCAAAATTGCACTTGTTTTCCCCTTGTTAATTCCTCAGGTGCATCCATTTTTGAGCGAAACAATGCACGTACATGCATGTAAACTTTTTGTACAGTACGTACGTACGCCGCGGAGAGAACATTCTGATGATAATCGCTGTCAGAGTTAATCCCTTTGATCCGATGAGAAAACTTTGAGCAGGTGAAGGGGGCCCGACGCGGACGGTCGGATCGACGCAAGAGTTACGCGCTAGTCGAATGCACGCGGCGAGAGAAAATCACGAGAGGCCAATCGCACATTAACAAGGCTTACAAAAACATTTCGACGTCTGACATGTCTTGCTTAGTTGTCGCCTTCGATTACGTGTACGTAGTAGGCGCTGAAGGTTAAGTTCAAGGGCTGGTAGGGATCGAGGCTCCTTTCCTAGATCTGGGGGCAGACCCGGCAGAGCAAGAGGACAGATCGCAGGCAGAAAATGGACCCGATTTCCCTGGACGAGAAGCCCAAGAGGCCAAAGGAGGAAGACGGTGGAGAGGATGTTGGACAACAGGAGAAGCAGCATCAGCAGGAGATCCACGTCTACCGCCGCCGCTGGTACATCCTCTTCATCTTCTCCGTCTATTGCGCCTACCAGGGTTACATCTGGAACAACTTCTCCCCCATCACCTACGCGCTGCAGCTTGCCTACGACTGGTCCGACGGGACCATTGCCCTCCTGGCCAACTGGGGGCCAATCGCGTTCGTCGTGTGCACATTGCCATTCTCCTACATTTTTGAAAGGTGAGAGGGTTTTTTCCAGTAATTGTTGATGTTGATGTTGTTGCTTGCTACTACTGATGCTGTTATTGCTGCTGTTGTTGTTACTTCTTCTAATGTTGTTGTTGTTGTTGCTGCTGCTGCTGCTTCTGCTGCTGTTGGTGCGCCTGTGGTGAGGCGCGTGCTATTTTTATATTTTTTATAGATGCGGCGCGAGATACTCCGTGCTGCTAGGCAGTCTGCTGGTGGTGGTTGGCACCGCCGTCCGCACCCCCTACGTGGACGACCCCACCTTCATCGCCCTCTGTCACACGGGCAACTTCATCAACGGCGCCTCCGGCGTCATGGTCATGTCACTCCCGCCTCTAATCTCTTCCCTGTGGTTCCCGGAGAAGGAGCGAATCTTCGCCACCTCCGTCTCCCAGGCCGCCAATATTGTCGGCATCGCCTTCTCCCAGGCCCTGGGCCCCGTCGCCGTCCCATTTGATGACAAGTACAACGACGACCACGACATTGACGTCCCACAGAGCGAGATCGACCGCACCAGGGACGACATACACATGTACATGGTCTGGACGGCCGTATTCGCAGCGGCAAACTTTATTGCATTGGTCCTCTACTTCCCTGACAAGCCGGACCGCCCTCCCAGCAGAAGCAGCGCTGTGGAGAGGACGGACGACGGAGGAGGATTCTCTGACGGCTGGTCACAGGTTTTGAAAAGCACCCCCATCTGGATGGTCTGCCTGGCCTTCTCCATCCCCGGAGGCATCCAGATCGGCTGGGAGGCCGTCATGGCCATCCAGCTGGAGCCCCTGGGGGTGACCGACACCGAGGTGGGCAATGTCGGCTTCATGGCCATGATCTTCCAGGCGGTGGGGGCGACCGTGGTGGCGCTGGCCATGGACCACTTCAGGGACAAGATCAAGCTCTCGGTGATGGCGCTCCTGACCGTCTCCTTCCTCTGCTTTGCCTGGCTGGCCCTCATCTCCTTCGAGATCATCCCCTACAGCCTGGGCCAGCTCTACGTGGCCGTCGTAGTCGGCACCTCCTCCTTCTACGCCTGCTTCCCGCTCTTCTTCGAGCTGGCCATTATGATCTCCTACCCTATCTCGGAGAGCCTCATAGGCGCCTTCCTCACCGGCACCTACAACTTTGTCGTCATGATCTTCCTTCTAATCATGATGATTCCGGACATGGATGTCACCTGGGTCAACTACGTCCTCATTGCTGGCACCGTCGTCGGCATGCCGCTCATCTACATGGTAAAGAAGCCAAAGGATTACCAGCAGGGGAGCGCAGCAGTCGCTGGGTCGGTGAAGAAGATCAACGTAGCTTGAAAGTTGTTTATCAGCAAGAAATATTCAGCGTTAAACTGTTCACGTGCTGTGACAGAGAGGGCCAAATAAAATTCCCGTTAAGATATTTTTGAATATGACAGGCATCTAAATAACTAATCTTGCTGTAATTGCACGGTATTGCACTGCTTATGTACAAATTAATTTAACAATACACTCAAAATCTTGAGCGTATATCGGCAGTGTGGATGTATCCTATTCCTGGCCATACCTTTCCCAGCATATCTTCGCATTTCCCTCCCTCTCCCTCCGTTCGGAGTTGTAAGGACCCTCTGCGCCGGTGCGGATACAACGGCTTCAATGACAGAGCCAGCAGCTGATACAGCCGGGCCGGTAGCGGCGGAGGGCACCTCAAATGCGTGTGTACATTGAACAGCATCTAGCACAGCACGAAAGAGGCCCCTTTTACTATGGAGTGAAAACCACTTTGATGTTTAAAGCTCGAAATGCGTTGTGCCACGTTGAAATAAAAGGAGAATTGCGGCATGGATCCCAAAGGATATTCGGAAAAAGAGCGGCTACTGTCAAAGAATGTGAGTTTACTAGTAAGAACACAACGTATTTAGTTTAACACGTAGCAACACGTAGCTCCTTTTACGCAACAAGTAAAGAAAGGAAATGTTTCATCCTTCCCAAGTTCAGTACTTTGCAAGATACAAGTACAGATCTATTGAGGTACGGGAATATCATATGCTTCCAGACTGTCATGATAAACAAGACGTAATTTACTTAAAAAATTTTGCTGTTGAAGGATGGTATTCTCCAATCTCCGTCGCCGTTGTCCTCCCACCGCGTGTACCGGCGCCGCTGGTACATCCTGCTGCTGTTCGCCACGCTGGAGCTGCACCAGTGCCTGGTGTGGAACACCTTTGGCCCAATCGCCTTCGCTGTCAAGTTCGCGTACAGGTGGTCAGACGCCACGCTCGCCATGCTGCTCAACTGGTGAGTCCTTCTTTCAGAGAAACATACAGCAGCAAGAATATATACGCGTAGAACTATAAGCAACAGAAACTGCAACAACATCAACAGCAGTTGAAATTGCAGCAGCAATAATAGGAGGAGCAGGAATTGTAGAAACAGCTACAGCAGCAGCAGCAATAGTAATAGCAGTACTACTTACTTTAGTAGCAGCAATAGAAAAAGGAGCAAGCAGCAGCAGCAGCAATAGCCGCCGCCGTAATACCGGCAGCAAAAGCAAAAGCAACAACAACAACAGAGGTAGAAACAGCAACAACAGCATCGATAGGAGGAGGAGCAAAAGTAGTAAAAACAGTAGCAGCAGCAAACTGCTAACGAAATGCAGGACTGAGAACAAATTGTCGATTTTTTTCAGGGGCTGCATCGTGTTCATCTTCTTTCTCGTCCCTCTCTCCAACTACCTGGAGACCCGTGGCTTGCGGCGGACAACATTGCTCCTGTCGGCCCTGGTGGCTGCCGGCGCCTGCCTCCGCCTCCTCAGCCCGTATGGCGGTAACGGCTTCTTCTGCCTAGCCCACGTGGGGGCCATCCTCAACGGGATAGCAGGGGTCACCCTGGGGTCGGCGCCGCCAGTCATATCCGCCACTTGGTTTCCAGAAAACGAGAGGATCTTTGCGACGTCAGTCAACATGGTAAGAAAATGGTACAAGGATGTGAGGAAACCTTCAATTGATGACTGGAACTTCAGGGAGCGAACCTGCTCGGCACTGGCGTGTCCTACTACCTTGGCCCCAAGTTCGTCCCCTTCGACAACAGGCTGGTCGCCACTGCCACCAAGGCGCTGAACCCGCCACCCGCCATGACGGAGTCAATGGAGCATTCTGAAGCTGTCATCAGTCTCCGCGGAGTCATACACAACTATCTGTCGGCGCTGGCCGCTGTAGCAGTCTTCCTCCTGATTGTGGTCCTCGTATACTTCCCCGCCAGACCGCCCTCCCCGCCTCCCGGCCCAGCGGTCTCAACGGAAAAGACGGACTACAGAAGGGGATGGGGTCCGGTAAGAAATTAGCACTAGGATCAAATTTTTTTTAAAAAAGACTCCCAATTCCCAAGCCTTAGAACAACAAAGTATATTGTTTTCGAAATTCAAATCTTTTTTGTAATTTTTCTTTTGAAATTTTGTGCAATTCTTAGTTTAGTCTGGAAGAAAAATCTTAAATTACTATGGGTAACGCTTGTCGAGCTTGTGGCTGCGCCGGGGGCACCCCTGACAAGGAGGAGGTGATCGCCAAAGTCAAGAAGCCCGCAGTGTTCGCCGCCGAGAAGGTCAAGGAAGGAAGCAAAGGCAAATCTGGATCCTCCGACGCATCTGGCAACGACAAGGGAAGTGACAAAGAAATCTCTGCGGCCTCGGTGGCGTCGGGCTCTTCCGGCTCCGGCTCTTCTGGCTCCGGCTCCTCCGGGTCCGACTCCGGCTCGTCCGGCTCTGGCAGTTCAGGCTCTGACGTATCAGAATCCAAGGCCGTGAACACCGCCGCCAGTCGCGCCGTGAACACGCCGACAGTGGGCTCCAAGAAGCCGTGTAGCGGCAGCAAGGACGAATGGAAGGTACCCGTCTGCAAGCACAACGAGCACCTCGACAGGATGGCCGACAAGATGGACGTGACCCTGGCGGAGAAGAAGAAGCCCGTCTTCAAATACACGCACAAGCTGAATTAACCGTCAAGGCTGTACCTGAATGAATACAGTTTTTTTTCTTCGAGTGCATTTGGATATTTTATTCCTTTTTTGATTTTTGTCCTTTCAACCACAATGCAGGTACTTTCCAACCCCCAGCTGTGGCTGGTGAGCTTGGGCAACGCCGTTCCCAGCGGCATGCTGACGGCATGGCAGAACCTCATGGGACTCAACTTCGGCCCCCTGGGGGTGTCAGATGCAGACATCGGCCGGATAGGATTCGTCTCCATCTTCGTGCAGGCAATCGTGGCTTCCGCCGTAGCGTTCGTCCAAGATAAGCTTCCAAGGTACATATTCCCATCATGAGTCGACACAAAACAAAATCAATTTCCAAAAATGTTTTTCAAATTTTAGACATAGAATGCGGCAGACGTTGGTGGCGCTGCTCCTGCTATCCCTCGCCTGCTTCGTCTGGCTGGCCCTCCTCTGCCTCCGGGTGATCCACTTCAGCCTGGACCAACTATACGTGGCGACAGTGCTGGGCGTCACCTGCAGCTACTCCTGCGCACCAATCTTCTACGAGTACGCCGTCGCCCTGGCGGCCTCCTCCAGCGGGTCTTCCGAGGTGCTGGTTGGTGCCCTCATGTCAGGCTCCGTCAACGCCACCACCGGAGTCTTCCTCCTCGTTTTTTTCGTCCCCGGCCTGGGCACCACCTGGATGAACTGGGGGCTGATCCTGACCACGGCGGCGGCGGTGCCCATGGTGCTCAAGACGCGGCTGCCGGAAGCCGCTTCAAAGCCCGTTGCTAGCGACGTCAAGCTGGCCTAGAAAAGTATTTGCTACAGTATAAACTGCGATGCACGAAGAAAATGAACTGTGGAATGCCAGCATTGATAGCGTCACCTTGATTAGAAAAGTTACATTCATCAGCAACTAGTGCATCGAAACTTACCTGTACTGTGATTCCTGTCCTAATGTACGCATTCCATGGATTTTCTTTGGTACACAAAATATATACTGTTTACACAATACTTTTGAAGCTGCCTTTTGCGCAAATTTATTGGATGCACGGGCAAAACGTGGAAACGCGCGCTCCGATCCACCACCGTCGTCCGTCGCTCGATTGCCGGCCGCGGGATGAAAGTGTGAAAGAAAGGGGGAAGAGGAGGGAAGAAAACACGGCGAGACAGACGAGGGAGAGACCCCGAGGTGGAAGGACGTGCACTGTGCTCCGAAAAAGGAGAAAGAAGAGAGTGACGGACGGAGAAAATTAGGAAGTCTGGCGAATCTAATGATCGGGGCGATTCTTCGAATTTTCGGGGTGAAAAATCTGTGAATGTTGCGGCAGTGATGTACCAAGCCCAATAGCGCGCTCGCCCAGGTGGATCGAAACTGTCTGGCGGCTCGCGGGGAGATGACGCACGAACGCGAATTAGTGCAGCCAGCGACCGAGGAGGACCGCCACCCGTGCGCGGCGGCGGTGGAGGTGCCGGGAGAAAAGGAGATGCCGGACATGAAGGGTGACAGCGAGGAGAGAGACGATAGGGGTGCCTCCGCCGACAGCAGCAGCAACGGAAGCAGCAGCGGCGTCAGCAGCAGCGGGAGGGGCGGCAGCACCCACAGGTCCTCGGTCAAGTCGGAGTGCTCCGAGACCGAGTCCAACCGCCCGGCGGCGGCCCCCTCCGCCTCGCCGCCGCTCTCCTCCTCGCAGTCGCAGGGGACATGCAACTCTCTGCCAGAGGGACACGAGGACGTGGAAGAAGAAGATGAGGAAAAGGAACCGAGGCGGCCGCCCAGGGCAAGGGACGACGGCACAGGCCCACCGCCCCTCACCTCGCTTCCAAGCTACTGCAACTTGCCTAGGGACGGGGAGGAAATGAGCGGAGGCGTGACCACCACCATGATCCCTCCCAGCCTTCCCCGGAGGCAGCCCCACTTGAGGAGGGCCACCTCCCCAGTGGTGGTGAAGAGGAGGGTGCATCCACCACCACCTCCTCCACCCCCTCCCCCTCCTCCTTCTCATCGCCAGCAGAGATTTCCACCTTCTTCCAGCACCTGCAGCGACGCCTCCTCCCAGGCCAACATAATCTACCAGAACCAGGCTGCGGTGCTCATGGCCTCCGCCGCCTCACAGACCAAGATATCTTCCTCCTCGCAGTGCCACGCCATTGCCAATACGGTCACCTTTAGGAGGGGCGGCGGCGGGAGGCCCTCATCGGCAACGGCGGCTCCCTCGTCTTCGTCGTCCTCTGCCGCCTTCGCCTCCAGTAGCGTAAGGAGGCGGAGGGCGGGAGGAAATCCCGAACACCAGCATGTGCCAGTGAACGGAGCTGAGAGCTGCCACTGCCAGAGGCCTTCTTCGGCCGTCAATCCCATACAGCAACACAGAGGTAAGAAGAGGCAATAATAATTCGCCCCCCCAAAAAAATGCGCGGGCGAAAATAGGGACAAAGAATCCCCATATCTCCCCGAGCGCCTGTGCGGTTTGACACGAAGAAAGTCCGTTAGATCGGACTTATTTAGGGAGGAACAATCGAACGCCACCTGCCTGCACTCGAGTCAAGTTCTTTGATCCAAGTGTCAACAACGACCGCGACGCGGGTGCGGCTTTGACGAGGTGGGGAAAGTAACACAGTCCTCCTTAGGCGAGCATCCCTCGTTATTTTTTCCCCCTTGTTGCTCCACTTGCTTGACTTAGAGACCGCCAAGCGGGATGACTCGATAGGATCTCTCTTTTCTCTCCACTAGCACACATTCTTGAGCACAATACCTTTGGCCAGTTTCCACGTTTCCGCTTCCCCCCTTTGTCGATTCTCCACACCAATTCTCTCCTCCTTTCCATTCGCTGCACCCCAACTCTCCCCTATTTCACCGGCGGCGGCGGCTACAACAACCCACGCGTTCACCACCAAGGCCATTTGCTGCGCTCTTGGCGACTGTCAAAAGACCAAGGAGAAAAGAATATAAGTTTGGAGGAAGAGGCGCGTGCTGTCACCCTATTTTCCTGCAGTTTCCCTTTTTGGCCAAAGACTTTCAGTAGCAAAAGCATCCTTTTCAAACATAGTAACAAAGCATTGTTTGAATCGGCTTTGGCGCAAATTCCAAATTACCAAACATGCGCGTTCCTGGAGCTGAAAAAAACTTGGAACACAGAATTAGAAGCTCTCCGGAGGGCCGGAAGATTCGAGGCAGAGGGCCCATAAAAATCACTTCTACCAGCAACATTTTGCTCCAGGAACAACCCTTGCTTTTATACGACCTGGAGCCATTAGGGGCGAATTGAACTACTCTACTTGGACGATTGGCTGGAAAGGAAAAGACTTCTTGGCTCTCGTCCTTAAAGTGCAACGCGGGGAAGATTTGACTCTTCATTCTCTTCTTCATTTTTCCCGGGCGGCGCTTGGCGGCGGCGGCATTCAGTATTTGTAAAGGGAGAAAATAGCAAGGGCG
>JAAUXV010199063.1_pt1 | contig 14482 bp, 13 predicted proteins | sample 7278181 | NCBI WGS metagenome assembly JAAUXV01 (sample SAMN14350114, study PRJNA611818) | marine sediment metagenome | isolation source: surface marine sediment (2.1m) | place: French Polynesia: Moorea | collected 2018-08
CACAAAACACCTACCGCCTCCGCCAAACATTACTAATAAATTAAAAAAAAAAAAAAACCCAACCCTCGGGGGGGTTTGGGCGCGGCCGGGGGGGCGGGGGGCAAATCCCCCCCTGACGGTCTAAAAACTACTGCCTTCCTGAGGAGGCCAGCGGGGGGAGCATCAGTACAATTATGTACTGATCCTCCCCCCGCCTAGCCGCCCAAAAATTTGAGATTTTGCTCAAGAGCTAGCAAAAACTGAAAAAAAATTGCCGCCTTTGCCGACCAGAAGAATTTTTTACGTTATTCCCCCGCCTATCCCCACCCTGGAAAAATTTTCTTCTTCCCGCCCTGAGGGGTCAAAAAACGACAGCCGCCCCTGGCTGATGGCCGCTCATCCCCCCCCTGGCCGCCGACCCTATGCCCAAGTATCAAGGTATAGCATTGTATGATTTATTTTTTGGACTCGACGCTGTCTTTTTTGAAGCCCCAAGGGTATGTTCGTATTGTCATTTCACTTCTATCAATTCGTCGCTGGCAAAATATATCTTGACGCATTTTTACGTTACGGATTTCTTTTCTCGTACATAACTTTTCTTTTTGTACTGATCGTATTTGAGGGACTTTTTTGGAGGGTATATTCGGTGGAAGATCAAAATTGTTTATAGCAACGTTGTGCGCTATTGTAGAAGTGAGAGAAATTCCACTCAGCTTAAAAAGTGTCTCAACTTTATTGTTTTTCTTGTAAGTAAGTCGGAAGTTTTTTCGGCCATGTGCTTCAAAAGATAAAATTTTTGCAGAATCTCCTAGTTCGGAGCGAAATTGACCAAAAGCTAAGCCAATGTCAAGTGGGACAGGGTCACTATCGTTTGCTGTAAAAAGAATACTGTCGCAGTCACAATAGTATACATTCATATTATTTCTTTCTAATAAGGTAATACTTTTGTGTAGTAAGATACGGGTCCGAGCAGTGATCATTGCGTAAATTATCGGGTTAGACGAAGAAGGTACAATATTTCTTCCAACTTTCCGTTTCGTATTAACTTGACAAAGAGAATCGCTGATGCCAAAAATGTCTGTAATTTCTTGTTCTTCCCATAGTTTTGAAATATCTTTATGAGTTGAAACAAATTGTGTTTCATTTTGTCCTGCTTGTTGAGCTAGTTTTCCCAGACCAGCATTCAGCATCAGTTTAAAATGTTGTCGCATATTTTCATTTTCTTGAAAGTCTTCCTCCTTTAGTTCCAATGGTGATCCCTCAAATCCCATTCTCTCATTCATATCTTTCAACTTTTCTTTTCCTGGCGTTGGAGATGCCTATAGACACACAAAACAATACTAAAATATGGCACAAGAAAATCCGGAGCCCGAACCCATGCATGGAGGGCTTCATTGGCTATAAGGCTCGATTCTAAGCGGACCGCAGATTTCAACCACAATCGAGCGGGGCACGCGGGGGTGTCAACTTGGGCACGGTGGTTGGCTGCAGGAGGGGCTAGGAATTGGGCTGGGGGGGGAGGTAGGAATTGGGCTGGTGTAGGACGGGGCGACATAGATTTTTCCCAAAACGCTGAATTTTTTTCTCCCCGCAAGAGGGGACGGATAAGTGCCCGGCAGGCAGGGGGACTGGGACTTTGGCCTTAAAGGGGTATCGCCCCCTTCTCTCTTCGGACGGGGCGACATAGATTTGAGCTCGGCTTTTCCCAAAACGCTGAATTTTTTTCTCCCCGCAAGAGGGGACGGATAAGTGCCCGGCAGGCAGGGGAACTGGGACTTTGGCCTTAAAGGGGTATCGCCCCCTTCTCTCTTCCGCGTGCCCATGTATGTAGACCTTCTTGAGACGATGAATACTGCACCTTTAGCCCAGCGCTTTTCCCCGCATGAGGTAGCGAATACCTCCCCAATCTCCAGAGGTGGGCGAAGGGTTGGCTATCTGGGGCGGGATCTCGGAAATTTTGGCTGGCGGATTGGAGTGCTATTTGAGTCCTCCGGGGGGGTAAAAAGATTTGACCTCCAGGGGGGGAACGAGGGGGGAAATTTTCTTTTTTGGCGCCTTCGGCGGCCATTTTTTCATTTTTCTCCAAAAACCACGGGGTTTTTAAAAATTTTTCTTAAAATACCCAAATTTTCGGACGCCTGTGGCGACCGGGGGAAATTACCAATGACAAGACATTCTTTAAGATAGCAACTTTACCTTTAGTTTGTGGTAGGCTAAAATTTTCAAGTAATTTTCAAAAATTGCTCGTTGATTTTTATACAAATACAATTCAAATGTATCCAGAATGATATAACCCAACTGACAAGCGTAAATCAATTCATCTGATGTATATACTCCAATCCATGCGCGTTCCCTATATAATTTTGATTTTTGATTCATGAAGAGAAATTTCTATTTTTAATTATTACCTGATAGAGTGATTGCACTGCGGAAGATGCTGTGTTTCAGCACACACAGCGCAACATGGCAAAATGTTGTGTCCATTTCTATTTCTATACATTAGAAAGGGATGGAGGAGGTCCCAAGGACACAAAACACGGACAAGGGCTAAACCAAGAAAGGAAGTCATAGTGTTTTCTAAATAAAGAATTTCTTTTGCCGAATCGAAAGAAAGGGCAGTTTCAGTAATAATCTGTAACAAATAACATAAAAAACATTAAAGCATTAAAGCATACTTGCAGAATTAGTGAGAAACTTACCTCGTAATTGCCAACAGGAAATAGTCCAAACGCAGCAAATGTGTACGCACTTATAAGGTCATAAAATAGCATTTGTTGTTTGCAAGAAGATTTCCAATCTTGATTCCACATACAACGATACAATTCATTTAAACCACCTCGAACTGTAAAGAAAAAATTAAAGACAGGTTTTTCCCCTTGCTGAAATTTGGAAGGGGTGCTACCCATACATGCGCACTCCCATCCCACCCTTCACCCCGCCGTCCGGGACCTTATTGACCCGGTCAACAATTTTGGCTTCTTGCCAAAAATACTAGCCGCCCTAACCTACTTTTTTTTTACATTTTTTCTAGCATAAAAAGATTTACCGCCTTCGGCGACAGGAAGATTTTTTTTTGCGTCCCTCTCCCCCTCGAAAAATTTTTGGGCTCCACTGTGAGTGTCATAGAGCACGACATTGACCCATACATCCCGCCGCTTGGCCCTAAACCCTAGCCCCGTTCAAAATTCTGGGACTCCGCCCCGATCCTCCCACAAAGTCAAAATTCAGTCAAAAAATTCTTACCTGCCTTACGAGGATCCAAGCGATAAAGTGGTGGATTTTTGTATATTTGTGATAAAAAGTACCTAATTTCTTCATCTTCTTGCTTTTTTTTGATCCATTGGCATTGCCATACTTCTTCTATTTCTTGTATTTCTTCAGAATGATTTTCAAGTAGCTTTTTTTTCTTTCTTTCGTAATTTTCAAAAGCAGTTTTAAAGTCTACGTTAAACATATTTTTTTCTCTTACTTTCTTTGACTTAAAAAAACATTCTTCCTTTTTGTGACCATGAACTAAACAACCGTTCCAGTATCCACATTTTTTTTTTGCGGGAATATAATAATCAGGGAAGCTTTCAGCAAAACGCTTTTGGCCAAAAGGGGACCATGCAGTAAAAATTTGTAAATTAGGGTTTTTCCACTTAGTATATAGGCAAAACTCAAGTTCACCTTGGGAGCTTTGCATAGAAATGGCGGGTTTGACAACTCTAACATCTTTTAAACTAGGGGAATAGAGACACATAAGTTTGTATGCATAAGAGGCTTTTGTAAAAAGAGGCTTATTAAAAGGGTGAACGTAGGCTATCTTGCTTCTTTCTAGGTTTAAAACAATACATTCTTGGATTTTTTTTTGGCATTCAAATGAATTTTTTATGAAATCAAGGCAAGTTTGCGCTAGCACTTTAGTTTTGTTATTTGAGTACTGTATCAAATTCTCAGTAAATTTCCACGGTGTTTCCAATGCTCTCTGTTCAATAACCTTTTCTTTTCTTACTATTGTGGTATCTTCGAACTCCAAGAGGTCTTCCAGTGTGGGAGGTTTTCCAACATAATTAAAATACGATTTTTTAATCCAACGCAAGGGGAAAAATTTTGGCTTCATCTCATATTGTGATTTTAAATCAAAAAAAGAAATATCAATGTAATTTCTCATATTAAGAAATCTAATGTCGAGAGACGGAATCTCAATATAAAATATTCGTGGATTTCCAAAAACCAAAGGGTCAAAGCCATGATGAAAAAGGCACTTGATAATTTCCTCAAAACAATTATGACTATCATCGTTCAGAAGAAATGTAGTATTTGGTATTCCTTTTGACATTAAGAAAGAAAATAACCTATCTATCGTAGACTTTCCTGATTTTAAGTTAAAAATATTTTGTTTTATTGTTTTGTGGGTGGGCTTGCCAAACTTTGTTTTTGAACGGGGGCTTAGGGGAAGATCTTTCAGTTCTGGCGGGAGATAATTTGATACAAAGTCATTTTGATTGGGAAGAGACATGGGAGAGGTTAGCAAGTTTTCGTTTGAAGCAAAGACATATTTATCAAACATTCCTCGTTTTTCAGTTTCTATAAGTAGGGAACAGAGTACTGGTTCAACCACCTTATTATCCTCACAAAATTTACAGTTGCTTGTTTCTTTAAAACAATTTAGACACCGAGAAGGCGATGATCCAGAAAACTCAAAGTTAAGAAAAGCTAAATTAGTAAAAGTTGAATCAAAGGAGGGTAAACGCATCCTACAAATGTGCTCTTTTTTTGCTTCTGCAAGGCCACAAAAGTAGCATTGATGAACACCACAAGTATGCATCTCTAAGATTTTCTCTTTTGGCGTAAATTTACTAAGAAAAATATATTTTCCACAAGCTTGACACACGCTACCCCAACGACATACCCGCTGGTTGTGATGACGATTACAATCGGGAGATAATATTCTCATATTACATTTCGAACATATTATGCTTATAGAAGCAGAGAGAGATGAATCACAAAAAAAAAGTTTGATTTTTTTGTTGACATACGTATTAGTTTTAAGAAGGGGGCGGCGACACGCAAAACATGTTATTGCACCTTTGCATTTGTGTTGCGTTCCACGGCCTCTAAAAAACTTTTTGCAAAAAAAACAAAAGACGCCATAAATTCGAAAAAATGTTGTTAAATTTTGAATAAGGCTTAAATTTATGAGCTGTCCTGACTCATCCTTTTCGCCCACAAAGTGTATCTGCCTCTTTGTTTCGTCATACTTTTCAGGAAAAGACTCTAAAAAGGTACCTGTATAATGATGAAAGACATGAATTTGGCAATCAAAATTAAATGTAGAAGAAGAATCACAAAAGGACACGTGCTGCTCATGGAGGAATGGGAAAAGTTTAGAAAGATCGCTTGAATCGCGCAGGTGAGAGGGAATTATTTGCAAAAACGGTTTAAGTTGGTCATCAATATATTTGAAAACTTCTTCTTGATTTTTCTTTTCTTTATCTTTGTTTATAGAAGAGAGCATTCGCCATGTTACGGGATCACTCTCCTCAAGGAAAAGAGCAAAATAATAGCCAAATACTATAAGGGTTAGTACCCGATATTTGAGGTGAGAAGGTAAAGTAAACTGCCAAGAAATATGTGATTTTCGTAAGTTGGACTTTTGTTTGTTATTCTTATGCTTCGGTTCATTTTCTAGGACTACGGCATATTTGCCTGGTGTCTCTTCATAGATGCTGGAGTCTCCGTCCTCAGAGAAAGTACAGTGCCCGTGACAATCACTTTTTGTCGTTGCTCGATTGTTAGTTTGGGTTCTCTCACTGTGCTCGGTATACTTCGGCTCTGGATACAGTTGACGAAAGCGGACCGGAGGAAAGGACGCAAAAGAACCCAACTCTGCAAAAAGTAATATATTTGTTTTTCATTTAATTTTCAATGATACACGTGAGGACGAAAATTTTGCCTATTTTGTTGCAGATTTCGAGTGTGATGAACGGATAAAACTTTAATTTGCACTTTAAAAGATCGGTTTAAACGCATTGTCTGATTTGATTTTAAGTAATTATATAACATTGCCATCATCCAGCGAGCTATTTTAGGTGATGGTGTTTGTATAGAATAATTACCGGAATTGAGACCAGATTTTATGGACCGATCAATTACTGTCACATAAATTTGATAATGCCTATTAGAGTAAACACTTTTTAGTTCATCCAAGACATGAATAAGAGCACTTTCTAAAGCTTCTTCCAAATCAAGCAACAAAGGGGGAGCTGTTCGCCTACTTTTTTGTTCAATCCAAATACTATACAAATGATCTATAAGTTCATATTGATTGCGTCGAATGTGATGTACTGATTTTACTTTAACACGAAAGTCTGGTTCTTCAACAACTGTAGTACCTCTTTCGAATGGATCTCGGGTTCGGCTTGGAGGTCTTCTGTCGTCTACATTTTGGCTAGCTTCATTTTCGTCAGTTTCATTGTCAGAAATGTCTTCTTCACTTTCTTGAGTTTGCTCTGGAGTTTGGTTTTCGTCTTCAGCGGGATCTTCGACATTAGCAGCTTCATTATTGAGTACACTATTTAAATGATCGCGAATTTGAGACCGCGATCTTTGGTTAAACATTTTAGGCCTTGCTATTTGGTGTCTCTAGCGGCAGCTGTTTATTGATTTTTCCTTCCTTTGCCAAGCTTTCTTTTTGTAGCTCCTGGCCTTGGTCCCTTAGTTCGGCCTTTGTCTTGCAATATGGCCAACATATCAGAAGAAGAAATTCGAAAGCTATGGCGAACACCAAGTTTTAGCGGCTCGTTTTCGGGAGTTCGAAATTTTCAAGCAGCACTCCACTTTGAAAAAGGGATACAAAAGTCACGTGAAGAATTGTTGCATATCTTAAGAAAAGACCCTAACTTTGTGCTGGAAACAAAAAAAATTAGAAAATCTTTTCCACGGCGACCAATTATGGTGCACGGTGTAGGTCGGCTCTGGCAGGCTGATCTAGCATTCTTATTTCCTATGGAAGATTACGTTGGATTTTTATTGTGCATAGATGTGTTTTCCCGAAAAATATTTTGTGCTCTATTAAAATCAAAAGATGCAAAAACTGTGCGGGCTGCATTTACAACAATTTTTAAAAAAGCTGGTTTAACTCCAGACAAATTAGAGACAGACAAAGGGTCTGAGTTTCTAGCCAGTCCCACGCAACGTTTCTTTAGCCGACAAAAAATATACTTCAAAATAAAAACGGGTCGGCACAAAGCCGCCTTTGCAGAAAGAGCTATTCAACTTGTAAAAACAAGACTCTATCGTCTTATGCGGACACTATTGACAAGAGATTGGCCTAACTATCTAGAGCAAGTTGTACTTGCAATAAATAATTCTCCCAATTCAGCTATTGGTTTTTTGCGCCCAAATGACATTAAAAGACCTGAAGATGATGTTAAAGTCGATGAAGCAAGAAAAAAAATTCCAGAGGATGTTTCGTTTCAAGAACAAGAAATACATCAAGAGCAGTACGAAAGAAATACCACAAATCTTCAAAAAGGTGATTTTGTACATGTTGATTTTGGTGCTTCCGTCAATGAAAAAGGTTTTGACTCCCCGAATTACCAAATATTTGAAATCATTCGAGTTGACGCTGGGAAGACGCCTGTATTATATAAATTAATAGATCTTAACCGTGATCCAGTTCCTGGTTATTTCTATAAAGAACAGTTAACACAAGCTCCAGAGCCGAAAGACGGTCAAACTTTTCGGGTAGAAAAAGTATTAAAAAGAAGAATTAGGAAAAACAAGCGTGAAGTATATGTCAAGTATTTACATTATCCGAGAAAATTTAATCAATGGATACCTGCAACAAACGTTGTAAACAGTCTGTATGAATAAATGCGTAAAATAAGAACCATGTTGTCATGTTGTTTTCTAAGTTTATCAGATCACGCGCCAAATTAGAAGACGTTTTTATCGTAAAAATTTGAGAAATTCTTGTCGCAACCTTTCAAAATACGATTCAAGCGCGGTAGCCCAAATTTCTTATTCTATTCCATGTCCGACTGCTGATTGTCGGTGATGTTCCAAACATTTTGAATGTAGTGTTGTTCTCGTTTTCACCACTGGTTTTTATTACGCTATTATAGACTTTATGTGAATGTGCTGCTATTAAAAGTGTTTTAGAGAGAAACTTTTAGAACATTAGCGGGGAGCTAAGCTCCCTGTAATGAGGCGAATGAAAATGCCGCTGCCGGAGCGACGGCTCGCCTCCGTGTCCGAGATGCTGCTTCTGCTGCTGCTGATCGGCATCACTGTGCACTGCGCCGACAACACAAGCATAGTGTTGCAGTCGCTGACCAGGTCCAACAGCAGCAGTACCACCAACATCTATACGGACATCAGCAGTAGTACCTTCGGCTCTGACATCTCCACCATTCTCGTGTGCTTCTTCTTGATGTTGCGAGGATTCACCACCACGAGGAAGGCCCTAAACCTCAACCGCTCGGTTCACCCTTGTACTCTCCTTTTGATGTGGTTAATTACTGGCGAGCTCGTCCTCTCTACTCTACCTACCGGCTGCTACGGAGAAATTCTCGTATGAAAAAAAATCTATGGAAAGACAATTGAACTAATTATATTTTTCTTTTCAGTGTACGTCATACACTTCCTCTCGGATGAAAGATGCGCTAGCATGTCCAAAGTACGACTCTTCCGTTCATCCGCCGATTGTAATTGGGTACTACCGCAGCATGCCTTGTCGCTTTTTCAGGTTTGTAGGCTTATTCTAACACTCTTACAGTTTTAGAGTTTCGTTTTCTGTTCTAAATACTTTTCTCTTTAGGTGCGATGAGTCAGCAACAAGCGCAGACGGAAGCGAAGAGGATGTCGAGAAGAGTCAGAATTTAGGCGGCGTGGGCGAGGATGACTCCGACACTGACGCGGATTTGGAGGGCAAACAAAAGACCTCAGAGGACGAAAAGACGACATTTCCACTTTGGATAATAGTAGTCTTGGTGATCATGGCGCTTGTTCTTGGGGGCATTGGTTTTCTGGTAAAAGTTTCTCTTCTATTCTTTGATGCGATGGTATACTCAGTTCTCCATTTGGCTTTTTAGGTATGGCGGCTGTTAAAGCTCCACACACACAGAACTGTGGTTGACGAAGAGACGGGCGTATCGCTTTCGAGGTTTGAGGGGAGTGCCCCTCAGGGTAGGCATCGTCTCCAAACGTGGCCAGGCCGTGCAAAACGAGTTTCTCCAGCTGCGATGCCTTCAAGAATGTCCTTAAGCACCCGCCGCATTCTTCATAGTTCTGCTCTCGATGAGGCCCAACCGCCAACAAATTCAAGGTATTTTTAAAAACTACTAACTACTATTTCCCATTTTTAATTATTTAAACAATAAAAAATATTTCAGAGAGACAATACGGGCAGCGAGGGGTTTAAACTACCTCTTCAATAGACAAGCACTCCGCCGTCCTTCATTGCCAGCGCAGCTTGTGTAAGGTTTTTTTTAAAAAAAATCTCTTTTGTTGACTTCACTCTTAAGTTTAATATGGTTTTTCAGATTTCTTGATGATGAGGAGCAAGACGCTTACTTTGAAGACTCACTAATTCCCACAAGTATAGCTACTACTACTGCTACTACTACTTCTACTACTTCGACGGCGACGGCGGCTCCTCGAACACCTTTTCACTTTTTGCTATCTCCAGCCGAAAGCGGAAAACAAGTACAAAGAGCGAAGCCTTCAACAACTACCACTACCACTACAACTACAACTACCACCACAACTACAGCTAGCGCCACAACTACAGCTACCGCCATAACTACAGCTACCCCCACCACTACAGCTACCACCTCCACTACAGCTACCACTACAGCTACAGCTACCGCCACAACTACAGCTAGCCCTACAACTACAGCTTGCGCCACCACTACAGCTACTACCTCAACTACAGCTACCACTACAACTACAGCTACCACTACAGCTACAGCTACCGCCACAACTACAGCTACCCCTACAACTACAGCTTGCGCCACCACTACAGCTACTACCTCAACTACAGCTACCACTACAACTACTGCTACTTCAACAATATCTGGGACAGGACAAGAACCAGCACCGCCGACACGTACTTTGCCAAGTGCCACCCCGAGTACAGCAGCAGCAACAACAACATCATCTCTAACCCGAAGCGATTCAGCGGCGGTATCAGCGTCAAGTTCAGCAGCAGCAACAGGCCGAACAACAACTACTCTGATTCTACCTACCACCACCACTACAACAACTACTACAACGAGTACCACTACTACCACTGCTACTACTACTAGTACTACGACGAGAAGAGGAACTTCAACTGAAAAATTAAGCGAGAAGAGTACTAAAGCTACGCAAGCAGGCCGTATCGGAATGTCTACTCGAAGTATGACACACACTTTGGCAACTGAACAAAGGTCTTTTTCTTCAACTGAACGGAGTAGGGCGGAGCAAGAGAAAAAATCAACCAGAAAGAGTCTGTCGGAGAGCTGGTCTTCTATGGAAGTGACTGTCGATGCCATGCGCAATTTAACTGGAGATGTTCCTCGTTTGGAATTTGTGGCGGAAGAGGTGGAGGTGCAGCGGAAGAAGAAGGAAGAAGAAGCAGAAAGGATTGCAGAGAAAGTGCGCAAAAGGAAGAAAGAGCTTATGCGGAAAAAAATGGAGGAGGAGGAACTAAAGGGAAAAGAGGAGAAAGGAGAGAAAGAAAAGGAGAAGGGACATGAAGGGGACGAAGAGAAGGAAAAGAAAAGAGCCGAAAAGAGGAAAAAATCCATTTCTCCTGGACTAACCACAGCCCGGGCGGCCGCAACGGCTGCAAAGTCAAAAATGTCGCGCCTAGCCAGCCGTGGACGCGAGGTAATTTTTTGTTTTTTTTTTCAAAATCTTATGAGCGCAGTCGCGCTGGTCAGAGGCGGGTCAACTCTAGCTGGCTATAAGAAGAGGTTAATTTTTTATAGAATTGCCTTTTGGGCAAGAAAAGGATGGAAACTTTTTGTGGGCAGACGGTAGCCTAAAATATTTTTTTCACAATTATTTGTCGACGAATTGGTACACACAAACAAAAATATTGATAGTCGTATACTTGTTCTCAGATGGCAAGTAAGGCTGCGGACCGCATTTCTCCAACATCTGGAGCGCCGCCGAAAATTGGAAGTGCTCCTGCTGCTACTACTCCTTCACGAACGCCGTCTCCGTTATCCAATATGGAAAACCCCAACTTTGAAAATATCTCGGGGGACAGCAGTTCGCTAGAACAAGGTTAATCTATTTCTAAGTAAAATTGTTACAAAATAATACAGTTTTTGTTACAGGTCGCATTCGGAAAAAGAAGGACTTTGACTGCTGCAGCGATGAAGACGACTAGTCACACTCGACAATTTTATTTACAAGTATTAATTCAAGTTTCTGGGAAAAAAAACACAGGTCGGACTTTACCATCTTTATCCGGGAAAATAAATGTTCGAGCAATTGCATTGTATGGGACATCAGAGAGAGGCGACGCATCGAGCAAAATGTATTTAAGATCTCTTTTTTGTGTGTGTTTGTATATGAAATCAAAACATTCTTTCAAAAAAGAAGGTTTTGTGGGGAAAATTTGCCGACTTAAAATAGAAAGTTGCATTTGGTCAATTTTGTCATGAAAAATAACTTTTTCTGAACAGTTTCGAATCAAGGTAAGGCGATTTTTGGCGGGCAAAAAAATACTTTGGGTTATAATAATAACTGAAATATTGCTATGGTGAGACGTGGTGGTTATAAGTTCAACAATACTTGTAGTCGCAAAAGCTTTTAGCATGAGATCATCTAATACTACTAGTTTGTGTGTACTTTTGTCTGCGGCTAGGTGAAGCTCATCAATGTCAGGTAAGCCTTCAATTATTTCAATTTTCTCACATGTTTCTCGAAGTTCCGATATAAACTTTTGATGCAGGTGCAAAGAGCTTTCTGGTAATGCATAAACTATGCGCTCAAATATATGAGTGTAAACAATATTTCTGTTTTTAATAAGTTGTAAAGCAAAAGTAGACTTTCCTGACATTGTAGGCCCTGCTATTACGAGCCGGCTAGGGCACGCAATTTTAGCAAAGTGAGAGGAAACAGTGAGATCTTGAACTTTTTTTTCGACATCAATTACAACATTTTCTTCATGATGTGACATACTGGGAAAAGAAGTCTTCCACTCGTTTTTCGTTTTCTTCTACGTTTTCTGTGAATATTTCTTCCAAAAGGTCGGCAAATTCTATATCTTGGTTAAAATAGCGCTCAACAATGAAAAACACACAAAACTGCCCACATTTTACACTTTCATTAGACTGAAACCTTGTAACATTAAAGTCAAAAAGTCCTTTCTGGTTTTGAAAATACTTTCTAACAAAAGTGGCGGTAGATCCTAAACTATCAAAAAGCTCATGATAAGTTTTTTCTTTTCGATGCAAAACAAACCAATGCAATCCAGAGCCCGAAGAGACACTGCAAGTAAAATAATAAAAGCATAGGTGAGCATACCGACGAGAAAGAGGAGGGCTGTGTGTCCTCCTTTTCTGTTTGGTTACAAGTTGTTAACATCCCACCCTATATCCCACCCTACGTTCTATAACCTACGAAAATATTTAAATAGATAACATACTCGGTATTTATGATGGCAAACTCATCCTCCCTTAGGCGCAGCTCCGAAATTTCATCAATTGCAAAAATTCCTCGAAAATATGGTTGAATTTCCGGAAAAAATGCTATGGCATTTTTCAATTCAGAACTACGCATCACTGTTTTTTTTCTTTTTTTCTGGAGGTCCAATGAAATACCAGGGTTCTATTGTAGCTTTGTTGGTTTTTCCTGAACGGTTTGGTATTGTCTTTGTATCCTCCACTATAGCACTAGCTGGAAGTGTGATTGTTGGTAGTTTTTTTACAAGTGGAGTTTGAAGAGCATTTTCTTCTTCTGTTTTATTGACACTGGAGGCAACGTCAAGAAGAAGTCTCCCTTGACCTGTCTGACCACTTTTTGATTTTAATAGTGCTTCATATCGTTCTTCTATGTCTCGTAGCCGTAGGTATTCGCTATAGTCCAGAAGAATTTTTCTAATACTCATTTTTTGGCATAAATAGTGGTTCAAAAAGGACACAGTAAAGAGAGGCAAAGTTTAAGACAAATTCTCGTTTTGCAGCAGCATTGTTTCGCAAGGATTTGTATTTATACTTTAAAGAAGCGAGCATTTGTCTCCTTTTACTTTTGATGAGTGTTTTAAAGTGTCGGTACCTGATAGGAATATGACCAAGACAGAGACAAAGTAAAATACGAAGTACGACACTGATGCAATTATCACTTGTTTTTTTTAAACTTTCTCGATTTTTCCAACCACGACGTTCCTTATAGAGTTGGTAGAGAAAGGTCTTGTACCGCCTCATAAATCTTTGGAGAAGAAGATGTGACTGTTCTTTAGCCATTCTTAGCGGAGTCTCCGAAACACCGCAAGGACTACGGCTTTCGCTCCTCTGATATAAGTATTGTCTTCCACTGTTTTAAAAGAAAGACGCAGGACAGGTTGAGGTTTGTCAACTTCACAGAAATCGTGCTGCTTCATCCCAATTACTATTTTCGTTCCAACGGCTTTGCCGCCAAAGATGACAATATTTAAGACACGCTGTCCTGCAGACACTTGCTGCTCTTGATTTACGTATATGCAGCTGACAAAGTTGCACTGTATTTGAAGAATTGCGGGTGTTGTTACTTCTTCGTAAGTAAAAGCCACAGAAGTAATACACATTTCCCAATAGCCGTCCAGAAATGTTTCAATCAAGCCAATATTGTAAGTGAGGTCACTTGAAATATCTCCCTTTAACAGTACTGAAAAACTTTTCATGATGCATATAATAATTACAAAGGTTTAACTATTGTTACGCCACTCCTCTTGTTGGGTTTGTTCTGTAGCAACAGCTGTACCTTTCTGAAATGAGAAAGTCTCCGATGCGCTGGTCTGAAAGTATGCCGAAAGTACGCTACGCTCTCCTATTTTGTCCCATGGCCTTGCTCCTATACGTGGTTCCTTGCGCTTTCTTTTTGGAAATAACGAAGTTGTAAGCGGTTTTGTTTGGTTTAAAACGGAGCAACATTATTTACGGGACTTAGTAATCACAGTCCCGCACAGAAACACTGCCTTGAAATTATGGCCAGCATAATTTCAAGTACGTCATGAACTAGATACGCATGATTTTGCGTTGTAAAGATTTAAAATGTTTGAAAAAAACTAACCTTTAATAAGTAGAAAAAGGATATTGGGTGTAAAATCCTATGTTTTTGCTTTAGGTTTGAATATTTACCGTCCTTTTTTGTAGAAAAAGTTAGTTGTATGGGTCTTTTTCTTGTTTTGTTTATTACATATTGCGGCAATAATGCATGAAAACGTAAACGAGTTTCAAAAAATTAAGTGTCGATGTCTACGACATCTAGCGTCATAATTGACAATGTTGCAATTTGAAGACCAAAATGTCTAGGCTAGAAA
>JAAUXV010326176.1_pt1 | contig 14472 bp, 17 predicted proteins | sample 7278181 | NCBI WGS metagenome assembly JAAUXV01 (sample SAMN14350114, study PRJNA611818) | marine sediment metagenome | isolation source: surface marine sediment (2.1m) | place: French Polynesia: Moorea | collected 2018-08
AGGCAATGCAGGGGGCGAATGCTGCAAAGTATTTCGTGGATATCTACCTTTTGTGTATGATTGTGTGATATATCTCCTGACATTGGCTCGTTATTAAACAAACAAACAAACTAGGGTAAATTCATTCCAAACAGCAAACAATCCTATACTTGTTCCGGTACTAACTGCCTTGTGAAATTATAAGGCGATTTTGCCGTATGCACGAAATTGGGGCCCTTCCTTCCTACTTGAGGGGTTTCGAGGGTGCGTGAAATTCATTGGAGAAGAAACTCGGCGGAAGCCGGTAGAAGAGAGAGAGAGAGAGAGGCGCCACAGCTGACACCGACAGGCATGGGGAAATCCGGGCCACATGACGGAAAAGTTGCCACTTTGGTCTTTGTAACGCCATTTCAAATTTGAATTCCTTCAAGTGAAAATAGTAAAACCATAATTTTGCCATGTTTTGTCACCGTTTCAAGGCAAAATAATCCTTTTGGGGTACGAAAAGTAAGTACATAAAACAATGTTCTTACATATTATTCCTAATTTTGGGCGAAAGTCTTCCGTGTGGCTTTTGTCGTATGAAATATCTGTCAACACTTTTTCAATACGTGTTGCAATCTTTCTTTTCCTTCTGCCTGTTCTCGCTTCTCGGAGGAGCTGTGCTTGATCTTGCTCACGTTGAGGAGGTTCATCCAAAAGAGAGTACAGTACATCCACCATGACCTCGACCTCGTCCGGCGGCGGCGGCGGCCAGTCCCAGTCGCCTCTCAAGGCGCTGGTGGCGGAGGGAATGTGGACGGCCAGCACGGCCAGGAGGGCGACACTCATGCAGGACGCCACGGCCGCCATCAAGGACACGGACACAGAGTTGCCGGACGGAGCGGTCAAGGCGTTATGCAGGTACAAATAATGCCCTTAGTCATTATTCTTAAACTGTGTTTTCATTATGTCGTGGTGATTCTTTAGGTTGCTTCCGTGTGTGCTGTACCGCTTCACTGACGGCGCCTCCCGGCGGCACGCCAAGGTGCTGGTGGACGCCCTGCTCAAGAGGGGCGGAGCAGTGGCGGCAAAGTCCTTGGCGCAGTCGCTGCACGACGCATTCCACCCTTGGCGCTCGCTGGCGCCGTCCTCTGCAAGCGCCAAGACCGCAGCCGCGGCTCTCAAGTGGACGGCCGCCGTCTACGGCAGCGTCGAGTGAGGAAAATTGTCTCGATGCCCTTTGATACAACCATTGACTGTGCCATTCTTTTTTCTCCTCAGGCCTGAGCAGCTTGGAGGCGAGCTGGGAGAGAAGCTCCACTCTGTGCAGGGCGTCCTCATGACGGTCATCGTCGGATCTGGCCACCGCCGCCTCTCCGCCTCCTCCCGCAGGACCCTCTCCGTCATGTGGGGCCACCGGCCCGAGGCCACCGCCGCGGCGGAGAAGGCCCTGCAGAAGGGGCTGGAGCAGAACCTGGAGACCCTGGTGCTGGCCTCCTTCTTCGTGGAGTGGCTGGTGCGCAGGAAGGAGGAGGAGCGAGCGGGGAAGCTCAGGAAGTCCATGCTGGCGTCTCTGGTCAAGCTGGTCGTCAGCAGCAAGGCCAAGACGGACGGAGTCTTCCTCAAGGTGCAACGATAAAAACCGTTTGCGGCTTCACTTTTACTTGACTATGATTTCTAATTTGTTTCAGTGCCTTGTCCCCCTCCTCCGGATGGCGGACCACGCCGCCTTCAAGGAGACTGTGCTTCCGGCCATGCAGAAAGCCATGCTGAGGAACCCGGAGATCGTCCTAGAGTCCATCGGAAGCATCCTCGCCGGACTCAACATTGATCTGAGCCAATACGTCGCTGATGTCAGTAAACACCAAAATAATATTTATCGGAAAAAAAAATCATGTTCTACATTTCAGTTGTCCAAACACCTTGGCGCCAACCTTCACGCCAAGGACGACGACACCCGCTCTGCCGCGGTGGAGGCCGTCGCCGCCCTGGCCTCCCAGTGCTCTGACGCGGAGGCCCTCTCTTCCCTGGTGAAGGCCCTCTTCGCCGTTCTGGGCGGGTCTGAGGGCAAGCTGACCGTCAACGCGCACAAGTGCAGCCTGCTGGCCGCCCTGGGAAAGGTGGCCACCTGCGCAAACGCTGTCTCCGCCACCTCGGTACAGGGGGTCTGTGTGCAAGTTTTTGACTTCGCCATTAAGGTATGGAAGGAATGAGACTTTGCCTCCTTCAACTTGTTTCACATAAGTTTAATTTCTCAGATTCTGGAAACGGAGGTCCACGAGGGCACTCTGGTGGAGTGCCTCTCGATGCTCTCCCAGTGGTCTTCCAGGATGAGCAGCGACATCCCGCCCAAGTTCGTGGAGTGGCTCCCCAAGGCGGTGGCGGCCAAGGCCAGCACCTCCCCAGTCCGCAGCGCCTACTTCATGTGTCTATTCAAGGCACTGAAGGGCAGCGGGACCCTCACGAGCGCCCTGCCCCTCATCCCCACCCTGCTCAAGGCGGTGGAGAACGCGGCCAAGCAGCCCTCCCAGGCGGCCACCGTGGGAGAGGGGATCCACGCGGCGGCCTGCCTCGTCAAGTTGTCCCTCCTGGAGACGGAGACGGAGGCAAAGCTGGCAGACTTCTGGAAGATGGCTTCGGAGAAGGACCTCTTCAACAACGAGCGCTTCCTGGCCGCCGCTTCTCCCGAGGCCCTGGCCAGCGGAGCCGCGCTGGCCGAGAAGGCCCTCATGAGGTCCGGGCGGGAGAGCGACAACTCCCCGTGGCTCCGGGTCCTGGCGGCGGCGTTGCTCTGCCCTGGCACGGAGGCGAGGAGGTGCGCCGCGGCCGCGGTCAAGAGAGTGGTTGGCGGACTGGGGGGAGACCAGCTGGCGGTGGAGCTGGTGGTCGAGCTGGAGGCCCACCTTGCCAGGCCTGAGCAGGCCGAGAGGATCGACTTCGCTCGCGACCGGTTCCCCGCGGAGCCCCCCGGGGGATCCCTGGCCACTCACGTCGTGCAGGCCTTAGAGACAGTCGCCGCCGCCTGCGGCAAAGGACAGCTGGGCAAGGAAAAGGCGGTGGCTTTCGCCAGGGCGCTGCTGAACCCCTGCCATAGTGAGACGGTCTACCACACCGATCCGGCTCTCTGGGGCCGCCTCGTCGCAAAGGTGTCCGGGGCCAAGTCTGCCAAGACCGCGGTGGGAGATTTATGCGAGATACAGGAAGACATGCTATCCGGGAAAGTGAGGGTAAAGGCCGCAAGGAGCTTGGTCAATTACAATCCGGACGCCATCGTGCCCGGCATTGTGGAGAGGCTGGCAGTTACCCTAAAGGACCCCGGGCTGGTGGTCAGCGCAAAGGACTACCAGATATTCCTCACGCCGAAGGGAGAGCTCTTTGACAAGCAGTTCCTGGATAACTTGATAAAGAGCGGCGAGGCTGCTGAGAAGAACGTGAAGCGCGAGAACAAGGCTTACTCGTACAAGGAGCAGATGGAAGAGATTGCCCTGAGAAAGGAGCTTGAGGAGAAGCGAAGGAGAGAGGGGAAGGTTGTGGAGCCCAAGCTCACTCCCAAGCAGAAGGAGGCTCTGAACACGCAACTGGAGAAGGAGGAGGCTAAGAGGCAGGAGGTTGCCGCACTGAAGGAGGCGTCCTCTCCCATCCTCAGGCTGGCGGCAGAGGCAGTCAGGGCCCGACCAAGGGCCTTTGCCGGAAAGGTGGACCAAGTCCTGAGCGCCCTGTTTGCCGGCATGCGCTCGCCTGTCGCCGCGGAAGAATGCTGCGGGATCCTGAGAGACCTGAGGAAGAGCGCCTTCCCGGTGGAGGAGGACGAAACCCTTTCTCATCTGGCCGCCGCCGGCGGCCTGTTCGTGTAGCTGCCCGGCTGCGTGCTGCAGGGGCCGGCACTCTCCTCGTCTAGCGCCGTAAAGGACCTCACCAGGTCAGTCGTCACCAAGGTGGGCGAGATGTCTCTGGCCTCCCTGGCGCCGGACCCGGACATGGCTTGTCCGATGGGTACTCCAGCCTTCGCTTTCGTCTTCTCCGTCTTCGAGCACGCCGTGAAGAAGAGCTTGAAGGACGAGGACTTTATCAAGGTGTCCTGCCAGGTGCTGAAGGAGCACTGCGGGCTGAGGGGCTCCTTGGACGAGGACGGCGAGGAGGAGGACAGCTGCTCCGTACCGGACGACCTGCACCCGAAGCACCTGCCGCTGGAGGCCATGCTGAGGCTGGTTTCGGAGGTGGTGGCCTCGACAGGGGGCCGAGTGCAGCAGGTAGCAGCAGGGACCTTTGTCGAGGTGTGCGATGCCGCCTCAGGGAAGCCAGGATGCGCGTCAGCCGGAGAGAAAGAGCTCAGGGTGGTTCTGGGGACTCTCCAGAGCGAGGTCCCGGCGGTGAGAGATGCTGGCCTCAGGGGATTCAGAAACCTCCTGCTGGTGCTGCCGGACGAAGGGCGAGACAGGGAGTTTAGGGAGGAGATCGTTCGTCGGCTGTGGGTGTCAAGGTTCGACGTGGAGGAGGAGATCGCAGAGTTGGGCAAGAGCCTCTGGGAAGAGTCTGGATTCGAGACCGACGCCTACCCGGGCCTGAGCATGGGGATCATCGGCGACGTGACCCACCCGGTCTCCTGCGTAAGGTCGGCCGGGGCAGACGCCCTGGCGGCGCTGCTGGAGGAGGACCGCGGCTCGGTCGGCGCCATCCTGGCCGTGCTGCTCGACACCTACAGGGACAAGCTTACCATGACCAAGCCGGTGATGGACCACCTGGGCCGGGTTGTGCAGGACGCCGTCGACCACTGGGAGCCACGCAGCGGCGTCGCCGTCGCCCTCAAGAAGCTGGCCCCGTTCTACGAGTCTTCTGACGTAGCAGCTATTGCCGACTTCCTGGTGCCGACGGCCCTGGACGACCGCAACGAGTCTGTCCGCAACTCGGTCTTAGACGCCGCCGTCCACGTGGTGGACACGCACGGAAAGCAGACCGCCGGGGAGCTACTCCCCGTCTTCGAGCGCTTCATGGACCAGACGGCCTCGTCGACCACCCACGACAACGCCCGCCAGTCCGTGGTCATCCTAATGGGGTCCCTGGCTAAGCACTTGGACCCGACCGACCCCAAGGTCCGCCCCATCATCCGCCAGCTTATCATTGCGCTCAACACCCCCTCGCAGCAGGTGCAGGAGGCAGTGGCGCAATGCCTGCCGCCGTTGGTGCCCGCCATCAAGGAGGAGGCGCCAGACATCATCTCTAGCCTAATCGAGACGCTCCTTGGCTCCAAGTTCGGCTACGGCGAGAGGAAGGGCGCCGCCCACGGCATCGCCGGCATCGTCAAGGGCCTGGGCATCCTGTCGCTGAAGCAGCTGGACATCATGGGGCGCCTCACCACGGCTATCCAAGACAAGAAGAACCCGTCCCACCGCGAGGGGGCACTCTTCGCCTTCGAGATGCTCTGCAGCATGCTTGGCAGGTTGTTCGAGCCGTACATTGTGCACATTCTCCCTCATCTTCTGCTCTGCTTTGGGGATTCGGTGGAGCACGTAAGACAGGTAGGACAATCTCTTGCATTTTACACATCTGAATTGTTCTTTCTTGTATCCAGGAAGTTGATCAAGTTTATTAATTATTTTCAACTCTATCCACATCGAACTTTAATATATTTTTCAACTTTACATTTCAGGCTGCCGATGACACCGCCAAGGCCGTCATGAGCAAGCTCTCTGCCCACGGTGTCAAGCTGGTTCTACCGGCTCTGCTGAACGCCCTGGAGGAGGACCAGTGGCGCACCAAGTCCGGCTCGGTGGAGCTGCTCGGCGCCATGGCCTTCTGCGCTCCCAAGCAGCTCTCCTCTTGCCTGCCCTCCATCGTGCCAAAGCTGATCGAGGTGCTGGGCGACTCCCACCACAAGGTGCAGAACGCCGGGGCGCAGGCACTCAAGCAGATCGGGTCGGTTATCAGGAACCCTGAGATCCAGGCAATCGTACCTATCCTGCTCAGGGCCTTACAGGTATGAGTTAGGATTTCGATTTTCCATCGTCACCACTCTCAACTTTCTTTCCCCATTTCAGGATCCGGCCAAAAAGACCGGCCCTTGCCTTCAGACCCTTCTGGACACCAAGTTCGTTCACTTCATCGACGCCCCCTCCCTGGCACTCATCATGCCGGTGGTGCAGCGAGCCTTCCAGGACCGCTCGACAGAGACGCGTAAGATGGCCGCCCAGATCATCGGCAACATGTACTCGCTCACCGACCAGAAAGACCTGGCACCCTACCTGCCCGGCATCATCCCTGGGCTCAAGAACTCCCTGCTGGACCCTGTGCCGGAGGTTAGGGCGGTTTCGGCCCGCGCGCTGGGCGCCATGGTCAAGGGGATGGGGGAGTCCAGCTTCGAGGAGCTGCTGCCCTGGCTCATGTCCACGCTGACCTCGGAGTCCTCCTCGGTGGACCGGTCCGGCGCCGCGCAGGGGCTGGCAGAGGTGGTGGGCGGGCTGGGCACGGAGAAGATGAACGCGCTGATGCCGGACATCATAAGGACGGCGGAGAGGACGGACATAGCGCCGCACGTCAAGGACGGGTACATCATGATGTTCATCTACATGCCCTCGGTCTTCCCGGACGAGTTCACGCAGTACATCGCCCAGGTTTGTGCAATAGTCTTTTCACGATACTTCCTAAATTTATAATTGATTTTCTTTTCTCCTTCCTCCTTCCTCCGTCAGATCATCAGCCCAGTGCTTCGCGCCCTGGCCGACGAGAACGAGTTCGTGCGCGAGACCGCCTACAAGGCCGGCCAAAGGCTGGTCACCTCCTACGCCGAGTCCGCCCTAACCCTGCTGCTGCCGGAGCTGGAGAAGGGCATGTTCGACGACAACTGGCGCATCCGACACTCCTCGGTGCAGCTGTTGGGAGACTTGCTGTACAAGGTGTCGGGCGTCACCGGAAAGATGAGCACGGAGACAGCTGGAGATGACGACAACTTCGGAACAGAGAGCTCCATGACCGTACTTAGCTGCTTCATTCCGCCCAACCTACGAAATAACTCATTTGCATATCATTTGTGCTTTCAGGCCATCGTCGATTCCCTGGGCCTGGACCGTCGCAACCGCGTCCTGGCCGGCCTGTACATGGGCCGCTCCGACGTGGCCCTCATGGTGCGGCAGGCGTCGCTACACGTGTGGAAGGTCATCGTCAGCAACACCCCCAAGACCCTCCGGGAGATCCTCCCTACTCTCTTCAACCTTCTCCTCGGGTGCCTGGCCAGCAGCTCTTACGACAAGAGGCAGGTGGCCGCGCGCACGCTCGGGGACCTCGTCAAGAAGCTGGGGGAGAGGGTGCTACCGGAGATCATCCCCATCCTGGAAAAAGGTGAACCGGGAAGAAAATATTATGTGGTTTCTACGGTATGCTAAAAAAATCCTTCCACATAGTTTATTTTTTTCACATTTAGCTTTAACTTTACCCAGGTATGGTATGTGAAATTGTGTTACTGCAGGGAAGTTTTTGGTTAGGCCCTTTGTTGGCAGATTTGGCAAAAAAGTTTACACAACAATTGCATAGTCTTGTTCCATTCGTTTCAGGTCTGGAGTCTGGCCAGCCTGAGAAGCGCCAGGGCGTTTGCGTGGGCCTGTCTGAGATCATGCAGTCCACCTCCCGCGACATGATCCTCTCCTTCGTGGACAACCTGGTGCCCACGGTGCGGCGGGCGCTGTGCGACGACCTCCCGGAGGTGCGCGAGGCCGCGGCCAAGACCTTCGACAGCCTGCACAACACGGTCGGGTCCCGCGCCCTCGACGACATCCTCCCGGCCATGCTGCAGCGGCTGACGGACCCGGACTGCGACGAGGACTCGAGGGAGAACGCGCTGGACGGGCTCAGGCAGGTCATGGCCATCAAGTCCCGCGCCGTCCTGCCCTACCTCGTCCCGCAGCTCATCGGGTCCTCCGCCGCCGCCGGGAAGAAGGGGGACGGCGAGGTGAACACTGCCGCCCTGGCCAGCCTGGCCCCCGTGGCCGGGGAGGCCCTGCACAGGCACCTCTCCCGCATCCTCCCCGCCCTGCTGCGCGCCCTCTCCGACGCCCACGGCACGGAGCGGGAGCAGGAGGTGCAGTCCCACGCCGAGGCCGTGGTGCTCGCAGTCTCCGACGACGAGTCCGACCTCGGGGTGGGAACCGTCATGGAGGAGCTCCTGGGCGCCTGCGGAAAGTCCAAGCCGGTGGAGCTCAAGCGCGGCGCCGTATCGCTGCTCCACTGCTTCTGCGGACAGACCAAGATCGACTACTCGCAGTACGTGCCCCAGCTCATCAGGGCGCTCATACTGCTATTCACCGAAAAGGATGAGGTTAGGAGAAAACAAATATTTGTCATGCACGTAAAATATTGCAAATAACCATCGATTTCCCAAAATTAAATATTAGACTGTGCTTCGAGAGGCCTGGAACGGGCTGTCCGCCGTTACGAAGAGGCTGGACGCCACCGAGCAGATGTCCCACGTGGGCGACGTGAGGCAGGCAGTCCGCTTCGCCGTTTCCGATCTGAGGCAGGAGGCGGGAGGGAGCAAGCAGGGAGGGGACCAGGCCACTGCAGAATCCTTGCTCCTCCCCGGCTTCTGCTTGCCCAAGGGGATCCAGCCCATCCTGCCCATCTTCAGGGAGTCCATCCTCAACGGCCCTCCAGAACTTAAGGAACAGGTAATGGACTTCGATTAATAAAGATTAGAAAAGTTTAAAGGGGATTTTTCACTTCTCTTGACAATTGCCGTCACTTAGCAGAGAAACTTTTGATCTAGCGCAACGTGTGGGACCAGCCCACATCTGTTAGAAATGTCCCGCAGTAATTGCCGCCCTAATTCTTCTGCTCCTTTCAAGGCCGCGACCGGCCTGGGCGAGGTCATCGACGTGACTAGCGCTGCCGCCCTCAAGCCCTCCGTGGTGCACATCACCGGCCCCCTCATCCGCATCCTGGGCGACCGCTTTGCCTTCGGGGTGAAGGTGGCCGTGCTCGACACCCTGGCCTCGCTCCTCAACAAGGCCAGGGACATGCTCAAGCCGTTTTTCCCGCAGCTGCAGACTACCTTCATGAAGGCGCTCAACGACGTCAACAGAGCCGTGAGTTTTGTTTTCCCAGCATTGGGATTTCTATCACGGAAAGGATAAATCAGTGCTGGGTGCCTTTCATATGAACGAAAAATGAAAAGATGTCTACAGTTCGAGAAAGCTCGCTGTATTTAAAAAAATCGTTCGGAATTTCATGACAATATTTGTTCTTTATGTATGCTTCTTCTTTAGGTTCGGCTGAAGGCCGGTGTCGCCCTCGGCTACCTGATCACCATCCACATGAGGCCTGACCCACTCTTCAACGAACTGTACAACGGCATCAAGAACTCCGAGGATGCCGCCGTCAGGGACACCTACCTGCAGGCTCTTCGGGGCTGCCTGGAGCCTTCGGGCGACAGGATGAGCGCCCCGGTCCGCAAGCAGATCCTGGCGTACCTGTCCGGGCCGGCGCTCTCGCACCCGGACGATTCCAGCCGGGTCGTCGCCTCCGGGTGCCTGGGCGCGCTGTGCAAGTGGCTGCCGGACGAGGAGCTGCGTTCAGTCGTCGAGGAACATCTGTCACAGGTTAAACATTTTTTTAAAAAAAAAGTAAAAAGTTATATTGGAAAACGTGATTTGTTTTTTTCCAGGACTCTGCCTCGACGGAATGGACGCTTCGCCACGGCCGTTCCACCGCACTGTTCGTGGCCCTCAAGCTCTGCCCCGGGCGGCTGTACACGACGGACTCTGCTCCCCGCTTCGAGAAGGTCCTCCTGGGCCTGCTGCAGGCCGACCGCGTGCCGGTGGCGGAGAACGGCGTGCGCTGCGCCTGCTTCCTCTTCGACCACTGCCGCCGCGCCGCGATGCCCGTCCCGGCGGCCCTGGTGGCGCCGTACTGCCGCGCAATGAACCACCAGAGCAACGACGTCAAGTGGCTGGTGGCGGTGACGGCCGCCAGGCTCGGGTCGGAGGCTGCGGCGTCAGAGGACGCCGCGGCCTCGCCCCCGCTGCCGTCGGAGCTGCTCAAGGCGCTGCTGCCCATGCTGGTGAACGGCACCAAGGAGAAGAACTCTGCGGTGAAGGCGAGCAGCGAGTCCGCGCTTGTGTCGCTGCTTCAGATGAGGGGAAAGGGAGGAGGGAAGGACGCGCAGGCAAAGTGTCTCGCCATGCTAGACTCCGGAGCTAGGGACGCTCTGCAGGTGAGACCCAAATTTGTCCTTTAGAAAATCCATATTTGCCATAGACGTCACTTTTAATTGACTCTTCTTTCCTTTCAAGGATGTGATTTCCAAGTCCCTGCAGAAGGTGGCCGCGCAGCCCGAGGGCAAGGAGGAGACGATCGACAACACCGTCCTCACGTGAAGCATTCTGATGACGTCAGAAGGACGGATATTCTATTTTCTAGGGGAATGTTTTCCCCAGTTTCTAAGACGATTACTGTTTTTTCCGAGGAAAAAATGGGCTGTGTTCTCTTGTACAACGACTAACGATGCTGCGTTTCGCATGGGTGTGGTTTTGAAATATAAACAGGGAACAGTTTCAATGAAATAAATGGCTAGCAAGCTTATAACTCTGTTTTACGAGACGCGCTTCCTTTCCTAGCTCTTGCGTCACAGCTACATGTTGCCGACCTCACTGATTAGCCGCCCTCTTTTTTTAACGGGGAGGACGAGAAGGATTTCCTTCTTCCGCCGTCACAGTCACAACTCTATTCGTTGCTGTTGCTCTTAGTCTCTAGGTATGAAAAGAGGAACTTTACTGCTGCCAATTCTGAAAAACTGTAGTACATTACGTCGTAGGTACAGTGTTGGCAAGCCCTCGAAACTAAACGTGGCAGGGCTAGGGGTTTTTTTCGGCCGTTCCGTTCGGACCTCTCAAGCTTTTAAAGGCCATTACAGCTGAAGCACCTGTGTCCGCAAATTACTCTGGATTCAGGGAGGAACGAATCCCTCATTCCCTCGAGAGAAAGGGGGGAGCTGGCGGCAGAGAACAATTCGGACGGACCGACGGCGACATGTAAATTTTAGAACGCGCCGCCGACCCCAACTCTTCAGTTATAAGCTCAAGAGACACAAACACTTGTTGGAGGCGAGAGAAAAATTTTGGCCTCGTTTCTCTTTTCCCCCTTTTGTGCCCGGCCGTCATTGCATCAGGGGCGCCCGTCGCAACTGCTCGGAGGGCCATTGTTGCAGCTCAGTGAGATATAGATTTACAGCAGGCAGTAGTTGAGGAATTTTCACTGCAACAGCGCGACGGAAATCATTTTGCGGAGATGTCACTGCCGGAGGAGAAGGCGGTTTCCCCTGCGGAAAAGACTGATTGTGCACCGCAGAAAGTGGCCGACGAAAGTGACCTTGGAAAGCGCGATGAGGAAGAGGAAGAGGAGGATGGAGTGAGCAACAACAGCAGCAGGAAGAGCTCCGCCGAGAGCGGCATCAGCTTGAGCGGCGGACAATGCTGCTCCAACCACGGGTAAAATGGGATTCGCCAATAGGAGTTTACAGTTCAACTCGACGGAAAATATTTCCAGCTCCTCCCCGGTGGACGACGGCGACTGCTGCGCCGACCTGGGGCGGAGGCTCTCCTCCCTGCGCCTGCTCAACTACATCGGCGGGCAGGAGCCCAACGTCGCCGGCGGCGGAGCCACCTTGAGCCCCGCCGTGAGCACCAGCGAGATATCAACGCCGGACAGCGGGGTCAACTATCAGGTAAGTCGGGGGAAGTGGCAAAATGCAACCAAGAGTGCTATTTTGTCGACCACTAAGGATGACTATGCCGAGGAAGGAGACGGCGGAGAGGAAGAAGGATGCGACGGCGGCGGGGGTGTCTTTTTCGAGGAGTACCCCTCAGGTAAGACGACTGTCATCGCGAGTCTCTAACTATAAAGAATTCAGCAACGCATGCTGTTTTCTCGCTAAAATAGTTACTACCTATACGTACATACCCTGTGAAACGAGACGCATGTGTTGTTCTGATACGGGACACACCTCAAAGATTTTTTTTGCGTGGCAAGGCGACATTTTTACGGCTCCGTTTTCTCTCCGGCCCTCCTCCTCCTCTCTCCATAGCTCCTAGCCCTCGATTGCCTGAGACCTCTCTGCCGCTTTACGAATTTGTAGCATAGCACTAACGAAAGAGATCGAATGCGGGGGAGGGAAATACGTGAGCAGGGGGTGGGAAAACTGTCTCCTATAATAGGTAAAGTGAAAGTCGGAATCTCCCCTTTGTCAGAGCTTAAAACTAGTACAACCCCTCATTTTCTTCTTGAGAATCCCCAAACTGTATGAATAGCAAGAATATAATTCTTGTAAAATTTTCAGAAACTTTGAATTGTGTGTTCTTGTTTTTTTTTTTCAAAAATATCCTTCTACTGCCGCCCACCACCTTGCCCATGTAAGGTATGGAGGAAGGGGTAGTACAAAAATACAATCGTCCGTCCGCCGTCTGCCGAACCCTCCTCCTCATCCTATGCTCGGTTCAGTTTCGCCTCTTCCCTCAGCTTTTGCAGGTCGTCGTCGGCCGCGGCTGAGTTTGCAAATAATAACTCCCCGCCACTGATGACGCCGGACTTTTCTTAGTAGTGCGTGTGTCTCAAACGAGTAGTTGCTTTTTTTGTTCTCCTCCGCCCTCCTTTATGTTGTGCCTCCCTTCTGGGTGAGGGGGGGGATAGAAGCATCTGTGTTGCGGCGAAGGAGTCGGTGTTATCAAGCCGCCGGGAGGAGGCTGCGGTCCCGCGGCGTGCCGCGGCGGCGGCGGCGTCGATTCTTCATGTCTCATCAGGGCTTAATTCCTCGATCTCGTCCGTCTCATTGGCGGCCGGGCAGCAAATACGCAAGCCTCAAGAAGTCGAAGACATCGAGCCCGCCCCCACGCACACTGCCCAGCACTGTGTAGGCACGCTCTCCTGAGACTCATTCGATTGCGATTACGACTTTGGGCATGTTGTATGTAGGAGGGAAGGGGGATGGGGATTACAGTAGTTTGTAGGCATTTGCGATCAGGAGAGTGGAGGAGAAGAGACGCGCATAGCACAGACGGACGCAGGCCTCAGATCAGAGAAACAAGGCCGAAGCGAAGGTGTGCATGTGGCTTCTTCCAGAGCCTTGATTTCTCTGAGAAAGCACAGCTCAGCTTTTTATCGGAAACTTTAAGTGGTGTATTTCCGGTGGACAAACAAATCAATACATCGAGGAGGATTGTGTACCTACATTATAACAGCGTAAGGAAGTGGAATCTGAAAAATGTTAAAGGGATAAAAAATATATTGTATTTTGCACAGGAGTTCAAGGTCCGTGCAGATTAGGCCTTGCCGGGCATCCCCTGAGGCCTCTGAGTGAGTATAGCAGTGCCTACCATTTTCACTTAGAAATTTCTACTACATGGTTGTCTGGAGTTACAAAACAGCTTTCTGTTCCGATTTCCCGTTAAAAAAAGAGCAAACATGTGTTTCTCGAAAGAGATGTCAGAGGGGCCTTCCGAATTTTTCCCCGATCGTTGAACCACCGATCCCGATATTAGGCCGACCTTCAACCCATCTTCGCTTTTTTCCCAACAGGAACAAGCAGCCCCCTTTGTCTCCAGCAACCGGCCGACCCCGCTCCTCCGCCTCCTCCTCCCCAGACGCAGCAAAGTCAGCAAGCCCCTCTCGCCTCCGCGAGGTATGATTTTCTGACAGGCTGCTAATTTTCTTACCGCACCAGGTGAACCGAATTATCCTACTTACTACGTCGCAAAAAAATTGCTGTTAGGGAATACGTGCAAAAATACCCTTCTTGTACCTTTGGTACTTCTCGTGCCCTTCTCAAATCAGTACTTTATACGAACACATATGTAGCAGAGTCCCGCGGAGGCCCCTCACCTCGGCCGCAAACGCCGCCGCCGCCTCCTGCGGCGAGCCGCGACGAAGCCGCCGCCGCCGCCCCGTCGTCCTCGGGAGGATAAGAGAGGGCGTCCCGGAGACTCCAGCCCCCTTCCCGGCCTCCCCTACCTTCTCCCCCGCCCCAATCCCCTCCATAGTGCTGACGGACTGCCAAGACATGGACGGACCCGCGGAGGTGGATCGCGTGGAGGGAGAGGAAGAGGAGGAAGGGATTGCTTCTACGATGAGGGAGGAGCAGGACGACGACATTGATTCGGAAGAAAACAGGTACCAACATACAGTATATTTTGTTCATCCTTTTCATGCCTTCCTCACAATTGCACCTATGCAAGCCAGTCTCTCTACACACATTTTCTTTTCGTCTCCTAATAAACGCCTATTAGGTACATTGTTTTATTAGACGGCTTATGATCCCAATTGCAGGATACTACTGGATGCCAGGGGAAGGTGCATCAGGTGGGGACAAGAAAATTCAAATCATTTTTCCTTCGTAAAAACCATCCTCACTGTACGACAGGTCTTTGTCTGTGCCCAACACGACCCTCTCTGCCCCTCCGACCCCCAGCCCGTCTGCGGGCGGCTGGGCCTCCCTCCTGCTTGGCCGCGGGGCCTCCTCCTCCTCCTCCGGCGCGG
>JAAUXV010122617.1_pt1 | contig 14461 bp, 16 predicted proteins | sample 7278181 | NCBI WGS metagenome assembly JAAUXV01 (sample SAMN14350114, study PRJNA611818) | marine sediment metagenome | isolation source: surface marine sediment (2.1m) | place: French Polynesia: Moorea | collected 2018-08
ACACTCTCTCTCTCTCTCTCTCTCTCTCTCTCTCTCTCTCTCTGCATGCCTGCCTATAGCTCCATCTTTTTTCCCAAGAGGTGTATCATCCTGTCACCTGGGAAACTCACGACCAATACATCTTACATTCTTTTTCAATAAATATTTTTCCAACTCTACAACATCTTTCGTCATTATATAGTCTAGCGCTGCGATGATGAATGTGGGCCAGCTTTTGACTCGTAGCACCTCCTCCTTCCGTCAGCGGTCTTTCAATTCCCTGGGGAATTTCTACTCCCGCCCACCATCTACAGCTATAGGTGCTTTCCCGCATGCAAAGAGAGTTCTATCTTTTTAGCTCCCCTCCCTCCCCTTCAAGTGGGCGACCCGACCCGACCCGACCCAAGAGTGAAACCCCGCCTCCTTTCTAAGTTTCTCCCCTTTTCAAAAAGTTGAATGAGTTTCACCGATCTCCCAACGGGTCACTTCTTTCTGCTTTCGCAGGTGACCGAATCGTCGAATTCCGTACCTAGGTCACTTCGCAGACAATGCTTTCCCCTCTGCTTTCCGTGCCCCATCCCCCGAAATTCCTTGGCTCATGCACTTGGCGGGGAAAAGAGGGGGAAAGGGAGTGTAGTGCACGTTTCCCTTCGCCGTAGCCCTCAGGTCGATCCCGCTCGCGTCCGCAGCAGGACCTGAAGAAGAACATTCTTGTATTTCGGCGGACGACATCGTCCTGCTTCATTAGGTGAGTAATTATCGACACCAGCGTGGTTGTGAACTTCAAATTAGGTTTCTTTCTCACTTCTCTCTTCAGTTGATTCCGTGAGCGCGGCCTCAAAGAAAAGCAGCCAAGATGACGTTCTGGCAGGAGAACTACCACTTCATCAAGGATGTCTACGACATGCGCCACATGAAGATGGTGGAGTGGATGGAGAACGTGGAGAAGGCTATCGCCAGGATCATGGCAGACAAGGTCTACACCTCTGCCGAGTTCAAGCGTGAGAGGGACAACTTCCACGTAAGCTAGATGATTATTCTTGTGGGGTTGTAATTAGGCTTACCTTACCTTGTTTTTTTTGCACAGGCACTCTGCAAAGATCTCTACAGGGATGAGGTCAAGAAGTGGCTCCAGCAGATGCTGGAGATCCTCATGGCGGAAAGGGCAAAAGAAGAAAGAAAAGAGCAGATAGGAAAGCTGGATGCCCTCATTGTGAGGCACGAGAGCCTGGTACCTAATGTGCTCCAGACGCAGGTCAAGGTTGATCTGTACTGGAAGTGCTATGCCTATGGTGATGAGCTGGCTCCACACATTGAGTTCTTAGATGGGATCATGCTCAGCTCAACTAGGGAAATTGCTCCTAGCTGTGTTGAGAATGTGGATGAGCTCATTGAAAGGCAGGAGAAGGCCCTGAGCCAGTTGGAGACCAAGAGGAATGTTGTCAAGGAGCTCATTGCCAAAGGCAAAGCTCTCCTGGAGAACCCCGAGTAAGTACATTAATGCTGTTTTGTCTGTATGCATGACAAAAATAAAAATGTTCTATTCTTCTTTAGCAAACCCAAGTTCCTTGACAATCATGTCCAGAGGATTGAGGATGGCTGGGATGTGACCAAGCAGAAGGCCACTGAGAGACTGGAATTCCTCCAGAAGACCAAGGATGCCTGGGTGGGATATGCTGAGGGGCTTGAGCTGATTGCCACTGAATTTGAGAAGGCTGATGAGGAAATGAAGAAGGTTAAGAAGCGCTTCAACCTCCAGTCTGCCATTGAGGACCTGGAAAAGAGGCAGCAGATCTTTGGTGACAACAAAAATGAAATTGAAACTCTTTACAAGTCCATCCAGGATAACTATGACATCATGACCATGACTCTCCCTGATGACAAGAAGGACTTTGTAAAGAAGGAGGTCAAGGCAGTCACTGAGAAGCTTGTCTGTGTTGGCAAGTTTGAGGAGAAGGTCAAGAAGATTGAGAGCTTTGTCAGCAACCTCAAGGAGTTCGATGGCAGTCTGAAGACCATTGATCAGTGGATGACTGCTGCAACCACCCAGCTCAAGGACATCAAGGAGAGCAGGGACAAGATGACTCCTGAGGACAGAGTGTCTTACACCATGGAACTGCAAGAAGACATTGCAGGCAAGGTCAAGATCATCCAGGGCGACATTGAGAAGGAGAAGGGTCTTCTTCCTCAAGGTAATTATTTTGTAAGGAGAAAAAGCAAAAATAGTTTTATCTGCTGTATTTTTAAATTTCAGGAGACAAGGTGCCTCAGGATGCTCAGGACTTCAAGGATGAGCTGAAGAGGATTGAGAAGTATGTTCTTGAGCTTCAGCAGCAGGTCATCAAGGAGTGTGAGTCGTACTCTGAGGATGTCAAGTTCTGGGCTGAGTACAAGACGGGCATCAAGGAGTTCAGGCCTTGGCTTGACTCTGCAGAGAAGAAGTCTGAGGAAGGACTCTCCAAGCCACAGACCCTGGATGAGGCCAATGCCATGTTTGCCGCTGTCAAGGACTTCAATGATGGCTGTGCCAAGAACCTAAAGATCCTCACTGCTGCCAATGATGCCTCCAACAAGATGACCACTCACAAGGAAGCCGATGATGAGGTTGCCGAGCTGAAGGGCAGGTACGAGAAGGTCAAGGCTGTGGCTGATGAGTGGACCAAGAAGGTTGAGACCCTTGTCAAGGAGTGGCAGCTCCTGGATTCGACCGTCACTGAGCTCAACACCTGGGTGTCCACCGATGATGGCAAGCAGGAGAAGCAGTTCTCCCTGGAGAAGATGGAGTCCACTCTTGGCGAGCTGAAGAACATTTTCAAAGAGAAGGAGAAGCTGGTGGAGAACCTGTAAACAGGTCCCCTTTCCCTCCTCACCACACTTGTATATTGAACTTTGAGGTCTCGAAACACTCGATTTTGAGCCCCACCTGCCAGACGGAGAGACATCAGGCTGCAAAGAACCCTTTTTCCACTACCCCCACCGCCTTTTCAAGGACGATCGGCGGAGGGATTCTTACTTGCACTCCGAAAATGACACGTATTATCATTCATCACCGCGACTGGACATTTATGCAAACGAGAGAGAGGAAATTCGGCCAAAGCTGGCTTGTTTCACAAAAAAATAATTTCTAGGAACAAGTCCAAAATTGGCGCAGAGATACTTGGTAATTCATTTAAGCGGACAGTTCCAAAGGGGAGCTCTTGGTACTACACAGCTGTGGTGGCCCTTGGCGCTATGGGAGAAAATGAATATTCCAGCGCCGCCCCGGGAGGGCTGCTAGGGGCGCCAGGCCGCCTTGACCACACCTGAGAAACAGACCCTATTGACACTGTTTTAACACCCACAGAATATTCGTTTTCCCCGAAAAACGAAAGAAAAAAGGCCCCGAAAGGGTCTCGGCCTGGACTTGGAGAAAGACACAAGACTGCAACAACATCAGAAGAGATTCCAGAGCCCTTTGGAGACAGTCCATGACAAAACAATGACCTTACCAAATCCCCCCGCAGTTTCTGGGTGTACAATCGACAGAGAGCAAAATTGACAGTTAAGAGAGCTTGTAATGTTTATAATTTGTCCGTACCAATTTAAAATGTTTCAGACATGTTGATTTATCTTACCGCAATGTTGTAATGTGACCCCACTACTGTATAAGAGAGTCCCAAACAATCTCCCCCTTCGCCATTCGAATCAAGAGAGCAACACACATCCCTCCACTATTCACATGTGCCAAATCATACATCGCGCTGGAAAATAAAAGAATCGCCTTCTCATCACCACCACCTAAAACGTTAGTATCACACGCCGTTTATTTGACAAGTTTGGGGAAAGAGAGGCGGCGGGGCCCCTTGCGAAGAAACAGTCAATTTGAAAACACGTAGTAAAAGCAAAAAGTCACAAGAGACATTTTAAATAACGTCATCAAAGACGGCAGCTCCGCTCTCTTCTTCCCTTGCACTTGATCCGACTCTTGTACCTCTTCAAAAGATCCTCTGGATGGATCACAGCTCCTCCTTCTTGTCTCCATCAGCGGAGGCGTCTGCCTTGATGAAGGACCTCAGGATGTTGATCTTCTCCTTGAGCTCTGTCTTCTTGGCGTCCGTGATCTTTCCCTCCAGCATCTTCTTTGTCCTCTCCGTCTCCTTCTGCGCGAAGCCGTCGCCCTCCGAGGCCAGTTTGCGCAGGATCTTGACGTACATGTCGGCGCGCTTCCTGCGGAGGGAAAATTTAAGAGAAAAGGGTTTCAAAAACTTCGTGGTACAAATAATTTAATTGTCCAACATTCAAATACCGTAGAAATTTCTAGAATTGAAAGTTAAAATCACAACTTACTTATCCTTCTCTTCGGCCTTTGCTGCCTGCGCCTCCGCCTCCTTGACCACCTTCTCCCTTGCATCGCCCTTTGCATTCAGGGCCTTCTCCGCCAACTTGTCCATGTCCTCCAGGCACCCGGCCAACGGCAGGTAGATCCCGGTCTTCTGCCTGAGGAAGGCCTTGAGAGACTCGGCGTTGAACTCCTCCTTGTCGTCCTTGTCCGGAGAGAAGCGGAACTCCTCAACCTTGTCGCCTTCGCGCTTGAACAGCATCACCACCGGGTAGTCGTCCTTCTCGATGTTGTACCTTGAAAAAATCATTACACGTGTATGAAGTGTTTGGGTTTTTTATTTAAGCATAACTACTGGTCAAATAAACAAAGGTGAAATTTGACACAGTTTCTAATTTCATCGATCTACACTTTGTTTCTATGAGTTTTTCTACATCGATAACAAAATCAAAGCAGGGCTTACAACAAAAAAAACAGCAGCATCAACAGCAGCAGCAGGAGGAGCAACAGCAACAACAGAAGTAGCAACCTAAGCAGCAGGCTTCGCCGCAACCAAAACAGAGGAACGGAATTTGCCCTCTTTTCATAAGATCATGCTTGTCCTGATCAGTACCTCTTTCCCAGCTCCTCGTTGTCCTTTTCCCCGTAGTCCTTGATGCCGACCTCCCCTACGAAGAGCCCGGCCTTCTCGGCCCCGTCCACCGCGACCTTGGCGAACTCCTCGTGCTTGTCTCCATAGGGATACGCGGTGTCGAACTTGATCAAAGAGACCTGGAAAAAGACGTACGAAAGAGTAAGACAATGTTGTTTCTAGGCGTGAAATTTCCTCATTCATGGAAAAATCGTCCTCTTTGTACTGCCTTTTCTCAAGTTGTCTGAAGACGATAATCCCAATATTGTCTCGTTAAATTTAAAGCCTCATATTTTACTTCTAGTAGCTGGAGTAATTGGGAAACCTATTGCTGCTTCTGCTCTCATCACTCACCGGGAAGCTCTTGACCATCTTGTCGAAGGTGAGCGTGTCCAGCGGGGTGCAGCCCTTGCAGTTGATGCCAAGGGCCGGGCTGACGAAGAAGACAGCGGAAATCACCAAAAGGAGGAGAATCGCCCGCCCCATCTTGGAATTCTTTAGCTGGTTTTGGGTTAATTAGAGTTGCAGCAACTCTTCTTACTACAGAAAAGAAACTGTTGTTGCAGGCAGCAGACAGGCTCCCTTCGTTTCGTTGGACGAAGCCGGGGAAAAAGGAGAAGGTAAAGAGCCTGCTTAGCTTGCTGCCTGTATCGAGTGCGCGCACAGAGTGTGTGTGGATTTTCGTTGCAGCTGCGGCAGCTTGCTATGTGTGTATGCTATGGGACGGGATAGGGGGGCTCTCCCGTTTCGTATCGTGGTATGGTCCTCCTCCACCATCCGTTGGCTGCCACGCTGTCTTTTATTCAGGGAGGGAAAGGAGGAGGAGGAGGAGGAGGTCCCATGCAGCACATAAAACCTCCTTTTGCTAACACAAACCAATAATCGAGACTTGTCAACACATTCCAACTCCTTTCCCTTCCGGGGTTCCATAAATAATTTCGCTTCCCCCCCATCTTTCTTGCTAGTGACCCAGATACCAACCATATAAAGAAAAACATGGTTAAAAAATCTTTCTTTTATTGTATGGGAAATATGAAGTGAATTCATGTGGAAATCCTCTAGAACAGGTCATGCATAAATGCTTGCTGCTCGATTCTCTTGCTTCCGAGGGAAGATTCGTGTGTCGCTCTGTGAATGGCTACGGGATTGCTAGAGAGCCTTTTCTTTGCCTACGTTGATCCTCCGAAAGCTACAGTAGTCATTATGAGGGTCTGTCCGAGGCCATTTCTCTATTTTTCATGCACGGTATTATACATTCCGCTCTGCTTTTGCACACACGTATTGCAGAGTTACTGAACAGAACAGCAATAGTGCTGTTTTCCTGCGAGCGAATCGAATGCGTATAGAGCTTCTCTCATGCAGTTGAATTATGTCTTCTTCCTCGATGCACCTGCTGCACGCTCGATCTCTCGAGATGACTTGGCCGTTTGAAATTGAAGTCGACTTCCTCCCCCATGGAAAAATCTTATCATGCATCGCCAAATCATTGGCATAAGTCACACGGAACTGCTTATTAGTATACTTTTTGTCGCCCACATGCCCCTTTTCTACAGCAAAAAATTCTTCTCTCTTTTTCAAGGTAGCTGCGATTCTCTATAGCTCGCAAATTTTCTAGCTCCGACACACTTGTGAGGGAAGAATATTTCGCCCTTCCTACAAATCTGAACACGTGACATCGACTACCAAATGAGATGGACTCAAGCTGTCGTGAAAAAATCATATTCGCCATTTTTTTTGCTTCCACCATAAGGACGAATTAATTTGCAGCACTGCCACCAGCATGCCTCTATAAGTTATACCGTACAAACTCACACCACAAAAGAAGGATACTCATGCCTCCTTCACGTGTGCATGCCTGGCTGGATGCACATTGCACAATTCCGCGCCGAGTGCTGTATTTATGAGGGGCCCTGACAGGGAAGAAGAAGAGCTAGGGGAGAATGATAAAACGGAGAGCCCTTCGCATTGATCCAAATGTGTCGTCGTCTGTCGCTGTGTGTCCACATTGTGCGCCGCGCTCAAAGCAGGATTCTCCCCCCCCATCTCTCCCCTTCCCTCTTCCAAAATCCTGCACCCTCCCTCCTCGTGATAGAGGTCCCCCCTCTGTTCTGTGTCGGAATGGGCAAAACAGGCCTGGATGGAGGAGATCGAGAGGGAAAAATCCAGTTTTGGAATCCCTCTTCTTTCTCACCAAACCATATAACATACGTAGAAGCTGATCATCGGTTTTAATTTTGTGTTGTTTCGCGCCTAAATAGTTCCCTTTGGTGAAAAATGGTGAAGTGCTGCAGCTACTTTGATGCCGACCCCTACGGCGGCCCTCTCATTTGCCTGGGGGATGCCTTGGTCAACGTCGCCCTGCTCGTCACATCTCTTGTATTCGTCGGGGTACGGATAAATATAATTATTGCAAAGTAGAATGGTACGCGTACCATGTGGTTGGGTACTTTGGGCATCCCAATGGTGCCGGCTAATCCACTTGCTTGACATATGTCGCTGGCTAAGGCTAAGTGCTTTTTCATAGTTTTTTTGCGAAGGGCGCAAAATTTTTCTCTCTCATCCAACAGTATTTGAGAGCGAGAAAAATATACTATAAGTAAAGTGAAGGGGTTCCCCAACTATTGTGCTATTAATATCCAGTACTTTTCAAATGTAACTTTCTCTACCGCAGGGCCCCCTGATGGACGTATGCGTTATTCAGGCCTGCGTATCAGGACTGTCCCTGGCGCTGTGTCCGCCCCTGCTCTTCGGCCTCAGGCGCAAGAAGCGTGGTGCCTGCCTGCCCTGGCTGCTGTGGACGGGCGCCAGGATCGCCCTCTACTTCGCAGGGCCAGTCTACCTTGGGGCGGTGGCCAGCGACGGGGTGCCCAGGCTCAGGGGGTCGAACGGGATATTCTTCTTCTTCGTGCTTCCCTTCACTCTCGGTGGTGAGGAAACCCTTTTTAAAAAGCAACATACATTTTCCCGAGTATAACGGTATTGTCATAAAAGAACCATTTTGCTGAAATTTTTATTTCTTGAAACAACTTTTACCACAAGGACCCTACATCTACTGCTTCTGTTGTTGTTGTTGTTGTTGCTACTGCTACAACTACTGCTGCTGCTGTTCTTGAGACCACTTTGACTGCGTCCGTTTCTTGTTTTCGCAGCCATCTACTCTCATTTCTTCTGGGTTGTCCGCGTCCTCCACGAGCGCATGCCCAAGATGTCCAACAAGGCCGCTCTTAAAAAGGCCAAGGAGGCAAGGAGGAAGAAGCTGTCAAACGCCACCAGGAAGGGAATAGTCGCCCTGTGCATCGCCCCCCAGTTGCCGGACGGGGCAATGGAGGAGGCGGCGAAGAGAGGAGGGGGAGGAGCTAGGGGAGGGGGGGTGGAGGGGCCGGCGGCCAGGGAGGAGGAGGAAGGGGAGGAGACCACCAAGGTGTAGAGACAATTATCCGCGGGAACTAAAGGCAACAAAACCGGAAATAAAATTCATGCTTTTTTGCGGGTTATTTTCAACAGAAGATTTCTTTTATCCGTGAAACTTTCTCCGCGTCGTTTCGATCGTACTTGAAAATAAGACGCACTTGTGTCCACTCACTTTCTTGGGGGATCCAACGTGGTCGTCGTATGAAGAGCCCGTATCCAAAGCGACGGAGCGTATGTCTATGTAGCGCTAGACCACCCAAGGTTGAGGACACAGAACTCAGCTTCTGAGATTCATCCTCATCCTCCCCCTTTCTCTCTCTAAACGCCGCCGCCCACCTACCTCTTAACCACTTTCAGTTATATTTATACTTTTTGGGCGGCTACGTAGCTGTGTACGTACACGTATTCTCTTGCGGGCGGAATTCACCAATTTCGAATATGTCAAGCAAAAAATCTAAATTTTATGGGATAAAAGTAACAGTGCGTACAAATTTAAAAACATGGTTGGACATCGGTGAATTTCCCTACGGATTATTACGAACGGTCGTCCGTCCCCTCGTCATCCTCATCCGGCTTCTACCCCCCCCTCTGTTTCCCTGTGCCCAAATACAGTCGTTAGTTTTGATAGGTACTCTTCTCCTGAGATCTCAGTCTGGCGCTGGCGTTGAGAGCGGAAGCGACTGATCCAGCATGTTGTCCAACTCTTCTTCATTGAGCGACAATTCTAGCGACTGGCGCCCTCTGATGACCCCCGCCTCCTCCAGGACCGTCGCGCCCCTCCTGGCCTCCGCCGCCTACGCCGCCGTCTGCGTCAGGGCGGTGGTGGCCTTCGTCAGAAGGAAGGCCACATGGAGGCACACGGTGTTCGACTCGTTCCTGGGTGAGGAGATCAACCATTCATTGCGAATTGAAATGGCAGATATGCTCGGGATTAGAGTGCTCGAAATTAAGGTTTCTCTGCATGAAGCCGTTAGCTAACAAAAGCTTTTCGTGCTAAATTGACAGTGTACAGCGCCAACGTGCTGCTCTGCAGAGTGCTCGCCGTGCACACGATATGGTGCCTCAGGTAAAAATAAGGTTCCCACTAAATTTATTTGACCTTTTAACCTTTTTAAAATATCCAACTTCAGGTCCTTCCTTGGCCCGCTTCCTATCGGCTTCGCTTACGCCAAGGTAGCTTTCGAGCGCACCTCCATGCTCTTCACATTGTCCCTGCTCACACTATCGGGGGTGCTCAGATACGCATACGTATTCCACTGGACAAGGATGCAGGTAGTTGCATAATAATTAGAAGCATTCGGGAAACTGAACTTTCAAATTCAATTTTATGAGTAGAAAAGTTTTTGGGAAATATGTTGTTCTTAAAAAAAGTAAAAAATGAACATGAATTTTCAGGAGTACGAGGACGAGTCCCTTTTGCGCCTCTGCCGCCTTGCTCTGGCCTCCCTCTCGGTCGGAGGCTTCTCCCTTGAGCACCTCGTTTACGTGTGCGGGTCAGGGGACTTCTTTCTTGGCATCGGGGCGGAGATCGCACTTCTCTGCGACGAGGACCCGCAAAGTCCAAGATGGGAGAAGGACGCTACGCTCAGAGGGTGAGTTATCATTGAGGGAAGTGGCGGCGGCGAAATATTAAAGCTGCACATGCAGTACAAACAACAGCGCCTACTGGAACAGCGGAGGCAACAACAACAACAACAAAAGCGAGGTCAGAATACCACTCGCAGCAACAACCAAAAAATACCTTGGCCGGCAGCAACAGTCTCGTCACTCCTGTCTTCTTCCACCGTATTCATTGCAAAAATACTTTCAGTCGCATCACGATGGTGATCATGCTATTGGTGGTTGCCTCCAGCTCCTTCCTGTACGGCCGCATCTACGTCAGCGAGTTCCTCTCCTCCAGAGCGGCGGCAAAGGCGCAAAGGCTGACGGCGCAATTCGTGAGCAGCGATCTCGCTCCGGTCGGGGTGGCCTTCATCAGGCTGAGGGACAAAGAGGAGAACAACAATAGCGTCATCAGTGATTTCTTCAAGAAGAACAGCAGGTCAATCTGGCCTGAAAAGAGTGCTGATGAAAGGGTGGAGGACGACGTGGTGTTCACTGATGTGGAGGAGGAGGAGGAGGAGGAGGAGGAAGTGAGCACGATAGTCCTTTCGGCCTCTTCCATCGTGGAAGAGGTGGCTAGGGCAGTGGCGGAGGAGGGCAAGCTGGGGAGGCTCAATGGAAAAAATTACGAAAAGTCGAAGAAACCAGCAAGGGCGGTGAGGAGCGCCTCTCCCAGCCCGGTCAAGAAGGCGGCGGGGATCGTCAGCAATTACGGAAAAGTCGGCGTTCAGAGGAGGAATTCAGACTTTGCAGTGGCGCCGCCAACGGCTTGGAGCAACTTGAAACCATTGCAGGTACATTGACACACTCTCATTTACAAAGCTGGAACTAATTATGTTTCTTGCCAGGTGACGAAATGCTTCCTCCATGCCAAGACTTCGACTCTCTTGTCCAAGAACAAGTCCGCCTTCACCAGAGGGGGGAACTTCCTCGTCGCCTTCTTCATCCTCCTGCTATTCTTCACTGGAATGATGCCTAGGTGTGTACAGCGCTAGGTACAAATGATATTCACGGACAGTTTCTTTGACAGATCAAAAACAAATTACACGGGTTTTCGAACAGAGCGGTCGTTCACACACACTTTTTTTCGATCATATGTCTGGATGAAGAACATACGTTGGACAAACAAGAGAGTACATAATGAACATTCACTTTCTTCTGCACGAGAACAGTACAAAGATATCTTTGCTACCCAATAAACTTAACAACCCCGTATGCCGGCAGGTTCCTGGAAGACCTGAGCAAGCAGGAGGCCGAGGTGCTGACGCAGACGGTGGTGGTGCCTGTCAACATCGCGGTGGCGCTGCCCACGGCGCTCCTGGCGCAGAACGCCGAGATGCGCCGCTTCGCCCTGAGGGAGGCGGCGGCGCTGGCGCGGCGGGCGGCGGCGTGGGCGCTGGGCGGCCGCCTCTGCCTAAGACTGTGCTGCTGGTGCTGCTGGTGCTGCAGATGCTGCGCCGGGATCACCGGCAAGGTGGCGCCGGAGGAAGACACCGAAGAATCGCCGGAGGTGCCGCCAGTGTGAAGCAATTGTGTGACGTATTAGATCAAGTTGATATGTGATGCTGGTCAGAGTCTTTCTATGTGATGACGCTCATTAAAACACATTGTCGCACTTCCTTCCATATCTTCAACTTTCTGGTCAGAAGAAGACAAAATGCTTGGGCAGGCGGTAACGAGAAGGCTCCACGTCTCGTGACTTGAATCTTGTTTCCTGCCTTAGTAATAACTTAAATGTCTATGCGTGCCTGCGTAATTAGACGAGAGGTTCTTGTAGGAGGAAACAGCTTCATTTATTTCTTCCAGGCCGTCACTTCCTTTTGGTGCACAGAACATGCATGGTACTTACAAGCATCGTACGAACATTCTTAACCATGTACTGTAGTTAGTACGCCCACGGGAGCTCCCAATTTACTTATATGTAATTAGTGTACCGTACATACTTTTCTTTATATGGGGGTTCAACAGTAGAGAAAAAAGACAGGAAAAAATCACTTATTTTCCCTCTTTTTCCTTGTCCAGTGCACACGGCCGACGTCGCGTCTCAAGATCTTACGCATTAGTTCCCCTCCTCGTCCGCTAGCCCGTCTCTTGCCCATCCGTCCATCCACCCGAAATATTTTCTCTCTTTTTCAGACATGAAAATGAGATTGCCTAAAGTCGGTGTCGTCAAGACGATCTACATAGATATACATAGAAAGACTTCTCTCCTTGTTTCTCGAGTCTCGCATCACCGAATTATTTTCGGTTTCGGATGGGGGGGAAATGTTGCATTATCACTTCTGTCCCTCTCTACGGCCCCGAACAGTACATACACAGAGTTTTCCCTTTTTTACGGTGACCCTGAGGTGAGTCAAAAAGCTTTCTTGGCAGGGTCTCGAGAAACGGAGAGGGGAGGGGGAGGAGGAGGATAGGACATGTCGCGCTTTGACTGAAAAGAAAAGAAAAGAAAAAAAGCGTAGCTTGTTTCGTTCCTACAGAAGAAAACTTCCTTTACGGGAAAATATGTTTTTAAACACTTTTTTAAAAAAGAAATTCCGGCACGTCAAACTAACCCGGAACATAAGCGGGGATGACACCGCCGCCTCCGTCGGAAATGACTGGTTAGGTCACAGCTCTTGGGACCGAAAGAGAGAGCTTTCTAGTAAGGGAAAGGTGTTGTAGTAGTAGCGTGTAGTGTAATGCACTTTCGAGAAAAAAAGAAAAGAAGAGGATGATGCGGCTGAGCGGTCGACGGAGGGACTGACTAAATCGACCCCTGCCCATGGAAACAGCTAGAGGGTCGGGGGAGGGGGGAGGCGGTGATGTCATTTTGAGACTTTGGGTGGGGAGTGGGTATATATTGGGCCCGCGTCCCCGCCCACCCGGCACCAGTCGAAAGAGTGAGGACGAAGAGGACGAAAGTTCAAATTGCCACAAATTACCAAATACTAATTCGCGATATGGCTGACGCTTGCAAGTTGACCGCTGGAGCCGGGGGAGGCAAGGGCCTGGAGCAGGCCATGGGACAGACCATCAAGGGCAAGTGCGAGAGTGAGTATCAAGAAAAAAAACATTGTACTTTACTCATATCTTTTAGCGGGAAAATGCCGCACTGTATAGACTACAAAAGGGAAATAAGGGCATGGAAGGGTAGCCAAATTGGGAATAATAAATCCTGACATTTTTGTGAGACAGGTATCGTCCGAAATATTTTTGTTGCAAAAATATTCCGATTGTAAAGTGCTCTTCCTGAAAATTTTGGAGGAAGGGGGACAAGGGGGGCGATTCTCAGGAACTAACTACTTACTTTGCTCTACAGTACGGCTCGAAACGTCCAAATCATGTTACAGAGGTAAAGCCTTGTCTCTAGGCACAACTTACGTGTGGGATTTTTGAGCCAAATTATGCTTCCTCAAAAAAAGCAGAAAAACAGAAAAATCTAGATCTCCAGTTGTCCACTCTCCTATTTGTCATACGGACGGATCAATGGAGACTTCCGGCTAAGGACGAATATAAAAAAGCAGCAGTTTCCGCTCGATATAATTAGGTGGGGAATCCCACTTCCTTCGGAGTATGGGAATTTTATTCGGTCAAATAAAGGCCCCAGTAAATCAATCCACAGTGCGTTTTCGTCCTTATAAAAAAATCCCTAGAAATTCGGCTGCAAAATTTGACCGTCCGGAGCAGCCAGCAAAAATTTCCCCTTGTTCGAATATTTTTTCGTAAGAAGAAACAAAGGAAAGTGGGCGTGTTGACCCCGCGGGGGGCGAGGACGTCTCAGGATCTCTCTAGAAAAACGTTAAAAAGCTTTCTTTTCCTTTTTTTTGACGGAGCGGCGCTGGCTCAAGGGAGGCGAAGGGAGTTCAGTCTTGGCACGAGTTTTTTGTCTCTTATTTCTCTTTTCACTTATTTAACACACGCCCACGCCCCCTTCTCCCCTCTGTCTAAACAAGTTAGAGGTAAGAAGAGAAGAGGAGGGGGGGGGGATCGGAATGGAATGCGCGGCGGCGGAGGCAGAAAGATGCAACGGAAAAGAAAAAAAAGTTGCACGACATTGCCGCACGCCCATTTGCCTTATAAATTGGAAAAATTAATTCGCATTTCATATTCGAATTCGAATTTTACATTTTTACGTACGCCCATTCACCTTTGAACTTGGGAAATTCAATTCGAATTTTCGGAATTCAATTGTAAATTCCAGGCGTGGAGAGCGACCTCCCGGAGGACATCACCGAGCGCTGCGTGCTGTGCTTCGAGGCCTGCGTGTCCAACCACATGAACGTTGGAGACTCAATCAAGAAGGTGCAGAACGACCCGCTCAAGGAGATCGACGAGAGGTTCAAGGGGCAGAGGTATACATTTGAATTCGAATGATTTTTTGTTGCTAAAAATATGGGAATGGAACATTGCGACACCATGCACAAAATAATTGAATTTGAACGCAAATTGGGTTTTATGCTTTGAGGGGGGGAAAATGTCGCGAGCAATTTGAAAATTCAATAACAACGGTGCTTTTCGTGTCCAGGTACAAGGGCTCG
>JAAUXV010175851.1_pt1 | contig 14416 bp, 21 predicted proteins | sample 7278181 | NCBI WGS metagenome assembly JAAUXV01 (sample SAMN14350114, study PRJNA611818) | marine sediment metagenome | isolation source: surface marine sediment (2.1m) | place: French Polynesia: Moorea | collected 2018-08
CCACCGTTAAGGGCGGAGGAGGGGGAGCGCATTCAGCCGCTCTCTAAATATCATGGTCTCCTCCCCCCTCTTTGCTTAAATGGTCCACACGACGACGACGACGACTAAGTCGGCGGTGCTTTGCGGTCTATGGAATGGCGACCGCACAGCACCGACCGACCCCGCCCGTTTCCCTACCTCACTTTGGGGTCATCACCAGCCCCGGGCGAGGACGACGGAGGAGGAGGAGGAGGAGGACTAGCCGATCCACGTACGTTCGCGGGGGAGAAAAAACTCCATCATCATCCTGGGTGGCCCTCCTCTCTTTTTTCCCATGCCCACCGCCGCCGGGGAGGTCAACGAATGAGTTCAAAGGAGGAAAAAATGGAAGAAGGATAATGTCCTTTTACTTCAAAGAGGGGGGCGGGCGGTTTTTTTTGGGCGGTGTTTTCATATTGGTGTTGAAGATTGATGGAGACGACGGGAGAAATGGAGGACGCCGCCTCGAGAAAAGAAAGATTACCCAATAGGGGGGAGGGAGGGCCCATTGGGAGAATGAGTGGGAAAGAGAAAAAAGGTCGGTTTCGCGTACATGTGATCGGTCTCATTTGTTGCTCTCGGGGCATGGGAACAAACGAGGGCGCAGAAAAAGGAGGAGATTCGTTTTAAAAAGCAGAGGAGGGAGTGGCCGACATACGCGGCGGAGACAGGGCAATTCCGATTCCAATAAGGAGAGCATCATCATGAGAGAGGAGGGATGTGAGACTTTTTGGTGGGAGTGGCCCACACGTCCCTCCCTCCCCTCCCCTTCTCGAGTTACTCTCCCAGCGAACGAAGATAAGATCGCGACCTCTCGGAAAGAAGAAAGGAGAGCCTGCCATCTTGTGCAGGGGAGGGAGGGAGGGAGTCTTTGTTTCTCCCCTTTTTGGGGCCCCTGACATGCAATAGCAGCAACACATGTCCTTCTACAATCGCAACGCAACTCACGCCTTCGGGGATTAGAAGTGTCGCGGAGTAGTACGTAGTAGCAGAGGAGAGGGACCCCAAATTGTGTACCGAGGGCAATGAAAAGAGAAGCAATAAGTCAAGAGGGGGGAGGAGCGCTAGAAAGAGATGGAGGGGGAGGGGCAAAAGGGAGGCGACAGATTCCCACCTCTAGAAAGAGGGATCGAAGTAGGAGGACACGAAAAAGACAGCAGGGACACACACAACAACAACAACGACACATCCAACAACAATGGGGACGTGGAAGAATGTGGGAGATTTTTTTGGTAGAAGGAGGCCACGGCGGCGGCGGCGGATGGGGGAGGGGCAATTTCGGCATTTTGGATTTTTGGTGCGGAGTCTGAAAATGGGTTTTCTTGCACGCCACCAGTTGGGGTGACGAGCGAAGAATGTTGCTGCGCGCTCATAGTGGTGGTGGCCCTGGGCAGTGGGAATGGGGGGACTTAATTAGCGTCGCTCACGACAACGACGGAAATGGGTCCGTCCGGTTGGCCGAAGGAGCAGGCAGGACCTGTCGGGACGCTATGGTTATTTTTCTCTTTCTGGGAACCGTTTTGTCTCGCCCTCATCTCTTTTTTGGGGGCGGAGGCCCTGGGTGATGTATGATGTCAGTGCAGTGCACTTTGTGTGGTTTTGCTGCGGTAAGACGGCATGAAAAGACACAAAAGTAAAAAAACACCACTCATGTCGCTGCGAGCCCTGTATTTTTTGTCCCTTTCTGGCGCCCAGGAAGTGTCAACAACGGCGGACTGAGAGATGCATCTCACCTCGGGAGAGAGGACACAACACTCATTTTTTGCTCCTCAGCTAATGAGGAAATTGCTTTAAAGAGGGCCCCTCTCTCCGCTTCTCGGTGCATCACGGAAAGGGAGGGGGCAAAAATGCGGGGGAGGAAAAAGATGGCATCTCTCTCCTTGTCCTTTTTTCTGCTCGAGTATTGACGGACGGATAGAGGAGTCACTCATTCAGCCGGCACCAATGTCCTCTAGCACTATGAACAACCACACTTGCTGCACAGACTGCACATGCGCTGTAGCCTCGATCCCTCTTTCCAATCCTTCGGGGAAACTGTCAATCCGTCGGGGTGTTGGAACGCGATCGTCGACGGGCGCTAATCGCACCTCTCCCCTCCCCCTTCTGTGACCCCGATCGCCGATCAATCAACTGCAAAAGTGAACGGGATGGGAACTTAAGGTGGGAGGGGGAGGAGGAGGAGACATCCCGATCGTCGACCGCAAGGAAAAGGTGCCAATTTTCATCAAAAAGAGCTTCGCACGCCGCCAGAAAGTCAAGCACAGTCCGTTCGTGGCTTATGAGGCGTTTCGTAAGAAGAAAAATGTGTCGCAACCGCTAAAGGGGGCATCGGGGTTCATGTTTTTTGGTGGTGGCGGTTTTGTGCGTGGCGTGAGTAATACTCATGTCTTTCTAACCGTGCCGCGGATCCTTACTGTTTTTCGTGCAAGCCAAAGGGTTCTCCAAAACAAAAGGCAGGGGGGGGGAGATTGCAGAGGAGGACATTACTTTTTTATGCCCGATTGGGGCCCGCCCAAAATAAGAAACGAATTTATGGGTCACTTAAGAGGAGGGAGAGAATAGAGGGGAGTTCCCTCAATCTTCTTCTTCTTTCTTTCTTTCCTTTCTTTTCATGCCAAATCCAAAGGCGGTCAAGGGCGACTGAGTCGGATCCTGTTACTTCTTTCTCTCTTTCGCCAGGGCCATATGGGTGGGCCCTTAATGGGCGACTTTTTTATGCGAGTCCCCCGACCGACCGAGCGACCGACCAACCCTCTCTGCCTACTCATCTGTCACGAAAAGTCGTGTGGCACATTCCGCAACTGCGCGATCTTTTTGGGGCGTACCCACCCTGAGCTCAGGACATTCACTCACTCGAGCTCCGCCGTCCGGAACGGTTTTTTTTTCGTGGCGGGCGATGCCTCAGGTTTCGTCGCTTGTTCTTCCTCCCCCTCCCCCTCGCTCTGCTTGTTTGGGATCCATTTTTCATGACCATCTTCTTAACGGATGGGCGGTTGCTCTTGGTTGCTTGGGCCCCCAAGTCTGTTGGGTCTTTTGGGGATTTACTGTGGTCCTTGTTTCTGGTATCTATAAGCAAAAAATGTGTGAGGGAAACAAAGATGTCTGTCTACCTAAGCTCGTGAAGCACACCGTGTCTTTAACAAAAATCACGTAAAAAAAAGGCCGGGGGCGCGTCTGACGCCTTTTTCGTGCCTACGTTCGAGTTTTTTCCCCTCCCTCGCCAAAGATCCCTTTTACCCTCCTCCGTTCGAGCGTGCAGTATTTTGTGTCTTAAAAAGACGTCGAGGGGGGGGAGGGGGACTTCCTTTGTGCTCCTCTCCCTTCAGATCAAGATGAAAGAGGAGCGGCGTTGCCGCAGCAACACGTTTATAAGTACACGCCACAACAAATCCTTTGCACTCTCCACCCCCCTTTTGGAAGATCTAAACTCCGGAGGCAATAAATAATTTTTCGAACTGAGTTTTTGTGCCCGTGTGTGTGTGAGAGAGCATCTTTCTTTTTCTGTTGTTGCTTATAATTATCTACATCTATAGGCTAGGTTGAATGACTCTCCCCTTCCCTTTTGTGGCCCCGGGGCGGAAGCTCCAGAAATAATCGCGGCGCAAATCTCTTTCTCTTGTTCCAGAACCGTTCTCCCCCCCCTTCTCCGTTCCGCGGTGATTGAAGCATTTAGCAAGCCAGACAGAGGAGAAGAAGAAGAAGAAAGAGAAGAAAAGATCGCGAACGGGTCTCACAGCCGCATTTTTAAAAAGGCCAACACGTACTACTACTTCAGGCGCAGTCGTAGCCCCGAGCCAAAAGTGGTAATTGCTTGCTCAGCATCCAGATCTGATCAGAGTCCCAGCTAGCTCTCATCGAATTCAATGTTTCTTTCTTTTTTTCTTTTTTTCCGCGGCGGAGGCGAAAGAAAGGATTGGCAAAGAAGTGCAATAATGATTGGCGACCTGATAAAAAAAATCGCCTCCACATAAAGAAAAATAGGGCTCATGTGGGCGGAGGAAGCGGAAGCGGAATGGGTGGAAATGAGCAGCGGGGAGACCCTGATAAAAACGCCGATTATCAAAAGGAATTCGCCCACTCTCCTGCCCTAATTAGGCGGAAGGAAGATTGGAGAATCCTTGGGAGTCGGTATATTATTTTTCTGCTCCCTCCTTCGCGGGGAAGAATCCCAAGGCCGCTTATTCTTTTTCCTCTTAAAAAAACTCTGCCCCGAAACTGTCGTGGAAAAATGAGGGAAACGAAATGTTTTTCCCTCTTCCTCGGCCGAGGTCCGTTCCCAGAGATTCCGACGAGCGGTGGCTGCTGCAGCACATGCAGCCAGAGCTCGATTGACAGCTCCCGCCGCGCCGCCGCCGCGGGAAAAAAAGACAGGGGGCGGAATTTTTACTCCTTCCCCCCACAGGTGTATAGGGAGGGGAGGAGCAGCTTTGGCAAGGCCGTGCGGGGGAGAGGGGAGGGAGGCAGCTTTGCCTCCTCCGATTGCTCTGCTTGCTTGCTCCGGACTCTTTCTCTCTTTTCCGCCCTGGTTCAGGTAAAAGGGCAATGCCGCCGCCTCCAGGAGGAGCAGCAGGGGAAGGAAGGAAGGGGAAGGCCCTCCTCACGTCCCGTACAAGCCAGACCAGAGGCGCAGTTAGATTCGAATGGCAGCAAACACACACACGGCAGGAGGGGGAGGCTGTGAATTCCAGGACAGAAAACGGACGGGGGGGGGGGAGAAAAAATCTGCTTGCACCTTGTGCTGTAGGCCCAGCAACAAAAGGCGGCCAAAACTTCGAAGCTTCCTCCTCTTTTTCCCCGATCCGTTGCCGCCCAATGGGTCCGCCTCAGCACCCCGTTATCGCCTTTTCCGATCTGCTAAAAAATGCCTGCTGCAATCTCTTTGGAGCGTTTCTCGCTTCCTCAGACCGCGTTATTTCCACAGTTGAAAGGACATATTTTTTTCGTTTTCCAATCCCCGACATTTTGGAATTCGACGGCCGCCCTTCCTCTCCTCGCATTCGACCTCTGCTATTTCTCCTTGTGTGTTTTTTGCGGGTGGACGGATGACAATCTCTCGCCGTCGTTCATATCGCATGCGTCGATGCATCCATCTCCCTCCCCCTTTGCTGCCATGTCAGTCAGCGCCTTGTTGTGTTATTACCCGGGGAAGGGGTAATTACTTACAGAGGGGGAAACCAGTTTTACAACCTGTAGAGAGAGGTTTTTTCTTTTTCTCCTCTTGGCTCTGGGAAAAATGAAAGGACCGTTTGTGTTCGCACAGCACGAACAAGAGCAACAAAGGGGGTGATGCCACAAAAAGTGTTTTTGGAGGCCACACGGGCATGCCGGGAAATCCTGGGGGGCAAGGCGGGCCGCCGCAAATTAGCCTGGCTGCATGGGGAGTTGTCACAATCGGAATCCCGTTTTCAATGGTTAGTTAGTCTCAAGGACCCTGGAGATCCTCGTGCACCCCTTCCATACGCTTCAAGAAGAAGCCAACAGAGCAGAAGGAGTCGGAGGAGGGGCGAATGAGGAGAAAAAGACGGCGGCGGCGATGCCTCCTTGTGAAACCGGGGAAAATTAGCCTTATTTTCTTCCCACCTACAGCTCCCAAGCCTGACTGACGGAGGAGCCCGAGAGGGGAAGGAGAACCCGACGACGGCACCTTGGATTCCGAACCGCAAAAAGACACACACAGAGAGAGAGACAGGCAGAAAAAACGGAGCCAAGACGTCTCGACCCTGGAGAGGGAAATTCGCGTGAAAGACTTGGGAGAAGAAAGAAAAGGGACGATGCTGTGTGAGGTGGTTTCTTTCTCCTTTTTCTCCTGGGAAATGCGAGTGAGGGATCGCCTTGTTTGTCTAGATTTGTGGGCATTGCGACACACCACCGTGCGTCTGTCGAAGAAAAGGGACCTTAAAGGAAGGTTTGAGAGCTTTGAAAAGAACATCTTCTGTCATCCCAAACATTGCGCAGAAGCCGGGGATTATCTGTCTGTTTGCAGTGAGGACAATCCCCCTCCCTTCTGAGCAGGGGAAGGAATGGGAGAGAAAAAATTTGCATTGAGGAATTGAAATGCAGCAGGAGCGAGAGGGATCGCATTTCGTTTGGAGGGAACTGCAAGGGCTGCTTGCTGGTGCATTTCCCCCTCGGGCGTGTCTCTCCGCTATTATATTTCCCCGGGGGAAATTGCGGCGGAGACGAAATGGTAGCGCACACTTTTGCACGTAGAGAATTGCTTCACGTACTACAACAGCACTGCCAGCGTGGGGGGAGCACACAATGCGACAAAAAAAATGCCAACCCCCCCCCAAAAAAAAATCGTCGCTCCCGCCACCTTTTCCAGGACAAATAAGGAAGTCAGTTGTTTTCCTGGGTGCGGGGGCTGGGACCCATTCCGAGTCAGGGCTGAAAAATTGTCCGGCGCTGACCCGCCCTCCCTTCCCCCCATATTTCGACAATCTTTCTTTTTTTTAAAAAAAATAAAAGAAGTCATGCTGCAGCCATTGGACGTCAATTTTTACGGCACTTCCGAGATCTAAGCTGCGCGGACAAAAAAACGACGTTTGCTGCCCCCTCTCAAAGTACCGGGTTTTGCGGTGGCTGCCCGCGGCTTCCGAGCCCCGGCGGGAGCGCGGCAAAAGAGGTGTATTTTTGGTCATTAGTCGGGCCCCACTTCCATCGGCAGATAGCCGCCGCAACGGAAGACCAGATTGTTTCTTTCTTTTTCCTCTTCCTCCCCTTACTAACAGACCGACTAACATTCATGGCTCGATCCCCTCCCCTCCCCTTCCTTCGCCATCGGCTTTTTTTCGTGTCTGGGATTGGCCGCAATCCGCATCGCGTTCGCCGCCGTCGTGCGCTAGCTCGGCAATCACCCAATGTCATCAATGATGATTGTCCATCCACTACAAAAAAAAACGGACAGTCCGAGGAGGAGGTATTTTTATGGCACTGGAGATGTGGGCGGAGGTGGGGGGGAGGAGGAATCGGCGAATCTCCCTCCCTCTCTCTTCGCTCGACCGGCAATTTGGGGAGGAGGAAAAGGATAGACGGGAAATGGGATCGAGGGGCGAGATAGGAAGAAGGGGCCTGGGAAGAGACGAAGGGAGGGAGGGAGCAAATCGTTTTGCCTCGTTCTCCAGCCGAACATGCTTAGGATAACAATGACCGCAGCAGTCAGTCGCAGGATCTCTTCCTAGTAGTACTCCTCCCCCTCTTAAAGCATCCATCCATCCGCCCTCCCCCTCCTTCCTCGTGTTTTGATGTTTCTAAGATACCTAGGATGATCGGAGGGGGGAGGGGGCGCTGCTAACTCCACTAGCCCCACTTGTTTTATCATTTTTGCACGCGCGGCTCAACAGCGACGTTCTCTGCTCGGCGAACCAGAAAATGGGCGTCAGTCCGCTCATTCTATTTTTCGAGCCCGCCCACAAAAATCCGCAATAATTCTTGGTTAAAGAAAAGCAAAAAATGGGCAGAGAGGGGAGGAATGATCCGTTGCTTTGCCCGCTCTACACTCAAGACGGATGTTTTTTTCTTTAAAAAAACTGCCTCTTCCTCATCTTCTCTTAGATGCATAGCCCCAAAACGTTGTTCCTTTTGAGCGCCTCCTCCGTTACGTCAGCCAGCCTCTAACTCACTTTTGTTTCTTCTTCGGCATCCTAGTCACGCGAAAAGGAAGCACTTCCTCAGACGACGACGACGCTGCAGCAGCGTCGCGGGCTTCCTCCTCCTCCTCCTCCCCTTCGCGTACTTAGAATGCCATCATTCCTCCTCCCCCTTCCTTCCTCATTGAGCTTCTTTATGAAGAAGGAGGGGAGGGGGGAGGGGGCGCCGTTATAGGCAAATTTATTTCTGTGCGCCCTTCCTCCATTCCTTAGGTACACAAACAGGTTCTCTCTTCTCTCTCTCTTTTTGCACCCCATATTCGCCGCGAGCTTCCGGACTTTTCGCGACCGAAGCATGAGGCATCCATTTTCGGAGGAATGAGGCGGTTTGGCTCTTCGTTCGATCCAGCACACACACACACACACAGAAGGCTGCCATTATAACTGGCAAAAGAGGTGGGGAGGAGGGTTGGTTACGCTGCACCCGTAAAAGTCTAGGGGAAAGAGAGAGAAGGATGGCTTGGGCGTCGGTTAAAGTGGGTGGGTGGAAGCAAGGTGGTGGTGGTAGGCATTTTCAATTTGGGAGGAGGAGGAGGAAAGGGGAGAGAGAGAGAGAGAGTGAGGGGGTGACGGTCTCACATTCAAGGGCGCCTCAGAGCTCTGGCTGAGTACAGGACACATGGAGCGATGGTGCAAGAATCGAGAAGGATAGGTGCCCAAAAATATCACAGCTTTTTTTTGGAAGGGTGAGCTTCGCCCACGGACGGAATCGGACGGAAAATTCGGAGAAAAACGAATCACCACTGCCGCCACCGTCCAAGCCAACCCGAGCCCAAAATACCTTTTTGTGCCGGCGTCATCTTTCCCCCTTTTCCGCGGAGGAAAGAGGTGGCGGTGGAGAATGATCGGGGGAAGGAAGGGGATCCTGAAAAGTATTCCTGGAGGGGCCAGGGTAACAAAAAAGTATTAAAGAATGGCCTCTTTTCCTGCCGGCGCCCCGGGCGGAAAGTTGCTTTGCCTGCCCCTTTCTTCTCCTCATTGTGGGCACTTGGAATGGGCGTGTTCTGGATCTCCCCAAAAAAGAATGGTGTGGTGGGTGGGGCTTCCTTGGCCGACCAGCGTTGCAAAGCGACAACAGCAGGAGGCTACACACACCGAACGTAGATGGCACGCTGCCATACAGAACGAAAGCCACGTTTTTGGCACGGTCAGACCCCGGGGGCAGAAAGGGGAGACAGATAAATATATTGGTCTCATCGGCACCTCGTCCGTCTGGCACCGTGCGGCGGGGGAGATCGAGAGGGGAGAGAGAGAGAATGGAAGACAAATGCGCCGCTCAAAAGTGTGCCGCGCCGCGGCCACTACCAGCGGCCGCTGCCTCGGGACAGAGCTTTAAATCATGTCCCTTTCGGGGGTGGCCCCATTGATATGCTTCTCAGATCGGCTTCTGCCTTTGCTGTCCGCCACATGCTTGATTAATTTTTTCTCGTCCTTTCCTCTCCCCCCTTAGGGAAGAAAATCACCGCGGCGAAATAATTGCCAGAAATCCTTGGTCTCCCGCACCCTAATTAGAGAAACAAATTCACCGTGCCTTATCAGCAGTCATGGTTAAAATGGCATTCACGGTGAATCCCCCCTCTGGTCATCAAGATTAAGGCGGGGTCCCTTGCTGCCATCCCCCCTTCTCTCTCCTTCTCTCCGGCAGCAATTAATCCCGCTTCATTAGGGACACGAGGAGGAGGAGGATGTGTCGCCCCGAAAGTAAGACCCTTTGGGCTGCATGGTGGGATTGGGCTCCCCGAAGGCATCCTCCCCCTTTTTATTAGCGCCAGGCACGCTCTCTTTGGGTTCGTTATGGGCGCGATTGTCCGCCGTGAGTCCGATCAAACGGGATTTATGTATGCGTGAGGAAAGGCGGGGAGGGAGAAGACCCAGTAGTGGCACACAGCGTGCGACTCAGTTTTGCCTAGGAAAAGGAAGACGCCAAAAAGACTTCAAAGAAAGGGGTGGAATCAAAAGAACTTCCGTCTTTAGGGGGTCTCCCTTAGGGCCGGGAGGGCATTTCCCCACGAAATGGATGATGACTTCTGCATATTTTTTTGCACGCGTCCTTTGCAGAACAAACAGTTTTTTCCTATTCGTTGCTGTTTGCGGACAGAAGGCGTCGTCGCATGAGGGGGAAGAGCAACGGAGCCTTTTTCTCGTTTCCTACACACATACGCAAGTACAGCTTCTTCCCCTTTGATTTGGTTGATCTGATACACGCTGTGGTTTTTGCGGCGTGATGGAACGCCGACAGTGCGATCAGTCCAAGCACAGGTGTTGCTGCCATTTCTGAGCGATCACTCGATCCTTCTTTTTCCCGAAGGTGTTCTTCTTCTGCTTTGGCTGTGGAGGAATGACGGTGACGACGCGATCCAGATAAATTGGAAGGGGGAGGGAAGGGGGGACTGACGTACCGGTACACATACCTGCGCACAGTGGGCGCATGAGCGCATGAGCACCTTACGGCACTTACGTAGGCAGATCGGTTTCTTTCTCGCGCCTACGTACAAACAAGGCTTGCGAGCTCACTTTTGCCTTTTTATGCATGCCAGGGGGAGAGCTTCTTCAAGGACTACGTATGTAGAGCCGATCGCGAATTCACGGAGAGTCTGCAATCGCAGCACCCGATCGGAGAGAGAGACAGCGCGGGGGCGATTGCGCATGTTCCAATCGGACTGACTCTTCGAAAGTCGTCGCCTCCCATAGCGCTGATCACGCAAGGCCAAAAAATAAAATCCAGCACAGAATTCGCGGAATCCTCAAGCGAAAATGGATCTCGCGTCCGAAGGAGGAAAAAAAGTCGTGATCGCCATCTCCTGCCAAGGGTGTTACGAGACAATGGCGGCCATTGTCCGGTGGGTCGGTCCCCTCTCTTCTATGCAAGCGCGAAATGGCAACAACAACAACAGCGGATTGAGGAGCATGGGGGGGGATGAGGGGGGGGGAGGCCTCTCTCCGTCGACAGGGTAATTGAATGTCTTTACAGACAAAACACACTGGTGAGAAAAAGGACGAGGAGGAAGGAGGAAGATCCATTATCTCGGGATCAATTCGGAAGGACGCTTCGTTCGGCCAGAAGGTGGTGGAGGAGGAGGAGGGAGAAAAGAACAATGTCTTCGGCGTTCCCCCTCCCCACTCTTCCCGACACGTTTTAATCCACCGTTCAAAGAGGAGAGGTGGAAGAATCGCCGATCTCGCACTTGGTCAAGTTATATACGAGGCCAAATGTCCAAATGGAGTTGGCGAATCCCCTTTCTGTTTACCGAAGAAAAGAGGAGGGGGGGATCAAGGAAGAGGAAAAAGGACACGACACAACAAAAACGGGAGCAGCGATGGCGGAAGGAAGGAGGGACATGCATGGAGTGGAGGAGAGGATGTGGACGCGAAGTTCCTTTTCCTCTGCTCTACCTCAAGACATGAGCCAAATTGAGACCGATTAACGCCCATCATCATTATCAACATCATGCTCCCGTTTTCCCCCTCGAGACATCCTCCATCTCAAGCAACCCTCGACTCGACCCTCCCTCACGAGTCACGGGCGGCGTACGATGACGGCGAGATGAGGAACCTGCGATCGAGAACCAATCGAGGAGATTGGGGCGCCTTCGTGACACGGGGAGGGGGAGAAGGGCTCCCGTTCTCATCCGCAGGATACGCTTTTGCCCCGAAAAAAAGAAATAAAAAAGGAGATGTTGATGGCGGCGATGACGGAGGGAGAAAACGGCTCAATTTTTCGGGGCGCGGCCTCGCGCTGCGGAACAATGAGAAGAAGAAAGAGGAGGAGGAGGCCAATGTCGGCGACGGCGGAAAAAGCACTTTACGGCCCCATCAACCCAGCGTCGCGTCGTCGCTGTCCCTTCTACTCGGAGAAGCCAGATTCCCGAGCCAGACTCGCTTGTCGAGTCGCTAGCTACCGTAGTCTTACACGGCACAACGTCGACTCTCCCCATCAAACGGGAGATGCCGCATCGCCCCTTTCCACGCTTCCCTCCGCTTTCATCCACATGAAAGCAAGCCAACAAAAAAGTAGAAAGGGGGGCGGCGGTGCATTGGCGTATGCAGCACCCACTCTCGCCACTGTACATACACATGGCTAATCCGTCGAGAGGTCCTGCATTCATTACCCCACCCCCCTTTCTCCCCCTTTCTCGCCTTTTCTGCTTCATAACTAATATGATCTGAGCCAAGAAGAAAGTGCTTTGACCACACCAAAGAAGGAGTGGAGTGGAGAGGTGGGCTCGACTCAGCATTGACTGCACTAGCTGGAGAGGACGGGGGGGGGGAATCCCGGTCTGGCACACAATGACTTGGGCCCTCCCGCAGGCCCGAAACGGTGTTTGGGTCGGAAAAGAACGTCGAGGAGGGGGACGGAGGCAAACACGGCTGGCATCCCACACTTAATTGCACGGCGAGCATCTGGAAAAAGGTGGTGGATGCGCCAAGCATGCTCTTCTTATCCGATTTCTCCCCCTCCGGGCGCCTGTTCTTCTGCCTCTGAGTGTACTGCTGCATCTCTGAGGCCCTCTCCTCCGATTCCCTCCCCCATCTACTTTATTACTTTTCCTCCCCCTCCTTCGGCGCCAGCTTCGCTCCATTCGTTACTTCCCTTTTTCTGGGCCTGCAGGCGGTTTTCTTCTGTCTTTCTCCCCCTCCCTCTCCTTCTTTCCCTTGGCCCTCCTCTCATCTCTTGTTGTCAGATTCACTTAGAGAAATTGGGTAGGCAAGGCAGAGGGGGAGAGATACAAGTCCGCGGCTCCGACCCTACTCCGTCTTGAGATGGATAGAGTAGAGAAACTAAGCCAAGTTTCCAAGTCGATCCCGCTATGCACTTCTTCTTTCCCTCCCCTCCTCCCTTTGTTTCCCTTCTTTTCCCCCTGGCGATGCCCCCCAGGCAAGGTCGTGCTTTCCGGATAGGGGGATTAAATAAATTACTTGCAACCTCCTCCTCCTTTCCGTCGATCCCCTTCCTCCTTTCCCCTACGCGAAGATCTAAACCAATCCGTCTTTCGGTCTCCCTTTTTTCCGACGATTTTTATTTTCACGGGAAATCGTGTGAATTGGAGTGGCGCGGCTTTTGGAAGGACACGCGGGATTGCAGGGGTTGGGATCTCGGTGGGATGACTCGGACAACCTGGCTGGTAATGGACACCACACCTCTTCCGGATTCCGGCCGCGCCCCATTGTTTCCCGCGCGGAGGTCCGGCCTACCATTTTCCGAATCCTCCAAAACTCCCTTCAAGGAAAGACACTTCCATGCAGGCTGGAATCGCGCGGCGTCATACCGCGGGGGGCGGAGAAATGCAGGTGAGGAATTTAATATAATTCCTTGTTTCCATCTCTTGCCTTGGGGGGGTAAGGATGAAAGGGGAAAAAAGATAGGGCAAAAGTTCCCTTTCTTTCGCCACCCCCTCCCTCCCTCCCCCGCGAAACCAAGGTGAGGGTCAGATGATGTGCGTACGCGGCGTACACAGTATGAGGAGGAGGAAGAAGAAGGGCCTCTGCTGCTGGAGGGCAAAAGTCTTCAGAGGGACGAACTATTCCCTCATCCCTTCTTTTTCGCAGGAAAGTGCAAACAAAAATCTCCTCTTCCTCCAGCTTGAGAGAAGAGATGCCGTGAGTTTGAGGGATGATGGCAGAGATGATGGAGGCGATGTATCGAAGAGGAAAAAATGAACGGTTTTTTCTATAATAGAATTTTCGAAACTTTTTTGCCAGGGAGAGAAAAAGTTATGTGGGAGCTGTTGTGGCTTGCACTTTCGGGCTTAGCTCTGATTTAAGTCTTCTTCTGGTGGGCCTCCCGAACCCCCTCATTTCCCCCCCTCTCTCTCTCCGTCCTCTGCGTCCCCATTTCCCCCGGCCCGAAATCCGCGCAAGCAGCGACGTCCTCCACCTCGTCGTAAAAAATAAGGGGGCTTCGCGCGGCATTAGCCTCCAAAGAATAGGTCGGGCTGGAGGAGCCCTTTTTGGAGGGGGGGGCACCCAAAAAAGGAGGGTCTGGGTTCCAGGGTAAAGTACCTCAGCCGGATGCCCGAGAGGAGGGGGGGAAAGGGCCCTGCCTTGCCCCCTTTCCTGGTTCCCAAGTCCACACACTCCACACACACACACACACACACCTCACTTTCCCCCCTCCCCTCGCCACTTGGAATGCTTTCGACGAAAACGAGGTTGACCGCCGCCTTCTTCCCCTCCTCGTCTTCCTCCTCCTCCTTCTCCTCGACCTTCCCCACTCCTGGACCGAGAGCGTCTGTCTGACCCGCTCACCATCAAGCAGACCTTTCCCGGTTGGAGGAGGGAGGGAGGGATTTTCTCGCCCGAACCTCTCTTCCCCTCAAAAAAAAAGAGAAAGGAAAAGACGGAAGAAGAGTTGAGGGAAGAGGGGGGTTGACACTTCCCCCTCCCCCCTCTCCTCTTCTTCCATCGCGGCCATCTGCCGGAATGGAAAAAGGGGTTTGGAGTCGGGGAGAGGAGAGGATGGGGGCCGGAACAGTGTGAAGTCCCTCTTCTTCCTCCCCATATTGACACGTCCGGCCCTTTCTCTCTCGGCCAAGCCTTCTCCCCTTTCCTTCCGTGTTGTTTTCCCCTCTCTGACACTCCTCTCCATCCGTCTGTTGCTGCATCTTTTTCTCCTTTCTCCCTTTTTGGCCTGAGGCCGGGGGGCGACACAGAGGAGGCGTACTTTTCCTCCGGGGGGGGGGGGGAAGAGGAGGCGGAGGGAAAGTTGTGTCGCGGACACTCACCGTAAACAAGATCGGAAGCGCGTCGGG
>JAAUXV010029215.1_pt1 | contig 14399 bp, 15 predicted proteins | sample 7278181 | NCBI WGS metagenome assembly JAAUXV01 (sample SAMN14350114, study PRJNA611818) | marine sediment metagenome | isolation source: surface marine sediment (2.1m) | place: French Polynesia: Moorea | collected 2018-08
CGCTGCAGATCCAGGGAGAGAAAAGAAAAGGGAAGGAGGAGGATGGAGGCTTCCTTCCGGCCTCCGTTAGCCCGCCAGCGCGATACATACAGAGGGGTTCAAAAGAAATTACAAGATAAGTACCAAATATATGTCCTAGATTAATCTCTACAGTCTTGCTCCTAAAGATATTTATGGTTGCTTTTTTTTTTGGTAGCCCCCCTGCCCCTGTATTCGCTATTCTTTTCCTTCCCCTTTCCGTGCTCGGGCAAATGGCGACCCCTCCTCCTCCTCCTCCTTCCTCCGCTCTCATTCTTTCTCGAGGGTTTGCGTAAATGTACACGTTCGTTTTCGTTCGCTCATTGCAAGAAAAATACGCTGGTGTGCGGCTAATGTTTTTTCTGGCGCTGTATGCGAGGGACAGCGGAACAGAAGGTCAAGGAGGTTAATATGGCGGGAAAAAATATTCTGATCTGGAATGTTTTTTCCCTAGCAAGATGACATCATGAAGTGAGCTAAGGAGCCAAGAGCCCCTTTTTTCGCTCCTCTCTAAAGATGGAGGAAGAGGAGGAAGAGGATAATGCGTTGTTGCCCACCGTCCGTCCGCTTTCAAACTTTTTTTGCTACTTTGCGTCGCCCCCTAGTCCTCCCTAGTCTCGAGCTCGGAAAAATTTCATGGAATCCGAACTAATAGTTTTTTCAGAATATCTAAGAGATCAAAAGAACTTTGGAAGAACGTCAAACTAAGAATAAACCCTCTTGAGGTGGCGAGAATACTGTTTCCATGAAACTTGCCCCCGAACTGGGCAAAAGTGCTTTTTCCTTCCCTCCCTCTCTTTTGGAGAAAGTGGACTTGGGAAAGGGCGCGGTACTTAAAAAGTTGTGCAAGAGAGTGAGCGTGTGTCAGTTTGTTAGTTAGTCCCCCGACAACAACAACGGTCTCTCTTGTTAAATGTCCTGTGCGCTCTTTCTCCTTAGTCCCCATAAGATGAGCATTGTGCTCTATCCCCCCCCCCCTTCTTCCCCTCCGCCCATATCGTATAACAAAGCGCCTATTTGACCCTAAAATGGGCGGCCGCCGGAAGCAAAAAAGAAGAGAGATAAAGCCCAATTTTTCGTTCCATTAATCAACAAAAATCTCGGGAGAGAAAAGAAATGTGCTGCCCAGGGAAAAAAGGGTTACAAAAAATAGAGTAGGCACACACCCTCATTTCCCCACTATGCGTCTTTCTCTTCTTCTTCGCATACTCCTCCTTCTTTCCTCCTCCTCTCTCCACTGCTGTCCAACTTGCATACAAATCGCCTCCGGTCCCGACGACGACGACGACGACGACCTCCTTCCCTTCAGTCCCGAAAAAAACCGTCTCTCCACTTCCTTTTTCCCTTATTCTCCTCCTCTTCCGATCGACTACTACGCACAAACACACTCCCTTTTCCCTCTTTCTCAATCTCTGTCTCCAGAGCCAGCCAGGATCGCTCTCTCTCTTCCTCGGCTTATCTCTGACTAGTGACTGGGAAAGAGGAGGAGGAGGAGGAAGGTACCGATCATAGGTGGACATTCTACATAGGGAGGTTTTTTTCGGCAAAGATAGAAAAGACGTCGACTATGAGACCCGAAACTATCAAAAATTCTTCTTTACCAATGATTGATTTCGGCAAGTAGTCAAAGCCGCTGCTTCCCTCCCTCCTCCCCTCGCTTCCATTTGTAAGAAACCACGCCCACCCACCTATGTCTCCGATTTTGGAAAGAGAGAAAAGGTACCGACGACCGACCGACTGGACCGACCAAGCGGCGGCTCCTCTGATCGCGCAAGTGACCGGCGACGGCGGCTGACTCAGAAGAGAGAGAGAGAGGGTGGGAACGTTTAGCCAAGTTTTCTCCCGTGGATGCTATTTTTCCCGGCAACTCTTTTTTCAAGGTGCCGCGCTTTTGTGTGTAGGGAGGACTTTTCGCTTTTGCGCCGGCGGCGACAACGGCGGCGACGGCGAGAAGTGGAAAAAAACCCTGGACGCGCGATCTTTTTTCCCTTTTTCTTCGGGCCATCCATCTGCCGCCGTCCCCCCTCTTCTTCTTCCTCTTTCTCCCTGAGGCGGCGGATGCGATGAGGCAGAAGGAGGAAGGATCTCTCTCCCTCCTAAAGGGGAAAAAGGGCTTCGCTTTCTCCCTCCCCTTTTTTCGCCATCCTCTTTCTGGGAAAGGAGAGGGGGTTGGGGCTGCTAAATAAATGTCCTGTCAAAGCCTCTCTCCCATCTACGGCGGAAGCGTCGCTCCCTCTTCTCCGTTCGCAGCTAATTTGCGAAAAGGTCTCTTGCCTTTCTCCCTTCGTCCAATACCGCGTACGCTAGCTGTTTGTTTCTACGTAGCGCCTGCAAAAGCACTATTTCCCCGTATACTTGCCTTCGAATCATTACTTCCCTGAGCTGACTTTCCTTTTACGGGAAAATAACTTTCGTCGCCCGATCGCCAAACGATTGCCAATCATTCCTCTTCCTCTCCTCCTCCTTTTCTCGCAGGTCCAAAGTTGGCTTCCATCAGAGAAAAGGGGAAGAGGAGGGAGCACAAAAGGAAAGTAAGGAAGGGACCCAAATACCGGAGGAAGGGAGGGATGCCTGGGGAGCGACCCGTAATTAAATCCTGCCTTCGCAGCTGGGCAGAGAAGGAGGGGGAGGGATGGAGGGGGTTGGTTTAGGATTTGCCCCCCGCTGCTCGCAGCAGGGGTATTAGGTGCAGGAACTAATGAATATAGAGTCAGGGTGGGTAGGGGGAGATTTAAATTTTTGAAGGTCGGAGGTGGCCTTCTTCGAAACTGATGGAGGAATGCACGGCATTCCGATGTGGAAAGGCACGTCTGCAGCAAATAGTTCTCTTTTTTAGTAGTGATTTCAAAAAAGTGCTGCACCTACAGGAAGGGGAATGTACTGTAGTGCACGAAAAAAGAGGGGGAAGAGAGGGGAGAGAAAATGTCCCTTCCTACCCCTCCCTCCTCCTGCTCTCCAAGGAGAGATTACACCCCTCCTTCCCCCGTCTCTTATCCTCCAACCCTTCCTCTTCCTGCCTTTCCAATTTGAAATGAGCACTCAGTGCCTCCCAGAATAAAATAAGCTGAGTAGGAAGGTTCTTTACTCGATCCTAAGCTACAAGGGGGAGACTCTCTTGGCAAGTACCAGTAGTACTGAAGCTAGATTGCGCTTTTTACTTCCCTCTCCCTCCCGACGGTACTGTACTGCAGCATAATCGGATGTAAGAGGGGAAAAGAGAAAGGGTTTACAAATCCAGGAAAAGGAGATAAGCGGGGAAAAACTATAAGAACTCTTAAAATCGGAGAGGGAAAAAACGATATCGCACGAGCGAAATAAAATAGATTGTCTCATTTCATTAAGATACCAAGAAAGTGACTTTTTTGTCGAGCGTGATTTCCCCCCCGATATTTGGTTTCCCACAAATGCAAAATAAAGCTAGCTTCTGTCTATTTCTTTTTTAAAAAAATCCCACGAACGGCAGGGAAATGGAGTTAGGTGGTTCTAAAAAGCCAATTTTGAAAGGAAACGCGAAGACAATGGATCTCCGCCTCTGTAATGTCGTGGCAATTTTCTTCATTCCCCTCGCCGCCTCCGGAATCACGGACGAAGACGGGTGCTCCTCCTCCTTCTTCCGAGACGGGGGCCTGTTGAGGAGGGCCCGTTCAATTACGAGGCGGGAAAGAAGGCGTCAAAATGCGGGGACGGATGAAGAAGAAGAGGCGACGGCTTTCAGAGTCCGCCAACAAGAAGAAACAATGTCGGAGATGTCCCTGATGCACTCTGAGTTGCTGGGGGACCTGGAGGCCGCGGAGGAGGCCACGCAGAGGCTGGAGGACCTCACCCAGGGGATGCTGGAGGAGGGAGCGGAGGCCGCCGAGGCCGCCAACGGGACGAGGGAGGCGATGGAGGGCGCCAGCGGGAGACTGGAGGCGGACGGGGGATACTACGCGGGGGCGCTGTGCTTGGCGGCGGCCGCTGAGGCGGCGGTGCTGATATGCGCCACCAGGGACCTCTACCGCAGGGCGAGGAGCAGGAAGGGGGAGGTGAGCCTCACACCATTTTGAGCATTCTCTCTCCGACCCGCTCTTTCTTTCGCACAATAAACGCAGTATAAAAGTGCAACTACGACTGCTTCGGCATGATTAACCGTCATTTTTTCTGCATGCCCCCTTGTACGTACGTACGAGTATGAAAGGCCGAAACTCTCTTTGCACAATACACATGTTATAAAGCAGATAGTTAGGCACACGTGAAAGCTCACCTCCGACGCTGCCCATAAGGATGCAGAAGGTGAGTGCCGCGGCGGCGGCCGCGGCCATGTTCAGGTCCGAGTGGAACGCAGCGGGCGAGAAACAGAAAGACATCTTTGTGGTCCTATCAGTCAAAGTCAGCGCCCGTGAAAATGTCCCCCACTCTCGCTCACTCTCTTGTCATGCGGCATATCCAGTGAGGAAAGATCCGTCACTCTCTTTCCGGGGTCTCCCGTCCGCCGGCTCCCACTTCCTGGCACAGACTGAGAATGGGGAGACCAAGAGGGAGGGAGAGGCCAAAGCTTTCTCCTCTCTCTCTCTCTTCACTCCTCCTCCGATGGGGGGAAAGAGGCGAAAGTCTACGTATACGCGAAAAAAGGAGTCACAGAACGGAGGGGGGAGGATGGAAGAGTGGGACTTCCGGCGGCGGCGGCGGCGCTCACATGCTTTCGATATATCGGGCGATCGGAGGGAGGGTCGGTTGGAGGGGGAAAGGTTTCATGCAGGAGTCATGTCTCCGAGAACCAGGATTGTAGATATTTGACGGTAAACAGCACAATTCTGTAACGACAAGAATTAAGTTCGCAAAAAAAAATATTTTACGGGGCTTTGATGGTGCACTAGCAAAATCATTCACCTCGGAGCAGGTTCATTACGTCGGAAAATAAGGGAACACCCCCCCTTTTTACTATTTTCAGTCTTTCTAACAGTTCAGGGGGAAAAGAAGCCCCAAAGTCCGAAGGAAAGTGTTGTATCACACCGGTCCTTTCAGAGGGTGGAAGGGGTCTCCCCCTCTCCGATTGTCCTCCTCAGTGCTGACAGATGCTTTATTTACTGCCGGAAATTGATCCAGACAGACGGCGAAGCTAGGGCGGCAAGAGACGGATCAGAACGAGGATCGAGAAGGGGTAGAAAAGGAGCAGAAAAAAGTCCCGAGAATCAGGAGAAGGATGGCCTCGCGAACAAATTGGAACAGCGGGCAGTCTCCGACGAATTGGTCAAACACTTTTTTTATTTCCTTTTTTCTTCCGCCTCAGCCTTTGTCTAGGTACAACTTTTTTTGCCCGTCCTTTTTCTTTCATCTCTGCTCTCGCGTATACGTGGTACAAACTAAAGTGCTGCTTTTCTATACGACCAAGAAGAGAGTGTGTGTATGTGGGAGGGGGAACTCTATATAATAATAATCTCGACCGCATACGATTACATACTTTTTTGTTGTTTTCGTCCAGAAAATAATAGTCCTCTTGCTCAGTGTATCCTGGTCAGGTCCTCGACGATCTTGATGAGGTCCTCCACCTTCGCGTCCGACTTCATGCCGCTGCCGTCGGCGATCTGGAGCCCTTGCACCACCTCGGACATTTTGTCGCGCCCCAGGTCCAGGAAGGACTCGATCAGGTCGCCGTCGATGAAACCCTGGAGGAGAAAATGGCGAGATGTTTTAATGGGAACCTTTTCACTGTAGTTTTTTTTTGGTAAGACGCCAAATTGGTGAAAACTTTCGCATAAGCAAGAGATCAAATCCACATCTTATGGGCACATCGTTTGCCCAATTATCCTCTATTCCTCTCACCTCCATGGGTTCCGTCTTCCTCTCGTTATAGAAGCTCCTCCACTGCTCGTGGTCGATCCTGCCCACGGATCTGATGGCCGCGCACAGCCGACGCTGGATGTCCTTCAGGAACTCGTAAAAGTCTTGCGGCACCTGGGTGACCAGCCCCAGGGCGCCGTGCACAGTGCCGTACAGGATGCTGCCAGTGTGCGGCGTCGAGGCGTCGCCCAGGTTCTGCATCACCAGCGAGCCGTGCCTGAGAAAAGTTTTTTAAAACATTACTTATCTTTTTTCTGGGAAAATGAGAAAAGATTTACCTAAACACGTTGATCATGTCTCCGACGTGGATCTGGCCAACCTCGGTCATCTGCGCGCGCTCCTCGTCGTTGCTGGCGGCGCTGCAAATATTTTTTCGAAAAATAATATTTCACCTTTTTTTGGGATGTGCAATAACAAGACACTTTAGGTTTTAGCGACTATAGTGTCCGGCCTTCTCGGTCGCTCCCAAACCGCCTTGCCTTGGGCGAGGGCGCTTGGCATTGCCGATATTTTATCTACGACCTGTCTCGAAAAATTTCGTCCTCTCCTGTCATTCTTTTCTTTTGAAGACAGGGAGACGAAGAAAGGTCGACGAAAAATTGACGCCAGAAAAGTCAGATTTCCTCATCCGACGACTACGTTTTCTAGAAGTCAGATGTGGGGAAGCAGATATTGGGACTGCGAGACCCCAAACCCTAAAACTTGGACGCCTTGCCAAGTATTTCCCCCCCAGCTTAACCATATTCACGCGTAGAGAATGGTACTCCAAAGACTTTCTCCAGAACAACGAAATGAAAGGGACTCCTGAGTTCTGACTGACCTGTCCCTCTGGCAGACGATGATGTTGGAGGAGTTCTCCCCGCCGATGAAGGTGTCGTCGTCAATGATCTCGATGGCCGTCATCCAGTTCGGAGAGAAGTCCCTGTAAGAGGAAAAATAGGACTCTAATGTAGAATACGGTAGTGCGCCTTGTTTGAGGGATTTATTCAGGGCTTTTTCTCTCCACAAAATAGAGAATGGGGCTTTAACCAAGGTGAAAAATGTACGGAGAAATAAGAAAAAAACACGAGAAAAAAAAGCCATCGACTGACCTGGCAATCTCTTCGAAGCTCCCCTCCATGGTCTTGTACTGCAGCAGCGCCATTGAGCGCACCAGGTCGCCCACCAGGATGAAGTCCCCGCGCGTCTTGACGTACAGGGCCAGGATGTTGTTGAAGTGAGAGCATTCTAGGCGGAGCTCCTTGTCAGGCGTCCATTCCCAAAGGCGGACTGGAAAAATTTTAAATTTTGACTTCAACAATTTGAAACTGTTTGGGGGAATTTGAGCTAATACGCACCTGTGCTGTTGATGGAGGAGAGGAGCTTGCGGTTGAAGTGGTTGAGCGAGTAGCAGGCGCCCTTGATATCCTTTTCGTGCACAGCGTTGAATTTTCCTAAATCAATTCCAGAAAGTGGGAAATCACTGTATGTTCGTTTCGTAAAAGATGCACGAATGACATTCTCACCGTCCTTCCACTGGAACAGCAGTATCCGTCCGGTCTTGGACTCCGACTCCTCCGGGTTGATGACTCCGGTGCCGACGACGTAGTACGGGCAGGGGTCGTCGCCAAGGCGGCAGGAGAGCAGGCTGAGGCCGAACTCCTGGTTCATGAGCTGGTGGGAGTGGAGGACCTCGAAGGTGTTCTGGTCCACGATGAGGAGGGAGTGCACGTCCTGCTCCTGCCCGTAGTCCCAGGCCGAGGAGGAGGCCGAGGCTGCGGCAGAGGCCGAGGAGGAGGCCGGGTCGCCGCCGCCAGATTTACTTGAGCCTGGGAAGAGGACAATGCGTGACAAAGATCAGAACAGAACGCTTAAAATACTTCCAACTGATAGTATTGCGATATTTCATAAGAAAGAAATCAAGATTATAGGGTTTCTCTCTCACCTCCTGCCCCGCCTCCCGAGGCCGAAGCCGCAGGTCTCTGGCCTAATGCCCCGACTGAGGAGCTCGCCGAGGTGGAGGAGCAGACTGTGCTGGCGGAGGGCCGCACCGGCATCAGGCCGTCCTTGCCGTGGATGTCCTGGCGCATTGTGATGACGCCGAAGGTCTGGAGATGGAAGAGGAGAAGCGGGAGTTTAATATTACGGGAAAACATTCACTGTTTGGTATCTTCCTAAGACTGTGAGAAACTTTCCCTAGCTAACATCACCAGCAGAAAAAATACCTGAAATAACTAGTTAACCAGGAGGCTGCGTTTCCGACAAACTCCATTTCGCACCTGCGTCTCCTCCTGGTATGCGATCCTCCTGGGCGTCTCGCCCAGCGGTACGGTGCGGATGTGCAGCTTCTGAATCTCGTCGATGGTGCCGATGGTGACGGTGGAGTCCGTGGCCAGCGCCAGGCTGTCCGGGTAAGCCTCGGCGTCCAGCGGGCACATGTGCTTGACCTCGCGCAGGTTCACGTTGGAGAAGACCAGCTTCTGCGTGGAGGAGTAGATGACGGTGGGGCGGTCGGAACAGGCGAAGACGTTCGTCGTCGACTGGGTCTTGAACTTGCGGAGGACGGTGGGCTGGGTGCCCAGGGTCACCTGCAGACGGAAGAGGGTGAACATTGGTATGAGAATCGAACTGATAAAAAGTCACTTGTTGCACCATGCGTACTGTACAACTACCGGTACACACGTACAGTACATCAGAAACTTCGTTAACTTGTATGCGAAACAGCAACCTTCGGCTAAACTTTAATAAAACTTCTAGCTCACCTTCTTCTTGTCCGCCAGCCCCTGCGCCGTCATGACGAAGTAGAAGAGCGACCCGTCTCCCAACGCGCATAGCAGGTAGTTTGTCCCCTCGAACCTGGCCATGAGGATGGACCTTGGTATGACCTCCCCTCCGAGCGGCTCACGCGCCACCTCCTCCAGCGAGGGCAGCCGCAGCAGCCGCACGGTGATATCGGTCCACAGCCCCACAGCCGCGATGTCTGTGCGGTCTTCGACGCTCTCGCCCTCGCCCTCGCCGCCGTTGTTCAAGGGTGTGACGTCGATGCAGGCGACCTCGTGCTCCAGGGTGACGTCGCCGCCCTGCTGCAGCTTGCCCTCCTTCACCTCCAGGTAGAAGAGGGCGGGACCGGCGGCGCACACGACCTGGCTCGAGTTGCAGCCGCAAACGCTGATGACGCGGCCGCCGGGGGGCTTCCACTCGCTACGGAAAGGTAAAAAAAACCAGACTAACCTAAAGAACAAAATTATACAGAAGTACACTAGCACTTACTCGACCATCTGCATGTTCTCTGCCGACACCAGCCTGACGGAAGAGGGCGTCACCTGTACCATCTGGGAATGGAGCACGTTGCCTGTGAAAAAGGTCTGCTGGTCCGCAAGGAACCCCGGTATCTCCGTCTCCTCCACCTCCTCCCCGGACAGGGTGAGCACCCGCGTATGCTCCACGAAGGACATGACCAGCGTGTTGTCCTTCTTCCTGTCTCCCTCCCCGCACCTGAGAGGCCACATGCCCTTGATGCTGGGCAGGTCGATGGAGGCCAGCTCGTGGATGCCGATGCCGTTCCGGATGATCCTGAGCGAGCCCTCCTTGTAGGCCCCCGAGCAGGTGACGAGCTGGCCCTGCCCTTGGCGCTCCAGGTCCACCACCACCATGTCGCAGATGGGGCCAAGGTTGGTGAAGGTCTCCACCACGGTAACGTATGAGCCGGAGTCGTCGGGCTCCGCGTTCAGTCTTACCAGCTGGGAGTCGCCCAGGCGGGAGCCAACGTAGACGTAGCCGTTGTCAAGGTAGGTGAGGCACTCGGCGATCGTCGTTTCGCCCAGCAGCTCAAGCTTAAGGTCTTTCACGCGGAAAGAGGCCGCTGGTGGCGGAGCGGCCGAGGATGAAGAGGACGCCGTCGGCGTAGCAGCCACGGCCTCGGCGGAATCGTCCTTGATGAGCAGCAGCATGAAGAGGTGACCGGCCATGTCGCCCAGGAGGAATCGCGATCCGTCGGCGTCCACCTGGCAGTAGCAGATAATGGTGGAGTTCTGCATCTTGGCCGGAGCGATGGCCTGGTAGTATCCGCCGTCGTGGAAGACGATGGACTCGGCGCCGATGATGAGGCAGCCGCCGAAGGGCGCCGGCACCGGGATCAGCATGGCGGACTCGCGCTCGACGTTGTCCTGCTTCCACGCCACCTGTGACGAAACCAAAGACGAAACATTACAAGCAAGGCATGTTAAAGAGCGACACTTTAAATTAAATTCATGCTTCATCACTGCTGCAAGAATTCAAAAATTAAAATTTATGATTGGAGTTTGTTGCAAAAAACGTGAAATCAGTGAAAGTAAAAAATTCATGTAAAAAAAAACTCGGTGCGTATCCTCTCTTGCGAAAAATTCCATCATGATCGGCCTGCTGGTGGCTTCCATCGCCTTGGGGCTCTTTGCCTACTTCGCGGTGGACCTCTTCCTCCTGCCGCACGTCGGGGGAGGCAGGAAGAAGAGCAGGGATCTCGCCAAGGTGACCTGCTCCTACGTGGCGGTCATTCTGGGCGGCGTGGGCGTCTTCTCCAATCTCGCTGGCCGCATATTTGTCGAAGACGTCCCGCTCGACTCCCTCGTGCTCGTCAACGTGGCCACCACGCTCGCAACCTGGCTGCTCTTCGTAACCGACTTCCACGGCGGAGCGGCTGCGGAACAAAAGCAGCAGCAGGACCAATCGCCGCAGGCGGCGCCTTCAGCCGCCGAAGCTTCCACGCCCCTGATCAAGAGGTCGGAGGACTACTTCGTCAATCTGGCGCCGGGGAAGCTGTCTGCGCTGCCTCTCGCAGCCGGCGAAGGCGAAGGCGAAGAAACGGATGTGGAGACGGTGGAGGACGCAGCCCCAAAAGCGCCCTCCGTTCCAGTTCCAGTTCACAGAGCAGAGTATTCCCCTATTGGTCCTTTCGGCAGCTCAGTTCCAGCCCCTCACCCACTAACTCTCGCCGGCGCCGTCGAGGATGAACCAGGCAGGGACGAAGAAGATGACGGCAGCAAGAGGATCCGGGTGTACGGCCCGGTGGCTCCGAACACTGCCCCAGCGCGCCCTCACATGCTCAACGTCCGCCAAGTGCCGGTCAAGCGGGAGGCGCCGCCAGGGTGGGATGCCTCTGTCCAAGAGGACTGCGGCGGCGGCGGTTCTCCGTCGCGGTGCCGCAGGTGCTTCCAGCACTGCCCGTGTTCTGCAGGGTCTCCGCCGCACCAGGTTCTACCGCACCCGATCAGACTAGACGGACGTGCCGACGACTTGACAGCAAAGGTAAAGGATCGGACGCTCCAGATCGCGGACGGACTAACGAGGGCCAAGGAAGCAGCGCATGAGAACTCAACCACCCTGCTGCTCTTAGCCATCATCGCCCTCAGCGTCTACGGAGTCCTCACTGACGACGGTGGAGTTGGTAGCGGAGGAAGGAGGGAAATATTCCCGGACGACTTCAAAGTGCTGCCGCTCAGCTCGCATCAATCGCAGCAGCAACAGCATAGACACGAATGCTCAAACTTTTTCAAGTCCGTGTTCAAGGCTGAGAACCTGGCTGGCTTGTAGTAACAATTAGCGCGCGAAAAAAAATAACAGTTTTCAACACTGACCTTGACGAACTCCTTGTCCTTAAGCGAGATCTCGTGGCTCTTGACGTGCCTCCCGTGCACGTCCTGGTGGAGGAGGACGATGGTGGGCTGGGCGCAGCCGTGCAGAAACTGAATGTCGTAGACGAGGAGCTCCTCCATGCGGATGTTGTAAGCGCGCAGCTCGGTCTGGTCGCGCTCTAGGGGGATCACCTTGAACAGGGTGTCGTAGATGCGCAGGCCAATCATCCTGGTCAGAAAAAAAACAAACGACTTTTATTCTACTTGTCTTGCCGACCATACGTCAGAGCAGGGCCTGGCAACAAAAACGCTTAGTGTCGTGCAGTACACTTGCTTACCTGGCCTCCGGGTCAATGACGGCGAGCGTGCCGGTCTCCGACTTCTTCCCGATCCTATCCCCGACGTCCCCGTGCGCCCGGGTGACAATCTCCATGTCCGGCCCCGAGCCTCCCTCCACCTCCAGGATCATGGCGTTGTGTCTGTACGTCACCACGAAGAGCCTGTCCTTGGCGGCCCCAGGGGGACGGAAGAACTTTAGAACCTCCACCTTCCCGTTGATGTGGAAGTTCTTGATGGTCCTGAGCCCCTCCGGGGTCACCTTGAGGATCTCCACCATGTTGTTCTTGGCCAGCACCAGGTTGAGGTCGTCCTCGCCCGTGAAGTAGCCTGGAAAAAGGGAAGAGATTGAACGTTTTGCACTCCTGCCATCAGGTGTATCTGCTGCATGTTCCCCACCTGTGGCGCAGGCGTTGACCGCCGTGGGCTGGTGCGCCGTCACCAAGTAGTTGTGAGCCATGCTGGACGGCGACGGCAACTTCGGCGGCGGCAAGAACACCGGGAGCGGACAGGGAGCCTACACTATTAATCGGAGAAGACAACAGGTATCGAGCCTGTCCCGAGGTCACCCTCTGAGGTCGAGGTCACTGCTTGACCTCAGTTGACCTCGCGCACACGATGACCTTTGGTCTCAACTCTCAAGCACTTTTTCTGCGCTTTTTCGTCTGTTTGCTTTTTTCCCCCTCGCTCTTCCTATTTCCTAGGCTTTTTTCGGTCTTTTTCGGGCGCGCAAAGACGGAAACAGCTGAAAAGAGGGAAAAGGGGCTGAAAAGGGCCACAGAGAAAAAAGGAAAAAAAGAATAAAAAAGAGCAAAAGTGGCGACAATGAAAAATTGGCAACTACTGTAAATACAAGCAAATGCAAGAGTTTTTGTTGGATTTACATCACATATCATTATTATTGAAACTTCGAGTTTTAATTTATTTGTCAAAATGAATCATTGTATCATCATGGTATGTTTTCATTCGTAGTAGATAAGGTTGAAAACTTTTTATAGAGTAAAGTATGAGACCTCGGCTTCATTTGGCTCCTTTTCAAAATGCATTAAAAAATCAGGATTGGAATTTGGAATCATTGTGGGATAAGGGATTTGGAATTGGAATTATTGGATTGCCATTTGCCAAAACTTCAATGTCAAATTGAGCACCGAAATTTTGTTGTGTGCTCCTTAACGATTCCGGACTCCCCCGGACCGGGTCCGGGATTCTTTCTGAGGGAGAGGAACACTTTGAAAGAGCCCATAGGGGTAGACCGAGCTCTACTTTTTTAAAATCGAGCCAAGTTCAAAATAGCATAAATAACATGTTACTTTTTTACAATTTTGTGCGCTGCTGCCTAGCTTAGAAGGTTAGATACACTTAGTTTATGGCCTTAGGACTTAGCATATGGCCTTAGGATTTAGTTTATGGCCTTAGGACTTAGCATATGGCCTTAGAACTTAGCCTAGGGGCCTAGGGCTTAGCCCAAGGGCCTAGGGATGACTTTTAAAGTAAAACACTCAGGTTAGATTAAGTTAGGTTAGGTTGGCATTAAAAAGGAAAAAATAATTTGATTAAGTAATCATCAGTATCAAAATATTCAATCCCGAGCTTGTCTTGTGTCTACCTCTATGATAATTCCTCTCTTAGCCTTTATTCTCCCTCAAAAAGAATTCCGGACCCTCCTCCCCCCAGTCCGGGATCGTTAAGGAGTACCCTCCTGCGGGTGCGGGGTCGGGGACTCGGGAAACACCGTGTCCTCCTTGGGTTGGCCATGGCGACCAAGAACCCGCACGAGAAGTACCACGTGTGCCCGTACGACCCCTCCCACGAGCTGGCCGCCGAGCGCCTGCCCTTCCACCTGGTGCGATGCAGGAACTCCATTCGGCAGAGCGACCCTAAGAGGTTCAAGCACATTCAAAAGACACTGGCAGTGTGCAGGTAACCAGGTGTCAATATTATATCACCAACTCGTAATATAAATTGTGGAGCAGGGGGAATAGAGACGTCCCGTTTTTACTATTTCTAATCTAACCTAACCTAACCTAACCTAACCTTGCCAAAAATTTCTTAGGAGCGGCGCTTTTTTTATCATGGAATTTTTAAAGTAAGGCAAGCTTCCGCTTCCAGCGCCTTTTCCGGTGATTGCGTGAAATCTGGAAGGCTTTTTAACCAAGGTAACGCCGACCGATTTTTTTAGTAACTATGTTATGATTGTTTAATATGTTTTCCGCCTTTAAAAATACTTCTATTGTTTTCCTCCTCCCCTTTTTGGGAATGTTCAATAATTAACAGTACTAATGTAATATGTCTCGTTATTTTCCATTCTTATATTTCTTTCAAATATTTTATGCATTTGAATCTTCTCCAGGTACAACACCTGCCACGTGGTGAACAAGGCTGACCTGTCCTCTCATGAGGCAACCTGTCCCAGCAAGGAGACCTGCGGGGGCGACGACGGCGGGATACAAGACCTCAGGCATCACTAATGAGGCGGAGGAGGACAAAAACGACTTCCCGAATTTCCTTCGTGCTTCATTTTTAACAAGAACAGGCTCTGTTCAAAAGGTCTGTGGCGGGGTTTGGCAGGGTTTTGATCATTTGACAAAGTTAGAAAGTTCAAAAATTGAAGTAGTTTTGCAATGAGGGCTGAGAAGC
>JAAUXV010071340.1_pt1 | contig 14323 bp, 5 predicted proteins | sample 7278181 | NCBI WGS metagenome assembly JAAUXV01 (sample SAMN14350114, study PRJNA611818) | marine sediment metagenome | isolation source: surface marine sediment (2.1m) | place: French Polynesia: Moorea | collected 2018-08
ACTATTTGGACAACTTGATCATTCCTCTGTTGACTACCGTGTCCTTGACCATTCTTATCGTCTGGGTCTGGTGCATCATGAGGAACAAAAATGTATGAAAATATCGCATGTAGCAGAGGTGGTGTCTATCCATACCGTTGAGTTTTTTTTTCAGGAGTACTATGACAATGGCGGATCTGGCTGCTGGGAGGAGAAGGTGTTCATCGTCATGGGACTCATTCTCATAGTATATTTTCTTGCTAACTGGCAGGCAGAGCTTTCATCTCCTATTTTCCTTTCAGGTGCCGTCAATTCACAAGATGGTTGACATGTTCCGCACCTTTCTTCCCCTAGACGTGGCCGTGGTCGTCTACCTGGGCTATGCGCTAGCCCAGAGCCTCGTCGCAGTGCCATACCTACTCGAGGGATAACTACTTTGATTGAATTATTGTACTTTACCTAGTGAGGAGGCCGAATCCGTTTTGCAACCTGAATATATTTTTGGGTACTTTGCGTCCTACTCCTAAAAAGAAAAAAAACTATAATTTCTCACTTGCTAAAGCAAGATCCGGGAGTGACAGTTCCACCTCTTTCACTAGAAGCAAAAAAAGTTGAAGTATTTTCGTAGGACAAAGGCCATGTGCACTTACTGAATCAGCGGCCAGGATTCGAACCTGGGGCCTATGATTTAAGAAATTTTTGCTGGGAAGCGGAGTGGTGGCAAGAATCGCTTAGGGCACCCCCATCACCAATTGCCAAATGACCGTTCCATCTTAGCTTCGTACTCGCGAAAATAAATACAAGAATAAAGCACATAGGACCACGAAAGCTACTGGAGGTATAATTGACGAGTATAACAAATTCATGATTACCAACATTTCACAAAAATAAATATCTTCTTTTTCTTGTCTATCACCGACAAAGTGAAGTATAATAATAAGTTGTACTCTATCAATGCCACTGAAAATTGTCTAGCAAAAAACGCGGGCGGAGGGGAGGGATATGACAGAAGATCCTTTAATGCATGCTATAATTTGTGACTGTTTCGGATCCCTTTCTTTCGAGCTACTGTTTGTCCCAATTATAATCTCTTCTTCTTCTCAGTCGGTTGAAGTTGTTGTTGTTGTTGTTGTTGCTGCTGCTGCTGTTGCTGTTGCTGTTCGTCCGTCTGCTGTTGCTGCTGCTGCTTCTCCTCCTGCACGAGCTGTATTGCCCTGAGCACTAGGAGCGAGACGGCCTTGTCCAATGGGTCCATGCACCCCCTCTGCAGCCACTTTGGTATGGTTGTCCTTGCGTGGGAGAACCCCAGCCGCTGCAGGATGTAGTCGACGCCGTAGGGCTCGATCTCAGAGCCAGCCCAGCTGATGAGTCTCACCGTGGGCTCAAGGTGCCACGTGTTGCACTCGAAGCGACGCCAGTCGTTGTGCAGAGGGTCGGAGGACGAGGAGGAGGAGGAGGTGGAAGAAGCACCCTGGTTTCCCGAGGCCTGGGTAGATTGACTGCCTTCGCTGCCAGACTTGTCGTTTGACTGAGAGGTGTTCTTCTTGGCCCCGAACTTCTTCTCCGACGATCCTCCTGTTCCAGCCCCTGATGCCGAGGCCGCTGCCAACTGCATGCTCCTGACCCTCTCCTTCTCCTTCATGTAGGAGGTGATGAGATCGTGGAGGAAGAAGAAGGCCTCCGCGTCGGTGGTCACGTAGATGTGGTTGTCAAAGTCTGGAGGGGAAAGGATAAAAGTCTAATAAAGCAAACTATTTTTTAAATAAATCTGATGAAGAACAACGAGAAAGTCAGACAATTTTTTTAATAACAGTTTTAATTAGCAGAAAAGATACAATTATATGTTTTAGGGTAAAGTGAAAAATATTTTTTTGCATTTGAAAAAAAAGAAAACTGTTGAGGGAAGGTAATGTGCGTTAGAACTCGATAATAAAAATATTTTTCTGCAAGAAACCTACCGGTGACAAATGTGCAAACGACTGCCGGCTTGGGGTCCTCCCTGGTTGGCGGCCCCTCCCCCTGCACGTGCTCAGTCTTGAGGTCCATCCGGAGGCAAGGGAGAGCGAAGATCTCCTCAGTCCTCTGCTGCACCTTGGAGTCCTGCTGCCGAGGCTTCTCTTCTGACAGCGAGGGGAACCTGGCGACGTCGTCCAGCTCGGAGCACCGGAAGGCGTAGTTGAACCACTCCGGCAGAGTCTTGATGGGCGGGAGGTAGTTGACGCCGCGGGAGATCTTCTTGACCGTGGCCATGTAGCCGTGGTGGGTGCGGGCCGTGGGCTGGTCGGCCTGGCCAAGGGAGAAGGACAGAGTCTGGAAGACGGTCGTGTTCCGCTTCACCTTCCTCCGGGAATCCTCCGAGGCGACGGCGCCATTGCCCCCTTCCCCCTTGCCTTCATCTTCGTCCTCCTGCTTCCCCTCCTCCTCCTCCCTCTGCTCCAGGGTCTCTTCGAACGTCTCCTGCGCGTCGCTTACAAACGAGATTGAGGGGTCCTTGAGGCTGAAGAGAGCCCAGGATTTGGATTTGAAGTTGATTCCGTGGAAGCAGGCGAGGGAGAAGTGTCTTCCGCGCAGCTCCAGCACTCCGCCCAGCACCGAACCCACGTCCGGCAGCTTGAAGGGCAGCGTGTAGATCTTCATGCCGGAGATCTTCCTCAGCGCCCGCTGCCAGTGGCGGTGGTGGCTCACCTTGCCTGACGAAGCGGCGTCGCTGGCAGAGGCACTCTGCTGGTCCTTCCTGTTCATGACGTAGAGGCTGGGCGGCGGCTGGGAGGAGTTCCTAGGCTCCAGACTGGAAAAGAGCTTCTTGCTGCTCTTGAACTGCTGTGAGAAGAACTCCTCGAGCTTGTTTCCTATCTTGAGCAGGTCCGCCGTGGTTGACTTGGAGATGAGCACCTGCAGCTGGTCCCAGCTGAGGTCTCCCTGGACGAAGATCTGGGCGGGGCTGGACCTCTGCTGCCCGACGGAGCCTCCTCCCCCTCCGGTGACGTGCCAGTCGTCGTTGATGGCTGTGTTGAAGTGGCTGATGCGACCCATGAGGACGCTGGTGCTCATGTAGTCGACGCGGACCTCGATGACGTCCAGCTGCACGCCCAGCTTGTGGAAGGGCTCGATCTCGGAGTCCTCCCGCAGCTGGCAAAAGGTCTCTATCCTCCCCAGGTTGAAGGCGCCGCCCACTATCCCGGACTTGGCCTCGAAATTGGAGCCGTTGAGGCCAAGACTGAGGAACATGTTCTTGTGGCCGGTGCTGGAGATGGAGAGTCTGGCGCCTGCGCGAAAGTCCTTTGACACCCACTCCACGTTGCCCATCACGTTGCCCATGTTGACGTGCACCTTGAGCTCCTTGAACTTGACGGTGGTCATGACCAGCGTCTCCCAGGAGTGAGCCGTCGTCTGGCCGATCCAGATCTTCCTCTGGTCCTGCTGCTGCTGCTTCTGCTGCTTGGCGGCGTCGGCGGCAGCCTTGCCTCCAGCTCCTCCGGGGTTCAGACACTGTTGTTGCGCTACAGATTTCCTTCTCCCGTCCTCCCTGCCCTTGGCCCCGTCCGCTCCTCCGCCTCCGGTAACCACCGGGGTCCCCGGGGGTTGCTGCTGCTGCTGCCTGCTCTCCGGGTGGAATGACGTTGTCTTGAGCTCCCCGAGGAAGAGCCTCCGTACTAGAGTGCGGCGGTACCAGGCCTTGGGGAAGGTGAGGATCTCCGTCAGCCTGCGGATGTCGTACTTGAAGGAGGCTGAGCCGATGTCCACGATGGTGCTGAAGCGGACGCAGGCCATGCTCTTCTTGTCGGCGTGGGACAGCCTGGCCGCCCTCTGGCTCGACTCCAGGGAGATCTTGTTAAAGTTGAGCTTCCTAGATCTGGAGATGTGGAACTTGACGAAGGCGACGTTGACGCTGAGCGAGTCCCTTCTCTCCTCCGAAGTCAATGGGGAGAAGTTCATGTCCTCTGGCTTCTGCTTCCTTCCTCCTCCATATGGATGGAACATGTAGAGGGAGAAGTCGCTCAGGCAGCCGGTGATGCTGAGACCGCCGATGACGTCGCCGTCGTCGGTGGCAGCAGAGCCGCTTCCGACACCACTTCGCTGCTGCTTGAGCCCGACACCTCCTGCCCCTCCTCCGCCCTCGCTTCTCCCAAACTCCTGGTGGATCTCCCCGTCCGCCCGCTTGGAAGAGAAGACCAGGTCGAGAGAGGGCAGCCTGAGCATGCACTCCACCCTAGAGACGGGCAGGCAGGAGAAGCGGAAGGTGGAGCTCTGCATGTTGAAGTAGACGATGACGTCGACCGGGAAGGAGGAAGCGTAGACCAGAGGAGCTGGGAGGCCCGTCTGGGAGTCAGAGTTTGAGTCGGGGTCATCGTCGTCGTCCGAGGCTGCGGGGGATGCCGCCCCTCCGCCCTCCTCCTCCCCCTCGCCGGAGGCGACCCCGCCCTTGACCACGCTGAAGGTGGGGATGGGCGCCAGTGCCTGCTCAAGGAACTCGAGGATGGTCGGCGTGATAATGGTCTCCTCCTGTATACTCTGCAGCGTCATCCAGGCCGTGAGGGTCGCCTTTTTGCCGCTGCCCCTCTTGGCGGACAGGGAGGCGGCGGAGGCGTCCAGGCTTGGGTTGGAGAGGACTGGGCTGTCCTCCGTCTTGGAGATGTAGTGGACGCGGGTGTCGAGGCCGGGGATGAAGAAGGTGGTTGTGTCCAGGGCCCCGGTGGCGCCTGGCCGGTGGTGATGGTGGCTCAGCTCCCTCAGGCGGCTCGAGCTGTGCACAGTCTTGAAGTCATTCACTCTGCAAAAAAGAACAAAAGAAGTAGTTCTCAACACATACGTGTTTAATGGTAGGTTCATTCTTCGCACCTGTACGATTTCCTGGAAACGTTGGGGCTGTCGAATATGTTGCCTGAGAAGCTCCTGTCCTTCTTCATCTTGCGCTTCTCCTCCTCCTTCAGAGTGTGCAAAACGCACTTGCCGCTGTTGATGAAGATCTTGACGTGGAACTCGAAGTCGACGTTTGGTTCAACGGCTTTGGCGGGGACAGCGTTTCCCCCGCCCATGTTGGCGCCGCTGGACATCAAGTTTGACCTGGGGCTGACGGTGGACTGCCGGGTGACGCTGGAGGAGAACTGCGAAGAGTCCATCTCCAAGGAGACCTCCTCATCCTCCTCGTCGATGGTGCTGTCGCGCGATAGCGTCCCCAGCCTGTGCTGCTGCTTGGGCAGCGACGCCATGATGGCCTCGGCCTCCGAGTCGGTGGCCACGGGGAACTTGGACGAATCTTCAGCGCTCTTTTGCCGAATGTCGCGAAGAAACTCTGGCTCCTCGGCCGTGGGGGAAGGGATACAGACGGATTTCGACTTGGCTGCCAGCAAGCGGCTGGTGTGACCACCAGAAGAGGAAGGTGTGCCCCCTCCCGGCCCCAGGCCGAACTTCTCCTTGAAGTAGCTGGCCTTGGTCTTCTGCCTCCTCAGCTTCTCCGCCAGGTCAGCGCGGAAGTTCTTTGAGGCGATGTTCTGCAGCTCATTCAGCTTCTTCTGCTCCGAGGCGACGGTGTGGTCTGAGGCGCCCAGCTTCTGCAGGTCCTCCACCGTCTTGGCCTGCTCGTTGATCTCGTGCTCAAGGTACTTTGCTACAACGCTCTTCTCTAGGTTCGGGTCGAAGAGGAAGGCCGGCAGATCGAGGTCGATCTGCTGGTTCTTCTGCCTCTTCCACATGTTGAGATCGTCGGAGGAAGACAGCTCGAGGTCGTCGTCAGAGACGGAGACGGAGTTCTCGTCCTGCGCCTCTTCTTCCTCCTCGGCCCCAGCTCCGCCCCCCGTCAGAGAGGTCATTGTATTGGCCAGCGCGGAGAGGTGCTTCCCGATGTTGGTGTCCACGTGCACGTCCACCCCGGTCATCTGCCACTGCACGTGTAGCAGCCACTTTGCGTTCTCCTGGTCCTTGACCGCCTTGGTGGTCTGGCTGCAGATCTCGTAGCTCCCCTCCGACACCGTGCACAGGTTGATCAGGTTGGGGTCTCCGTGGTCCGGCTTCCAGTCGTCCAGGAAGTGGTCGAAGTCGTCGGTGAAGCGCACGCAAAGCTCCTTGAACTTGCCCTGGCTGACGGTGGATCGGGCGGAGCAGGCGGAGATGCTGCTGCTCTCCACCGTAGCCACGATGGCGCTCATCGTGTTCTCCACGGCGTCCTGTCTGGTGCCGAACCTGGACGGGTCCAAGCTGAAGGGGATGCACAGGCCGATGTCCCGCACGTTGAGCTGGAGGAAAAGTGTGCCCACGTGCTGAGCGCTGAGCTGGCTGGTGATCTGGCTAATGGGGACCTTCTCCAGCACCTGGGCGGTGGCAGCGAGCACCTCCTTGTTGAGGTTGAGTCGCTGTTCCGTCCAGTACTCCCAGGCGCTCTTGTAGCTCAGCCAGAAGAGGATTGCCCGGTCAACGGCCACCGGCATGACGAAGACCAGCGGCCGGTCCAAAGTGATGAAGATAGCGTCGGACTCTGCTTCCCCGGCTGCGGCCCCCGCTTGGCCGGAGGAGCCAGCGGCGGATCCCACGCTCTCGCCCTGGAAGGCGTTTCGCAGGTGGATGTCCGTCTTGAAGTAGGCCTGCTGCTGGAACTGCGGCTCAGCCTCGAAGTAGATGGGGTGCCGGATGAGCTGGCCCAGGCTCAGCTTGATGTTGACGCGGGCCTTGGTGAAGATCTTGGTCTTCTCCTTGCTCGAGCCCTTGATGTTCTGCACTCGGTTTGAGATGTGGAGCTCCGAGTTTCCAGTCTCGAAGCGGACGCCCGAGTTGGCCGGGGTGGTGGCGGTGATGGTGATGTTCCTCAGCCGGACTGCCACGGAGAAGAGGAGCCGCTTAGACTCAGCGGCGGCGTTGGCGGAACGCATCTCCAGCTCTCCAAACTCTGTCCAGACCGGGACCGGCCGGTCGCTGCCGGACATCTTCTGCACCACGTCGTTGACTTCCCGCATGAAGACCTTTTGGACAAAGACGAGGTGGTTGAGGAGGTCGGTGGTGAGGAAGTGCTCGAGCTGGCCGATCTCCGCCTCCGCCTTGAGGTAGCTGCCCTGGCTGAGGATGGATCCGTCGCTGGCCACCGCGGTGCCGCCCTTGCCGTCGTCCTGGATGTACTCGGCTGACACCTGCACCTTGGGCAGGTCGATGGAGGCCTCCGACGGCAGGTTGGCACCAGAGGACTGGTCCTGCTGCTGGTCCTGCTGCCTCAGCTTGGTATTAAAACTGAGGGTGTGTTTGGGCAGGTCCACCACGAACTTGGCCTTGCTGCCGGTGACTCCCCTGGAGGTCACCTTCTCCATGCAGTACTCTGCCTTGAGGGAGGGGAGGAGGGCGGCGCTAGTCAGCAGCTTCTGGATGACGATGTGGAACTGCATGACGAACGGCTTGATCAGGTTGGATTTTTCCACCTCCTCGGCGGAAGCAGCGGCGGACTCGGCAGAGGAGGGCTCCTTTTTCTGGATCTTTGGCGACTGGCTGAGGGTGCTGTCTAGATCGTCGACGGCGACAGTTTTGCCGCGTTGGAGTATCCTCACCCCGCGGAACTCCTGCAGCGTGGAGGAGAGCTCCTTGGTTCCCCTGGTGACGATCCCGTGCAGGTCGACCGGGTGCTGAGGGATCTCCACGTGGACAAGCTCGACGGCGAAGGTGCCGCTGTTCTTGTCCTTGGTCTTCCACATTTGGCTGGTGTGGATCACCTGAGATTTGCCGATCGTGACTTTTACAACAGTTTGTTGCTGGGGTTGCTGCTGCTGGCTGCTACTTGGCCTTTGCTGCTGTTGCTGGACGGGTCCCTCCAGCAGCACCAGAGTCGTCTCTTCCACGTTTCCTAGCACTGAGGCCTCCACCACCCCCTTCATCGGGGCCCTGATCTTCTCTCGATAGTGGAGGCTGGTCTGGAGGCCCCGAATCTCCCCCTGCAGCTTGAGGCCGCTGAGGGTGGCAGTCAGCTTGGTCTTGGCGATCCGTACGATGCCGAACACGATGATGGGAGTGTGCTCGGGCTTGATGATGTCGGCCTTGGCAAAAGAGACCTCCTTCGTCCTCTTTGGCACCTCACCCGGGGTCTGGACTCTCGGCAGGTCCGTCACCTCAGGAGTTTTAGAGGTGTCTGCCGCTCCCACCGTCGCTGCCGATGCGGTCGCTCCCGGCCCGGCCGCCGTCGCCGCGCCTTCACTCTTGGCCCCGGTGGTGGGAGTGGAGGCTCTCTTCCCGCCCTTGAGCAATATTCCCGAGGCGTCTGCGCTGGCGCTCGAAGTCATGGGGGTGAGGGACTGCCGCTGCACAGTCTTGGTTGTGGGCATGGTGGAGTACAGCTCCAGCAGGTTGTACATTGTCTTCCAGCACCTTATCATGGTCTGCTCCTCCGTGATCATCTCAAGGGGGGCGCTGGTCAGGATGAAGGAGTCATGCTGCTCCTGCACGGGTGATTCCAAGTTGGAATATCCCGCCAGGCGGCTGTTGGGACGAAACTTTTGCGCGAAGCTCTTTGGCCTGCTCCTCAGCTGAGATCTGAGAGCGATGGAGGGGCTCGGGGTCTGCATGGATCTCTTGGCGGCCGAGTCCGCCGACTGCCGGTGGGAGTCTCCCAGGAGGCTCTCCTGGTGCTGCCTGATCTGGGCCGAGATGTTGGAGCTGGTGGAGCTGCCTGAGGAGCTCTTCTTGTGCCTCATGTAGTCCTTGCTCTTATACTCGTACTCCGGCCTGAGCTCCCTCAGTTCCTCGTTGGTCTCCTTGACGTTCTGGTGCATGGTGACGATCTGGTTGACAAGGCGCAGCAGCGGCATGTTGACCTTCTGAGAGATGAACTGGACGTCGATGCTGAAGTTGATGAGGCTGCTGGTGTGCCTCTTGAGCTGCGCCCTGGTCATGTACAACGGCACGTGGACGTCCTTTCCTCCACCTCCGCCAGACTTTTCGGACATCATGATGTCCGTCACCTTCTTCAGGTCGGCCTGGAGGAAGATCTTCTCGCAGAGGAAGGCCGGGGAGGGGTCGGAGTCCGCTGCTGCTGCCGCCGCCGCGGCCCTGGCTGATTTTGATCTCCTGTGTCCGCTGTGGCCGAACTCCGACTCTATGATGTCTATCTTGAACTGGTCAAAGCTGCCGAGGACGGACACGTTGTAGCCGAGGCTCTTGAGGGAGAGGTTCTGGATCTGCTGCGGCATCAGGCCCAGGCTGGACAGGAGCGGTTCGAAGATGATGTGGGCGTCCAGGAGGTGCATGGACTTGGTTTGTGCCCCGCCCGGCGCCCCGGCGCCTGAGGCTGACTCGGCCTGGTTCACGGATTCTTCCTTCAAGTCAGCGGCGTCCTGGATGGTGATGGTCACGTCTTCCAGCGTAGGCTCGTGGCGGCCGTATTGCTGACGCCTCATCCAGTCGTACAGGCTCTCGTTCTGAAAGAAGGAAATAATTTACATCACTTTCGTTTCATTGTTTTCTGAAAGATTGTAACCTGAAAAAACTGCCACGGCTTCCACAAGGGCAGAAAATTTCAATTACTCGCAGGCAACAACATAAACCAAGCAAGAACTGTATATGAAACAAAAAAGTCTTTACCTGATCTCTTGTGGGAGTGGGCGAGATGTCTCCCGAGGCGATAATCTGCTCGCTGCCCTGCACCGACTGCGGAAGAATCTTCCCCGCCTCTGACTCGTCGTCGCTTCCCCCGCCGCCGCCGACGGACGCCCGCTTGTCCCTCGCACCGCGGTGGTGGTGAGAAGACTTCTCCAGCAGGAGCACCTCGTCAGACAGCGGGCTGAAGTGGGCGGGGGAGAGCTTGGCGCGGATGCTGGCGGAGATGTCGGACACAATGGATCCGTTCTTGACGGCGGCGAAGCGGGGTCCTCCGGGACCGAGACCGCCTCCTCCTCCGCCCTTGAGCAGCAGCGCCCCCTCGTCAAATTGCGAATCGTTGTCCTCTTCGTCTTCTTCCTCCTCCTCGTCGGCCGTCTGTTCCTCCTCCTCCTCGTTCAGTTCAGCCCCCTCCTCCGTCACCGGCTCCAGGTTCATCTGCGTGCTATAGATGCTCTTCAGGTTTCGGCACCTCAGGTTGTACTCGATGAGGATGGGGGTGTAGAGGGCGTTCTTCCACTGCCGCGAGAGCACCACGATGCCCTGCCTCAAGGTGGTCAGGGGAGGGACGCCCTTCAGGTCCAGGTTGGCTTCGATATCGGCGATGTCGCCGCGGATCATGAACTTGAGCAGGATGGAGCAGAGCTGGCAGGACGGGTCGTCCCTCAGAGTCTTGGACAGCGCCGTCAGCTTGTCGTACTTAGTCAGCTTGAGGAAGTTCTCCGGCGCCACGTCCAAGGCGTCGGCCATCAAAGAGGCCATGGTGGCTCCCACCCGGCGGTGGTACTGGCTCATGCAGGAGGTGAAGGCCTCCTGCAGGCGGTCGGCAGGGCCAAGCCAGGCGTCGATGGACGGGCTGGCGGTGCTCAGCAGGTTCCAGTCCAGCTTGGTGAAGTCGATCTTCTTGGAGATGGGGGTCTTGGGCGGGGCGGCAAAGTTGAACCAGGTCGTCTTGAGCTCCACCGATCCTGAGGCCGTTGACCGCCTGCCGTGGTAGCCGCCTCCGCCGCCGGAAGGAGCCTCCTTGGGGTTGTTGGGATCTTTTGAGTCTTGAGATTCAGCCCCATGGCTGACTCCGTCGTCGTTTTCGTGGGTGCTGACGTTCTCGAAGGCGACGTGGGAAGCAGCGCTGCCGCCTGAATCGTCTCCTCCCAAGGGAACAGCGTCCGGCAGGATGGGACCAGGGACGGCGGTATGCTCTTCTTCTTCTTCTTGGCCTCCTCCGCCTCCTTCGGTGGACTCCTCCTGGTTGCAGGACCTCTTGGCGACCTTGATGTTGATCCCTTCGAAGCCGCACTCGCACATGTTGTACCCCATCTTGGCGTCCGTCGTCTCCTGCTGCTGCAGGGCGTGCTTTTTCTGGCCCAGGACTCCGACGTTATCCGTGGGGGTGCTGGAGCGCTCGCTACCCAGCATCGGCACGTCAACGTAGTGGAAGAAGACCTTGGACTTGTGGTTGGGAATGGCTGTGATGAGGGCCTCCTTGAGGATGGAGCTGTTGTTTCTTAGCCTCCGCAGCTGGGCGTGGATCTTGTCCAGGGAGCCGTTCATGAGGATCTCCTCCCGCTGGGTCTCAGAGGACTCGAAGGTGAAGGGCTCGTTCTGCCTGGAATCGGGAGTGATCTTGTACTTGCTCTTCTTCTTCTTGCCGAAGACGCTCCTTTGGCTCTGAATGTAGATCTGCACCGTCTTCTTGGACTGAGAGGTCTTGCTGAACTGGAACGTAGTGCCTTGGATGCCGAGGGCCAGTAGCGAGACGCAGGTGATGTCGCGCACCCGATCCAGCGCTGAGAAGGTACACATCTCCTCCACCACCGACGCCTGCAGCACCATCAGGTTGATCTTGGGCAGCGTCACCGACGCCTGTGCATACGAGGAGGTGCTCTTCTCGAAGGTCCTGAACATATCCGACGCCAGCGCGTCCTTGTCCTTGGTCTTGCTCTTCCCCTTTACGTCCCTGGGCTCCACGATGAGCTTCTCCTGGAGATCAAGGCTCTTCTCCTTCTTGAGCGTGTTCCTGCTTTCCACTCTGTCTACGGAGCGAGTGTGGAGGTGGTTGACGACGTCCACAGGGTGCAGCGCCTTAAAGGTGGACGCCAAAGAGCTGAGGAGGCTCTCCAGAGACTGGAGCATGATCGGGCACAGGATGATGTCAATGGAGCCGCGGAACTTGACGATGAGGGTCGTCCGGTGGGTGCTCGGGTCCGCAAGGCTGGTGATAAAGTCCTCCCGGCCTTCCTTTGCAGCAGAAGCACTGTTTAGGCCCTGCATGTCGTCCCAGTCGAAAGAGGTCTTTCCCTCGTCCTCGTCCTCTTCCTCCTTGTGATTGCCAGCGTCCTCGGACAACGATGACCTTTTTCCTCCTCCTGTGTCGGACTTGTCCATCATCTTAATGACGCTGAATCCCTCCTCCAGCATGTCCAGCTCCGGCTTGATCTTCCCGTGCAGGTGGGGCTCGTGCGAGAGCACCGGGACCGTCTCCCTCCAGTAAGAGCAACGCAGCTGGGTGAGGTGGGAGATGTAGCTGGACATGAGGAGAGGGGAGTCGGTGATTGGCTTGTTGACCTGCATGTGCAGGTCCACCAAGTCCAGGTCCTCGTGCTCGGACACAGCTGAGATGAACGAGGCGGAGGAGGGAGGTCTGGACAAGGTAGCGGTGTCGTCGCCGTCATCCTCGTCTTCCAGTTCGTCCTCGTCCCTCAGCGTGCGGGCGTCCGAGGAGGAGTCCGGCTGGAGGGTGGAGGTGTCGAAGGACATGGCGGAGGAGTTTCTTCCGAGCGTGCCCTGGCTGGCGGTCTCGTAGTTATCAGACGCAGAGGAGGAGGTGAAACCGCGGCTGTTGGCAGTCTCGTACTGCGTCGAGGTAGGGGAGGAGGCGGAGGCGCCCCCACCGCTGCCGCTGCCGCCCAAGGGAGAGCGGAAGGAGAGGGAGGAGGAGGCGGAGGCACCCTGGCTGGCAGTCTCGTACTGAGTGGAAGTGGGGGAAGAGCTTCCCCCGGTCGCCCCACGACTCCGCCCACTCCGCCTTGAGTGTGAAGAGAGGCTGTGGGAGAGCTTTCCCGCGGAGGCTGCGGAGGTCGGGTCGTCCTCGTCCAAGGAATAGAAGGAGAGGACGTCGCTCACGAGAGATTCTGTTCGAGGCAGCGCCCCAGAAGACGCCTGAGTATAGAGGGAAGATCGGTCCTCCTCTGACTTTTCTCCGCCGTCCTGCTGCTGGACCTCTGTCATGCTGGTGGCCTTGGGAAGCTTGCCGCTTGAGCCGACGGCCTTGGCTTGAGATTCCGCCGAGGTCTTGATGTTGAGCTTGCTGTGGCTCCCCTTGTGAAGCGGGAGCCTTCCAGCAGTAGCAGCAGCAGCCGCGTCGGCAGTGGTGGAGACGGATCGCTTCCTCCCCGGTATGAGCGGGGTGAACTGCTTGGTGTTGGAGAAGGACCGGTGGTACTTTGGGTGCTTTGGCGTGTCGCTGCTGTTGTGGCTGGAGTTGCTCTTGTGGGTGCCGTAGTAGCTGGAGCCTCCGCCGCCGCCGAAGGAGGAGCTGTAGGGCAGCTTGGCGGGCTCCTCGCAGGAGTGAGGCCACTCTGGCGGAAGAATCTGGTCCAGGACGAGCCCGAATCCGCCGCACCCCTGCGCCACCAAGTGGTCGTCGTGCAGGATGCTCTGGCCGTAGCCAGGATCGCCCTGTCTCGACTTCAGACAGGGCAGGGCAACGTTCTTCCTCTGGATTATGTCTGAGGCGTCCGGCTCAAAGAAACCGCAGCCGTTGGAGTTGGCGCCGAAGAAGTTGCAGCCGCCGACGCATCCGCATTTGCCCAGGCGGTCGGGGGACACCTTGGTCAGCGGTTGAGGCCACAAGAACCAAAGCCTTTTGGTCTTGTTGTCGTGCCTCTGGAGGAAATCGTGTTGCACCTTCTGCACCGTGGCAGTTTTTCCTCCAGAAGAGGATGGGGCCGCCTGCAGTCCTCCGCCTGAGATGGCTCCTTCCACAAAGACTGGCCCGAATCGGACGCAGCCGGTCTCGATCCAGATGTCGCGGTGGTGCGAAGGCTCCAGGTCTGGACGGTGCAGGGGAAAGTTTGAGGTGATGTACTGCTGCAGCTGCACCTGCTTGATGAGTGCCGAGACTCCCTGCTTGGTGTTGAGCCCGTGCAGGTTGCAGGCCGCCAGTCTGATCGGGCACGCCTGCAGTCTGAGCGAGGAGTCCTTCTCCGTCAAGTGCACGTCCACGGAATCGACCAGGAAGCGGACCAGCTTGTACTTCACCTCCTCCACAGTGGCGCAAAGGTTGCCTCCGGGGTTGTTGGAGTGCGCGCACTCCTTCTGGTTGGTGTTGTGCTGGCAGATCTTGTAGGGGCGTGGGTGTTTGAGCACGTTCTCCTTGTCCACTGCAAGGTGAATGAAAGTCTCCAGACAGACGAAGACGTTGTACAGTTGCTCGGCAGAGATCTTGCCCAGCAGGGATCCGCACTGCACCTCAATGAGCCATCCGTACTCCAGCGTGTCGCTGCCGAGCGGCCGGTCTAGCTCGCTGAACATGGCATGGCCGCGGAACTGGAGGCCTGTCAGAAGGAGGTGGCCCTGCTTGTTGAAGTCCTCTTCGGAGGAAGATCGTGCTGAGAGGCTCCCCGATCTGACTACCACGGGAGAAAGGATGAGCTGCAGCCGCGTCTCGCGGTACTTCTTGTCCATCTCAAAGCTGATGTCCTCAACCATGGCAAATGGGCAGGGGTCGTCGTTCAAGGAACAGTTCTTGAGCAGGTGTGCCTGCAGGTTGGAGATTGAG
>JAAUXV010101412.1_pt1 | contig 14320 bp, 25 predicted proteins | sample 7278181 | NCBI WGS metagenome assembly JAAUXV01 (sample SAMN14350114, study PRJNA611818) | marine sediment metagenome | isolation source: surface marine sediment (2.1m) | place: French Polynesia: Moorea | collected 2018-08
GAGAGCCCGGTGATTCCGTCGAGCGAACGGGAGAGATAGGCGCCAGAGAGAAAGGTGCTTTTCTTTCAAGAGCGGGCTGGGAGGAAAAATTTTCTCGGTTCAGAAAACCATTATTATTGGACTGGGCAGCCGATAATTTTTGCCCCCTTCCTCACCCAGCTCTGTTCCTTTCGGCGCCCAACACTTGAAAAATCTGGTTTGCGGAAGGGGAGGAATTTTTGCGAGGAAGGAAGAGAAGACAGTTGCATTTGAAAACAGGTAAGTGTTGAGTGTTTGCACGCCGAATAAAAAGAGCGAAATTTAATTTTCTTGACAGTTCAACAAGGTTACTTTTTCGTAAGGAAACGCTGACAGAAAGTCGGAAAGTATAGAAAAACAAAAACTTTCCTCCGCCAACCCACACCCCTGCATTTTTCTTCTCGGAAGAAAAGTGGCTGATTGCCGACTGGAGTTTCTTGGTGGTGGCGGTGAAAGTTTGTTGATCAGCGCGAGAGGAGAAAATTATTTTTTGCGAAGAAAGCCAGACCCCACTGCCAAAACCAGCAAGTCTCGAGTCAAGGAAAGTTGGGCTCAACATCCCGCTTGGAAACAAGATTTTATTTATAGTCATATTCTTCTTTGGAGACTGAAGAATCAAGGTCGAATGCTTTTCTTCGGCCAATGCCACTCTTGAAAAGTTCCGCGATCCTCCTTTCGTCCAAATTACTGTGGGGAAGAGGAGGGCGAAAAGGGGGAAGAGAATAAGGGGAGAGAGAGCCTGAGAGGATTTGAGGAGGACGGAAGGGAAAGTAAGTAACGTTCCTTTCGTGTGCGGTCGTCCAAACGATCATTTTCATGGAAAAGGAGAAAAGTAGGGGGAAAAGAAGGGTTTTGGTTGGTTGGTTCTGCAGCAGAGACTCCTCTTGCTGCTTGCTGTCCGCTCGTGCATGAAACTATTTTCTCTTCCTGGAGAAATTCGGCAATGCTGCTATATATTTTATTTCAGTTTCGTCGAAACTTGAAAGTGCCGAACCATAACCTGCAAAGAAGCCATCCGACCTTATACCAACCAGAGGAAATTCTCAGAAAATTGGTTGTGGAAATGTCGAATCTCCCACCTGCTACCTTTCCCCTTCGCTACATACGGCTCTTCCCCCTTCGCGCATAATTTCTGGACACAAAAATTTCGCGTGTCCCCGTTTCCTTCCTCTCTTTCCCCCCGCTCCCCCCCCTCTCCTCCGCCGAAAAAGGGGGCTTCCCGATATCAACACTACCTCGGAATGGGAATGGCAGAGGGCGGGAAGGAGGACGGAGAGAGCAGAGAGCGGGTTGGGAATTGTTGTAGTGGTGTGTTTTTTGAGGGAAAGGAGGAGGATCAGGGGGTGACACGAAAACTAGGCCACGCAAGCAGAAAAAAGTGTGGATAGAGCAGCCTCCACACTCACGCCCACGTGAAAATTGTGGGATGAAGCCATGCAAAAGAGATTCCATCCTTGTTTTTCCTGCCTCGAAATTTGAGGTTGGGAAGGATGGAGACTGGAGAGACAGTTGATTTGACAGTCAGTCGTCTGCCGGGGCTTCTTCCTCGGATTCTTGGAAAACCTTCATCCGGATCGGGTCTCCACTCTCTGTTTTTGCTTGCATTCCTCAGGCTTCCTTTTTCTTCCAATTCCACACCTTTTCTCTCTTTCCTCCAGACCGCAAAGAAGGCCTGGTGCCCCTACCTAATATGAAGGAGAGGGACGGAAAAGAGAAAGAGCCCAGGGGCCATTCCGATAAGCAATTTGCAAGATCCACACTCCAGCCTTGCTTTCCCTATGCTCTTCGTGCAGTCAGCCACTCAGTTTGGTGCGAGGAGCAGGAGAAGGAGCAGAACCAGGTCTTGCGCCAAAAACCGGCGGCGCCTGGAAATACCGGCGGAAATGGCACGCAAAGTGTGGAAAGGGAAAAGGGAAAAGGAACAGAAAGAACGGGGGGGACGGGCTCGTTTTCCCCCTGCCTTTTTTGCGTGGCTGGCCGCCGCTGCCGGTAACTACGGAGGAGGAGGAAGAGAGGGAAGAAAAAAGTTGGAAGGAACGAGGAAAGTGCAAAAAAGGTGCGGAAAAAGGAGGGGAAAGGTGCGAGTGAAGTAATTGAATTACTTTTTTTTCTTCCGCCCGTTTCTCCGCACCTCTTGGTTTTTTCTCCCCGCTCCTTTTTCGGCTGGACTCTCATCTCCTTCCCGCTGAAGAGAAGGTCCCACGGCCGGAGTAGTAGGTGTGGGCGGTGGTAGTAGACAAAGGGATTCGAAGGGGATGACGGTGGAAGGCGGCTGGAAAAACACTTCATCACGAGGCCTCACTCTCTCCTTTCTCTCCCCTTCAAAAATCCAGCCTCCCCCGCCGCAGCCGCCACACTGCGTCATCATCATCATCACTGTTTTGTTCCCGAGGGAATCCCCCGCGGCGATGAGTCCGACGAATTCAGGTCACACAAAAGTGGCGATACAAAACAAAACGATAAAATCCAGGCAGACCTGGCTCTGAAAGTTGCATTTTCCCCATTTTATCCACCGCTTTGAACTTTTGTTCTTGTTGTATCGAGAAAGTGGTTGCAAGTTTGGATGCAAACAAGCCAGGCTCTTTTCCTATGTATCTCCTCCCTTTTCTCCCCTCCCCCTTTTCCTCCGCCCCCGTCTCACCTCTCTACGTGATTGGGATCTCTTCCTCCCGCTCTTTCCCTTAAAGGCAAACGACCGACAACAAACACATCCACAATGTGACGGTAACTTCAGAGAATATTTACCCTTTTAAATTATATTTTTAGAATGAAAAAGTTTATAAGTAAAGGGGAGGGAAAGACTCTGACATAATATTTATACATAAAAAACCAGAATGTTTCGATTCATGACCTCCGTCTTCGACGCAGAAAAAGAAAATGGCAAAGGAAAAAGAAGATAAATCTTTTTTTGCATTTCCGTGCCAAAGCCGCGGAAGGGTAAGCCACCAAAAAAGAGCGACGGTGCATGCTCCACTTCGTCTGTGGGGCTGCTGTACAAACGGGCCCACCCTGCAAAAGACGAAGAAGAGGGGGAGGTTCGAAAGATCGAAATTTGCCTGACTCAGCTCAGGCACAGCTCAGCTCGTAACCCCTCTTCCTCCTCTTTCCTCCTTTTTTTTCGGGGATCATGGCTGGTGCACCCTCCTTCCCTCCCTTCCCCTTTTCCACCGCCAAGAGGATCAGGGAATTATCCGCGAAAAAGAAGAGAGGAAGGAAAAGAAAGAGAGAGGCCCTCCTCTTCCTTATCTTCAGCATTTTCCTCTTTCCCTCCCCCCTCTTTCGGCTGTCTGTCGTATCAGCCTCGCTACCCCTCCCCCTCCAGCCATATTAAATTCAGATTGGGGAGGGACCTCCTCCTCCTCCTTCGCTTCCATTGCCAATGGGGGAGAAAGGCGATTTTCAATCCCCCTTCGCAGAAAAAAAGAACCCCAACCACCCACCCGCCCATTCGCCGCCGACGGCCAACCGCACCCCGACATAAGCTTACTTCCGTTCTCCATACTACGTAGAGAAGGAGGGAGAAGAGAAGCCAAATATTGGAATGGAAAGTGTCACGCCTCCCCCCTTCCTTCGCATTCATGTGGTTTGTGCTTTGCTGCTTTGAAAATCTGGCCTCCTACGCGAAATCGGAAGGAAATGCGTAAATTCCTTTTCACTCCTTTTCCTCTCTTTCCAGGACTCTGAGTGGCGCCTCACGAAGGAGAAAGGATCGAACGAGAAGACAGAAGGTTTTGCCGTCTCTTCTGACCTTCACACTCAAGTCTACTACTGGTCAGAGATTGAGTGCACTCTGTCAAACGCAAGAAGAAGAGAACTGGACTTGAGAGGAAGGGATACTCTCAATTTCGGGGTGGGGAAAATCTTCTGGGAAATGAGAGGATAAGGGAGGGGGGGGAGCTGGATGTGGACTGACAAAACGTGCAGGTGATACAAAGGAGAGCCGGTTTAGGAGGAGGGGAGGAGGAGAGAGACCCCCTCTTGACCTCCTCCTCCTCCGTTTTTGGGTGTCCGCGGGGAGGAAGAGGAACAACGAAGAAAAAGGAGACACCCTTCTCCTCGGCGGCGATTGCGGTGGAAAGAGGAAAGAGGGGGGGGGGGCAGGGCAAGGCAAAAATGATTTACAGTCCGCTGGGGAGAAGTCGAGAGCTGTGTGCAGTTGTGTGTACTACCACTGTCACCCGCCGTCTTTGTGAGGAGAGTGCTTTCGATGGTTTTTCGCGAGATGGTTTAGAGAACGGGTGCATCTCGGAATAGCCCGCCAAGTCTAGGTTTTCCACCCAGAGGGGAAGGTCACGGATGGAGACAAGGGCATAAATCAAATTCCGGCATCTTTCATCTTCCGTCTGTCTCTCTATGATCTGCCACTGCCACTGCCTTGTCTGACCTCCTCTGCAAAAAAAGTCAAGAGACAAAGAGAAGGAGGTGGAGTCAGTTGGCGAGGGGAGGACGGGAGGAGGTTGTGACCCTAGAGGAGAAGGAGGAGGAAGGAGACAGTGGTAGTACTGCGGAGTTGGAGAGCAGGAGAACATTTGTCATGAGGCAGAGGAGGAACAGAAGACGATGGCGTTTTTTGGCGAAAAAGGGAGGGAAAGGGGAGGGAAAGGGCGGGTGACTGATGTCGCAGGAAAAGGAGGGATGGCGATAAATGGAAGAAGACACTAAAACAAAGTGCTACACGAAAGATCTGTGATCCCACTGGATGTCCTAATCAGAGCGGAGGGTCAACTAAAAAATGCAGCGACCATCTGTTTCCCTCCCTCCACTCCTCATCCTGGTCTGCCTGGTTTCTATGGCGTCATCAGACGGGAAGGGGCCTCGGCCGGAAGTGTCCGAGGATATTGCGGAAGCGGAAGTGGCGGCCTCATTCCACTCCCCTTCCTCTGTTCTGGCTCTAGCCAGGAGAGCATCCAACGAGACCTCGCTCACCAAGTTTCTCAAGGAGCCGCAGCTAGGAACCAGCTGGTGAGCTCACCATGCAGTTGTTCCTTTTCCTTATTGAGCATGACGTTATAAAACTTTGGGAAACTCAATTACATCATCGACAGATAGTAAAACTTTTTCCCCTCGATGCATCATTTAGAAAAACTCTTCCATTTCCAGGTACGACCCCCAGGGCCCCACCCCCACCTTTGTTCGAGGACAGCGCAACGGCAGCTCCTACGAGGCCCGCCTCGGCTCCGACGCCCTTCTGGACTGCCGTGTCACCGCGCTCGAGAGAGACCTCGTCTCTTGGCTCTACGTCCCAGAGCCACCCAAGCGGCGGCGACGCCCGCCGCACCAGCGGCACCGGCATCCACCCCCCTCTCCTGCTCCCCCAGATCCCCCCTCGCCGCCGCCGGTACTCCTCACTGTGGGCTTCAAGCCGCACTCGGCAGAGAACCGCTTCCTTCTCGACTTCTCCCCGCCCAACAACTACCGCCTCCGCGTCTCCGGCGTCCGGTGGAGGGACGAGGGCCGCTACGTCTGCCAGCTCTCCGTGCACCCCCCGACGCTGCTGTGGCGGCGGCTGCGCGTCCACCGGCCGCTGGTGCACGTGCTGGACGGCGACGGCGCGCCCGTCACATCGCTGCACTACGACGAGGGGAGCACCATACACGTCGTGTGCAGGGTCAGGAGGGCGCCGTTATACCGAGCGACAGTGCGTTGGCAGGTACAGTGGTACACTCTACGGTAGTTATGGGCCGTAAAAGAGGGTCGTCAAAAATGTCAAGAAACATTCCGAGTCTCTTGGCACAGAGGCGGATGGTACAGTATGTGGTACTAGTGCACTTTACGAGCGTTTTTGCCTCTACGCATCCCTCCCCTCTTGTGTCCACTAAAAAGCCATGATGCCTCTCCATCCTCCATCCTCTTCCTTTTCCTTCACCGGCACTCTTTCACGGCTGAACGGACGCATCTTCCCTTCCCATACTGACCTGTAAAAAACCCTCCTTCCCGCCTTTTCCCACATATGCCCTGAGAGTGCATTCCTCCCATCTCCCTCTCTCCTTGCTTGCTTGCTTTGCTCTTACCTTCCCCTCGTCTCGCCGCGGTCTGACACGGATGGGGCGGAGGAGAACGAGGAGGAGGACGAGGAGGAGGAGGAGGAAAAGGAGGAGGAGGATCCAACTTTCGTCCTTGGTTGCATGGTCGGTCGGTCGGCCTGCCGAGGATGGGAAGGGGGAGGGGGAGGGGGCCATCCGCGTGTAACCTCGTGAGCACAAGTTTGTTCCTCCTCCCTTCTTCCTCAGACACGATGTGGGAGCTTGGGAGGAGGAACCAGTAAATTTAGTTATGGGCTGGGGGCGGAAGGAAGGAGAGAAGGCAACCACCAAAGTTCTTGGCAGGCAACGGAAGGGGGAGGGGGGGAGGGAAGAATCGAGGAATGGCAACAAAGAAAGGATTCCTCCTTCTTCTCATCCAGGCCCGTTTGCTTGCTTTGGGCTAGCAGAATGTTATCTGTAGAGGCCACTGCTAAGGGTGCCTTCTCGGTCGCCTTTTGTTTTTCTTTGAGCTCCTTTTTTTTGCAAGAAGTTTGGCAAAGGCAGATCAAATCAGCACTGGTGGCAAGTCCTTCTGTGAAGCGTTTTTCTTTTTCAGGTGACCAAGTTTGTCTCCCCTTCCTCGGACGGCACGGCAGGAGGCGACGAAGCGGTCAATTCTACCTCAACCCCGGCCAGCACGACCACCTCCTCGCCCCCTGCCACCGTAGTTCACGTGCTGAACCAGGTGAAAATTACATTCAGCAGTTCAAAGTCGATTCCTTAAATGTTATCCTTCTCTCAGGACGTTACCCGCGGCGGCGTGAAGGTGGACACTGGCCGCGACGAGGCCACCGGCGACATCGTGAGCCGCCTCAGCCTTGCGAGGGCGGTGCCGGGGGACACGGGCAACTACTCCTGCCACCTGCTGGACAGGCCAAGGGGCGCGCACGGAGACATCAGGGGTCTTTCAGATCAGGTAGTGTTCTTTGTCTGAGAACTGTGCGCTTCTATCTTCTCCCTCTTTGCAGATCGCCGTTCACGTGCTGCAAGGAGAAAACACCGAGGCCATCTACAGCGGGGCCTCCCCCGGCTACTACCTCGCCCGAAGCAAAGTGACAATGACTGAGATTGTGCCGTTTCTACTTTTCCTTGGCAACCAAATGTGGATGCTGACAACCTGAGAAAGAAAACTCAGGAAAAGAGAAATAAAGGCATGAAAAATCACCCGGTAGAGTTGCTTGACAGGGAAAACAATTTACCCTGACTTCCGTATTCTCTTGGATTGACGGATGAGATCAGAATAACGTATAGTAGGTGAGAAGAAGAGACCAACATTTCCATGTGCCAAAAAGCACATTCCTTTCCGTACTAAAGTACCCGATATCAGAGGGGATACCTTTAAGATTTCCCCATCTTCCCACCTCCTTTCCCTTTTGCACACAAAGGCTTCTCTCCCACCCCAGATTTTTATGCCACCTCGGCTTGAATGAGATGTGAGTGCTGGGTGTGGGAGGGAAGGAGAGCGGGCGCGCCGATGAATTCATTCAGTCCGGATGGTCCATGGGATGGTAACGACGGCCTCGGATGACTGGTTATGGCCGCCGCCGCCGCCGCCGCCGATCGGAATGGGGCGGGAGAGCCAATCACCATCATCAACGACCACTGAAAAGGAGGAATCAAAGGAGGAGCAGAAAAAGCTCCCAAGGGAAGTGGAAGCGTCTTCGCTGATGAAGGAGGGGGGCGGTCGGGCTAGGGATTTACCAAAGATTCGGAATTAGAGGATAACTTTCCAAAAGTTGCAGGAGACAGACAGGTGAAAATTGAAAAAGTAATGAGGAGAAAAAACTTTCCGAAGTGTCCGTTTCGTGTCGGTTGCAGCAATGCCGGAATTGGCCTCTTTTAGCGTGTCATACCTTCACCGCAAAAGAGCGTTTGCCCTCATTTCCTTTGTGTGAAAAGTGGAGGGAAGTGGGAGCGGGATCCTGCTGACTCACTCAACGCAGGTATAGGGGGAGAGGTTATTCTTTTTATTCACGTAGAAGAGGAAAAAGTTGATTAATGCTATGGTTTGCCATGAGCTGTCGAAATGCTGGCATTTTCCTCCTGGCTTGTGCTCTGGCCTTCAGGCGAAGCCATGTGCGTACATGAAAATGAAAATGCTTCCTCGTTTGTGCGCGGAGGAATGGACGGACGGACGTCCAACGCCCTTGACAGCCCTTCCTCTCCCTCCCCCCGCCCCCGCCGCCGTCTTGCCTGTTGTTTGCGAAAGCGAAAAGAAATAGAGCGGAGGAAGTCCATCCAGGCACGCAAAAAAAGACGGAGGAGGGAGGGAGTCTCTTTCGCAAAAGCAACAAGGTGAAAGCATTCTTTCGCTGCCTGCAATGTTGTGTTTTTTTCGCCGGGCTTTTTTTGGCAAGCAGACACCTCCAGCACCATCTTCCACCTCCCTCCCGCCGCCTCGGGCGGCCAAGCAAGGACTCAGGTTGCCTGGCAAAAAGGATAAGAAGAGGAAAGAAGAAGAAAAAGCCGTCTATCCCAGCTTTTCTTTTTTCCCTCTTAGGTAAAACCCTTTCTCCAATTTCTTTTGCGCTGTGTTTTTTCGCCCTTGCAGCGTCCGTCCAACCCTTCTTCCCTGCCAGTGGCAGCCTCTCCTCTCGTCTGGCGGTGGAAAAGAGGGAAGGGCTGGGGATAAGGCAAATAAAAAGCGTATAGGAGGAGGAGGAGGGGAAGGCTTGTGGAGAGGATACAGTTTCTGGAGGACAGGACAGGACAGCCTCCCTCCCACTTCCTCAGCTCAATCCCTCCACTCCCCTTTTCGGAACAATGATGCTTTAGGGCATTTTCGAAAATAGCTGAGGGACAAGGGGGAGGGAGGAGAGGGGGACAAGTCGCTCAAGCAAAGAGGGGGAGAGAAAGGAGGGCAAACTGATAAAAAGCGTCTTAAAGTCTTTCAGAGAGTCAACGGCCGAAAAAGGTTTCTGGAAAGTGGCGTCCCGTAAAATTCCAGGACATAGGAGTGAACCAAAAGAAGACACAGAGAGAAGATGCACTTTTTCTCTCCAGAGACTTTTTTGTCGAACGTGTCCAAAAAAAGATCAGTCGTCCTTTTCAATCGTCCTCCTTTTCGTCCCCTCTCTCTTCGTTTGTTCCGAGATTGAGAGATGGACCGTGGTGAGTTAGTGGAGGAGGGAGGGAGAGGGTTCCAAACGACCCAACCCCAAAAATCCACCCATCCTCCCATCCGCCCCTTGGGACAAAAGTCAAAAGGGAAAGGGAGAGAGGAAAGGGAAAGGGAAAGGGGCCAAGTAGCCGCCGCCGCCAACCAGTCTGGCTAACATCGAGAGGAAAGGGGAGTGGGGGAGGGGGGACACACAAAAGACCCTGACGAAAAAAAACAGGAAGGAGGAGGGAGGGTGCTTGCAAAAAAAATCTTTTGTGCTTCACTTCCAGGCTTTCCGCTCTTCCTCGCCCTTCAGCCCTAGGTCTCTTTCCTCCTACGTATATGTAGCTGCCAGTCATCTCTCTTCTTTAAATAAAAGTCGGCGAGCCGCCGCGAACCAACCTTCAGTGTGATTCCAGAGGAGGAGCGAGAGGCCCTTACTGATATTTTATGCGGAGCCAAGGATGACGGATATTTTTCAGCCGGAAGACGAAGCAGAGGCGGATGTGGATGAAAGACGGAGAAAAAGAGAACGGGGGAAATATGGCATGGTAATTTAGGAGAGTTTCTTTGGCGCCCGATCCTCTCACCTAGATACTAAAACCAAAACTCTACAAATAACGCTCAGCATACGTATTATTTTCGATCTGATGTGCGGTCAAATATTTCAACCTTCCCTCCCCTTTTCTAATGTCTTCATTTTCGCCGCTTCCTTTGAAACGTGTGTGAAATAGGAGCGCGTGCGTCGTTTTGACTGTGAAGGATCTATCCCGGGGAAGGAAAGGGGGAAGGAAATCCAGGAAAGGAGGAAGGAGGGAGGGGAGGACAGGGTTGGAAATGCGCGGATAAGGAAATAGAGGAGGGAGGGAAGAGAATGTGAGGTGAGGAGGGGAGACGGTTGGTTTTGAATGCTAATGAAGGGAGTAAGGAAGCAGAAGATCCTATCTTCGACCGAGGAGGAAGAGCGTTTACACACAGAGAGCCGGGCTTCTCGCATATGACTCTGGCGGAAAGCGGCTGACTTTTACATCCTTTCAGAAAATGTTTCGCTGTCCATCATCCTGTGATATTTGAAAGTTTAAAATTACGCAAAAAACTTTGACGTCCTCACGCATGAGCTTAAAGTACATTTCGTGCCAAGCTCATATGTAATGTGAGTAGCGAGAGAGGGGGAAGGGGGAGGGAGGTATGGTTTGTGTGAAATTCCTCCTTCCCTTGATTCCTGCTGACAGCGGTGGAGGAGAGGGGAGGATGTGATGATGTGGCTGGAGAAGGGAGGGGAAGTCTTCTTGTTCTTGTTTCCCACAACTCTGCTGCGGGGAGCTTGATAACCAGAAATAAGCTCGGGCGTCGGAAGGATGAAGACTGGCTCCTAGGGGAAAGAGGGGATGAAAGTAAAAAGGTACTTTTCTCCAGTTTGCTGAATTTCAAAGGATTCCCTCTCTCTCTCACACACACACTCTCACGCAGTGTTCACGAGGAAGTATATATAGGCATGATGGGAGAGCCTGCATTTTCCCTTTCGCCCGTCCCATTGCAAAAAAGCCTCCCTGAGACCGTCCTCCTCGCTCCTCCGTTCTTGCAAATCCCTGCAAAAGTTTACAATCCTGTGGCATGAGGTGGAAGGGGGAGGGAGGGATTTGGGGAAGACATGTCGTAAAATAATCCTCTTCTCCTTTTCTAGGTCTCCAATTTATGGTAAGAAGATGAAACCAGGAAGGGAAAAAAGCCAGTAAGATGAAATTATCAAGAATTTGAATAAGAATTTGACGAAAGGGTTTTCCTCACTAGATCAAGGATGTCCTTACTTTTGTACATTCGTTGAATGTCCCTCCGACTATATCCTGTCTCATTTTGCGCATTTCCTCTCGCGCTCATTTCGCGGATCCTCCCCCCCTCTTTTCCATTTGGGATTTGCAGGTATGCGAGGGCAGGAGTACGGTAAAGTACAAGGGAGGGCTCTTTCTTGGAAAAAGCGAGCGAGAAAAAAACGAGACCAGCATGAGGACAGACACGATCCAGAAAGAGGCCCCTTTCTCTTCTTCTTTTTCTCGGGGCCCTGTTGGTCCTCGGTAAACTGCGAAGGTGGAGAGAAAAGAAGTCTTCCCTCTGTTTCCACAACAACGGGAGCATCATAATAATCGCCCTCCTCGCCTCAGGAAAGGAAGGAGAGGAGGAATGCGGGTAGGAGGAGAGACAAGTAATGACGATAAATGGGACTCAATTTACTTCCCCTCCAGCACCTTCCTTCCTTCCTCGGTGGCTTCTCTGGCCAATTCAGACAAATAAATGTACTGCTATTGTGGCTGGTGCACCATGGTGGGGAAGAGCCAGCCTCGAAAACAGATGCAATGGCCCCAACCAATAACCGGCCAATATCCCATAAAAATGCGGCAGAATAGCTCGATGAGTACAAAAGGCACACTCACCCCCCCGGCGGAGCATACTTTTTCCCAGAGTCCCTCTGTGTCCACTTTGGCGCTGTCTTCGGCTCCTAATAAGAAGTGCATTGCTCGAGAGATCGGAAAGTGGTAAAAAGAAGAGGAAAAGAAGGAAAGGAAACTTTCTCCATGTTTTTCGTCCCTCCCCCGAGACAAGAAGCTGGGATCGAGGGATAGAGAGAGAAAAAGGGAAAATAGGAAAACTGCATCCTTTTTTCTCGCTCTCTCTCGGAAAGTTTAGGGTTCGGGGCCTCTTATTTCATTTGGAGTCGGATGGAGCGAGAAGGGAGAGACCGACCACTTTACAACACAGTGCCTTTTTTCCTCCCCTCGGGAGAGAAGGAGGAGAAGTCGGCAGTCATTTTCTTTTTCCTTCCGGACTGCTTCTTTTCCAACCCTTTTGTTTGCCGGTTCCCTTCTTTTTTAGAGGTCGGGGGCGCAGGGGAAAAAGAGAAGTAGGGAAAGGTCTTTGAAATTCCCCTACGTCGTTGGGCGTAAAATTAAGACTCCCTTTTCTACCACCCCTGCACCTCCTCCGCGCTGCGAAAAAAGAAGGAAAGACCTGGTGGTGGCGTCGAGGATGGCGGGAAGAGAAGAGGGAAAAAACCGCATTGCGCCCCGCCAATTCGGAGTGACATTCACCAACGTAAAAGAAAGTATAGTATGTTCTAATCAAAACTCTTTGGAGCTTGGAGAAACTTATCCCTGGGTCCATGACTGTTTGGGAAAGTGTACATACAGTACGGTACGTTTGGAAAATTCAATTATTCTTTTCTCCTTTTCCTTTTCTTACACCGCGTTGCTTTCCAGCGAGGAGAGTGAGTACCTATAGCATTGCTTTTCGATCGCCCCTTCGGCGTCACATGAACGTTCATTTTTTGGGTATTTTCTCTTCCTCTTTGGGTACGTTTGACGTACTTTCTTTGACGGGGAAGAATAACGGGGACGTGGGAAAAAAGGGAGGAAGCGCGGGAAAAGTTTCCGCAAGAAAAGTTGTAACAGGTTTAAAAGGTGGAGGGAGGGGGAGGGGGAGGAGACTGACTCATGTCCATAAAAAATCTGAACGGCGAAAAAAAGTTCCTCTCCCTCCACTCTCCCACATGCGGTACTTTTTTCCGCGGACGACGACAAATGTCGGACGAGAGAACTTTTCCCCCTTCCGAATATGTCAAAGCGAGAGAGTTGCCGAGGGAGGGGGATAGAGCGGGGAGGCACTGTTCGCAGGGCAGAAAGATCAAATGTTCTTTTATCGAGGTGGCGGTCGCATGTCGTCTTGTCTCTAGACGAAGAATTCGCCTTAGGGGTCTGAATCGGCAATAAAAATGCGCGGATGGAAAAGGTGGAGGAGGAGGAAGAGGAGAAGAAGAAGACCAATTAGCTTTAATTTCATTATCTCCCTTGGGACACAGCCTCTCTCGCTTTAGTCAGCCCGCCCAGGTACCTTATCCTTCCCCTCCTCTTTCCCTCTCCTTATTCCTAGAAAGGAGCTCGAAGGAGCCATTAATTCGAGCAAAGTAGGGGGAGGGGAAGGAAGGATTTTTTTCAAGGGTGCCACATTATCCCTCCCATGCAAAAAAGTTTTTGGCACGAAAAAAGCCCCCTTTCCCCCCCTCGGAGCTATTCTGCTGCGAATTTGTTGCGGTTTTCCTCTCTCAAGACGGATGTCAAGGACGCGGGAGGGCGCTTTAATTGCGAAACGGAGGAGGAGGAGGAGGAGGAGGAAGGCTGCTACTTAAGAAAGGGGTTCTTGGGTCTAGGAGGGGCATCGGGGAAAAGAAGGCATTTTCGGAGTCAAATTTAGCGGAAAAATAAGACCTTACAAATGCACGCTGCGAGTTGCCTGTGTACGCAACAAAAGCCCCACGCAAAGGAAGGCCCTCTTTCTCTCTTCATGAATGGCTGGGGCGGACGCACGAATATCCCATTCCGCTTATTCAGCAGAAGGGCTGCCCAGAAAGTTGGAGGAGGAGGGTATTTATGATCCATCTTTTCCCCATTTTCGAACAATTTCCTCCTCCTCTCTCCATTCTCCTTCTTACCCTCCCCCAACTTTGTGCTCATCTTTCTCTCTCTCTTACTTTATTCCACCTTTTCGCCGTTGGGAAAGTTGGGAGGAGGGGAAAAGGAAAAAATAGGAGAAATAGGTTCCATTGTCTTAAGGAATTGGAAAAAAGGAAAGATGCGAAGCGAAAAGATGCAGGCAGAGTACTGAGCAATCCTCCAGCTATCTTCCAGTTCCCAGTCGGACGCACGAAAATTTTCCACGAAACGGATTTTTTACCCTGAAGGGAGCTTCTTGAACTAAAATTACTCTTCCATGGGAAGTTTTCGTCCCTCCCTTTCCCTTTTTTTGGAAACAGTTTTCAATCAAACGCTCGTCAAAGTCAGTCGCGGAATCGGAATTTTCTTGGAATTGAATTTTTTACAAGCAAGGGAGAGAGATTGGCAGCTTTCTTCTTGCAGGAAAAAAGGCAGAAGTTAAAAGGCAGCGAAGTCAGTGTTTGCTGAAGATACTGGTAAGATAAAGTACACGCGTGCATGCAAAATGTCGTGCGCGAAGAATCACGACATCGAGAGAAGAAGGGCGGTAGTCAAGTTACCGCGCGCGCGCGAGAAAGAGAGAGAAGAAAATACAGTATGTAGCGTAGTACATATTATATTCAGTCGTGATGTGATCTCCGAAATACACACACGAGACACCCAAGTTTCCTATGTGACAATGGTGGCAGCGGTCTAGC
>JAAUXV010005012.1_pt1 | contig 14312 bp, 13 predicted proteins | sample 7278181 | NCBI WGS metagenome assembly JAAUXV01 (sample SAMN14350114, study PRJNA611818) | marine sediment metagenome | isolation source: surface marine sediment (2.1m) | place: French Polynesia: Moorea | collected 2018-08
CTCAATAAAGACCGTAGTCTTCGCGCCGAACCCACCACCGATCTCAGAGGGTGTCACCTTCAAACGCGAAAGATCCAAACCCAATAGCCGCGCACAGGTTGCGCGCACCGCGTAAGGGCCCTGCGTGGAGCAGAAAAGGTCTGCCGAATCGGGACCGGTAAAATCGGCGACACAGGCATGCGGTTCGATGTAACCCTGGTGGACCGCTTCGGTACGAAATTCTCTCTCGATGACTTTGTCCGCAGCGGCAAAGCCCGCCTCCACATCGCCATGACCGAAAGTGCAAGAAGAGGTCACGTTGGCGGATAAATGGGACGGAACGCCCTCTTCCTGATGGCCGGGCCATAGAGCCGGCGCGTCCGAACGCATAGCGGCTTCCACATCGGTCACGAAGGGCTGAGGCTCGTAAGTTACGTCGATCAGGGCAAGCGCCTGCTCAGCTACAGCAGCGTCAACCGCCGCGACCGCCGCGACCGCATGGCCATCGTACAAAGCACGCTCACGCGCCATCACATTGTCGAGCAACGCCCACTCTTCACCGGCGAGCGACGGATCGAAGTCAGAAGCGGTCACCACCGCATAGACCCCTTGCAACGCTTGAGCACGCGAGACATCAATGGATAGGATCCGCGCGCAGGCATGAGGCGAGCGCAAGATACGCCCGACAAGCATCCCGGGCAAAGAGAGGTCTGCCCCGTACTGCGCGCGCCCCGTGACCTTCTCAAGACCATCGGGTCGGGGCACACGGCGACCGATAACCTTGAAATCACCCCCGCGACCGTTGGTTACGCCTTGCATATCCATTCTCTCCTTTGCGCTCATGAAGCCTCGGCCATAGCGCGCGATGCGCGCATCACGGCGCGTATGATTTTATCGTAACCGGTACAGCGGCACAAATTCCCCGCCAGAGCGTAGCGTATCTCGGTCTCGTCCGGTTGGGGGTTACGCATGAGAAGCGCTTTGGCAGACATCACCAATCCGGGGGTACAAATGCCACACTGGAGGGCGGCTTCATCCAAAAAAGCCTGTTGAACGGGATCCAGCCGATCAGTCGTTGCAAGGCCCTCTATCGTTTCGACCGAACGCCCTTGCGTTTCGGCGGCGAGTACGAGGCAACCACAAACGAGCGCGCCATCAAGCCATAGGCTGCAAGCGCCGCAATCGCCTGTCGCACATCCTTCCTTGGTTCCGGTAAGGCCAAGCCGGTTTCGCAGGACATCGAGAAGTGTCTCGTCGCCGCGACAGACGAAAGAGGTCTCGTCACCGTTAAGTTTCATCTGAACCTGTTGCATGACAACCGCCTCACTCTAAGTTCCCTTAGTGTCAGATAGCACGATCCAAGTCGTGAGACAATCGGCTAGTGTACGAACTGCTCGCGCATGATCCGTTCTTCGAGCGCGTGTCCCGGATCGAAGAGCAAGCGCGTCGTGCGGTTTCGGTCTAGGCGGACCGAGGCGGCGACTGGCGAGCGAAATTCGTGGTGATCGGCTGTCACCGCGATTGGGCGTTTATCGGCCTCACGAACCTCGTAACGCAAATCGACCTTATCGGGCAGCAGCGCGCCCCGCCAGCGACGCGGGCGAAACGAATTGATCGGCGTGAGCGCCAGAAGGTTCGAGCCGATAGGAACGATCGGACCGTTTGCCGAAAGATTGTAGGCGGTGGACCCTACGGGCGTCGCGACGATCAAGCCATCGCCGACAAGCTCCTCCATCCGGATAACGCCGTCAACCCTGACCCTGATCTTCGCGACCTGATGGGTCATACGGAAGGCGGAAACGTCGTTCAGCGCCAACGCCTCTTCCGTTCGACCGTCTGCGAAGGTGACCTCGACCCGCAGCGGGTGGATCGCCTCCACGCGCGCGCGACCCAGCAGCTCAATGAGGTCGCCGGCGGGACGCGCGTTCATCAAAAACCCGACGGCGCCGAAGTTCACACCGTAAACGGCCAGATCACTGTCCATGAAACGCTTGAGTGTCTTGAGCATGAAGCCATCGCCGCCAAGCGCCACGACTACGTCGGCACGCTCGATGGGGGCCTGTCCATAACGGGCGATCAAAGAGGCGCAACAGGCTTGTGCCTCCGGGTCTGATGCCGAGACAAAGGCAATCGCTTTCAAAGCCTTCTCCTTGCTAAAGACAGATCGAGCCTCTATTGACGCCCCCGACGATTTGTACCATAGATTCCCCTTGGCTCGCAATTGGCAAGAATATCGTGCTGCACCCTAACGCTCAAGCCACGCGCTCTGGAAAGCAAAGGCCGTCCTCCTCTTTGCTGTCGATACAAAAGCAACTCACGCCGGAGATGGAACAGGTGGACCGCCTGATCCAAAACCGTGTCAACGCTCCCGAACAGATCATACCGGATGTTACGCGCTACCTTGTCAAAGCCGGCGGCAAAAGGCTTCGTCCGCTCATCACGCTGGCCTGCGCCAACCTCTGCGGCTACAAGGGGGAAAACCATATTGCGCTTGCGGCGGCCATCGAGTTCATGCACACGGCGACGCTCCTGCACGACGATGTTGTCGATATGAGCGAGCAACGGCGCAAGCAAAAGACCGCGCGTCTCGTTTGGGGCAACAAGGCGACGATCCTCGTCGGCGACTTCCTCCTCGGACAGGCGTTCAAGATCATGGTTGAGACAGGCAGCCTCAGCGCATTGAACTGCCTCGCCAACGCGGCCGCCACGATTGCCCGCGGCGAGGTCATGCAGCTACTCGCGGCCCACGAAGTCGCCTATAGCGAAGAAGAATACCGCCAGGTTATCGGCGCCAAAACGGCGACCCTTTTTGCGGCCGCAGCGCAAGTCGGTCCTCTCATCGCCGGGCAAAGCGACGAAGTTGCCCGCCTGCTCGCGCGCTATGGACACCACCTCGGTTGCGCCTTCCAGATTTCCGACGATGTGCTTGACTACAGCCCCTCGCAAACCCTCGGTAAGCGATGCGGCGACGACTTCCGGGAGGGCAAAGTGACCCTTCCGGTCATCAAGGCGATGGAAAGCGCCACGGCGTCTGATCGGGCTTTTTGGACCCGGGCCTTCAGCGCGCACGCGTCGCAAGATGCGCGCGAGGCCGCTTTGGCGGAAGCGATCTGCAAACTACAAAGTTCCCAAAGCCTCGAGCACTGTATCCAGGCGGCTCAGGGCGAGTCCGAGCAAGCCATTGTGGCCCTCGACCAGGCGGCGGATCAGATCAAGAACGGCGATGGTCTTTGGCTTGAACCTTTGCGCGATGTCGCGCGCTTTTCGGTCCGCGCCGATCAGGTCGGACCCGAGGCCTCCTTATCGTCGGAAAGAGAAACCCAATCCCGATCGCCGATATCGTGACGGGTCAGCACCATCAAAAACCCGGCGAGAAGCGCATTGGATACCATCGATGATCCGCCGTAAGAGACGAAGGGCAAGGTCATGCCGGTCGCCGGAAGCAGCCCCAGATTCACGCCGATATTGATGAGCGCCTGAAAGCCAAAGAGCGTCGCCAGGCCCAAGATCGCAAGCCGACGAAACGGATCGGCGGCGCCAAAGGCATGGAGAAAGCAGCGCCAGAGAATAAAGGCGTAAAGAAGCAAGATCAGCAAGCCGGCGACCATACCATATTCGCTTGAGATGACCGCGAAAACAAAATCTGAATGTGAGTCGGGAATGCGACGCGCCGTGCTGCGCTCCCCGAGCCCGGCGCCAAACCAACCGCCGGAACGCAAGGCCTCCAGAGCCTTCTCGACCTGATAGTGCGAGGTGCCGGAGAACAGGAGGTAATTGTCGATCCGCGCCGCAACGTGCGGCACCGAAACATAGATGATCGAGAGCATCCCCACCGCGAGCCCGATCAGAAGAATGATCCAGCGAAAGTGCAGGCCGGCGTAGAAAACCATCGCGCCCCAGGTCATCGCGAGCAAAAAAAGCTGCCCATAGTCGGGCTGCAAGATCAGCAGGATCATGACCGAAAAGCCCAGGGCGACGTGCAGCGGAAGGACGGGAACGGTATCGCGCCGCGGCCACTGGGCCATCAACCAGGCAAAAACAACGATCACGGCTGGTTTCAGAAACTCGGACGGCTGAAAGCGTTGTCCGAAAAGATCGAGCCAGCGTCGCGCACCCTTGACATCGGTGCCGACGACCAAAACGGCCACCATCGCACCCAGAGACGCGAGCAGAACCAACAAGGCGAGTCTGCGCATCTGCCGGCGCGTACAAAAGGCACCATAGAGAATGAGCGCCAAGCCCATCACCGTGAAGACTGCGTGCCGCTCGACGAAATACCAAGGCGCAAGATCGAGCTGAAGCGCGATTGGCGGGCTGCCTGCGAAGGAAGAGATCATGCCGATGGCAATCAGGCAGATAAAGGCGCCAAACAGTTGTCGGTCCACCCGACGCCACCAGTCGGTCAGAAAAGAGCCGACCACGCTGCTGATCGCGCCAAGCCCGTTCACGATCGCTCCCCACGCGAAGCCGTAGCCGCCCCCCGGCGGACGAAGACCTCGAAAGCGTCACCGCGCGCCTCGAAGCTCGAAAACTGATCGTAAGATGCCGCCGCCGGTGATAGGAGCACCGACGCAGCCCCCGTTCGCGCAAAGGCCTCGGCGTCGGAGCGCGCAAGAGCCACGGCACGCTCCAAAGTCTCGCAATGGCGCACGGGCAATTGCCCTTCCAACAGTCGAGCGAACAGCTTCGAGGCAGCTCCAATCAGATAGACCTGCTCGATCTTTGGAAAGTGCGGCGCAAGCGCCGAAAGGGACTCGGTTTTCGCCACCCCCCCCAAAATCAGGAATAGACCCGAAGAAAAGGCCGATAAAGCCGCGGCGCAGGCCTCGGGATTGGTCGCCTTCGAATCGTTGTAATAGGAGACGGGTCCGGGCACCGCGATCCGCGAAAGGCGGTACTTTAGGCCCTGGAACCGTTCAAAATCCGAGGCCAAAAGACGCCGGCGAGGGGCAAGAAGAGAGAAGGCCCCGGCGGCGGCGGCGGCGTTGATACCGTAGGCAGGCCCGCGCAAGGCCGATGCCTCCGACAAGGATAAGGCGCCCTGCCCCAAACCCAGGAGCCGGCCCCCGGCGTAATTTTCATAAGCCAGATCGGGTCTTTGCGCATCGCGCGCGCGGTGGAGACCATAAGTCCTGTCGCTGGTGCGCGGCGCCGTCCGCCGCATCAGGCGCCTACCAACGGCGTCATCCAGGCAAATCACCCGCGATGCCGAGCGACGCAACAATCGGGACTTGATCGCGGCATAGCGCAAGAAGGTTCCGTGCCGCTCGAGATGGTCAGGGGTCACGGGGGTCAGCAGGCCGACATCGAGCGCGAGGTTCGGTGTGCGCTCGATCTGGAACGACGACAATTCGATGACGTAAATGCCACCGGCAGAAACGGTTTCGAGGTCAAATACCGGAGCGCCGATGTTTCCGCCCAAAGCGACGGAAAAGCCATGACAGGCGAGCAGGTGTGCAAGCAGTGCGCTTGTCGTCGATTTGCCGTTCGTACCGCTAATGCCGACGACGCGGCAGTCCTGACGCGCGGCGAGCGCAGCAAGAAAGAGAGCGATATCGCCCGTCACCGGAAGTCGGGCCTGGCGTGCCGCGCGAACGCAGGCGTGAACCTTTGGGCCTCGATGGGGAAGACCGGGGGTCAGGATAAGCGCGCGAGCCCTGTTCATCCACTCCGGGCAAGCGCTGAGGTCAGCGATGGGCAGTCCTTCCTGGCGTGCGGTTTCGCGCTGGGCTCGTGCATCGTCCCAGCAGCGGACAGAGGCGCCCGAGGCTTGCAGCGCGCGGGCGACAGACAAGCCGCTGCGCCCCAGGCCCATAACGGCGAAAAGCTGCCCCTCGACGTGTGGGATGTACATCTAGCGCAGCTTCAAGGTCGCCAGTCCGATGGTTGCCAGGACGAAGGCAATAATCCAGAAGCGCATGACGATCTGGGACTCTGACCAGCCCTTATGCTCGAAATGGTGATGCAAAGGCGCCATGCGAAAAACTCTGCGACCTGTGAGCCTGAAGGATACGACCTGAACCATGACGGAAACCGTCTCGAGTACGAAGAGCCCGCCGATCAACAAAAAGACCAACTCCTGCTTGGTGGCGACCGCGATGGTGCCGAGGAAGGCCCCCAGCGCCAGCGACCCTGTATCGCCCATGAACACCTGCGCAGGAGGCGCATTGAACCACAAAAAGCCAAGGCCTGCGCCGATGGCCGCGCCGCACAATACCGAAAGGTCCGCAACGCCCGGAACATAGAGAATTTGCAAATAGTTCGCATAGTCATATCGGCCTGATAGGTAAGCGATCAGGCCGAAGGCGGCGCAGGCAATTATGACCGGCATGATCGCTAGGCCATCCAGACCGTCGGTAAGATTCACCGCGTTTGCGGAGCCAACGATCACGATGAGACCAAAAAACGGAAAGAACCAACCCAAATCTACGAAGGCGTTCTTGAACACGGGTAAGCTGACCGCCCAGGTCAGGTCCTGATCGCCTTCGCCGGAAAAGCCGATGGCGCGATAGAAGTTCCCGATCAAAAGAACAACACTCAGAGCGATAAGCGCTTCTAAAATCAGACGGGTACGCACAGGCAAACCGCCTTGCGCATCGCGCGCGCGCAATTTGCCAAGATCGTCGGCAAGACCGACGGCGGCAAAACCCAGGGTCGAGAAAAGAACGATTCCGACGAGCCCGTTCCCGAGGTCTGCCCAAAGGAGAACCGCGGCCAAAAACGAACATAGAATCAAAAGTCCGCCTAAGGTCGGCGTCCCGGATTTCCGTTGCAGATGCCCCTGCGGCCCGTCTGAGCGTATTGGTTGCCCCTGACCTTGAAAGGCTCGAAGACGGGCGATCATCCGAGGTCCGAACAGGAGCGCAAAGAACAGCGCGGTAAGCATCGCGCCGCCGGTACGAAAGGTCAGATATGAAAACAGGTTCAGCGGACCGTAAAGGTTCGCATAGTCGGCGAGTAGGGTCAGCATCTTTTGTCTCCGCCCTCCGACTATAGCCCCCTTGCAATGATCCGCAAGCTGTTTCGTCAGGCCTTCACGCTGGCGCGACTTGCGCCCCGGTACCGATTGCTATAGACGTGGAATGGGTGCCCGTAGCTCAGCCGGATAGAGCGTTGGATTCCGGATCCAGAGGTCGCAGGTTCGAATCCTGTCGGGCGCGCCAGATTTCGAGTCTGCGCTCGTTCCGAGTGATCGTGTTCTTCGTTTTAGGATTCAATGGCGGGACGAAGGTAAAGCCTTTGCGTCCGTTGGCTTTTTATACCTGCTCGTAGCACTCGCGTCTAAACGCGGGAAAACGATGTGTCTAAACGCGGGAAAAACGACGCGTCTAAACGCGGGAAAAACGAAGATATACGGGCGTTCGGCCCGCTTTGATCGCCTTGTCTTCGTAGCGTGTTCCTTTCCACCCCTCGTAGGGCGCACGCCAGTCTTTCGCGCGTTGGGCAGGCCACGAGAAGGCTTCATGCCCGCGAAAATGACGTAAGGCCCAATCGGCATAGTCCGCACTATCCGTAGCGAAACGCACCTGCCCGCCGTGGCGCAAGGCACGCGCCATCCTATCGAGATTTTTCGCATTCACGAAGCGCCTTTTGTGGTGACGGCGCTTGGGCCAGGGGTCGGGATAAAGAAGGTCGATACCGTCAAGCACTCCGACGCCGAGCCAAGCCAAGACGTCCTGTGCATCCGCTACATAGAGTCGCAAGCGGTCACGATGCGCCGGGTCGAGGTTTTGTAGCAGTCGCCCGACTCCGGAGCGAAACGGCTCACAACCGATAATCGCTCGATCCTCATGATGCGCGAGCGCGTGCAACAGATGCTCACCGCCCCCGAAACCGATTTCAAGCCAAAAGGTTTTTGCGCGGTGGGAAAAGAGGCTACCAATTTTTGATCCGTCCTCGCGTTTAAGGTCAAGGGCCAGCGCGGGAAGGTCGCGCGAGAGTATTTGCAAGCGCGACGCGCGCATGGGCCGAGCCCGCCCTCCGACGAAAGATCGCGGTGCAAAGGGTTCGCCTGCGCCGGATCGGTGAGCATCAAGGCATCTGTGCATGCGTGCAGTGGATCAAGCGAGTTCTTCTTCGGGCCCGGTTTTGCCGCCAGCGCCAGAGACACTGGTATCAGAGCCTCCCTCGGAAGACTCCTGAGTTTTGGCGAGGCGCTGATGGTACAAGCGGGCGAAGTCGATAGGGTCCAAAACCAATGCGGGATAAGGCCCGTTCTGAGTCAGCGAGGCGGTAATCTGCCTAAGATAAGGGAACAAAAGGCGCGGACACTCAGCCATGATGATTTGCGGCAAGCGTTCTTTGGGGATATTTTCGAGACGGAACACCCCGCTATAGACCAACTCAAGAATGAACAAGGTTTGTGTTGAAGTTTTGGCGTGCGCTTTCAAAGCGATCGAGATTTCGTAGGTTTTGTCGTCGATTTTGCGTGGTCTGACGTCTGCATTGACTTCCGATCGAGCGTCGGCGATTTTTTTACCGAGCGAGGCCTCGACGGAGGGCTGCTCATAGCTCAAGTCCTTTATGAACTGCGCCAAAACTTTGAAGACAACGACGCCGGAGGAAGCCCCAGCCGAGGGCGAGACACCCTCAGCGCTCTGGCCGGTCTGAATATCCTGCGGCTCTGGCTTGCCCTCGCGCGTCTCGTTCCCGGCGCCGCCGTCGATCTGAAAGGCGACTTTCCGCCCGTTGTTACCGCTTCCTTGTGAGCCGCTCATTCTATCTCCAGGCCAGTGGGTTCTGGCGCTAGAATGCTCCCGCCTTGGTTGCCTCGTCAAGAAAAAAAGCCAAAGGCGACTTAAAAAAAGCGCCGATGCGAGCGCTTACATACGCAGGCATTCACGCAAAAAACGCAAACTGTCGTCACAGCTTTCAGCGTTGATTCCGTGCCCCAAAGAGGGAAACATTTTGGCGCGCACCGGCACGTTAAGGATCTCAAGCGCGGCCCGCGACGGCTCTAGGTACAGCGGTGAAACGACCGCATCGCTCCCGCCATGAAGCAAGAGAGCGGGGGTTTGTCTCGCCGGTCCGCTTCCCGAGCCTTCGACCCCCAACCAAAGTCCCGAATGTGCAACGATCCCGCCGAGCGGCGCCGCCCCCGAAAGCCCAGCGTCGAGCGCCACCATTGCCCCTTGAGAAAATCCAAAAAGCACAACCGAGCCCGGCCCCAGCCCCAAAGTCTGCGCCAAGGCCTCCAGCAGCGAAACCATTCCGCTGCGCGCGCCTCTCAGCCCCCTGCGGATCGTCGCCTTTTCAAGGTTTGGCAGAGGAAACCAGGCCCGCCCCGAAGGATGGGTCTCACAACGGAGCGGCGCCTGTGCAAGATAGAAGGCGGCCCCGGGAAGCACGGGCGAAAACAGGCGCGCGATGTCTAAAAGGTCCGGAGCATCCGCGCCATATCCGTGAAGAAGGACAACGAGCGCCTCCGGCTTTTCCGGCAGGCGTTCCGGATAGAACAGGCCGCCAAATTCCTCATGCCCGGTCACACCGCCCACGGGGCTAGACCCCCCAAAGCATCGGGCGAAAGCAACCACGGGCATCAGGCCGCCTAGCCCAGCCGACGACACACGGAAAGGCCCTTCCGAGAGCTTCGGGCGAGCAGAACCTCGAAGCCGTCATGACGCCCGATGAGGATAAATAAGGCTGGAGCCAAGCGTCGCGCGCGACTCAAGCGCCTGATGCGCCTTACCCGCTTCAGAAAGCAGGTAGCGCCGGCCGATGCGAACCTGAAAATACCCCTTGGCGTGAGCGTCAAAAAGTTCCTCGGCCATTGCCGAGCGCCGCGCGGGACTGTCCGCATAAGCGCCAAGCATGGGGCGCGTCGCGAAAAGCGATCCCTTTCGGGCAAGAAGCCCCAGATCAAACGCCTCAACGGCACCGGAAGCATTGCCAAACGATACGAAGGTTCCGCGCGGACGCAGACAATCCAAAGAGTCGGGAAAGGTCGCCCTGCCTACCGAGTCATAGACGACATCACACAAGGCGCCGTCCGTGATCTGTTTCACGCGCTCCACGAAGTTCTCGCGGCGATAGACGATCACCTCGTCGCACCCTTGAACGCGCGCGCGCTCAGCCTTTTCCTCGCTGCCGACCGTCCCGATCACCCGCGCCCCAAGAGCCTTGGCCCAACCGCAGGCGATCGACCCGACGCCACCGGCCGCCGCGTGAAATAGCAACGTGGTCTTTGGCCCCACCAGATAGGTCTGGCGCAAAAGGTATTGCGCGGTGAGCCCTTTCAACATCATGGCCGCAGCCTCGTCGTCTGACAGGCGCGAAGGGAGCGCGATCAGGTGTTCAGCACCGATGTTGCGCGCCTCGCAGTAAGAACCAATCGGCCCCGTATAGGCCACGCGATCACCGACCTTCACGCCTTCGACCGACGCCCCCACGGCTTCGACACAACCGACCGCCTCGTTTCCGGGTACGAAGGGCAGGCCGGGAGGCTTGTACAGACCGCTGCGAAAGTAAACGTCGATGAAGTTGACCCCAATCGCGCGGTGCGAAAGGCGCACCTCACCGGGGCCTGGCGGAGGCAAATCCCCACGCTCGAGGCACAGGACCTCAGGTCCACCGTGCTTGTGCACACTTATCCGATAAGGCATCGTTGTCTCCTTCGCGATTCTGGCCTAAACTTGGCACCACCGTGTCTGGGGGCCAACTGTCCAGAGCGGTATCGGTGCCGAACTCACAGCGCTTTTGCGCAAAACATCACAGCGCTTTTGCGCAAAACATCACAGCGCTTTTGCGCAGAATATCACAGCGCTTTGCGCAGAATCTACCCTCAACGCATGGAGTCTTGGATGAGCCTAGAAATTGTAACCTTTCCCGCCCTCGAAAGCAATTATGGTTTTGTCGTTCGCGATGAAGCCAGCGGCATGACCGCCGCGATTGATGCACCCGATTTCGCCTCGGTCGATCAGGCCCTGACCGCGCGCAACTGGAAGCTCGACTTCATCCTCATCACACACCATCACCCCGACCATACCGACGGGATCGTTCCGCTGAAGGAAAAGTATGCCTGCGAGGTCATCGCGCCACAAAAATGCGCCGACAAAATCCCTGCGGTTGACCGGACCATCACCGATGCGGATCAGGTGCGGGTGGGCGAAACCTCTTTTCAGGTGATCGACATCTCGGGCCATACGCTCGACCACATCGGATTCTATTCACCGAGCGATCAGGCGGCCTTCGTTGCGGATGTGATCTTCCCGATGGGGTGTGGAAAAATCTTCGAGGGCACAGCGGAACAGGGCTGGAGAGCCGTGGAGCGTATCAATGCCTTGCCGCCCGAGACCCGTCTTTATTGCGCGCACGAGATTACGCTCGGTAACGCCGACTTCGCCCTGACGATCCTACCGGGACACGAGGGCATCACGCAAAGACGCAAAGCGGTCGAACGTCTTCTTGACGAAGGTGGCATGACGGTGCCCACGACCCTCGCGCAAGAGCGTGAAACGAACATCTTCCTCTTTCCCGCCGATCCCGCCTTTGGTTCAGCCATTGGCATGGAAGGCGCCAGCCCCACCGAACTTTTTGCGCACCTGCGCGCAAAAAAGGACGACTTCTGGGCGCCAGAACCTGCCCCGCCGTCCTGAGGCCGGGTCTAGTCTGACAGACACCGAACAAAGCGCTCGGCGACGTCCTCCAACAGGCCCTCGTAGTGTCCGGCGCCCGATGCCAGAAGCGCGCCGCGCGGGTCAAGCGTCTCTTGGCGCACCGTGATCCCTTCGCGCCTTAAGTCCTGCGCCATGCTGGATACAAGAGCCTTGTCCAGACCAACTTCACGGAAAAGACAAACCGAACCGTCCGCATGCGCCATGATGGCACGGCGAAGAGCCCGCTGAGAGCGAAGGCTCGTGCCGGCGTGATCGTGATCGGCAAGCTGCGAACCTACCGCGCGCAAACCGTAACGATTCTCAAAATAGGCAAAGGCGTCATGCACGACGACGAAGGCGCGCCCCTTTAGAGGCGTCATACGCTGCGTAAGACGCTCGTGCAGAGCCTCAAGCCGTAGAACGAGGGCTTCAGCGTTCGCATGGTAACCTTCAGCGCGCGATGCATCCCGCGCCGCAAGAGCCTGCGCGATCCCGCGCGCGAAAATCGCTCCATTCAGAGGATCGAGCCACATATGTGAATCAAGCGAACCGGATGCCTCGTGCCCATGCAAATGGCCCTCGTCGTGGGCATCATGACCCTCGTCATGGCCGTGGTCGTCATGACCCTCGTCATGGTCGTGGTCATCATGACCCTCGTCATGGTCGTGATCGTCATGACCCTCGTCATGGTCGTGGTCATCATGACCCTCGTCATGGTTGTGGTCGTCATGACCCTCGTCATGGTTGTGGTCGTCATGACCCTCGTCATGGTCGTGGTCATCATGACCCTCGTCATGGCCGTGGTCGTCATGACCCTCGTCATGGCCGTGGTCGTCATGACCCTCGTCATGGTCGTGGTCGTCATGACCCTCGTCATGGTCGTGATCGTCATGCCCCTCATCACCGTGCAGGGCCTCGTGGTGATGGTCGGCCTGTCGCAGATCGCGCGGCGCAAGGCGCAGGAGACCGTCAAGATCCGCCAGAGCCAGATCGTCCTTGGCAAGCTCAGCGACCGCCTTGGCGACGAGCGGTTCTGCCTCAGCGCCCAACCAAATGACAAGATCGGCGGCCTCCAGCGCACGCGCGTCCGAAGGGCTCATGGCGAAACTATGGGGCGATAGGTCGGCGTCGATCCAAAGCTCTGGCTCGCCCGCGCCGTCCATCACCGCCGCCACCAACCCGTGAAGGGGCTTGAGGGTAACGAGAACCTTCGGCGCCGCGACTTCACCCTCAGAGCCCGCGGTCTGCGACAGGGAGGGGCTCGCCCCAAGAGACAGTCCCCAAGCGAGGAGCGGAAAAAGCCAAACCTGGCGGCATAGTTTCATTCAACACCTTCCTATCCGATCATGCGATCATTCTTCATTAATCTTGCCATCCGTCGCGCGCACCGATAGATTGACCAGAGCCTCATGCGTTCCTTGCGCTCTCAGAAGATGAACACCCCGAAGCCGACAGTCCAGATGCCCCCGGTCCAAGCGATTTTGCGCTTTGAAGATGTTACCCTCAAACGAGGGAGACGCACCATCTTAGAAGGGGTTGATCTTGCGGTCAATCGAGGTGAAATCGTGACCGTCATCGGCCCGAATGGAGCGGGAAAAACGTCTCTGGTTCTGCTGGCTCTGGGGATACTTCCGCCGAGCAGAGGCCGCATTTTTCGCGACCCGAAGGCCGTCATCGGCTATGTGCCACAACGCTTCACGCCGGACCCTTCGCTTCCGCTGTCCCTGCGTGGTTTGATGCGGCTTACGGCGATGGTTGACAGGGCGACCATTGACAGGGCTCTTGCCGAAGTCGGTCTTGCGGATCAAGCAGAGGACGCTGTCGCTTCGCTTTCGTGGGGCCAGTTACAAAGGGGTCTTCTCGCGCGGGCTATCTTGCGAAAGCCGGACTTGCTCGTTCTCGATGAGCCGACGCAGGGCGTCGACTTTGCCAGCGAACGGCGGCTTTACGAGCTCGTGAAACGTCTTCAAAAAGAAATCGGTTCGACGATTTTGCTCGTCTCTCACGACCTGCATTTTGTCATGGCGGCAACGGACCGCGTGATTTGCCTCGAACAAAAGATCTGCTGTCAAGGTCCGCCAAAGGATGTGCAGGGCGATGCCAGTTACCGTCGGCTTTTCGGCGAGAATGCCCAGCGCGCGGTCGCGATCTACGAGCACCATCATCATGGGCATCGTCGAGAAGCTGCGCAGGACATCCACGCGTCCACGACCGAGACCTGATGCTCGACGACTTCATTGTTCGCGCGGGCCTTGTCGCGCTCATGGCAGCGCTTGTCGCAGCGCCCCTAGGTTGCTTTATCGTTTGGCGTCGACTCGCCTTTCTTGGCGATAGCCTCGCCCATTCGGCTCTACTTGGCGTCGCGATCAGCCTGCTCATTGGCACGGCGATTCCGATTTCCGTCCTGATGACGTGCCTCGTGATCGCGCTTGTGCTCCAAGCGCTCCTACGGCGAGGCATTCACCCGAGTGACACGCTGCTTGCGCTTCTTTCGCAAGGCATGCTCGCCTCCGGACTGCTGATCGTGGGATGGAAGGGGTGGCGCGGGGAGTTGATCGCGCTTCTTCTTGGAGATATTCTAACGGTATCTCGTCAGGAACTGGCATTTGTCGCTGGTGGAGGCCTTTTCGTGCTCGGCACTCTGGCCTATTTATGGAAACCCTTACGGGCGGCAAGCGAGAATTTTGAAATCGCCAAATCCGAAGGACTGAGACCGGCCCGCTCACATGCCATATTCAC
>JAAUXV010155150.1_pt1 | contig 14272 bp, 18 predicted proteins | sample 7278181 | NCBI WGS metagenome assembly JAAUXV01 (sample SAMN14350114, study PRJNA611818) | marine sediment metagenome | isolation source: surface marine sediment (2.1m) | place: French Polynesia: Moorea | collected 2018-08
GTGACCTTGACCAAAAAAAGTTGACCTTGGCTAAAGGTCAACTCTAAGGTCATGACCTCAAAGTAGTCCCCCCCCAACAACAACAACAACAACAACAACAACAACTCTCACCATTCTATGACCTGACGGCTTCGCCGCAGGTAAAAATAACAAACAGAAAGACAGAAAGCGTTATCATTTCTGTGTTTTCGGTTCAGCTTTCGACAAACAAAACCTTTTTCTTATCTAACCCAAGTTGAATCCATTTTTGTTTTTTTGCTCCGCATGCTACTAATGGACCTATCATTGCCATTGGACCTCCTGAATAAATCAAAGCCCCCAGAGCACATACCAAAAGGTACTAAACCTCAATATCCAACCCAATACAAGGGGCAAACTAGCAACTGAAAATAGGATACATTTATACACCCTCCAAGTACACCTCTATCAATCTATACCTACTTCTCTGCCTGACAACAGACTTTGCTCTTTGCTAAGTATACAACAGTTTCCCAAGTCACACACATGAAGTATGACTTCGACAGGCACCAAAGAGAACCCTGATTGCCACCCTGGATTGCTCTTGTCCATCCTGACCCTTCTGGCAAAAGTAGCATCTTCTAACACTATTGAGGAGACGTACAGGAGTCTAAGAGTCCCCAATGGATACTTTCTTCCCATGGAGGGACAGCAGCCAGGAGTTGGAACTGATGGTGACTGTGCCCTGGCTTGCACCTTGACCAAAGATGACATCTGCACTACCTATCAAATGGCTGGCAGCAATCAGTGCTTGATAGGAACCCTTAACCTGACCGACCCCTTTGTGCCTGACTACATTCCAGATGGCACTAACATCATGGTGAGAGCAGGGAAGTATCAACAAAATGCTGTCAAAATACCTCATGTTGCCAGTATGAAAGGAGGAGTTATCACAAACCTGGACAGCCCATTAGAGAATACAACACAGTTTTTGCCGTTAGACATTTCGCGTCTACCCCATATGACATCAAACAAGAGAATCTTTGGATGGACTGACTACAATGGTGGGATTGTCTCATGTGGTGTTGGTGTAGGTCAAGAAGTGGTCAAAAAGTGCTGGCTCTGGAAATTCAATTCTGGCAGGTGGACTCAATTGGCTGGAACCCTGCACTATGGCCACTTTCAAGGGCAACTTGCACGAACTGTTAACCACCTCTGGATATTCATGGGAAAGTACGTGGCAGGGGGTGGTACTAATTACAAAAAGGTTGAGTCATATGACCTTAGTCGTGGAGAGTGGAAGGAGGAGCCAGAGGCTGATGTCCAACATGCAGTTCGCCTTTTCACCACTGTGGTGTTTGATGACACCAAAGTGAGATTATGAAACAGCAATCATTTTTTTGCACCTAACAGTTGCTTTTTCTTCAGATCCTCTTGGTTGGTGGGGTGCCAACTGCTGGAGGGGTAGTGCCAAACACTTATGTATTTGACACAACAGATGGCTCATACACTCGCAAGAATGACCTCTACACCATTCATGGTGGTTTCAGGCAGATGGGTTGCGGCATCAAGCCTTGGGACACCAACATTATACTTTGTGTTGGTGGAGCTTATGGAAGCACAGGATTGAACACGTGAGCAAATGTCAATCTTTGTCACGTTTGGAATGCTTTTTTCCTGAGATTGTTGGACAAAGGGATGGTGGAAGGGGGAAAGGATGGGCAAACACAGATATTTTCTCCTTGTGTTATTTTTTTCCGGCTTTCTACTCCCATGCTCTCTCTTTAGAAGCATTCGAAAGGGAGAGTTATGATGCAAGATACTCTCAATGCTTCAATATTTTGTTTCCAGACTGAGAGAATACAACATTGAAAATGAACAGTGGGAGGCAGAGGATGACACCTTGGATCCCCTGCCCGATGGGGTTGGAGTAGATCTCTTTATTGAGGAAGGCAGTGTGTACGCCCATGAGCACAAGAACGGGGACATCTACAAGTATGCTGACCCAGGGGGCGACCCGGCCTGGGTCAAGGTGGTTGGAGCCAGGGTCACCTTTTTCTCTGGGCAGAGCTTCTCTTACACCATGGCCTACCACAGGCTGTTGTAAAATCTTGTTTTTCTTACCTCTGGATATTCGACTTCCAATATATAGGTCTGATTGGTTTTTTGCCGTGCATATTTCGACGAGACATATAAAAACATTGATTGAATATTGATATTGCGCCCGCGCGTTACAGCAGTACACAGTTACATTCGAGTCACAACCAACTCCTTCTCGTACGTACAGCACGGCCTATCACAGGCAGCTGTGAAGTACCACAAAATCCAATGTTTTAGTTGTGAATTCAAAATGCTACGTTTCTTTTTGGAGATGTTTCTCTCTTATTTTACTGAAGCACTCTCGTAGGTTGTCATGGGGGTGGCTTCCCCATAAGACCAATTTCTCCAATTGCATTATTACGCCGTCTGAGGGGTATGTCGACATAGTTAGTTTTGTTAACGATTTCTCCGATTTTTTTATCACCCAAGGTACTGTGCCCACCTGCGTGCCGTCAACACATACGTAGGAGTGCAAATTTCTTTTCTCTTCTCCTCCGCCGACTTCGCATTTTCTGAATAACAGCACTGATTAGCCTCCTCCTCCTCCTCCTCCGCCTTATTTGTAGGATCGAAGTTCCAAAGGGAAGGGAGGAGCCCTCCCAGTGTGACGAATTTCGCAGATCCTTCCCCCCCCTACTCAACATATGGTGGATTTCCTTTTAGTGTTGGCGGCAATTACTGGCCCAGCAATTCAAAGCCTTTTGCTTGGAATTAACTGTGTACCAAGGCTACGCTAGAATTCATCTTTTCCTGATTTGAACAAAAAAAGATATAAAGAGCAAAATGAAGCATTAAAAAAACCAACGGGCATCATATGTAGTTGTGTTTCCAATCTTTTTCATTTTCACATTGCGGCGGTTGGTTGAAGACAAGCAAACTACAGATTTGGTTGCAACAAAAATACATTAACCCTTTTTTCGCTTGTCAAGAGGAAGGAAGGATGCACCAAGCGACGAAACACTTCCAAGATGGAAAAGAAGGTGGAAAGCGGGAAAAAACCCTCCTCCTCCTCTTCCTCCTTCTTCTTCCTGGGAATTTTCGCCATCGACGCCAGGTGCTCGCTTTCCCACAACCAAGGAAAAGGAAAAGGTTGGGGATTCCCCGAATTATATTTCCAAACAATAGGGAAAGCCCGCGCTTGCTTTCAATTCCGAAGGGGTTCAAATTCTCTCCGTAACATATTTTTTTCCTTTTAGAATTTTGGCGATTTCCTCACTTTGGAGGAAGAAGAGAGAGACAGCGGGCTTCCAAAGAGGAGGAGGAAGAGGAGGAGGAGGAGGAGGAAGGCGGGGCTTAGAGCCAAGGAGAGCAGCAAAGGATAGATTCCTGTTTTTGTTGGTTTGAAACATTGTGGTACAGTACAGCGAGGGATATGTCTTTTCTAGGTGTAATACTGTTCACACTCCAATTTTTTATTTTCTCCGTTTTTCTATGAGCCAATTCCCTTTTCCCGTTCCCCTCTCTACCTATGGAAAGTGTAAGCGAAAGGCGATGCGTAGACAAACGACGGTATTGAAAGGAGAAGGGAGAGAAGAAAGGAAAAGAGAGCAACAACAAATTGAGTCTATCCTACTCCTCTCTTCTCGCCCCCCTGCTGCTGCCTACTGCACCTTTTCTATCCTCTATTATGCTGTGTGAGGTGGTGACGGAGCCACGAATATTTAAAAAGGGATAATACAGTTTGCGCACTACTGCTTGCTACCTTTGAACGTGTATGACTACAGGACTTGTTCTGAAGAGATTTTGGGATTTAGCACCAAATTTGGGCGGGTTGCTTTTATTTCTCCGACCCCTTTTTTTGGCGATAATAAATCCCCCTTTCCATCATGGTCGCTCCGCCCGCCTCGCAAATCGAAAATCGAAATCCCTTTTTTTGCCGCGGGCTGGTAATACTCAGGCTCATTACCACGCTTTTCGAGGAGGACAAAAAACAACTGCAGGAAAACGTTTCGAGTGCCAAAACAAAAAAAAACAACTTTATGTAAGAATGAATTTCCCGCTTTTAACCGGAGTGTGCAGTAGTGTACACGCACTTCTCTTACATGCGCACAAATGCGAGGCGTGTCAAATCAAAATGGAGTTGCTAAACGGCCAATGGCGAATTGCCACCCGTGACGGTTTGGCTAGCATTGACGCAATCCCCCCTCCTTGATCTTGCAACGAAATACTTCTTTCCCCGCCGAAATGGCGGCCCCGAGGCGACTCTTCTCCTCCGTGGCCTTCATTAACTTTGGCAAGACTCTCACTTCCCTTCCAAAACTTTTTTTTAAAAAAATAAATTCAAACGTTTTCAGTCAACGCCAACATGACCAGGTACTCCTGCTACGAGGGTGACTACACGGGCTCGGGTGAGTGGGAGCTGTCGTGTTTGGGGGAGAGGGAATTGAATTATTTTTCCCCTTCAGCCCCCTCCGCCAAGAGGGACAACTGCGACGGGACCCTGTACGGGGACGACGAGCCCTGGTGCTGCTCAATCTCCTGCACTGATACCGGAGGAGGGGGAGGAGACGTACTAGCCAAGGTGGACTGCTCCGACGCGTACATGTCGTGCGGAAACCACGAGTCGGAATTCTACGACGAATACTTCGGCGTAGAGAAAAGTAGGTTCTTTCCCCGACCATACTATTACACACCCCAAAAAAAATCAAAAGAGACAATATAATATAAAGTGTGCCGTGACATGTACGTGGCTGGCCTCGAGGCGTACACGTGGCCCAGCCACATCATATCTCGCAACGAGGAGTCGGGCCTGGGCAGGTCCTGCATCGGGAAGCACGGCTCGGACACGGTTGGGGGCAGGCGGAAAATGTGTGTTGTGCGCGAATAATGGGATGGCGGAATGCATTTCAGGTCGTCTGCGTCTGCTTCATCCAGAAGAAGACGAACCCGGAATACCTCCCCTGCAACACTGTTGGTACGAGAATTAGTCAAACCGACCTAACTTTAAATTATTCGTGCCGACGCAACCCCCCAACCCCAACCTCCAAATCAAGGCCTGTTCGACCAGTGCCCTCCAGACTCCGGGTGGTGGTGCAGCAACGGGAAGGGCTACGGGTCAGACCCTTACGGCGGAGGCGCCGCCAATGGATCGCACGAAAGGCATATGTTTTCACAAACAAATAAATACTTCTTCGTTAGGTTTTTTTTCTTCTGTTCTGTAGGTCCGTCTTTGAGATTCTCCTCACTGTTGGAGTAATTTTGAAACCGAGTCTTTAAAAGGAGAGTGCGTACTCTCGAGAGGCGCTTGTAAACTATAAAAAAATGAATGCCGTAAAAAGTTACCGTTTTTTCTCACAAGTTTTGTTTTTTTTGATTATTTGAAATACTGTACAATATACAGTAGCTTCCTTAATAAAGCTTTAAATAAAAAATAAGGCTAGCGACAACAGCCTCATGTAACGTACAAAAAAATTGAGGGGCTCTGGGCAAAACTGAGGAAAAAAAACATCGCTCACTTTTAAACCATTTTCCCGCCTTCGAAAATAAAAGAGCTGAAAGTTGACACTTATCCACTACAGCGGCTCCGTCAGTGTTTGCTTTTTCACGGAACGAAAAAAAAAATCGATACGTTTGTAATTGAGATTTTTTTTAAAAAAACCCGTAATCCTGTTGACTCGAATTTTCGTGTTTTATTTGTGCTTTTTCGCAGCTGCGGCCCCTGTTGGAAAAAACGCATCAAGTTGTGCTATAATAGGACGGTGGTCTGAATTTTATATCACGTGCGGAAAAAAATGCGCGAAACTAAATGCGCAATATGATTAAAATTAAATGTTGAGCGCCTGGAGGTTGCCCGCCACAATCGGCATCTGCAATAAAAAAAGGACATTTTTTCATAGGGTAGTTTTAAGGGTACTAGGAAAAGTGGGTGGATAATCGTCTTGTTTCTTCGAATAGAAGTTGGTAACACCAGGAAAATCCCAAGGCTACGGAAGTCAAACAGTTTCCCAAAAAACAAATTTGCTTTTCTTGGGAAACACACAGGAAGGAAAGTACTGCAAAAAATCCAAAGGAAACTGGGGAAACCAATTTACCTGCGCCGCCGCCGCTTGCTCTTCTTCCCTCCTCCCCTCTCGATCCCTCGCGTCCTTCTCCAGCCGCTTCTCCTCGCGCTTTAGCTTCTGGCGCTGCTTGTTGGTCAGGTGCGCGCCGCTCTGCCTAAAAGTCGGACAAGAAAGTCATTTCCCACACTAGTTCACACGAATAAAATATAAAATACCCGTACTTTTTGTTTTTGATCTCCGCCAGTCTGTCCGCGCGCTTCTGGGCCGAGAGGGCCTTGGAGTCGAGGGTCCTAATTGAGGGAAAGAAATAAAACTATCAATTCAGAAGGCACGCAAACAATCAACACAAAGTGACTGGCTTCTGCACATTTTTTTATGCAGAAAAAAATGGTGTTGAAAAGACGGGGATTGGTAGTTTTTGATTTGAATGAGAGAAAACTTTTAAAAATACAAAAAGAAAATATTTTTTACCTGGCCTTTTGGTCCTCCTGCACCTCCCTCTGCAGCTTCCTCCTCTCCCTCTCGAGCTCCTCCTCCCTGCTGTGCTGGTGTCCCCAGGTGGCGGCGCGGGAGGCGTCGTCGCCAAAGATGCGGTTGGCGGTCCCGCCGGGCTTCCACAAGGGGGCAGCGTTGGCTGGGGAAAAAAAGAACGTTAAGTTTTTTTATAATAATAATGCACAAAACAAAAACTAGTTGGAAAGAAAAAAGAAATTGGCACAACGGGGTAAAAAAACGGTAGCTTTAAACGGTAACCGTTAATTGCAACGTTATACCGTTTTTACATGCCGTTCTATGTTCCGTTCTAGACAACCCCCCCATGTAATACTTCAAGGGTGGCTTTAACTTGAGTTAATAGATTATGTGGCAAATGAATAAAAAAAACCAACCTTGTATCTGCTGCTGGTTGATGGTGAGCACTTGGTCGACCGCGGCCTCCACGCAAAAGGCGCTGTCCTCTAGGGCAGACCGGGCGAAGGAGGAGTCGGTCAATCCTGAGAGTGAAAGACGGACTTTACTAACTTACATCAACACACTATTTTCAGTGGATGATGTGTGCTAAAACATTAGCGTAATTTTTTAAACAGGATGGAGCCAGTCCGCCGCACGCTGCCGTTGAGGGTGCGACAGATTTTTATCCAACATTTTTCCGCAATTATCTTTGACCTCACCCGTCCTTTTCATGACCGTCCTGACTTTTGCCTCTAGATCCTCTTCTCCTTCTTCTTCGTCGGAGGAGGAGGATGAAGAGGCTGGATCCTCCCTCCCAGGCTTCAGCGACCTGGACGGAGGCCGCGGGGGGAGGGGGGAGGCTCCCGTCGGCTTGGGGGAAGTTGGAGTAGGTGGCGCCACCTGCAGAAAAATAAGTTAAAATATGTCAATGTGACGTACTGTTATGTCAATTAAAAAAGATGTATCTAACCTTTTGCCTCTGTTTTGCTGCCGACCTGTCCGATGATGCCCTGGATGAGGTTGAGGTGGCGGAGGCAGATCCCTCGCCTCCCTTCTGGGGTTGCACGCTGGGGGCCTGGAAAGGAAAAAAAGTTGGCAGATTGCTTAGATATTTAATATATTCGAGAATAAACGTTTATTTTTTAGTCTTATTCTACTCTAGCATTAAACCAAGAACCATGCGAAGTTTCCTCACACAATGACAAAGTATGAAATAAAGTAATATTCAACCGGCCATCTTTTTCAGTGGATTTTTATAAACTCGCCACCTCCTTCTTACTCCAACTTAACTATTTAGCCAAAACATTCACTCAATCTTTAAAATAGGTTTTTAAAAGAAAAGTTTCAAATATTTTTGTGAAACAGACGCACGTCAATGAGGACCCCCGCCGGCGTCTGCGCCCCCTTGGGCTCCGCCATCCTCCTGACCGAGTTGTAGTGGTCGCCGTTGTGGTAGCTCACGTGGACCTCGACGTCGCACTTGGAGCCGTCGGAGGAGCCGTGGACCTGAAGAAAATTAGAGAAGGTTGATTTGAATTTGGGAAGGCAAAAGCATAAAGTAGAGCAAAAGAGTGCTTCGTCAATCGATTAGATTGCCGGCAATCACATAATACCAAAATCATAATACATTGAAAAAAGGCTTAAAATAAATAAGGAAACATACACTAGTTTGCCGTTTTTTATATTTCGTACCAGAAACAAATGGCCAAATAAAAAGCGTAAATAATATGTTTACAAAATATGAAATCAAAGATATTGCGACCGTCGATCATCGATCCATAAATGTGGTCGATTCCAAGAATTCGAACCGCCAGCGTCTTCCCAGGAAATCGACATCTGGGTCAAAAACATTGATTCCGAAGAACGGTCTGGGAAACCCAGAGCTTTCTCGGCCGGGCGGCGGTCAACCCAATTCCCCGCCCAGCTACAACGGTAGCCAGCGGTCAGGTCAGCTCAGCTACAGGGGGAAATCCAGATCACGGCCGGCCGCTTTCTCCTGAACACGGGCGGGAAATCCCTCGCCTCTCCGCCCGGATTCCGCCGGGTATAAAAGCCCAGGCCTCCCGGGCCTCTAGCCATCAGTTCATCCAGGACCAACTGCACACTTTTTCGCCAACTCTACCCAGTCTTGAGACACCTTCTCAACTCCATCCAAGGTACAAACCTCATCCTTTAATTTATACCAAAAATCTTCTAGAGCAAAAAGCTTTAACTTTCTTCAACAATATTAGATTCTAGTAAAATTGCCAAAACTATCGCCAATTTCAGATGAAGTTCCTCTTTGTCCTCTCCGCCGTCGTGGCCCTGTTCGTCCTCGCCTCTGCCGCCCCCTTCGAGGGAGAGGAGGACGCCGCCGCCGCCCCCGAGGCCGCCCCCGAGGCCGCCCCCGCCCCTGAGATGACCGCCGTGGCCGACCTTGCCGCCATCCAGGCCCACATCGACAGGTGAGTCGGAGAGGAAAAAAAACTATAATTATAGCAACTTCATCAATGTTTTGAGAGTGGCAAAAAATGAATAAAAATAATGTCAAACTCATGTTTTCCCCAGAAAGACGGCATAGTAAAATGATGTCAAACTATCGTTATAGCTGCTTCTCCCGCGGCTGCTCCGACTCCTCCGCCTGCGATGCCGCCAAGGAGAGGCTGGAACACAAGCTGGAGACCTACGGGGAGTACGTCCAGCAGGACGGGCAGGGAAGTCTGGTGAGATAATTGGTTTTTTGCTTTCTTTTTTTTAATAGAAAAAGTTGTCAAAATTTCAATTGTTTCCCAGTTTGCCACCTCCGCCGAGAAGGCCGCCGAGCTCACCGCCTACTTCGCCGCCGTCGCCGCAGAGGCAGCAGAGGCAGCAGCAGCAGAGTGCTGAGTACAGCAGCAGCAGCAGCAGCAACAACAACAACAACAACAACAACAACAACAACAACAACAACAACAACAGCAACAGAGCAAAAGCAACAAGATCTCCAACACAAGATGAAGCTACCAAAGTAACGTTTTTTTGCACCCTTGCAATTTCTTTTCCACCAAGGATCATTTCAGTTCAATGTCAAGGAATAATCGTTCAGGATAGAGAAATAAATAAAAACCCTTTAGGCCCCACATTTCAAACAAGGACTTGATTATATCAATCGATTCTGCAGTCCTGTCTTTGATTATTTTTTGGATGAAGAAAAAAAAGGAATAAGAGAAACGTGCTTCTTTCAAATTGAAACAAACGGAGCTAGCATTTCCCATCTATTTTTTCTGGGAACTATATCCAAAAGTTCCGGCTTCCTTCTTCCTCTCTTTGTGTGAGAAAGAAAGTTTTGTATCTGGCTGCAACATGCATGAACAACAGAGCCAAACGCCAAAAATCCCCTCCCCCCATCTTGAATTTCACTCGTCATTAGCGCCGGTCAACAACTAATTTGGCGACATCTGGTACGAAAAACAATTCCGCACCCCGTATTTTCCCGTGTGACAAGAGACGTATCCGAACGCGACATAGGTCACGAGTGTGTAGGACACAACACATATGGTCATTCTCCTCCTTCCTTCCTCCATATCTCCATGTATGCACCGCCACCCTCATACGTGATCACTGGGTCTGATTGGGGCAGGGTAAGTTCAAAGTTTTGCATGTAGTCTCTACGAAAGGACGAGCAAAAAACTTTAATTATCGATCCTCGTGTGATTTTTTTTATTTGGGAGGGTTGCTGCAATATCGGACTGTGACCATGTATGGTCTGTATGGTCTCCGCCACGCCCATTTTCGAGAAACGCGTCAATTTTAGCTCCAACCCCTCCCATCGCATTCGCCGAGGGGGGGCAAAGACCAACAACGGTCCAAACACCCCGTACCTATAAGAGCCGAGGGAGGAACAAAGAGAAAGAGGCGATCTCACACTCCATCCTCAACCTCGACGAGACCAACACCACCTACGTGGAAGATCCAAGACGACAGACATGGAGAAAACAACGACGGAGCCCTCTTCCTGCTGCTGCTTCCTGAGCGTGGTGGCCGCCTTCGCCCTCCTTGTGGTGGCAGCGGCCAACCTGGCCAGGGTTGAGGTCAACGTCAGCCCTCGCCTCGCCCCCCCGGACGACCGCTACGGCGAGGGGATGCGGGCGGGGGAGATCCCGGCATGGACCCCCATCATGAAGCCTTCTGAGTCGGTGGAGAAGGAGGAGCAGGACGTGGCCATGGAGCTCCTGAACGCGCAGGCGCTGGTCATGGGCCTACTGCAGAAGGTCAACGTGATCAGGTCCTACCACCAATCGGGGTGAGACATGCTGTACATGCAAAGGTAGCCTTGGGTCAGAGCAACTGAGGAGGGAAGTCATTTCTTTTGCCAAAAGAAAGAAAGAGAATTCCTCTTGGCCGCCCATCCATGCATCAGGAAAAGACTTTTTTCGTCTTGCGCCAACCAAAAATGTCATTTTCCAGCATGTTCAACACCGTTCACCCGGACCGCTTCGTTGAGGTGGGCTCCGCCATCGAGGAGGGGATCCGGGTCCTCAGGGAGAAGGCCCTGAAGTGGAGGGAGGACCCGCAGCAGTACGGCATCGAGGAGGAGCAGGCGGAGGAGCTGTGGGACGCCATAGGGCAGGTGGTCTGGAAGTACCGCAACGTGGTCGGTGCCTCATTCCGGAAGAGCTTCATCGACGGAGACACCGATCTCGCCTCTGAGGTCGGGCTGGCGCAGATGGAGGGAAGGGACTTTGACGAGCTATACGCTCCGCAGTAGAGCTACGATGTTCTGTACCTAATTGATGCAGCTGCAACAATCGCGTTACGAATAAAAAAAGTTGCTGAAGCAATTAAAAACCAAGCAAGACCACTTTGTGCCTAACGCGTAGAGAGAACAGCGAAGCGAAAAAGAAATAGTTGTACTGCGCTGTGCGACTCCTCCTCCTCCATTTTTTAGCAACATGCAAACAAAAACACAAAACATTTTTGCACTGAAGCGACTGTTGGAAGTTTTTCTAAATATTTTATGGGGCTATCCAGACAATTTATTCCGTCTATGGTTTCAACTCGGGCCAGGATGTTTCGGTAAGCGCTGACCGGAGGGAGGAAGCTACCTGTAGACAGCTAGCAGTCCGTTGGAGCCCAGCGGTAGCCAATCGCCACACTCCACGTACAAAGGCAAAATTTTGGAGTGTAAAAACTCAGTTTGCCACCTCCTTTTCTAAATACTTGAAAATCTGGCTAACCATGATGTGCCGCAACATCAATGCCTTCTCTTCCTTGGTCCTCATAGTTTGCCTGGCTTGTTCTGCCGACTGCTCCCCCCGCCCCGAGCCGCCCAGGAGGCAGGACCCATGGGGACCTCCCGCCCTCACCCGCACCACCACCACCATCACTACCAAGGTTAGATAAAAATAATAGAAAGTGGAGGCCAAACGTAGTTCTTGTCTCCAGGCCTCTTTCAGCACTTTACTGCGCCTTTCGGCAACGAGTCGGAACTATAAACAGTAAAAAGGCAATGAACGAGAAATTTCTCACTCTCAATTCTTAAGTCAAAGTCAAGTACGTACGTACACAGTAGCTCCTCCAAACCAGCAGGTCGAGAGCGGTGGATGCGATCTGTCAACTGTCCTGACTCAATTGCTGCCTAGGGACGAGGAGGCGGCGGCCGCCTTCGCTCACAGAGTGAAGGTCGCTTTGGACGAGGCTCTGGAGCGGAGGGGCATTGGCAGACAGAAGAGCTGATATGGACCCTACAAAGCCACCTGGAAGGCTGAAATATCATGGCCTGCCAACGAGAGATCCACCGTCTTTGTCTGAAATTCACTGATAACTAACATTATTTACTATCATAGAGCATACCCCAATTCACCGGTAAGGATAAATTGACCTCTTTTAGAGAAAAATAAAACACACATCAGCGCATCTCAAATTATCAGTCAATGAAAATTACTTCATTGTCAAAGGAGCCTGTAGTAAGAACAAAATGCACATTTCGTTTCCTTCCTAAAACAAAACAAATACGCTATGTTTAGAAAGGCCCCCCTCCTCACTGCGGTCCTCCTCCTGCTATCGCAGGCAGTTCAAAGAGAATCAACCATCTTTTTCGGAATATTTAGTCGCCCAAGAGCCCGAGGGGATCTGCAGCAGCGACAGTTGAGATCGGGTTCAGGTTCATTCTGCACTTTAATATTTCTTGCGAGACGATAAGCAAGTAAAGAATTGCAAAATTAACATCGCGCAAAATATCGACTGTTTTTCCCAGTTTTCGAGGGGACGGAAGTCATGGAATTCCGTACTCTAGGTGAGGGTCAAACATCTCGGCGTTAATCTTCAGTGAAGTAAAAGTGGGAAAAAAATCCTCTGTTTACAACTGTTTACGTCTGGCATCCGCCCTTGCATGCGAACCTGCAAAAAACCTCAAAGCAGTTGCTTGCCAGACACTTGAGAAAATGGGCCTAGAATCCCCCGCCCTTCTTTCGGTTTTGCTCTTATTATTCGTGTCCTCCGCCGCGCCCACCTACGCCCAATACGGAGCAGGAGGGGCCTCACCTTTCCCGTGGGCAAAGGCTTCGCTTGCGACTGCGGGCAGTGGGCCAGGGAGAGGTCCCCAGAGCCACTGCAGGAAAAGGTGTCGAAGATCATGGTGATCCTAGGATTTTTTTGACAAAAGCAAAATTAATGGCTTTTGCCTTTTTTTAAAAAAAAGTAATGGCGTCTTCCACGTATTGCAAAGAATGCTGTATTTCATTGCTGGACCTTTCCAATAGTTCACATACAAAAATGCAATGAAAGAAGGATGACTCGAATATTTCGTCGTTCAATTAAGCTATTCCAACTGGAAACAACGGTGAAGGCGAAGGCCAAAGTCCTGGACATTCTGGACAGAGTCAGGCGCTGCAAAGCCTTCCCAGGGGACAAGTAAAATTTTTTTCGGAAATTGACCAACAATTTTGAAAAATACACCTATGCATTTTATTCAGGGTGCACCTGGGTCGCCTGATGGACACTTCGCTCGTCTTGGAGAGAACTCTGGACTATCTCGCCACCGGGAATGATTTCGACGAAAAGGAAAGAGTGGTTGCAGCAGCCATCAAAGTACGAAAAAAATATTTAAATTCATGCTAGATTTACTAACTTTTCGAAATATTTTTCTAAACAGGTGGCTTCCGACTTCATTGACCTGGTGGAAACATCTTTTGGAGATAGATTTCCATAAAATGCAATTTCCAAGGCCGGAAAATGTCCAAGCTTTTCTGCTTAAAAATTTTTGCATGGGGGAAAACCTCTCGAAATTAGAAACACGCAAGAAGCATTCTGGATCAAGTCGTATCATACACACAACAAAGTTGTTGGAACAGACAAGCATGTCGGAATAAAGAATATTTCTTCTTCTTCTCTTTCTTCTGATCAAGGTGCTCAATCTCAATTCCAGTTCCAATGCTTTTCTTTTTTATGCTTCTCGTTTTCGCGATTTTTCAGAGGTCGATTTTATCTGACACGGCGGGCGAACGGAAAAGAAGGGGTTTAAACAAGAACAAACTTTGTTCAATGACCTGCGGCGGAGAATTAAAAAAATAACTAAGCACTGGTGACTCAGAAGCAAGGTGGCTCATCTCTTACTATGATTTTAGAATGGGGTGTGCCCCCCTTTCTTTTTAACAAGGGGGGTCACACCCCTTCTGAAATCATAGTGGGGAGATCCTATCGTTGGTCCAAGTAGCATGTACAGTCCTGGCCACTTAAATCTGCACAACCCATAAAACCCAAAATTACGCCAAAACAAGAGGGATTTGCGCCCGGCGCATATAATA
>JAAUXV010048294.1_pt1 | contig 14230 bp, 11 predicted proteins | sample 7278181 | NCBI WGS metagenome assembly JAAUXV01 (sample SAMN14350114, study PRJNA611818) | marine sediment metagenome | isolation source: surface marine sediment (2.1m) | place: French Polynesia: Moorea | collected 2018-08
AAATTTCATTTTTCTTTCGGGGGGAAATTGCTTCTCAGTTTGCTTTAGTCTTGCAAGGAACCTGCAGGCGTTTCCTTATCAACGGGGCGTGCTGAAGTTGCCATGGACCGAAGAAGTGACCTCCTCCTCGTTGTGCTCCTCCTCCTGGTGACACAGGTACGTACGTGTCATGACGTCTTCCTAGGCCAGTATCCAATTCCACATATTGATAGCTTCCAGCCGCCGTAGAAGGTAGGCACTTGATGTCGGAGGCGGCGGCGGTGGAGATCGGCTTCAGGTTCCTTGATCACTTCCCAAGAAGGATCGCCGGGGGCGGTATGGGGTAAGGGAATCAACGGTCGAGAGGGTTGCTGAAATTAACAGATCCATTACATTTCCCTCCACGCCATTCAGAGACGCCAAAAACTTGCACGCCACTGCAGCTATGCTCAGCAACGCCCTCGAAGAAGCCAAGTTGCATGGGGACGCAGAGGATATAGTAAGAAACTTTTTTCGCCGCTGTGCAAGCATCAATTATTCCATTTCGTACTCAGGCAAGGCTCCACTACCTAGAAGCTCGCTTGCATGAAAAGCTCCTACTGGGGTGGGAGGACGCCAAGATGATCGTGGACAGATAAGGCTGCATTGTTGAGACCAAACGGCTGAAGTTTCTGATCACAATAAACCACTTTAAACATACATGCGTTCCAAAAAGCCAAGTAGGCAAGCTAATTACTCCGTGATCTTCGAAACGCATTTTCACTGGCTGCAATGACGGTTAAGATTCACGTATTTGTCTTGAGCTATGCAATCTAGGGCCGTTCTGAGAGTGCAGCTTTGGCAACTGGATTTGGGGCGTTTATTTATTCATGCATGTTGTGTGTGGGGGCGGCGAAACTTGGACGCAGCCCACCTTGAGGCGGATTTAACCATAGCTGCAAACAGCAGTGAATTCCAGCTTTTCCTAATTCTATCCAACGTCGCCCTCCTTTCTTTTTTCTTTCCTTCTCCACTTATTCCCCCAAGTCGCCTTCCAAATCTCCTTCCTTAACGTGCAGCTGCATTCCAGTGTTGCTGCGCCTCTCGTTCCCTCCCCAACACAGCCCCGCCAACACATGGGCGGGGACCAAATTTCGAAAGGGGGGTAGATTTTTTTCTTGGGGAGGGGGATTAGCTAAGCTGGCTAGGGCGGGGAGGGGGACTAAGTCGAAAATAAGGTTGTGGGTCGGGAGGGGGTAAAAAAAGAACAATTTTAGGTCTGCAACTGACATTTACAAGTAAAATTACTTTGAACACCTTTAAAAACCGATAATAATCTCCCCATAACACCAAATTTTTGGACTGAACTTTTCGTTTCTACCCTTTTTGGGGTTATAGAATATGGCTCGGAAAGGGGAACAATGTTTTGGGGGGGAAGTCTCAGGGAATCCCACCCCCGTATCCGTCCCCTTGCCCATGTGTGCCCCCCCTCCCCCTCCGACCGGGTTTGGGCGGGGTAAGGTGCGGCGCTCGCACGGAGGGGGTGGAAGAGTGGAGAGAGTGGGTTCCAGTATTGTGTCAGCTTGCAACGAGAACAAAGAAGACTACATTTTTGTTGGAGTTTTCATATATCCGTCCTAAACTTTGATCCCTTTAGAGTTTGTCCTTCGAAACTATTGTGCCAGTGTACAGTGTTGACATTCAAGTGCAAAGTGGAAAAAGAAAGAAACTTCCAAAGGGTGAAAGTAAACCGAAGTTAAATCGCTGCCGAAACCAAGTCAAGGAAAGACAAAGGCGTGGCGGTGAGTTGGCGTCATGGAAGCATACCATGCCTTCAGGGGGTGGTACGGCTCAGGCGTCGAATATGTCCTCAAGAATGCGTACACACTCCTCGGCATCGGGTTCATTGGCAACGTAATCAGTTCCGTCCTCCAAGGCTTGGTTGCGCACTTTGTGGGCGAACTGCGCTGCAAGGACTTTGACGCTGCCCAGACCCAGCGCTGCATCGAAGGGGACTTCACGTCGGTTTCCGGATGTGGAAATATCCACCAGCTAGTTACGAACATCTCTGACCCCAACCACCCCGTCGGCCGAGGAATCAGCGCCCATGAAAACAAAGCAGACAACGCCGTCCTTCAGGTTCTAGAGACAGTCATGTGGTACGCCATCGACACCTTCGAAAAGAAAGATTTGGACTGCTCGGCCTTTGACGTCAGGCCAATGTCACTGAAGAGACACGGCATTGCCATCATCGCCGCCGCAATCCCCTCTCCCCTCATTGGATTAATACTTGCGGTTTACGCCAGCCGCGTTCGCATCCTCAGGAACATCTCCAGGCTGCAAGAGATAGTGTCCATAGAGTCTCTGGAGTACGAGGATTGGCTTGCGGAGGTGGAGGACGAAACCATAGGAGCCCGCTACTTCCGGCACTCTTGGTTTGCGTTCACCTACTTGGCGACGCCTCTCATCCAGATCTTGGCTCTGGTGCTTCAGCTTCTGGTGATGAGCTTGGCCTTCCCTCCCTGGGACTTCATCATGTGGTTCCCGCGTACCATTGCCTTCTCCGGCCTTTTTACCGGGAGGCCCCTCATGCCCCTGAACGGGTGGTACCGACGCGAATTGTTCCTACAGACCGGCACCATTCCCGACTACTACAACTGGAACGTGGCGACTGACCCCCTCATCAGTAGGGACTCCATCTACCAGCCTCCTACCTTCTCCAGCGGGCTGGCTGGCACGGACAGCCGCTGGAGATATCTTTATGCGTGTTTCTACTACCCCAACATGCCAACGCCCCTCAATGCGCTTTTTCCGACGCAGCTCTCCTGTACCTTGCCGGGGTACGGGGCTAGCGCCACGGTGGGGTCTCGCAATTCCATATGCACCGTGGAGGGCACCGCAGGTATGCTTCCTTCCACATAGTCGTCGATTCCAAGTAATGAGAGAGACTTTCAATATTGTGTTGCAAGGTTGGGGAAAGAATTTCTGATTTGTCGGAACGCCCTTGTCCAGTTGCCAATTAATTTTTTTAAAAATTTTTCCCTCTTCCCGCTCCATGCATGTCACTAAACACTAGATCTTCATGCTACTCAACTGACTATTTGCCGCCCCATTAGGCATGAAGCTGTTCATCTTCTTCCATCACACAATCTACCTGGTGCTCATCTTGGCCCACGGTGCCCACTTCTTCTGGCGTCTCCGCCTCCTCATCCCGTACATCCGACGTAGGAATCTTCGGCGCAGCACACAGAAAAGGGGCGGCATAGCAGCGGACCGCCTGACCGACAACCTTGGATTTCCCAGTTGGCTCATTCTGCATTTCTACCTCAGGTGAGGTGCTCAAAGGGAGGGCGTATTTGGCGGGGATTTAAGAGCAAAGTGCCAACTCCCCTACCTCTTCCCAATTGCAGTACGATCGGGCACCGATGCGCAACGCAGACTGTCATCGAGCTGTCGAGGAAATTGTCAGATGTGGGAAAGGGGGGAGAGGAGAAGGAAAAAAGGGAGAGCTGCTTTGCAAAGGTGAAGCGCGTCCTACACTTCCGTGCCTCCTCAGACGTCGACGAAGGAACTCCTCCCCCCCACCAGCTTGAACTGATCTTGCCCGGTTCCTCCTCCCCTCCCCCCCAGCCCTCCGGCCCGCCCCGCCCCGAGACCTCGACGGCGGCGGATGTAGAGAACGCGGTCTCGGCCGGGGAAGCGTCCGTAGAGGAGGGAACCTGCGAAGGGCAGCCGCAGCACCCGCAACTTCCTCGGCATGAACAGCAGCAGGAACAGCAGCAGCAGCAGCAGCAACAGCAGCAGGAAGAGCAGCAGCAGCCGCAACAACAGCAGCAGCAGCAGACGCTGGCCATGGCGGCTGCTTTGTGGAACTGGCTCAAGCTGGGTGGCACCACATGCTCACCGCGTGAAAGGCTCTCCAGCCTCCTTGCAGAAGTGAAAAACTGGGGCAAGGGGTGAGGCTTGAGCCATTCACTTGTACGAGCCGTTCATGTCCCCCTTTTTTTAAGCAGGTGCTCGCTTCGTCATGCCCTCCCTTGCGTGCTACTTTTCTTCTTCTGCCTGGGGACAGCGATCGCCCTATACTTCATCTCAAGGCATGCCCCCCTCCCAGACGCCGACTCGACCACGCCCGAGTGGAACAGCAACAGCACGGAGAGGGGTGTGGCGCACTGTTCCCAAAAAATGATAGTGCCATTCAGGTATGTTGCTCACACAAGCTATGTCGTACGGTGCCTTAACAATGCCAGTTTACACATTAGGAGAGGACGGCACTTCAAAGGGCAGTTCCTTTTGGACTACAGTGATCTCTCCTCCTGTGCGGGCTGGCAGAAGCATCGTATTGCCCTCTCGTCAGCTACCCAGGTGAGAATGCACAATTGATTGAAGCTTTGGCTATGCAGGAAAGGCAAAAAAGACTAATTGCTTTCCCCCCTCCTTTTCCACCCATTTCAGGCGCGATCGACGATTCCGCTGTCCTCCATCGGTCCCAGGTTGTCGCCCCCCTCGCGCCTCATCTACCACCCAACAGTGGAGTACGAGCACTCCTCCATAGCGGTCAGGACTCCCTACCACATCACCGCTTACCAGCTCTTCGCAGTGACTCTCCCCCCGTCTTACTGCCAAGACACGATGAGCGCGCTACTCAAGGCAAGTCCCTACAGTATTAGACTTTTCCTCCCTTACTTTTAGCGCCCTCACCTGCCCTACTTTCCCTCTGCAGATCGGGGTGTGTGTAGCCGGCAGGGAAGTTGGCTCTTGCCAGGCGCGGCATGTGGTCGCCTTCTGTGAGCAGCCCCACCCTTACAAGTACTTTGCCTTCCCAGTTGAGGGCTCCCTGACGTTCGTCCTGACTGAAGGTCCTGACCGCCGCCTGGATTGGGCTCGAGAACTCGTGTTTGCGGCGAAAATGAGGTGAGTCCTGCGGCAAATACGTTTTCATTTCACCAAATGTAACAGAAGTTTCCTTTCCTTTCCTCTGCCCCCCTATTAGGGGCGTCTCCGCAGGCCCCCCCTGACACAACACCGGACCTCGCCGTGTACAGTTCCGACAACTTTCGCATGTCCTTTCACCAGCGTGCTTAAACTGCAGCCAATAAACTTTTTACTACAGTTTTTATCACCTGCCCGCCCCATCAACTACTGGTTTTTAATTTTTTGGTATTGAAATAAAACGGTTTGTTAGACATTTTTGTACACTTTGGAAAGTTATTAGGTTCTTTACGCTCCGTGAGATAAAGCCAGAGATCCTGAAGTAGCAGAAGGGGTTCTTGGTGAAGTTGGTCCCCAGCACTTTTAAGTAGATGCACAAAAGGATCCAAAAACAGATTTGGCAGATGCCTCATGCTTTTATCAAGATTTGCCCCAATTTCTAGGGCACCAAAAAAACCATTACTTTGTTTCATTGCCCCGCTCATGCTGCGGCACGAAATCAGGGCGCGCGTGAACATGGGGAAAAAAAGGATGGTTGCTAAAACAAACTGAAAAAGAGAGGGAAAAAACTGTTTAGTGCCTCTCAAGCAGTAGCAGCAGCAACAGCAACAGCAGCAGCACAATTTATGGATTAGATCGCTTTGGCTTCGCCACTAATTAATTGAACGTCCGCGAGTACGGTTTTCGTTTTTAAACTATGGCACCAATTCTTTTTTTATTCTTTGTTATGCGGAGTTTGCTCCGCAAATGCCATGCACTTGCACTTGGAATAAAAACCAAATAAGTAATAAAATGAACGGCCGCGACATAACGTTTTAATACGGACGTTGACACTTCACGGGAGGCCCTCCTCGCCCTCGGGCATCTCCTCCGCCTTGTACAGCTCGCCGATGAACTCGTGGAAGATGAGTGGGTCGATGTTCTTGCCCAGCTGGTACAGCAGGAACCAGTCGCCAAGCTTGCGGCGCCTGCACACGGCCTTGACCTGCTTCCGGGAGCGGGGCCTGGCCCTGGCCCACAGGAGCACCTCCCTCAGGCGCGGGGCTTTCATGGTCCCCAGGCGGTAGACGATCTGGACGCCGGTGACGATGGCGAGGATGATGAACCAGAACCACAGGAAGACGTAGATCTTCTCGTTCATGACGTTGATGGGGAGGACGCAGAGGCCGTCGAACTTCTCCACCGTGCCGGAGGGGCCGTACTTCCTCAGCGTGCATTTAGCGACCTGTAGTTGGGAGAGTAAGTGTTTATTACAGCTCAATTAAATTACTGCTTACACACCATCGGGAATGCCTCCGCCATTGGGTCGTTCCTCTCCTCGGGCGGCAGCGCGGTCTGCGCCAACACCTTGGCTCCATACTCGGTGAACTCCCCGCCCACGAAGAAGTCCACGAAGTAGATCTGTCCCAGGCTGTTGATGAAGTTGAGGAACTCGCAGAGGAAGAAGCGGTAGCAGTAGAACTCGTGGTTGTTGCGGTTGTTGGAGAAGTAGTCGACCAGCGGCTTGATGCGGCCCTTCCTGGTGGCGGCGTCGTCGATGGGGACGTTCATGTCCCGGACCAGCATCTTGATCTTGCCGCCTTCCCACGTCTTCCAGAGGTAGCGTGGGACGTAGAACAAGAGAGCCTGAGTGGAAAAAATGAAATGAAATCTTATCTTGTATGGCGAATTTGTCTTTGTATGCACTCAATAATGCAGGAGAAACTGCTTTTTAAACACGCACCTGGAAGAACAGGACGAAGCAAACCCACTGGTAGTAGGTGTGGTGGCGGTCCTCCTCCCCCTCCGCCGGCAGGCGGCTGCCAGCTGGGGCAGTATGTCGACCTGCGCAAACAAGACACACAAATGTAGCAAGTTGCAAGCTTCTGCTTCAAAACTGTAAAAAATTTTAGCAAGGGAGGGGAAAAATTACACTCGCTAGCGCGTTTAACCGAATTCGCGAGTCCGGTTTCCTATACTTAGGATTCTTTGTAAAAAGGGGGAGTATTACACTCGCTAGCGCGTTTAACCGAACTCGCGAGTCCGGTTTTCAATACTTAGGATTTTTTTAAAAAGGGGGAAATTACACTCGCTAGCGCGTTTAACCGAACTCGCGAGTCCGGTTTCCTATACTTAGGATTTTTTTTAGAAAGAGAGGGGGGAAATTACACTCGCTAGCGCGTTTAAACGATCTCGCGAGTCCGGTTTTCTATACTTAGGATTCCTTTTAAAAAGGGGGAAATTACACTCGCTAGCGCGTTTAACCGAACTCGCGAGTCTGGTTTTCAATACTTAAGATTTTTTTAGAAAGAGAGGGGGGAAATTACACTCGCTAGTACGTTCAAACGAACTCGCGAGTCTGGTTTTTTAAACTTAGGAAATAAGTAAAGGGGGGAATTGAACTCGCCAGTACGGTGTTGTATACCTAGGAATTTTTGAAAAAAAGAGGGAGAGGGGGTGGGGGGGCTCGCCAGTGCGTTTAAACATCCTTTACATGACGTTTTTAGCGGCGACATGCCGCGCAAGGGAACAGCACGATTTAATAGATTTGCTGCGCCCTTTGGCCTTCCTTACCTTCCCATACGTCCGTGTCGCTGGGGACGGAGAAGGTGGCGTGGATCCAGCAGTACGTGTCCATGTAGTGGGACGGAATTCCCTCACAGAGGCAGTTGATGGGGTCGCCGATGTACTGCCTGTATTGAATGGCAAGCAAATAATACTGCAGGAGGCTGCTAACATGTCAGCTTTTGCCAGTATTCCAAACCTGGAAGTGACGAGGAGGGAGCAGACGATGAGGATGACGAAGCTGACCTTGTAGTGGAGCCGGAAGACATTGTTGTCGATGCACACCGAGTCCAGCTTTAACAGCCCCCTAACGGGGCCGAAGACGTCGAACATGGTGCCGACCTTCCCTCTACGACAATTTTCTGGGTCTGCTAATGCAAGCTGCCGCTTTTTCTTTTTTCTTTTCTTCTCAAATTCGCGCCCCTTTCCTGCTCGCTCGCAGCGAATTATTGGAAGCCGCGCCACTTCAAAATTCCTTTGGCTTTCAATCCACTCCCTTTAAAGGTTTGAAAGAGCTTGTTCCTTTGCATGTTTATACGCCCGAGAAAATTGAAACGCATTCAACCGTAATGGATGCTCCAGCAACTAAACATATAACAGTTTACATCTCGTACCCGTACAAGAGGGAGAACTTAAACAACGAATGCATTCGAGCAGTTTCCCGAAACATTTTGTCCCCCTTTTGCCGCGACGACTCTCCTCCTATTCCTCCTCCAGAAAATCCATTAGCCGCCCGCCCAGAGGGAGGGGCGAGATTAATGGGCTGCCAAAGCTGAGCCATGGCAGCTAAGGGAAGCATTCAGCCGCCCATCCAGCTGCAGCAACACAGAGGGGGAAACCGAAGGAAATGCTCGGGGGAGACGAATGGAAAACGTCAGGGCATCATCAATAACGGGTGGTGGTCATCGGAAAATCCGCTTGCATTTGCCGTTGTCATCTCTTCCCGCTTCAAAGGGAAAACGGCGTAGCACAATAGAAACATTGGGAAAGGACGGCTGCTACTGCTAGGTACATCAATCGACTATGCTGCTGCTGCTGCTGCTGCTGAGCTGTCTTCTTGCGAAAAAAAGGGCAGGATGAAGGGAAGAGTCGATTTGTCTTCCAAATGCACCGTGCATTGACGGGGGAAATGCGAGGAGGAGGACGGTGGACGTTGGGGAGGAGGGTGGGAGGGTGGGAGGAAGGGATGGAGGGGAGGATGGGCGGCGTCGGTTATCTACAAGTAAGGGAAGGAAACAAGGGAAGCGGCCATAAACTGTAGAAAGATCACCAAAACACCCGCGTCCCCCATTCCCCCATCTTGCCTCCCATCAGCTTTAAAACTCAACAACGGGAAAGAAAATTGGAAGAATACGTTTGGCCATTGGAAACAGCGGGGGAAAACATAAACTGATTTCTCTTGTATACGCACACCCAAGGGAGAGGGGGAAGGGATAGGAAATCACAACCGAGAGGAATATATTCCCCCGTCATCTACTCATTCCAATGAAAATTTTCTGGTGTAAGCGAGGAAGAAAAAATGCCGTGCTGAGTAAAAGAAACCTCTTTTGCATTTCATTTTCTTGTCGCATATCTAAACATGCAAGGGGAAAAAATTTCTTTACCTCCAGAATACCTGATATTTCCATCAAAATTCTCTTTTAGGCCAACTATGAGTGCGAGAAATGTGTGTCGGGAATAACTGGACGATTTTGCTTGAGGGGAAAATCAGGATGTTCGATGCTGGTTTTCTTTGGTGACCAAGAAACAAGAAATTCCTTCCCCCCTCTGCCCCTTAGGAAACAATATGCCAGATGTGACAAGTAGAAGAGGAGGGAGAAGCCGGGGGGGGGGAAAGAAGAGAGGCACATGCAACAAGGGGGGAAAAGATTTTCCAAGCTTACTCATTGATCAATAGCTAGCGACTTTCCAAAGAGGAAGGTTTTTATTGTTAACTGCGCACTTTCCTGCTGTCCATCAGATCCAAGCGTCTTTGCGAGGTATGTTTTTCGAAATTGTAACAATGCAAACAATTTTGCGTTGACTACACTTTTATTTGGCCCTGTCCGAGACACTTCCATTTTTGGCAGATTACAACACATTACATTGCTTTCAACAATACTTTGTACTTTCGCAACCAACGTACTTTTTTCCCACTTCCCTCATGCAGCTTCTTCCACCTCTGCCCTTTCCATCGTGCTTTCCCCCCCCTCTTGCATCTCCCGCACCAGACTTAAGCTGGCTTGCGTGACCTGCTTGGCAGTCAGTTCCTTCTCACTTTTGTCCACGACGTTCAATGTGAGGGCTAACAGGTGCTTCACTTCTTCGAATGCATTACGTGCACCCTCCTGCTTCGCCTCCGCCACCTTCTTGTTCAGGTCCGCAACAGTGATTTTAAGACGCTCCCCTGCATTGCCACTTTTCCTGGCACGTTCCTTCCATCGGCGGGCCTTCCTCCTATCCCGAGCGGCGGAGAGCCTGGTTGCCTTCACCAAGGCCCAGAGGCGTCCCTTCTCCGCCGTGTTGCTCTTGCTTGCCTTTCTGCATTTCTTGATCTCTTCTTTGAGCAGCACGTTTTCGTCGTCGCACTTGCTCCAGGCTTTTTTGTAGCACTTGTGCATGGCGCTCGCGTTCTTCACGTCGATGTCTCTCCTCCGCAGCCTTTTTGCAGCCTCCCTGTACGCCGCCACCAGGCCATCCTTGTCTTTTTCCAGTTCCACGATTTTTCTTCCTTGCACTGCCCCCGCGTTGACCAGTTGCTCCACGTGAACGTACAGGCTATTGGAGACAACGCTTCGCGCCCCTTCCACTCCGAAATTCCTGTGATGAAAAAAGTAGATGGATTACACAACGAGCACCGCAAATGGCCCTTCCAACAGTAAAGGCTTGCCTAGTAGCGTAAACAAAGAGGCCTTAATGCGACATCTATCCTTTCTCACCTTGGAGCCTTCTCAGGCTCCGCGAAAGAGCCCCTGCATTCGGGGCACCCCCGGCATTTGGTCTGTCTGTTCGTCAGGCTCTTGTGGGAGGCGCACGGCTCGCAGAAAGTGTGGCCCTTGTCACACTGCATGAGGCGAGCCTTGGATTCAGAGTCTTTGCAGACGCCGCACGCGAGGTGAAGCGACAGTTTGTCAAGGGCGCCGTGGAACTGCTTGGTGGCGTCGGCAAAGGCGGCCATTTCCACTCCCCCCCTGTCAGGCCCTCCGCTCAAGTCTTCCTTCACCAATTGGGAGGAGCGTAGGAGAACTTGCACTGGTATGCCCCGCAGACATTTGCCGCTCAACAACCTCACAGCCTTCAAGGCGGAGTTGGCGTCCTCGTATGTGGCCACGCCGATGTAGGTCTCACGTCCTTTGCCGTCCACCGCACCGGACCGCTTCATGACGTCGTAGTGCCCCGCCGTGCTTGAGAGGGGGCCTGCCCTCCCAAAGAATTCGACGAGGTCCCTCGGGGTCGTCTCCGTTGAAATGCCGTAGCATTCGACGGTTTTGCCACTGAAGATTTCCTCCCGTTCAGCCTGTCTTTCCTCCACCTCGAGTGCTTCGCGGACGAGGAGATCGCAGTGCTCAGGTTGCAGTCTTTTCAGGCTGTTCTTGGCCTTCCATTGGGCGTATTCAGACTCGAAGATGAGAGTCACCTCCTTGCTCACCTTAACGCGCAACGTTTCTTTTTTGTCCTTTTGGATGGCAATCGCCCGCCCATGCCTCACTTGCATCTTCCGAATTGTGATGCCATCCTTTTCCAACACTTCCTTCACATCTTTGTACACCCCCTCCAGTAGTGCGTCGGGAAAGCCGTACAACACAAGGGCACGTTGGGAGGGCATTTCTTGTTTTTCCGCCATCTTGTCTCACAGTATGCAAAGCAAGTCTTTCACCCTTAGAAACTGTCTCTTCCCTCTTCCTTTCCAACTCTGACGCACAACTCTGTTGCCCCAACCCTGCAATGTCATTCCGCAATGAGTGGGAGTAGCTAACGGTGCAGGCAGCAGACTGTCCCTCCGTCTCCCTCTCGCCCCTCCCCAGTCAAAAAGGGAAAAAAAGGAAAGGGAAGCGGCGTGTGGTGGCGACATGGTGGCAGGGAAAAAACGGGGGGGAGGGCAAACGTGTTGCGAACGACATTCCATTTCTGCCGTTCGCTGGCCAATGTCCCTTCCAAAAAGGGCAATTGGAAGAAGCGCACGTGAATGAGCTGCAGCAGCTTCACACTTCCTCCCCTCTCCTCTCCCCAAAAAAAGTGCGACCTCAACCATGCAATATTGAATCGTTCCTTTCCCTGTTCTTGCGGCGGCGGCGCGAAGGGGCATTTTACAAAGATCGGGCAGCAACATTTGTTTACCGACGCAAATGTGGAAAAAAACTTGTATCTTTTCTTTGCAGTGCCTCCTCCCCGCAGTACCGTGCAGGTGAAAGGAAGAAAGAATTCTCCCAAGAATGTTGAACCTTACGGGTAAAAGCTGAGGCGGGTGATGAGCCAGGGGTACCTGGGATGGGGGAAGGAAAGCGGCATTGATTTTGAACGCATCTGTTCCAGCCTCCATCAATCACATACCGTTCACATACACCTGGAATCAGGGGGATGGGGGAGAAGGGGAGGGGGAAGGAAATAGCTATTACGACTCTTTCTACCTTCTACCAGCTAGCGCTGAGGGAAGACTGGCAAAGGGAAGGGGAACTTCGTTTTGCTTTTTCGAATGAGCATAACAACGAGGGGAGAATGCCATGAACGAAACTAGGAGAGGGGGGGGGGTGGGGTGTTGGTGGGGGTGTAGGTTTCCTACCGGGCTTACACGGCGAAGACATGGGCAAATTTTAAAGGCGAAAAAAGGAAAACAGCATCATTCGAGACTCCTCCCCTCCGCTTCCCAGCAACAAAGATCCGCAGTAGATCCGCAGTAGATGGAACAAGTGATGAAACTAAAACTTTCCCCCGCTTAATACAGCAGTTCCTAACTTCTCCCAAACTGTGGCATCGTCTTTTCCTTTGTTGTTGCATGTGAGGAGGGCGGGCAGCCAATGATGACTTGCTCAATTAAACGCACTCGCGAGGGCGGTTTTATATACTTCTTTATATAAAGAGAGAGGGGGGGGAAACCGTGCTAGCTAGCGCGCTTAAACGAACTCGCGAGTCCGGTTTTTATTTACTGTAAAGGGCGGATGAGAAACCATGCTAGCTAGTGCGCTTAAACGAACTCGCGAGTGCGGTTTTTATATACTATAGAGGACGGATGAAAAAAACCGTGCTAGCTAGACCGTTTAAACGAACTCGCGAGTGCGGTTTTTATATACTACAAAGGGCGGATGAAAAAAACCTAGCTTCAACTACAACAGGGCAAACGAACAAAGAAGAGAGCAAATGGGCGTTTCCTCATAAGAGATATTGCTGTTGGATGGATGCACCCTCTTCCCTCGTTGCTGCCCTCCTCACATGACAAACGGCTAGTATACCGGCAAACACATGGAAACGGCGACCTGCAAGTTTCGTAAGCGGACACCGTGAGATTAGAGCAAGGTGTTTCAGTTGGTAAGCTACTTTTCCGTGAAATCGTAACGTAATAAGGGTGTGAATGTGTGGTATCTTTCATTGCCGCGCAAGGGGGAACGTTGCTAACTGGCGCCGGGCCTTAATTTCATATCCCCATCCCCATTCCCCACCCTGTGCTCTCATTTGTTTCCTGTCCTTTGGAAGAAGAAGTGTCCAAGGGAGGGCGGAGGGAACGGGGAAGGAGGAGGATGAGGAGGAGGAGGAAGAGGCGGAAGGCGGGGGAGGAGGAGGGAGGGGAGGAAACTGTTGAAGGCGTTAAATTTGGCGGATGCAGCAACACTATCCCACACCGTCACACCACTTGTAACAGTGGCACCAGCAACAACAGCTACGAAAGATCGATCTTCCAAGTCTTCCTTCCAAGTCTTCCGCTGCAGCCATGTTCAGCTTCAAGGCCTTGTGCCCTCACGTGAGCACGAAGGTGCCCCTTATGCTCTGCCTTATGATGAGCATTCTCTTCGGCGTCGGCTCCATCATCCTCACCTGGCAAGGGGTCGGCAACACGCTTCTCTCCTGTGGTGCTGTTGGCAACGCAAGTTCCCGTAAGTTACGTCTCCAACATGGCAATGCTATGTTGCAAGGGGGCGCGGACCCCAACAATTAATGTAAAGAAGTCTTCGTTACCTTTTGAAAACAACATTCGGGGGCCAAAGGGGACAACTTTGGAAATGTCGAGTTTTTTATTACTAGTCCAGTTTTCGTGTTGGTTGGCTGCTCAAAACACGTAACTGGAGAGGGGCACCGTTTTAATTGTTTTAATTGGGTATTTTTCTTCCCCTTAAAACCAGATGAGGTCAGTCGTCAGTGCGACGGCAAGCACGTCTTCGTGGACATCCTGGACGACGGCACCCTGATCTTGGACCACGTCAACGCGAGCCTCTTGGAGCCCCACCTCGGTCGGAGGTACTTCCTACCGACGTCAGCGACTGTCATCGGGTCACTGTGCGTGGGCGTAGTCGTCGCTTCCATGCCCCTCTTGCTGTGGAGGTCCTTTCAAGGTGAGGAGGCACCGCTAGTTTGGCAGTGCATGATAGCGTGTAAAATGTCATCCAGTTGGTCAATTTATCACCAACGTCCGTTCCCAGGCGGTGCGACGCGGTGGTTTCTCCTGGGGAAGAGCGGCCTTTCCGTGGACACCAAGGAGGGGGTGGATCACCTGAACGCTCTCGCCGACTTCATACGTGCTCGGTGGGGAAACAACGGTGCAATGTTGGCCACCCTCATGCTGAGCGAAGCGGTTGGCGTCATCGGGCTCCTGGGAATGGTCAGTTTG
>JAAUXV010193831.1_pt1 | contig 14213 bp, 14 predicted proteins | sample 7278181 | NCBI WGS metagenome assembly JAAUXV01 (sample SAMN14350114, study PRJNA611818) | marine sediment metagenome | isolation source: surface marine sediment (2.1m) | place: French Polynesia: Moorea | collected 2018-08
GCGGACCTGGAGACGCTGTGGGTCATCGGAGGGACGTCGCTCTACGACGACGCCATCAAGAGGGGGATCTGCAGGAAGATCTACCTGACCAAGGTTGGAAAGATTCCAATAACTCCCCAAATGTTCTTCGACTGCTTTTGCTTCTTAGGATTTCTCCATCAGCCTAATTTTTTTACGTCTTTGCAATCACTTCTCCCTTTGCATATTTACATTACTTATAGTTGTACTTACACCATCCCTTGCAGATCCACCAGGAGTTCGAGTGCGACGTGTTCTTCCCTCCCCTGGACTCTGCCTCCTCCGGCTTCCGCGAGGTCCCCCCGGGCGAGGGAGGGCGAGATCCGAGGCTGCCGGAGGGCGAGCAGGAGGAGGAGGGCGTGAGGTACACCTACTGCCTCTACCAAAAGGCCGGCGATGGCAAATAAAATATTCAAGGAGATGCAACTTAACCGATTTATTTTTATACTACATTTAGAATCAAGCGAAATAAACAAAAGGCATTTCAAAAAACAGGAAAATGAGATTTCTGTATCATTCACATTTCATAGGATAAATATCCACAAGTTTGTCGACGTCTTGGTCTGGAATGACCGAAGTAAAGTTTTTTTTTTTTTTCGTCATCCCGGGTGCTCGGCCTTTGGCGTACCCCATCCCACTTGGGTGGGGCGGCACCAGGATTCAAACCCCGGACCTTCTGCATGCAAGTCAGGAGTCGTATCCATAGCGCTACAGGGACCGCCCCACCCAAGGAAAGCTATGAATATTGTGTCCATAAAAACTGGGATGTAGAGTGTTTGTGAGTTGCGAGAGTGAGTATGTCCACTCCATTCCGTCGACGCCGAAAAAAAAGAAAGCCTCCGCCGGGAGAGAGGGGGAGAGAGGGGACACAGACAAAATATCTCTAATAGACTCGCCGTACCAGGCTGGCTCATAGTGTCCCTATGCTGCCAGCACCCCTTGTGTTCGGGAGGCCAGGCAGGGTTGCCCAGGGTATTTATGATACAAAAAGTGCCCTCTTGTCTTCAAGAATAATTTGGGACTATAAAAATTTTCTTTATTTTTTTGGGCTGCAAGGGTCAACGAAAGTGTCCTCTACAAGATTTATTACTAAAGTTTTTGCATAATATCCTTTATTTTCTTTATGGAAGGCAATTTACTTCGGGTACTTTTCTAGTTCGTCAATGGGAAACCTGAAGGAAGGAGAAAAAGTCGTCTTTTGCTTTTTTGCTTTTCTTTTGGCCGGCGAAAGCAGAGCTGCCAGATATTTCAAAGTCATATATAAGTCAAAACCTTTTTCTGTTTGTTTCAAGTTTATAAAGCTCTATTTTAAAAATGATATTACTGTTTTTTACGCAGCACTATCTTGCAAACCTGAAACTCTATAAGATTTTTGCCGGGAAAAGGAACAATTTTGATTTTTTTACATTTTCCCATCTTTGACAGTACATATGGCAAACTTTTAGCCTCCCGACCACAAGGGGCGGGCCTCTCCACCCTGACACTATAGGACTGCCCAGAACGTCTTATCTATTACGAATTCCTTAATCTGTGGCTTTGGGCGCAGAAGAAGAACCAGAACGAGACAGAGAAAAAGAGAAGGGCCAAAGAGTGACCAGGAAAGGGGGAAAGGGGATATTACATATAAAACTGTCGGCAGGGAGAGCATACGAAACGCTGTACAAAAAATTAAATTTAAAAAAACAATGTTATTGGAATACATGGCATCATTTTATCAAAGAATTGCAAGACAAATAAAGAATAAATTAACAATGGGCATTTCTTTTTTTTTTCTGAATTTGTTCCTCTTCCTTGCTTTTCTTCCTGGTCACCAATTGTTTCCAACTGCGTCAGGTGAGCCCCAAGACCTTCACAGAGGTCGACCTCAAAATCCCTTTCCCGCCCTCCCGAGGTCGCGTCCGCCCCGGGGCTCCCTCCCCCCGACCTCCCTGAAACACAGAGTTCACTAATCCGTCGCTCTTCCCTTGCAGGTGTGTTTCCCCAGAGTGTCATTCGAGAGTTTCCTTCAAGATGACGTCAAACGGAGCAGCAGCGACGGGAGGCCTCCCCGCGGGCCAGGCCAGGGCAGACCCACTTGGCCCACAACAGCAGTGAAGTGTCTCACAGCCCCCCAAACCAAGAAAAAAAGACTTTGAAGGCCCAAGGGGTCTTAAAAACGACGTCAACAACCCCCTTTTAGTCCGTGCCGGACTTGTTTCCTCATCTCGGCCGCGTAGAACGGAGAATGTCAGAGACAGGTAAGGCGACCTCATCATGAACTTTACCCTTTTGTGTCCAGTACATCAAGCAATGACTACTATTGAGAAATGTTAGGTGCGGTAGTTACACATTGCAACGTACGTGGCTCGATACAAACGGTCGATATCATGTTCCTCTCAGATTTCAGATTACAATCAGTCGTTCCTTGTACTGTAGTTGTCCTGTGGTATTGCGCTAGATTTCACCACTGCATGAGTGACTCATAGCCACCCATGCCCTGCAAACAAGTATTGAACGGCATGCTCTCCAGTCTCCAGTACTTTAAAGATCTTTGACTTGCGAACGTGTTTTAGGTGCCTAGTGCAATTGACATTTCCGATCCAGCTAGAGTAATAGGAGTAACAATAACAATGCGAAATTACAAAAGTGCGAGAGTAGCCAATCAATGGAAGGCTGTGCAAAAACAGCGTGTGGCAAGATTACTGGTTTTCAATCGACATGACAAAAGTGAATTTGGCAGTGACACTCTGAGAGCAGACTGAGATTATTGAACTATTCCACCACCACCCCTTTTACTTCTTCCTTGCGATATAAAAACGATATTCATCTACCTGCCCCACCTTCATCTCTTTCAGCCTTCACACAAGCACATCTAATTTCCACGCCCGCCTTTGTTGCTGCTTCGTCCTCTTCGCCCGCTCCTCAAGTGTCCGCCGTCGCCGCAGCCGCCCAGGGATTCCCGGCCGCCGCCGCCGCGTCCGCCGCCGCCGCCGGGCCGTCGACGACCCCGACCTCCCCTCCGGTCAGGAGGAGGCCGGACCCGGAGCTCGAGAACAAGGTCAAGAAGGCCTGCGAACGGGTCAGCGAGAACCTGGTATAGTCGATATTCAAAACCAAACAAAATTCATTTAAATGTTGGGGATTTCAATTAGCATTTCTTTTTTGGGAAAACTTTGTCAGTGGCCAGAAATTCGAATTGAGGAAAACAGCCAAAAAATTGTCGTCCAGCCAAAGGACAAAAAGTGAAGGCGCGGTACCGCAAAATTAGACCGGTAATGTTGGTTCGCAATTGATCATATGTTTTCCTATTGCCTCTCCCCCTTCCTCAGCACATCTGCGCCAACGAGCCCTCGCTGGCCTTCTACCGCCTTGCCGAGCACGTTCGCAAGGCGCTGCCCCCGACCGTTGACAGCCGGCAGGACGTCCGCCGCCTTCGTCAACAGCTTCGCGGGGCCTACTACGACGCCGAGTATGGACTGGACACCGTGCAGAGGATGGGGGCGGCTCACGCCCCTCTGAGCAACGCGCAGGAGCTCCTCAAGAATGCCATCTTCCTGCAGCAGCAGATCAAGGCAGAGCAGCAGAAGAGGTGAGTCCAAACATGTCCTCCCAAATGATGATGCACTGAACGTAATTGTTTCAGAGTATAGGAAGTGCACGTTGTCCTTTTTATTTTCTCATTTTTCATTCAGTTTCCATTTTTACCCAACGTTCGTGTCCCTTTGCAGCCGGTTGTTAGCCTCTCGGCAGCAGCCCTCCCCGCTACGGCCGCCCGCCGTCACCTCCTCCTCGCGCTGGAGACCAACCTCAGCAGCCAAGACGTAGCATTGATTCCCACGCCACTTTTCGTTCACTTCTTCAGTCAGTGACACTTGCTTTTGGTAAATTGTTTGCGTTTTCATACTTCACTTTTACAGTTCGTTCGTATCTTTAAGATTCCAATTTGTCTTTCCACAGGCCTCGCTCCAGGGAGCCGTCCATGTACCAGCGCTTTTCGGCCCACCTCAAGGACTCCGTGGACATTTCAAACTTCGGTTTCGACCTGAGCGAGACCGCCTCCAGGGTCGAGTCTGCGCTCACTAGGGGCTCCTCGGTCGCTTCGGACAAGTTCCCGTGCACTCCGGACTCCTCTTCCTCCTCCGCGGGGGCGGGGGCGGGATCCTTTGGTAGTAGCGGTGGTGGTGGAAGCGGCGGGAGCGGCGGCGGAAAGGTCTTCGACTTCGGAGGTCCGGAGGCCGCCGCTGCCGCAGCCGCCAAGACAATCAGTCGCTCTCAGAGTGTCACTGTGCCAACCTCCGAAGTAGCGTCGTCGCCGTCTTGCGGGAGCGTGGGAGCCGCCGCGGCGTCGCCCAAGCAGAAGTGAATCGGGAAGGAAAAGTGTGCGCGTCTTGTGCAGGAGGAGAGTCGAGCAGACAGTCTCCTACCTCAGGAGCCTGAAAGGTCGGCCTACTTCGGCTTGCAGTTTTGTGATCAAGAGTCTCAGGAGTGTTAAGAAGAGAGTTATTTTTTTTCTCCGCTGTTTCAAGGAGAAGCCGCAATAGTCAGAACGAAGAGATACCCCAAAGTTACCTATCCACAAAGAACACACATCGCATCCTACAACAACAACAACAAAGATGAGCTCACCAGCCTCGTCTTCGGTCGCCTCCTCGTCCTCCGGCCTCGCAGCCATGGACGTCGTGGACGACCTCCTCTCCACGTCTCCGTCGTCGGCCTCAGAGGCCAGCAGCGATGCCAGCGGCGGAGGAAGAGGGGCCCAGCTGGGGCTCCGGCGCCACCAGACAAGCCTGGACCGCCTGCCGTGCGAGGTCCTCTGCAAGATCATGGGCTACTGCGGCGAGCGCGACGTGTCCGCCCTAGCGGAGGCATCGGCGGAGCTGGCCCTGGTCGTAGACATCTTCAGGGAGGGCAAGGAGGAGGACGTCGCCGGCCGGCCAACTAAATGCAATGTTGGTCCGTTCGCTCAGATGAGGGAGAGTCCTCAGCTGGACCTGCTGCCGTCCGAGGTGCTGCTTCACATCTTCAAGCTCTTGGACAGACAGAGTCTTGGACGCACTGCTCAGGTAAATACAAGTAAAAAAATCATCCTGCTTCGTGCTGCACAAAAAACCTGCTGTCCAGTAATCGTTTCCTCTCCAATTTTCAAGTCTCCCGAAACTCCCCGAGCCACTTGTGTAAATTGTTTAGTCACAGTCGCGTGGTTTTATTCACTGCGTGCTTTATTGTATTTCGTTAATTTTCCTCAGGTTTGCTCCCGCTTCCGCGAGCTTGCGTACGCCGAGTGCCTGTGGCTGACACCTGCCCGTGACTGCCTGGCCACCAATTCTCGCGACGCCTCGTTCGTGGCCCGGTCCGCCGCGCCGCTCTCCTCCCGCGACGCCGTCAGGGTCAGCGGCAACTGGCGCCGCGCACAGTACGAGGAGACCAAGCTGCTGGTGCAGAACACCCGCTTTATGCCGCGCCTGCAGCTGGAGAGGGACCTGCTGTGGGTGAGCTGGGGCAACCGCATCTGGGCGCACCCGCGCAACCCGGAGGACGGCACCATCGCGCGCGCCACCACCCGAGCGCTCAAGGGCCACACCGACGACGTATCAAGGTTCGTCGTCAAGGACGGTCTCCTGGTCTCCGGGGGGAGGGACGCCACGCTGCTCGGGTGGAACTCGGACACGGGCGAGTTCCTCTTCGCCAAGCGCTATTGCCACGGCGGGGAGGTCTCCGCCGTCGACGCCGACGCTCCGCACTCCGGGGTGGTCGTCACAGGATCGCGCGACCGCACAGTCAAGATCTGGTCGCTCTCGGCGGACAGGGACTGCGTCAACAACAACAGCGGCTCCTCGTCCGTCCCCTTCCCCGAGCTCGCTAGCACGGTGGACCTGGGAGACCGAGTGTGGTCCCTGGCGTGCGACCCGTTCTGCGGCGGCGGACGCGTGGCTGTCGGATCCGCCGGCCTGGGGGGAGTCCCGGCGCTTCACCTGATGGACCTCTCCCGCCCGCTGGAGCCGGCCGCCCTGGGCGAGACCGTGCTGAAGAAGGGGGCCGGAGTGCTTGACCTGCAGTGGCACGGGCGGGACACCTTCCTCAGCTGCGGCTACGACACCTTCGCCCGGCTGTGGGACGTGCGCTGCGCGGGCGACTCCGCCTGCGTGCGCTCGTGGGAGGAGCCCTTCGACGAGTCGGTCTACTGCCTGGCCACTGACGGCCACGTCACCATGGTGACCGGCACCGCCCGCCACGGCCTCGCCCGCCTGTGGGACTTCCGCCAGTCCTCGCAGCCCGTCGCCATGTACTACGCCCGCCACGCGCACCACGGCCAGTCCAGCCCGGTCTACAGCGTCGCCTTCGACCAGTCCAACCTCTACCTGGCGCTCGACCAGTGCCTCAACCTGCTCTCATTCGACGACCAGGCGGGCTGGGACATGTCGCAGGCAAACAGCACGTACGGATGCATCACCCCGACGGCGGCCGAAGAGCAACAGCACCAGTGCCATGAGATCTACAGCCACCACCGCTATCATCCTCGCAACTACCACCAGCAAAACTGGAGGCAGCAACAGCAGCAGCAGCTTCAGGACCAGCAGCAATACCAGCCCAGCTCCCACTACCACCAACACGGCAATTACAAGAGAAGGCACGGCAGGAGGTCCAGGAGGGTCTGATTTTACTCAAGACATGAAGAAGTTTCCCTTTTACTGTCCTCAATTTTTTTCCCACAGTCCGGTCACACACAGCATCTCGATTGCCCTAAGCCCTAAGCACAAACTCGTAAATTTTGGAGGAATAGTACTTTTGGACCCACCCACCTCTGTTCTTGAAGTATTTGTGTTTATATGTGCAAATGTTGCTATAACATGAGTACCGTATACTACGGCCACACCAGGTAATGGACTATGTTTCTTCCCCCCTTTCTCACACAATAGCCCCCTTTCAAGGCATCTTTGCCGATCTTACGTTTTCTTAAAATCTTTCATCTGTGCAGCATCAGTGTCTTCTTCATCAACAGAAAGTATATAAAACCCGAAAGAGAAAAGAACATAGCACTTGTAAAGAAAAAATCTTCGTGTTGAACAAAAAAAAGTGAAGTAGATGTGTGGTATATCTTTGAGGTTTCTTGAACAAGTCTATTATTAAAGCTACCTGATATATTAAAAAAACCAGCCAGAAAAAAAATATAAAAAGAAATATATGCTCGAATCTGACAAAATTGTTTTTCGTTTGTACTCATTCGTTCCCGCTCCAGGCGGGATCCAGGCCGGCAATGCCAGAGACGTCCCGCAGTTCTGTCGCGTCGCCGAAAATACTTGACAGAGGAAAAGAAGACTTTTGAGACGAAATTTAATAGTTTCCAAAAGAGATGAAAGCCACCTGTATCCGAGCTTCTTCATGGGTTCCCTGCACAACTCCTGTATCGAGTAAGCGTCTTCCCACCCGATGCTGTGCCGCCACTGGCTGAGGTGGGCGCGGGAGTCTCGGTAGGTGGAGTAGGGGTTCTTGGAGTCAACGTCCCCCCCGAACGCCCACCGCCGACGGTATCTGTGTTGCAACAGGTTGGAGAAGGGGGTTTTCCCCTCTCCGGTGTGCGACTCCAAGAATCTTGCAAGAATAGATAAATTGCACCGAACAGCTTAGGTAGGAAAACCCTCCAAAGATCTCTCTCACTTTACTACACTTTCCGGCATTGGGGTCTCTAGGAACTTGAAGATCCGCTCCGCCTCCGCCTTCGGGTCCAGACTGAGGTCCTCGTACCTGACAACGAGCATCTGCCTTGGCCTCTCCTCCGCCATCCTCTCTGCCGCGGCCAAGTCCGCGGACATCCGCTGGCAGAGCTCCTCCCTGTCCGCGCACTGCGCCCGCTCGCACCAGTCCATGCGGCTGCGGGAAAGCCAAGTCGGACGGGGGTCGCGGAACAAGGCCAAGATCTGCAGATGTTTTTTTGTTGCTAAATTTGATTAGACTGTACCAATGTTGGACTATGACGAGTCCGTCCACTGCTTGACCACCGACGGCAGTCATTTCTTATTGTATGTATTTCTGCAGCGGTTTGTTTGGCTCTGGATATATTGCTCGTAATGTTGTTGCTGTTGTTGCTGTGCTGCTTTTGTTGTTGTTGCTTCTACTGCTAATGCGTCTGTTGCTGTTTCTGCTGTTGCTGTTGTTGTTGTTTCTGCTGTTGCTGTTGCTGTTGCTGCTCCTGTTGCTGCTGCTCCCTGCTGTAGTTGTACATAACCTGCCTTTATTCCCGGCACAGCGCGGACCAGTTCCTCCACCGCCCCCTGCCCCATCCTGAACCGAACCACCTTTGCCGCCCTGGCCTCCGCCCGACCGCACCCGGCTCGAAGGACCGTCCGGTCGGCGCACAGGTTGACCCTGCTCCTGGGCGCAGGATGCGCCGCGCACGCCGCGTGGTACCACTTGTTGTGGCGCAGCAGCCAGCGGAAGCGGCGAACATAGTGGTGCCGGGAAAAGTCGCAGTCGAAGAGCCTCTTGAGCGCCCCCAGGTGATCTCCCGTGCCGTTCCCCAGCACCTTTTCCATGAGGGGCTCGAAGCTGTAGAAGGTGCCGGGGATGCGTGCCATCATCTCTCCAAGGAAGGATGAGCCAGTACGCCAGGAGGCAACAACCAAGACTTTGGGCACGCCGGCCTTCCCGCGCTTATCCAGCTCCATAAAAAACCGCTTGTTTCCTTGCGCGGCTCTGGAGCAAAGAAAAAATACTATCGAAATACTATGCCATGCTCAGCGTTGTTGTTGCTATTCGTACCTCGAGTACTTGAGAGTCCTCAGCATGTGTTCCGCCACCGTCTTGGCCGTCTCCTCCCGCTCCTCCTCCGACAGAACCTCGTCCTCTTCCTCCACGTCCTCGGCCTTCTCCCTCCTGCTTGCGCGGAGCTGCTCCACCGTCAACGTCTTCTTTGGGTGCTTTGCAGGTGGAGGTGGAGGTGGTGGAGGTAACGGCGGGGGATTGAAGTCCGATTCCGATATCACCTTGGAATTGGATGAAGAATATGGCTTCGTCGCCGTCATGGCGGGCGCCTTCAAAAAGTCCTGGGGACCAGGAAAAAGAGGAGTTTGAGTTAGTAGGTGCACACAGTGCTATTTTACTACGTAATTCGCAAAAAATAACTGTTGCAGGCAATATAAAGTTCTTACATGTATAAATTAATACCCGTTTCTTGGGGCGAATAATTTTCAGACGTCTCTAACTATGCACTGTATTGTACTAAAATTTCTAAAGACAACTATCGTACAAACTACCAAGTCACTTTCCCTTACCATTCCTCCTGTCTCCATTACTGTCAGTAGCAGCAGAGCCACGAAAGTGAAGAAGGCCAGCACATCGAACCACGCCAACTTGGGTGCCAGAGAGAAGGTAGAGGAGCAGCACCAACACCAGGAGGTAGAACTGCAGCGAGGGTGAAATGGTTTGAGCGTCCTGAGCAAAGAGCGCATTTTTCCATGCGCTCGGGTAGGAACACGTGGAACTAAGGCAGTGACGGCTGGGGTGATCGCTCTTTTGCAGTTGCGGGGCACAAACTGCCCGCAAGCACCGAACGATTTTATTAACGGTCTAATTGGTTTCGGTTCCGACGAACACCAACGGCGGTTGTATATTCTGGGCAGCAGAGGAATGTTGTCTATCATGGGTTCATGATGGGCTTTCTAAAACCCATACACAGTCTTTGTGGAGGCCCCTGCTAAAATGTAAGGTAGGAAAGGTGGCGAGCGTTCATTTTCACTCGCTTTCTTTCTCACTCTTACTACCTGCGCGCTCGCCGCGCTCGCTCCGTTAAGTCCTCAGCAGGACAGGAGCCACAATGCCTCATAATTTATTCAGGATCCGATTATATCCCGGTGCACTTTTTCTCAAAAATAAGCGGAAGGACCGGCGGCAATAATCTCCAAGAAAACTTAAGGAGCTCATTAAAAAGTCCTTTTGACTGACGTGAGCCAAGATGACTTCTTTCTCGATTCTTCTTTCGGTTGGAGTCAAAAGAATCGATTTTCAAGACCGCTTGCAAGGCTCGCAGAAACTTAATTTATCTACTTTTCTCAATGTTGCAGTAAACACCTGCTACAAGAAATTAATAAGGGAGTAGGTTGGAAGATGACTCATGCGAAAAAGAACGCCCTTAAAGGCTTTTATTATTCTAACAAAGCAGGTTCGGCCTTCTAAGACGAAGCATCCTCTTGCAGCCTCAAGTGAACACAAGTTTTTTATCGTCTATACATTTCCCAAAAAATACATCAAGATGACATTTTTATATCTCGTCTAATCAAAGTTAGTTCATCAAGACCTCCATTTGGACGAGCCTCGCGTTGGTGTCACCTGGCATTCTGAGAAACGCAAAAGAAAAAAAAACAATTTTAGAACATGGATAAAAATAATATAGGAGTACTCACCTGTAGGGGATCATTCCGGCGAATGTGATGAGCGCCTTTGCCTTTTCCCTGAGGGCTTCCAGGTGCCTCTCCCTCCCGCTGTTGACCAGCTGCTGCTGTCCCATGACGGGCGAGCCCACTCCGGCCCCGGCCCCTCCCGCCTTCCCCTGCTTGTACTGGGTGAAGAGGATGGTCATGGCGGCCAGGAGGAGGTCGGGCACGTTGCGACGGACCTCGTCCTGCAGCACGCGGAAGTTGGAGACGAGCGGGTCGACCTCGGACTGGGCGAGGGGGACCAGGCGGATCCTCTGCACGACGTCGACGGCGTCGTCAAACTTCTTGGCATGGTAGCGGTCGAAGAAGGTCATCAGGTCCAGCAGGAGGAACAGGGAGGACGTGGATTCCCGGGAGGCAGTGTGGCCCTGGAGAAAGAACAATGATTTGAAATGAGATCATGGCAAATTCAAGTTAAGACCTACTTGAGATCTGTATCGCTTTGCGACATCGACTGCCAGGCGCTGAAGACGGTCCCGCCTGGACTCCCCCGCGGCAGGGAGCGAGACAACTTGGGCCAGAAGCTTGTTCAGGAGCTCGACCACCCTCTCGTGCTTGTGGGCCAAGTCGTACAGACGGACGCTGTCCTCAAGCATGCCGCGTTGCTCAGACTCTTGAGCAACGGCTTCGATTACCTGAATAATTGTACAGGCAATAAGAAATGTCCAAAAACAAAGTCGATGCAAGAGACTTTACCTTTTGCGTGTCGTTTGGCCCGCTCTGCAGCCGCTCGATGAGTCCCGGAACTCTGGATCCGTCCGGGGATATGGAGCCGAGCAACAGGTCGAACTCCCTGGACTCCAGGACGAGCTCCGCCACGCAAGAGGTGTACAGGTTGTCTCCCTTGGGCCCGCGGAGGGCGCGCAAGAAGTAGAAGTAGTGCAGGGCCTCCACCGGGTCCGTCGACTCGAAGCGGCGGACGTAGAGCATCACCAGGCGAGCAAAGTTGAGGCGGCGGGAGGCGGACGGTCGGTCGGACGGGTCGCGAGAGAGGATGCCCGATTGGACGTTGCTTGCCACGGAGAGAAGGTTGGCCTCGTACAGAGCGATGGCGACGTGGGCGGCGTGGGCGCGGAATCGCTCCACTCTGAAGAGGAACTCCACAGCCGATTCAAGCTGTCCAGTGAGGAGGAGAACCTAAAAGGAAAGAATTTCCTGTTAAAGGAGAACCCCTCAAAGCTTTTCGGGCCCATATGGAAGCCACATCACCTGGAAATACAGGACCGGCTGCTCGTAGGCGTTGAAGTGCGTCTCCCCGTACTCCTCAAGCATCATGTGCTGGAACTGCGGGAGTATGAGGACGTCGGTGGAGGGGTGCCCGGAGGCGGAGGCGGTGGAGGCGTCCAGGGCGCCGCCGGCGTCGTCGGCGCAGCGTGTCTGGCTCAGTTTTATCCACAGGTAGTCGTCGAGCGAGGTGGCAACCTCCCCGTGCTCGTCCTGGGGGTCGCAGGCGCCCAGGATGCAGTAGACGGCCCGCTTGAAGGGGTCCGTCGTGGCCCGGACCGATCGGCGATACGCCAGGCGGACCTGAGTTCAAAAAAAAAAAACGTGCAAGAATGAGTGGACGTGAAATTTCCAAATTAGGTAACAACAGTGTCACCATGTTTTCCGAGTGCGGGCTGAGCCTCCCGTCGGGAGAGGCGGCGGCCTCGTTGATGAGTTTGAGCGCTTCGGCCAGCCCTGGCCCGGCGTTGGCTGCGACGGAGGCGGCCGCGCTTCTGTCGCCGCAGCGTAGGCAATGGTACACGGCGGCCCAAACAGGGGCACCCTCGTAGTGCCCATCTTCCAAACCTGGAAGGAAGACAATATTACACTTACAGTAATACAGACCACATACTAAAAAAATGGGGCTTTTGTTGTCATCATACCAGGAGCGGCAGCATCGATCTTGAGCCTGAGGAAGCTCCTGATGAGCTGAAGAGTACCCGGGACTCCTCCGAGCTGGGCGCCGCGGAGGTTGTCGTAGACAGCGGACTGGACAAACTTTCTGAATGCCCTCTCGAGGTACTCCCTGGCTGCGGCGACGACGGCGCGGCAGCCTGGAGGGGAGGATCGCCAGTCGCCAGGCGCGGATGAGGAGCCGGACTCTGGCCCTATCTGTGACATGGCGGAAACCATCTGCCAGAGCACGCTGGCCTCCCGCTCGCGGTCCTCAGGGAAAAGGGCGGAGAACTTGGAGACGAGGTCGGGTCTGTCGGGGTAAACAATCGAGGGGGGAAACTCTTAGCAGAACGCAGATGGAGTAATAAAAAAATAGTCTCTACCTGGCGGATCCTGCGGACACAGCGGAGGCCACCGCCGCATTGTAGGCGGACACCTCCGCTGCGTAAGCGACCTCAGCTGCGTCGAGAGACGACCTGGAGAGCCCTCCCCCAACGGCCGAGGACGACGCCACCGAGTGCCTGAGCGTGGACTCGTGGAGCCGGCTCACCTCCGTCCTGAGGTCCCCCCCGCCCTGCGCGGAGGAGGCGGACGAGGCGGCGGCGGCCCCCATGGCCTGGAGGACGTCCCTCTTGGCGGCCTCCCACTCGGCCGAGGCCGCCTCCCAGTGCGCGCGCTCCACCTGCTCGAAGGTGTCCCGCCGGGTCTCCTCGATGACGGACAGGAGGGCGTTCTCGCGCTCGCTGCGGAGGAACCCGGCGATGTCCGTGTCGCGGAGGGGCTCCAGGGGGTCCAGGGGGGAGGCGGCGGCGGCGGAGGGGCCGCCGGGGGCGGCGGACGAGGAGAGGGACTGCAGGCGCTGGTGGATGCCGGGCAGGTCCACCCCGCGGGAGCCGAGCAGGATGGCGGCCTTCACCTCCTGCCCGCCCAGGTCGCGGGAGGTCTTGGCGAAGAGCTGCTGTCCGGCCTCGACCAGCTGCGAGAGGTTCCTCTCCACGCGGGGAAGGTCTGGAAAGAACAAGGGCGACGACGTGACAATGAGCCAGCGTGAAATTCTCCCTGCCAAACTGACCTGCGAGTCCTCCCGCGTCCGGGTCCATCTCGGCCGCCATCTGCTCGGCCGACTGCAGCAGGTCGCCAAGTTCTGCCGCGGCAGAGGGGCGAGGCGGAAGGGGCAGCGAAGAGGACATGGTGGCGGAGGACACGTCAAAGGACACGCACACGTTCGCCAAGGCCAACTTCGCCGGGATCTGTGTTGACTGTTGACGTTTTTTTGATCATGCATTAAAAATGTTGATATATTTGAAGGCGCCAGATCTCGGCGCAACAAACAAGTTTTCCCTCTTTTTTATTTTCGCAACCTTTTCCCTTTGGGTTTTGTTCTGCCGCTTCCGCCCCTTCCCGGCTTCTCCTCTGCCGCCGCCGCCGACTCTCCCCGTTGACTCTCCCGCCACTCGACCAGGTATCGCCGGTGTGACCAAGTACAGCCCAAAACGGTTTTTTAAACGAATCTTTAACGCTTTTGCTCCCAATGTTTTATGTATTTTAAAGATTTGCTTGCAGTAAATTTATTTGAAACACTTCTTTAAAGTTAAACAGCCTATTGAATTGATTTGGTTACCAAAAAGATGAAAAAGTTCTTCCCTGTACAAGGAAAACAACTTTTTCGAAAGAAGTTTTTGTCAAGTCCTCCAATTTTTTCTGGCAACTGTTTATTCTCTCATTTCTCCGTCTCGACGAAGGACGTCCGCCCGTCGCTCTCCGACCTCTCCCAGGCCATCTCGCCCCACACCGCCCCGTCCAACACTTCCAAAGGTGAGTCTGGAGGCCTCTTCAACCTGCCAGGGGTCATGGGAGAGCTGTAGCGTCCTCCTCTGCCCGGGAGGGACCTTGGAAAGAGACGCC
>JAAUXV010075839.1_pt1 | contig 14210 bp, 12 predicted proteins | sample 7278181 | NCBI WGS metagenome assembly JAAUXV01 (sample SAMN14350114, study PRJNA611818) | marine sediment metagenome | isolation source: surface marine sediment (2.1m) | place: French Polynesia: Moorea | collected 2018-08
CGAGCAGCGATCACGCAGTTTTTGATCTCGTAAAACAGGGATCGACGTAAAAGTTACATAAATACATTTGTGTATTACTGGCGACTTAAGTCGCCGTTGGTATTCAAAGGGATAAGTATCATGATAACGATACGAAATCGCAGTCGCAGAACCGTTTGAACGCCTCGAGAAGAGTTTTAATGATAGTAAAATGTGCATCGGACGTGGATTTGTCCAAATCGACGCCATCGAATTCAACACACTTTAATTTTGGAACCGTGCGTTTCATCATCTGAGTTAACGACGAATATCCAGCTAAAACATTTTGCAATTCAATTTGTCTTTTCACATCTTCACGATCGCAATTGTTGATCTTATCGTTGACGAATAATGTAAAGTGCATCGGCGTCTGAGGCTGATCGGACTCGTGACATCTCCCCGAAGAGGAAGCGGTCGCTAGAGCAAAACCTTTCTTCTTTAGCAATCTGAGTAGAGAAGGTTGAAACTCATCGACGTGCATCGTGACCGTTTTTTCGTATCCATCGATATCCTTAGTCTACATCAAGGCGTTGCAAGCAGTATCGACGGCTGTGACAAAACGCTGCACTTCTTCCATGTACGAAACGAAAGGCAAATAGACGGAGAAAGGATTGCTAGCGTTACTTTTCTCAAAAGCCGTCAGATCGTAAAGATGAGTGATGTTGAAATGTATCCTGAGAAATATCTCGTTCAACGCGGCGTCTTCTACGTCGCTGCTACTTTGAGCTAGCTCGATCAGCCGCGTCGCATCGTTGTGAATAGTTTCGACGGCTTCCTTTATCGCGGAAATGGAAAAGAGGGCCGTGTAAAAATTGTGATCGAGCCACGGAGAGGACGTAACGGTACACGAATCGTGGTACTTCGGTTTTTGCATAATGGAACTCGACGTGTCAATTTCGCAACATTGCTGAGACGACGGCTTCAAATGTTTCAACGCTTCCTGAATGCATACTTTGCATTCTTCCAGTTTTGCAGCGGCAGCATCAGATCGAATCGATCCGTCCGCTCTTCCGCCGTTTAGTTGCATACATATTTTTCGTAAAGATCGAAACAGGAGTTCAAAGTACGGATTGTCCGAATCGAGTTTTTGATTATCGAACCACCAGACGAAGGCGTGACCTCGAGAATAAAAGTATTTTCGCCAGCCGCCGTTCTCTTCACCGTCGTCGTCGTCGTTTATACGCCAGAGACAACCGGCCAGCGTAAACGGATCGTCGAAATCGCTCAACTTTGCCGTCCACATATCTACGTCTTGCTGCGATGATCGTCTTCTCACTCCGACGCATTCGTCGATGACGGATGCATCTTCGCATTCTACATCCAGATTGATTAAATTCTTCCAACGTATCCAGCCCAAGTAACTCGGGTTAGGAGGTGTTAACGTTAGTTGCGGTAGGCGGAACATTACATCACCAGAGCTTATAGTTTAACGTGATTTTGTTTCGTGTGTTTGCTTTTTGCACATTTCAAGGAGTTTAGACGTAAATAGACAAATTGATTACTTGTCCAAATGTCATCTTTGCCACGCGGGTATCACACTCGTCGAATGACGATCCACGATCCACTGTGTGACGATAAACCGAAACGTCGTTGTAAACCTTTTCGAAAGTCGATCAATGTTGAAGTGAACGAACTGGAATTGAAAACCAGTAATTCGACACGTCTCGCTCGGCTAAGATCGATTCAAAGGTTCTTTTCGGGAAGCGTCGTTTTGCCAACGCGTTCCGAACACTGTTTTCGTTTGACGGCCTTCGTCTTAGCGTGTTCCGTTATTTCGTCCACGATTCTTGAATACTTTGCCAAGGAACGTGCTGAACTCTACTGGTGCTACACTTCGTACGTCGTCGGTCAAACGCCGTGCGATACTCGCGATGCATCTAAATTCGACCTTCTCTGCATCGCGTTATTCGTCACCTCGCTAGTTACATTCATCTGCTCCTTTCTCCCGTTTAGCATCGTTAATTATCTTCACGGAGTCGATCGGCAACGTTACGTCGCGTTGGCGATAATGCGAAGAAGAATACAACGGGTGGAAAAATTCCGCGGGTCGAACGATCACATCGATGAAGACGATTGTCTAATTTTAGGAGGTTTCGAAGAGAGACCATCGTCGACAACTTCTAATCGCGATGCGCACGACGACGTGACTTACTGGGAAGCGGTGAAAGAGGAATTGTACACGAGAATTTTTTCCATCGTGCCTTGCGAGATTTACTGCAATTGGATAACCGGACGCAGATCGTTATCTTTGCTACTGGCGTTCTTATCCGCGATACGCGTATCCGTACAATGCCTGCTAATCCGCGGACCGATCTATCTCCACTGTTGGATTTTCGTCGCATCGACCGTCGGCGCATTGCTCGCTCCTTTTCACGCTATCGTTTGGGTCGTTCCGCTAATTTTCGGGTCGAGGCATCGATACGCTGGGCTGTGCACCGTCGGATCAATCGTGTCTATCAAGATCGCCGGACTCGTCATCGGTAAACGCTTGGCGCTCGTCCACGAAAAGAGTTTACTTCGACAATTTTTTCGAAACCACGATCTGTGGAGAAAAGTTAACATCAAAGAAAAAACGCTGATGTACCTACTCGGTTTTGATGGATTTTTTTAATATGATAGGAGTCAATCTATTATCGTGATGAAATGTCGATAACAATCGTCATGTCTGAGAAAAATGCGCTCAACGCTTTCAACAGCATAAAGGAGTGTCTGCTGTGTCATTTTGCTCCCGATGACGAACAGAGGAAATCGGCATCGACCGATCCCAATTCACCGCGTTACAACGTTCTCGTTCATGCGGAGAAAATTTTCTCACACTGGCCATTCCGACCTAGTGAAAATTGCGCGAAAGACGTGATCGGCATCTTGCAATCTCTCTCCGATTCGTTCCCGAACTCGGAGGATAAGGAAAGAGTAGCAAACTTAACACTCGAGCAAGTTTTGATACATTTTAATTTACATAGAACGGCAACGTACAAAGAAATTTGCGACGAACAACTCTTCATGTTCAAATGTCTCCAAGCGGCTTTCGCTCGAAACATGTGGAACGAGCATGGCGAGTTCGATTGGAATTCGGAAACGTGTTTGCAGACGTACATCAACCGATTAAAATGCTTGAAGATAGTTTGCGACGAAGTTCGAAGGATCGCCAAAGAGTCAGCTTCCGCGACGTAAACATCACGGTTGAAATGCGTTTCTGTTCTGTAACGCAAAGTGAAAAATGGGAATGACTATGCCCGTCAATCCCGTCAGTGCAGCGAATAAAGACGTTCGTGTAAATCTAGATAGAGTATTTTTGTTATGGTTATTATTGTAAGTGCTTGTTAATGAAGTTGGGGGTAACGTAGTAGATTCTTCTTTCCTAACAACATTACGGTCGGTCATTTGTTGTTCAATTTGTTGTTCCATTTCTTGCCCATCTTTTTCGTCAACAGGTAGAGCAGCGATGGGCTCTGCTTGTATGACCGGTGGTATTTCAGTGCTGTCGTTGTCTTCAATATTTTCATAATTGTCGTCATTATTTTGTTCTGTATTATCATCGTCGTCGTCGTCGTCGTTGTCATCATCCATGTTGTCATCGTAATTGTTAAAAAAATCCTCATTCAAAGTGACGTAAATTGTTTGAATTTTCTCTTCGCTTTCCGCGTTTCCGAATAATGAGACGTTTTTGCAATGTTTACCCCAGCAGCCGTCAGTCACGTCCATGATCCTACCGAGGTTCAATATTCCGTCCTCGTCTAGAGCAACGGAACATTTAATCAAGACCGCACCGGGAACGTGAAACACGCTATAGTTACTGTCGCATCCCAAAACATCCTCCAAGTCGTTAGAGTTGTTGACCTTCTCGTATGCGTTGTTGATCGGTCGATCGTCCGTGTCGACGATAATTTGAATCTTCGGATTTATTTTGGCACTGAGACGCGTGAGCGTCAACAAGCAACGGCAATCGAAATGTTTTTGTATATCCGTGCACGTTTGCCACAAACAAGTGACGTTCGTAAGTGATAACGGAACATTCATCTGAAAGCAAACCGACGATTCGTTCAAGATCGTTTTTTGAATATTGAATGATTGTTCCAATATTTTCTGAATTCCTTCTACTTTGGTATCGAACAAGGTTGTCGTTCTGGACACGTCCGCGGACTGCAAGCGTAACATTTTCGCGTCGGTATCTTTACTTTGTAACCTGTATGCACTGGTTGGACGTCCGTAAACGAAGTATCGACAACACCGCTACGCGAAGTTAAAAAGATTCCCCAAGGTTTTTGGTCTGTTTCGATGCTTGAAACTAATAAACAACAAAGCAAACTAACGATGTATCGCAAAGACATTTTTAATCGCTCAGAATGTATGTTAATATTTATGGACCTAAACTACTTTCTATGAAAATGGGTGGGTTCCACAAAGCCGAAGATTACGTAAGGTGCGTCGAAAAACGGAAGAGGGAAGTAGAAAAAACAATCTTACAAGAATTCAAATCAAGAGGCATCGATGATCTGTATAAGCTAAGAGAAGATTTCATGTTGGAATTACGCGATATTTTTGAAAGTTACCCCGTATGCAGAAGCTTGTTGACCAGAGTAACGGGTGAGATTTCACCCAAAATAATGTTCGAACGTGGTCTGGAAGAAGAAGTGGCGACGATAGGTGCGTCTGTCACGAAACCGGAGCTGATCTCAAAAATCCTTCAACATTTTAGCGACGGTTTGGAAGGTCAACTCCAGATTTTCATTCGCGATACCGTCAGATCCGTCTGGATCTACGGATTCGTCGTGATGACGTACGTTTCCACCATCGAAGGCGATCGAGTATGTTTCGATAGTACGTCGTGTCCTTCTCCTCGAGTAGTCGACGAAGACGAGTACATAGTATTTCGCGACGGAAATGGCAATTTCTACGCCAGAGGTTTGAATGGGGAAGAGTACGAAATTTACTTTATGGACCGACCCGACGTGGACGGAACGGTTCGTAGCGCCATGGCACATCTCTATTCCAATGCTCGCTATCTTGAAATATTGAGGCTCTGTCAAATAGTCAGCGCCAGAAATGCGGCGCCGTCGATCCTCGTCACGTCCAAGCGACCCGATCCGGAAGAAGAGGAAAGAATAATGCAATCCGATTTCGAAAAGAGGGAAAATAAGGTGACGGGATACGCCGTTGAAGCGTTGCTGCGGGCTAGACCGTCGACGACTGTGAATAACGAGAGCGGTAGCAAAAAGAACGACTCGTCGAGAACTTCAATTCCCAAAGCGTACAACTACGATTTCGAGAGAGAATTCGTCGACGCTTCCAACGACAACGAGAGGCTTATTAACGAGTTGCATCGAGTTCGACGAGAAGTCACCCAGCTGAGATGGTTGCAGCAACGCGAATTTTTGAACGGCTTGAAAGGACTCGACAGAAGTTTGCGTTCCAACACGGTGCTTGACAATTTCGTGAGAGACCAGTTAGTGTACAGAGTCGACGAAGGAGCAGAGAATCGTTCGGTTGAAGCGTACAGACTGGACGTTAAACCGATCGACATCGACAGTGCCAGGGAGGAATTCAACCATCACGTTAAAAACGTTCTTTTAGGCACGGTGTCATTTTCCGAACGAGGAAGTGCGCTGGACGCTAATGCCAGAAAAACGGGATCGCTTTCTTCTTCGACGGATTCGGTACAGCGAGTCGTGGATGCTTGCGTCAGTTACTGGCAACAATTTTTTGTCAACGTCGTTTTGAAAAAGTGGACCGCGCTAACGTTAATTCCTCTTAGACCAAGATTGCAAAAGCGAAAAGAAGATATAAATGCTCTCGTACCCCTACTTCCTGTAGTTGTTCCAGAGAGGCAGGCGAAAATCATAAGTGAAGTTCTCGACGTCCCCGAGACGGACATCCTCATCCCGGGAGATCCATGGATTCCGTACGTAAGAAAATGAGAAAAACCCTTGGTGTGTTTGTGAAAAGTAACAACAAGAAGAAAAAGAGTGAATCAACGACGCTGACGACGACGACAACGGCTACGATGACGACGTCAACTATAACAGCGGATCAAGAACAAACTAGCTGTGACGACACCTACGATCCTCTGATCCACACAGAAGAGAAGAAGCATACCTTTTTATCTTCCGGGGATATTCCTCGATCGGGAAAATTATCTAGCGTACTCGTCAACGGATTGCATCTAGATTTCATCGCCTCGGGTTCTTTCGGACGAGTTGAATCGAAGAAAGGAGGAACGATCGTCAAGAAAACTTTGATTCACGTCTTACCGGACAAGCTAACGAGCAAGAGATTCGACGCGCAACATCTCGACACCGAAATGACGGACGGATGTAAAGAGGTTCTTGTGTTGAGAAGAATAAACAAGGAAGATCCGTTCGGATCGTACGCTCCGCTTTTGGTCGGTGCCAAGTTCGACACCTATCGTAATTCTACTTCTGAAGTCACGCTTGTCCGAGAGTTAGTGATGACGAACGCGGGTCGATCGGTTAGTTATTGGATAATTCATAAGGAAGCACTTCCCATTAAACTTTTGCTTCGGCAAGGTCTCCAGGCCTTGGAATTTCTCCACAACTGCGGCGTTTATCACTGCGATATATCGTCGGGAAACATTACCTACGACCGTCTGGACAACCGTTTCAAATTGATCGACTTTGGACAAGCCACATTTTCCTTCGCACCGAGCAGTCAAGATGATCGTCAGCCGCTAAAGGTCATCGATACGGCGATCCGTCAGAACGCAATATGCGCCGTGAATCCCGAAGCTTTCCTTTCCGATTCATGTAAAGAAAGTAATGCCGTCGTACACGTGCTCGACTCGACTCCTACGAAAGGTTTCGTGTTGTTAGGTGAGCAAGATCTGACGACGTTTTCGTTTCGAGATATCAGCCTGGTCTTGGCGGATCGTTTTCAACGTCGCGTGTTCAACAACAGGTACGATGTTTACTCGTTGGGTATGGTGCTCGTAGAAGCGATGGGATTCGATATTCACAACGTTCCGATGATCAACGACTTTTGCTACGCTGATTTGAAGAGCCAAGAAGACGAGAGAATGCAAAAGTTGTACAAGTCGAACGCCGTGGCACTGTGCCGTAAAAATACTAATTTCAGAGGAGGATTGGCGTTTCACGAGTTAGAATTTTGGAAGAACTTTGTCAACGACGATCTTCGCATCGTCGAAACACTGAGTGAAGACGAAGATAAGATCTGCGATCTGGATTGGGCCGCAAGAATATTCGGCGCAGACGTGACAGAAACGGTGAAATCTATGATCCATCCGATTCCGGAATACCGCAACTTCGGTGGTTATTCGTTGGTTCATTGCGATGAAGACGAATTGGACGGCGAAGACGAGGAATTGCCGCCTTGCTTTCACGTATCCATTCCTACTTACTATAAGAAAAGACTTTCAAGTACTCTACATTCGACGATCGTCGTCGATGCGTTGTGGGCGGTGCCCAAAGGTGACTTCGGCGAAGACCGTGACGACGACGACCACGACCAACGGAAATCATCGTGGCGAAGTACACCGATCAGTTACTGTCGCGTCGGATCGGTATCGTTCCGTCGACAACTTGATCTGAGACCGGATCGTGTATACGTCGAAAGAATTTACGTTCAACCAAGACATCGCTCGATTCTTGCCTGGTTGCTAGGACGAGCATTGCAAAGATCGTTCGGTTTATTTAGTCCGCCGCTTGCCCGCGATCGATCGGTGGATTTGATAATCTTCGTGGCAAATCAAACGGAACGGGATCTCATCGCTTCTTCCTTTCCGGAGCACGTCGTCAAGCAAACGGATAAATATCACGTCAAAATTAACGGGTGGCAAGTGTTCGACGGAGATGGATCGAAGGCAGTGGGTCACGATAGAGTCTAGCGACGGACGAGCGAAGATGATATTTCGTTTGGTGAACATCGTTTCGTCGCAAAACGTAGCGCACGGTGTCGTCGATCCTGATGACGGTTCGTTATCTTCGTATTCTATTCACATGCGAGGATCTAAGCTTCAAGACGACATGATCGACTTCAAGTCGCCTAAATCCAAAGGTCAGACCGTGTTACATTTCCCTTCGACGGGAGCTACTAACGTTACCGTCGGTGGAAACTACGACGAAAGATTTCAAGCGTCTTTGAACTACTTGTTGTACAGCAGATTGACTTGGAATTCGAGTGGTAGTTTGGCACTCGGTTTCTCGACGAATAACTTGAACCACTCGGGGAGATTGTACGGTGTCATCTCTCACGAAAACGTTAAAGAACGTTTACTGGCAAACGAGACGCATATCGTCGATGCCAACGACAAGTTTCCTTCGATTAAATTTTCGATTCCGTACGAACGTAGCGTTCGTAAATTTCAACTGTTCGTTCCATCTTTCAATTGCAACACACAATATCAGACAAGTGATTCACTCAGACAAACTGGACGTTTATTTTTAGATATTTTACTTAGATATGTTGAATTCGATTCAAAAATTTGTTTCGCTTGCGTCGAGTCTGAAATGAGAAAAAATGTAAAGTTGACTCGAGAGGAGGAGTATGCGATAAGAGCACAAATTTTGTGAATAATAAAGTCAAACTTCCCCACGGGAAAGAAAACTTCGTCTCGTAGCCTCCCTTATTCTTGTCCACAAATTGGAACGCTGCGCATTGTCTAGTTTGCAATACAGATCCCGATTGACGGTCATTTCGACAGCAGACAAAATGCACGAATCCGGTAGGTAAGGAATCGATATGCTATTGGCTATGCTCACAAACGCCAAGTTGTTTTCAAACAGGGTGTGATAAGTATCGCCGTCGGAAAGGTAAGGATTGAGCAACTCGAGCTGTTTCGGATGAATCAACAGAAGCGTGTTGATGGAGCCGCTATCGTCGACGTTGTAGCGGTAGAAGCCACCCGCGAAAGGTACGTCTCGCTCGGAGCTTCGGGATAGCTGCAGTCGAACCATGTCGTTGTGCATAAGGTCGAAAGCGTACACGCAGCGACCGAAGAGAATCACGACGTATCTGTCGTGTTCGATGGACACCATGTTCATGTTGTTATTCGATTCTCCGTCGTCTGGCATTTCCTCCTCCGGAGTTTGCCAATTCGAAATAGCGAACGTCCATTCTTCGGTGTCGAAGTTGAACAGATACGTCGCGTTCAATCCGGTCGGAGAAACGAACCAACAGAATAGTCTGCCCTTGTAGTTACAACAAGTCTGCTTCCACCAAGTTTTAAGAAGCGGAATTCGAGGTATTTTGGTCCATCGAAGGCGGTCCGGTTGAGTCAGGTCCAACATTTCGATATCCAATACAACATTATCGTGTTTGTCCGTTCCACCTATCAAGAGCAACTTACCGTTGACGACGCTCACGCTAAAATTGTCGACGCGATGAAATTTCGGAGAGGGTAACTTCGTTACTCTAGCCGTAGAAGTCTCGCATCTGTAAACCATCAATCGCGAGTCTTTGCCGGACCAACTTACGAACACCACGTCGTTATCGTAGACGACGGATTGGGTTGGCGGTCGGACGCGAACGTCTCTCGGTAATGCAATGTACATGCAAGACCGTCGCTTGTCGTGATTGTCGAAAAAGCTACGGATCATCTTTTGATTTTTGAACAGGAAAGATGATCTTTTCCGATCGTCTTCGTCCAATTTCGTCAACACGTCCCTGAGATATTTAGGTTGAAATAAATCGGAGCCTAGAAGAGCTAAAGTTAGACGATTACACCTCGGTCGTTCGTTCTTCATCGATCCGGACGAAAGAGTTCTCTTCACCAGACGTCGCGGGGCCTTGTAGTTTCGCACCTCGTCTATGGCCATCACCCTTTCCAACGGTCTCGTTATAGAATTCCAACGGTCGAGTTTCATCAATTCGGGTAAGTGATCGATTCTTGTTTTAGGATCGTGCTTCAACCAGTTTGTAACGAGACCGAATATCTGTTCCTCGCTGCATTCGTAGATGCTGAGGCACGATTGTTGGTCGTTTGCGTATCTCAGGTAATCGGCCGAAGATATCTTCAGATGGGAAGCGGTTCGAAGCCACGTGCATAGATCGCCGATCGTCAGATGTTTCAAGTGATTATGGAAATTGACGACGGCGAAATTCTCGCAGATGTCGCAATCGAGCAACGTCAGCAAATGATTCAGACGATTCTCGCGAGCGTAGACGAGGGTCTCGAGAACGTCATCCCACGTTTCGTCTTTCAACACGGAGTAAATTGCTTTGGTTAGAATAATTTGGCTCTCGAAGCTGTTAAGATCGTGAGATGCTTTCAGAGTCAACAACATAGACGACCCGGTGTACACGGAGTCCAAGAGGCACTTTTCGTCCGAAGTTGCAAAGTAGGAGATGAGAGGAGATATGACCTCGTCCGGATAGCTGCTCCAATCCACCAGCGATGCGCATTCTTGTCCGTTTCCTTGCGACCGTTCGTCATTTTCCTTGCACGCGTTTAGAAAAGGATTCTGCGGAGATGCCGAACAGACGTTGACGTCGACTAGATTTCCTTCGTTGAGAACGACCGAAACGGGACGTCGTTTGCGTTTCGATCTGTTCTCCGTCGGTCGAGCAGCAGCTTTTTTTTCTTTAGCAAAATTGTAATTTAGAATTCGCTGCTTTTGAACGTAATCGACACGTCTTACACCAAACATGACGTTCACGTTAGTAGAGTCGAGACAAAAAATACAAGATAAATATTAGCGAGATTATGTTTTATAGTTTTTTCAAGTAACGACGATGGATGCCTTTCCACCGCTCGATTGGATCAACGGAACTGCAAATCGAGACAAAAATGCTGCAAAACGACAGATAGACGAGGTCGTGAACAAAGATACGATCGCAGCACGTCCTTTCTTCAAAAGGAAGAGATTTAACCCTCCGTGGAATCTTCCTAGCTTGCAGAGGTTTGATTCCCCTGAATCGGCAATATCGGGTAGCGATTTTTTCGTGCACGAGTTCAAATGGGATCACAAAACAACGGGCGTCGATACCTTCGATGTCCTCTGTGACACGAATTTCTTCGGCTACGATATCGGAAAGAGTCTCACCCGCGGTGAGTTTCTGTTGCTGTACACGGGACCGCGAAATCTCACGCAGACGCTAGTCAATGCAAAACTTCAGCGAAGTCGTCAAGTCCTTCCTCACGGACACGGAGATGTAAAAGTATCCGCTTTGAAGAAAGTCGTACCGTTCAACAAACTTTCTCAGCTGATCAACGATACCGTGAAATGTCAAAAGAAACGTTTTTGCGTTGCCGACGAGGTGGGCATCGACTTTCATCGATACGTCGACAAGGTTATGGAAAGTTGCGAGATCGGAAGTTTTTCGTCGCTCGTTTCCCGTCTGCGCACGCCGCACGATTTCTGGAATTATTTCAAACCGCTCGGTTTTCTGCACTCGATAGACGGCAAAGAAAACTACGACGGAAGCGCTTGTCCCTTGCTATCGATACTGCACAGCGGGTTATCGTACACTTCGCATCTGCCCGGAAAATTTGCACCGACGGGATCTCGTCTTTACTACGCCGTCGGAATGACCAGTGCTTTCAACCACAACGAAATTCTCGCTAGAGAGACAGTCTTTAATTATCCCCGTCCTTCGCTCGTTTACGTTACGGACGATACGCCGAAGAATCTCGTACGCCAATGCGGCTTCGTGTGTGTCAGCCGCGAAGGCTGCACCACTCCGTGTATTTTCAAGTATGTAGGAAATTTCGTGTCGAATTACAGACCGACCGACACAAACCTGGCTAGATCTCCCTACCTTCAAGTGGATATGTTACGATCACCGTTTTTAGTATATATATAGATCATATACGCTACGCTACTGTCTTTATATCGTGACGTCACAATTTTTTAATAAAACGATTAATCATTAGTTTTTCGTTTATTGTTTTTGTTCTTCAATCATGACGTCATGATCGTTTGAGTTCGCAGCGAAGACCAGCCGACACGAACATGGCTAGACATGTTACGATCACCGTTCCTGGTATATATGTGAAAAAAATATTCATCGTGACATCACGATTTTCCGATTTATCGTCATCAATTTTCGTTTACGCTTTTTTTTTAAATTTTTAATCGTGACGTCACGATCATTCATTTAGTAATTCATTTCGTGACGTCACATTGTACTTCAGCGAAATCTCGTTTATAAAACTCGCAGCGATGGTACGAATTTCATCAGACAAACGTCGAACAACAAGATTTGAAACGAGAAGAAAAAATGTCTTCCGGAACCATGCTGACACGAAGGTCTTCGAAACGAGAACGACAAGAAAACTTAGCGGAATGGATGAACGACTTCGACATGTTGGTGGAGAAAGCAACGCCCTCTGATGTAAAGGATGCAGTTGGCGGCGATCATTACATTGTGTACTTCGAAAATAAAGTACCTACATTTGACATGAACGAGAGGAACTACTCGTTCCCTAAATGCCCCGATCCGCCTTCTTTGGATAAAACGGATCATACCATCGAGCTCGAAAGCATCCTGACGGATCCCGTGTTGGAATTAGCTTACGACTATTTCCTCAGAGGCTATTCGCTCCGTTTCGTTAAAGCACAATGCGTGCCCGGATTGGTGAATCGACTACAGAAACTGTTCGATGACGGCAGCGTCGATTACGACAAGACGATGTTCTTCGATCTTCGATACGAAGGCAGAACCTGGCAGTGGGAATCCGTTAACTACCTTAGTGGCATGAAGAAGATCGTCAATCCATCGAGGAAGCAACAGTTTCCATCTTTGAGAGATCTCATCGAACGTTCCTGGGGCCATAAATTTCCAGAAACCATAAGACCGACGGGCGTCTCCACGATTCAGAAGTTAATGACAACGGATTACATCCACTCCTTATCTAGAATGCGTCCGAACTACAACAGAGAGATCATTCATGGTCTTACTTATGCTGGTGAAAACACCGACGTCAAACTGAGCGGTCAGTCCACTTGGAAACTCAACCTAACGATGGATTTTGTGCCTTCCCGAAGAAGAAAGCGCGAAAGGGATGGAATCACCTACAACGTTTCACTGGAGTTTCACGCTGGGACGCGCGCACTCGAACGACCGCCGTATGAAGCAAACATGGAGGATACAGATGTGGAAGATAACGGTGGCTAAAAATAACTTTATGAACTTTTATTGTTGTACAGCATTTCGTAAGCAACAGACTGACAAGGAGAGAAATCATGGTGAAAATTATAACATATATTTTGGAAAAGTGTTGACGAGAAAACAAAACAAAACGTGAAACTTAATATATTAAAAAGACAAACAAAAAAACTTAAGTCATGTGACAAATAATAAAATTCATTGAAAGTTGAATAATTTGTATTTTGTCTTTTCTTTTATGTGTGACGTGACTTTCATATAAAGAAGTTATTTTGATACAATATTTCAGTTTGAAGAGTTATGGCGTTTGAAGTAGGTTCGTCCGAAATGCAGAAGCGGCTGGATCGACTGACGAGATATTTTTACTCGGTGGTGTGGACGTTCTCTCGAAATGAAAATGGTTCGGACGGCATGAACGAGATAATCCCGGGCGTGTTCGTTGGAAACGCTAAATCGGCAACCGATTTCGTAGAGTTACAGCAACGCGGCATAACTCACGTCCTGAACGTGAGAAGAGGGGTCGATTGGGTTGCGATGGTAGAGTACGAAGAAATGGGCATTACGTTTAAACACGTCGCCATGGCAGACGTTCTCTGTTTCGACATGAAGCAAAACATCGATGAAGCCATGACGTTCATTTCCACGGCTGTGAACTGTGGCGGAAAAGTTTTGGTGCATTGTAAAGCCGGAAAAAGTAGGTCTCCTACGGTGGTCGCTGCATATTTGATTGCCGTGAAGAAATACGACGTGTTTTCAGCTTCGGCAGAAATAGTTAAGAACCGACCAAGAGTTTTTCCCAACTTGAACTTTCTACACTTTCTGTGTGAATTGGAAGAAAATGTGCGTTCTGGCGTGTACAAGTTACCAACTGTTGATTTTTAACCCTTTGAATACCAACGGCGACTTAAGTCGCCAGTAATACACAAACGTATTTATGTAACTTTTACGTCGATCCCTGTTTTACGAGATCAAAAACTGCGTGATCGCTGCTCGAAAACCTATAAAAGGGAAGACGTTTGATGTTTTGAAATCATTCTTCATCATGTTCAAGGCAGTGAAACTTCCTTTACAGCACGTCATACGAAAACGAGAGTACATCGTACGAATCA
>JAAUXV010021376.1_pt1 | contig 14206 bp, 10 predicted proteins | sample 7278181 | NCBI WGS metagenome assembly JAAUXV01 (sample SAMN14350114, study PRJNA611818) | marine sediment metagenome | isolation source: surface marine sediment (2.1m) | place: French Polynesia: Moorea | collected 2018-08
CTCCTCTTCTCCCCTGTCGTTTAATTCCCAGGTGATTCTGCCAAAAAAAAAGGTGACGTGAGCGTATCGTTGTCTTTCTCCTCCGCCTCCGCCTCCGCCTCCCTCTCCTACGCCTCCCCCACCCCCTATCGCGACAGTGGTGGTGGTGGTGGTATCGGAGAAAAGAGGAGAAAAAGGAGAAAAAGACAATAGGAGAGAAAAGGGTCTTCCAAGCACACCACCATCACCCTCTTCGGACGTCCTACACTCCCCTCTTTTAGCCGGCTTTTTTTTCCCGGGTAAAAAAAAGAGGAGGAAATTACCCGGAATCAAAAAGAGAAAAGGGGGAAACGAGAGTGGTCCTCCTCCTCCTCCTCTTTTTCTGTGTCTGTCTACAACCCCTTCATTTCACCTCCTCCTCCCCCTCTTTACTACAACCGTCATCCGGGAAAAAGGAGGGAGGATTTTTTCCGGAGCAGCAGTCAGCTTTCGGACCGCAGAGCAAACATCAAGCTGGGACCTCCAGCCGTTGCTAAAAGGGGGCCTCCTTCTTGTGGTCTCGTCACCTTTCCACGGGCCCACCACCACCACCACCAAAGACGGTCGCGGAATCAAGTCGGCTGTCGGCTAAAAAGAGGGGAGGAAGAAGGGGCCCCTTTTTAGTGACTTCCAGGAGGCCCCGAGTCGAGGTCAGAGCCTCGGGTGTCCTCGGGCGCCGGCCTCAGCCAAAATCGACAGCCGACTTATCCATTCACGCCTGACTCTTTGCACTCCCCATCTAGAGTGACCGACCGTGCTTGCTGTCTAAAAGGATCGAGAATACAGTACGCGGGAAAAGAAAGCATCCAAAATGGTGCTCACCTACAGTCAAACGAGACCGAACAAAGGTAAAAGAGCAGCTTGAAGCTTTTTCTATTTTCATCGACCCGTACGGGAAATGAATTAACATCCTTCTTTGACTTCAGATCCCATTTTTGGCCATTTCTTATTTACTGCACGCGAAGAGAGCGAGCATTCATTGCACTTGTGAAACTATACCGTTGTTTCTCTTGTTGGAGTTTCTTTCTTACGTTCGCTTGGCCCTGCGTGCAGCTCGCTTCCTTCGCACGTATCACGCACAAATTATTGCCACATTGCACATGCCAATGGAAGTAAGCAAGAGTCTTCATATCCCTACACCGTCACTTCACATGCAACGGCACGCTGTAATGCTGCTAGCACACGTTTGATGTTGATGTATCGACGCTTACTGCACCGATCGCGTAGGAGAAAATACTCGATCTAAAACGTATTGGAAGCATTGTGGAATTTACGCGCTTCTTTCACCTTCCAGTTTTTGAGCATCCAGTTCCTCCTCGCTCCTCCCCAGGGAAAGAGTAGAACCTCCAACCTTCGCCCTCTCGACCTTTAAAAGAGAAAGGATATCTCAACACGCCCAAGGGAGGGATCACACTTCTCCCTTTCTTCTTCTTTTCTATACTTTTTCTGCCCAATTTTCCCCTTTCTTCTTCTCCAGAGCTGGAGATCCCAACCCATCTTTTGTTCTTTTCCTCCTCCCCGAGAGGGAGCGAAGGAGAAGGGAGAAAAGGTCTCATCCCTTTCAGTCCCACGGTTTCATAAAGTTATGATCAATCGGAATTTTTTATATCTTGCTTTCTTGCATAGTTCACGCATGCAACTGTGAATTTTCTAAAATAAAATGAAGAAGCAATGGAAGAGGAAAACCGTACTACTGTACGGTATGCACTTCATGAAACTCCACTCCTACGAATGGACGGAGGAAAAAAGACTCTTTCCTTTGATTGGCTCCGGTGCATTTACTCCCTTTTCAAACTCACCGCCACCCGACGAATCGAAAGTGGGCGAAACCGATTTTTTTTTCTCGCCCCACTTTTTTCATTCTCTTCTCCCCGCCGGAAAAAAACTATCTCTCCCTTCCTTCGCAATTTTAAACTTTCCCCTCCAGAGCCGCGAAAAGGGGAAAACGGGGAGGAAGGGGAAAAGAAAAGTTTTTCCTTCCCCTCCCTTTTCTATACTCGCGATCCTCCGATCCCAAGAAAGAAAGACCGAAAAATCGAAAAACAATTTTCCGCCTTTTCGTTTGGTATCTTTTACGTGCATTTGTTTTTTGTTGGCAGACTGGGTCCTCCGCCAGGACACCGCGATCGACGGCGACTCGCTTTCCTACCTGGACATGATGGAGCGGAGCACGGCGGAGGAGGCCAGGAGGGAGAGGGAGAGGGTCATCATGGAGGAGGGAAAGTGAGCGGGAAATGCCCACTTTAGATTGGACATAGAACTATATTCCTTTTTTAAAGGTCCCTCTGGAAAGCGAAGAAAAGTGAGGAGCTTCAGCTGGAGCTCAAAGATCAGGAGCAGGTGAGAAGGCTTTGTAAAACCTCTACAAACAAAAGTAATTCAACATGTGCCGTTTTACAGGTTCGTGAGCTTTCTCGTCAAAAGCTCTTTGGCCGTCCAGGGCATGGGGCGCCTACGCAGGACATCAGGAAGAAGAGGTTCACAGAGCACCAGGTACGAATGCAGATTTACATTTACCAAGATGTCAACACAATTGCACTCAATTCCAGATGGCGGACGACCAGAAGCGGCACTTACTCCGCATGCAGCTCGAGAGGGGCGGCGGGTTCAGCTGGGCGGCGGCCGCGCCCGGCGGCGGGAGCACCAGCGGCGGGGCGGCCAACGGCAGGCCGCATTCGCCGCCCGGATACGTGCCTTCTGCCGCCGCGGCCGCCGCAGTGGCCAACGGCGGCATCAGGGGCGGATACAGCGCGAACGGAGGCGGAGGCGGAGGGAGCGCCGGAGGAGGAGGAATGAGGATGAGCAGGTCAATGGAACTGGCTCCAGGAGGACAGGTGAGAAAGTTTTTTTTTTTTTTTGCAAAAATGCTATTTTCTAGTCCAGAGCCATAAAAAAGGCCCGGGAAGCAAAGCTCGGACTTCATCAGGGAATTGCTTTTTTCGCGAAATTCTTTTCCGGCCATATTTCTTCTTTTGCGACGAGGGCCTTCTTTGCTGGAGGCCACGGCCTCCGCCAGGCAAGCAAACAAATAACAGAAGTAGGCGAGAAATCGCCACCGCCCCTTCCGAAAATGAGGAGTCGTCACCGGAGGAGAGAAGAGGGTCCGAATGGCCTTGCAGCGACGGCGACGGTGGTGCTGGTGACGGCAGTCGCGCAGTAAAGATCCACTGCCGTGTAGTTAGGGAGGGAAGGTTTCCATTTCTGAAAGGAGAAAGGCAAATGGCATCTCCTCACGATTCCAAAGGGAGAGAAGGGCCCTTCTCCTCCTCCGCTGGCCTTGCAAAAAAGATAAATAGCCCTCCAAAGCGAAGGGGAGGGAGCGGGAGGAGAAGGGCTCGATTCCTCCTTTTCCCTTTCTCGTCTCCCGACGACGATTGAGCACCCCGCGCCGCCTTCTGCGAAAGAGAATCACGGGATGGGATTCAACAATTGCATTATTAACTACTTTTGAAACTTTTCTCCTAGAGCAGTTGTATGCACAGGTCCCGTTTTCGCGTAGGGAACCTATGCACCAGCTTCGGTGATTCTGGATACATTTCCTCCCGGTCCCTCTCCTGCTTCCTTCTTTTGAAAACAGGAGGGGGAAGGAGGAAAGAGGGGTAGGACCAATCAGTCTTTTTTGAATGGCCTTTGATTTCCTCCTTTCCCCCGAAAGAGACAAGTGGGGAGAGGGGATCCCTTTCACCGTTTGTGAGGAAAAACCCTTTCTTTACAGCAGGAAGAGAAAACCTCTCCCCTCTTCCGTCCACCACCAGGAAGAAGAATCCCCTCTCAGTCTTTTCAAAGCCCCATTCTTCTGTGGCGCCCGAAGGCCTTTGTTTGACCCATCCCTCCGCCTCCTCGTCTTTTGGAGGGAGAGTGAAGGATCCGACGATGCTGCTTCCCCCCCTCTTCGAAAGTGGCGGTGGCTGTTTTGGGTGGTGAAAGGTTTGCTTGCGGCTGCCGATAAATTCGCCAATCTAAAGACGTTTTGTGCAAACGGTTAGTGTGATCCCCTCTGAATTTATTCTTTGCTTTACTTTTTACAGCGTCGCATGCGGTTTGTTGGTGAATGTCGTTGATGATTCTTCTTCGCTCAAAGAGACGGAGGAGCGGGAGAGAGGATACCTTAGTTGGGTGGAGAGAGGGAGGCTGCTACTATTTTCGAAGATGGAAGAAGGAAAAAACGATCATTGGTTCCTGCTGCTTCTCCCTTCGTCTCCCGGCGGCGGCGGCAACGGACAGACATGGTGTGCGTTGTACCACGTCGCCGACGAAGGCAGACCATTTTTCTACTTTTTTTTCTCACGGGTAAAAAGAGGGGAAGGAGGAAAACGCGGCATGTTTCTCTTTTCCGCGAGACGTTCGTCTAGTTCGTTTAGCAACGTACATACATACTGCAGGAAAATAGAGAGGAGAAGCCTCCAGACTACCTTTCCCCTCTTAGTGCACAATTTGTCCAAAGGAATCCCTAAGGAAGGCAGTCGGCAGTACAGTTGAGTTTTTGCTCTTTCAGAGTGGAAGAAAAAAGTAAGAAAAGTGGGACCGTTCCAGTGCACTTTCTCATCCACTGTATCGCTATCGATCTCACTAGAAAACGTACTGTAGACTGTCTTGGTTTGTCTGACCAAAGATCAGGCTGGAACACAATGGCTGCAAGAATGCCCCCCACAGGAAAATATTTCGACACGGAATAATGGGGGCAGTCATGATAGACACGGCCGACAAACAAACAAAAAATCCGAGCCTTGGCCGCAATAAACTTGCTATCCTCCCCTTCTCTCTTTTTGATGGCAAAAGTCCTTGAAGTAAAGAGGACGAAACACAAAAAATACGAGAGTAGCTGGTGCAAAAGGGGGAGGAAGGGTCCTGTAAATTCCGTGGGAGGAGTGAAGGAGATGGCCTCCTTCCTTCCTGTTGTGTCAGGTGATAAATTCACCCTATATTGGTATATATTTGAAAAGGAATGAAGTAAAAGCTTTTCTTAGTTACAACCTGGAGAAGAGAGAATTCAAACTCACATTTGTGGTGGTCTACAAAGGCCTCTTTTCCTTTGGTTCATCCGGTGTACGAAACGCTCAACCCTGTCTGCTGAAGGACGAAAGAGAAAAGAGAAAAGCGGTAAATGATCATTGCCCTAAATCATGCGAAGAAAATTTCCCCCTCCTCCTCTTTCGCCTCCTAACTGCTCATCCTCGCCGCCCACCCGCCCAAGCCCTCCTCTTCTGTTCTGACCCGCTAGGGGAGAAAGAGGAGGAGGAATTTATGCCGCCGCCACTGCCGACCTCCCTCCCTCCCTCGCAATCCTCTTAAAAACCTCATTTTGTGCCCCTCCTCTCCTTCTCCCTCCGGTTTTGTGCCACGGAAAAGAGAGGAAGAGAAGGGGGACCGCGGCAAGGAATGTCTCTCAGGCACGGAATGTTTATTACTTCTCCTGTCTTTTTTTCCCGCTGTCCCGTCGTCTCCCGTTCCTCCTCCTCCTCCTCTTTTCCTAGCGCCTTTAAAAGGCCAGAAGGAAGAGAGGGACAGAAAAAGTAGGAGTTGCTCCGTCTTCGTCTTCTTCCTCCCGCCTCCTCCAAATTGCGGTCTCTTCGGCGGCGGCGTTGCCTCGTCTTTCTTCGACAGAGTTAGGGGGGGAGGGGGGACGAAGCTCTCAAAACTTTGTGTGGAAGTTACTGCTACTCCAAGGTTGGGTTGACATAGCCTCTTTCCTTCCCTTGGATGAAGACTGACACCGCGGCGGCGAGCGGGCCCTGCCCCCCCCTTCCTCGGCGGCGGTAATGCAGGGAAGGACTGCGACCGGAAAGCACTATAGTATACGGTATAGCGAGGGAGGGGACGAACGCTGGGGAAGAAAGTTTGCGACACTTCTTATGAGTTTATGGCGTATCCCTTTTCCGCCTTCATCCTAGGGGAGTAAGTACTGCACAGTGCAATATTTGCTTCTTTGCGGAGGGAGGAGAGACACTTCTGGTCAGCAAAAACTATTGAGAAGTTGAGGCTGTGCTGGAGCAGCATCGGACCCCCGACGTCCTGGTGGATGGTCAGATTCTTGCTCTTCGCCTTGCCAGGAATTGGAGGGGAAATTGAAAAAAAGGGGGAAATGGAAGGAAGGTGTTTGCCTACGGCTGTAGTGGCCACGAGAGAGGAAGAAAAAATCCACTATCTTTACACCTCCCACTGTCCTTGTCCGCCGGTCCCTCCCCCCTCCCCCTTTTTTTATGGTCACGCAGTACCATCGTAACTTCCACTCAGCCCAGGAAAACAGCGAAAGGTGTGATAGTAACAAGAAGAGAAAGGGTGAGTGGGAAGAAGAGAGAGAAGGACGAACAATCCGTCGTTGCCTTCCTTCCTCCCTTCTCACAGGCCTGCCTCACCCCACCAAGGCCTTTCCACCTCAGCCAACACTTTCCCTTTCATCCCTGCCTCCTCCTCTTCCTCCTCCTCCGCCTTTCATGAATCTCCTTCCCGTTTGCTCAACGCAGCGATCAGAGAATCGACTCTTCTCATGAAAGCAAAGCGGAAGAGAGAGGGGCGACCTTTACCAGGACTCTGTTACGAAACAAGCCAGACTTTTTACTCTGTCCAGAGTAGCGTCCTCGCCGTTGTTTCTTCCAACTTCTGGAATTTACCACTCCTTTCTCTTTCTGCCCGATCTTTTTTACCACCGGTGCCGGCCTCCACAGTCCTCTCTCGATCCGTGGCGTGCCAAGCCAGCTAGAGGTTTTTTGACTGCAGTCGGCGGCGGGGCAACGAGGAGGAGGAGGAGGAGGAGGCCCTGATCCCTTCCTTCGCCTCCCCCGAATGCCGTGTCTTGGTTATATCGCTCCCGTCGCCGCAAGCGTCGGCGGAGGACGAAGGCCGCCGCCGCCGCCCCCGCCCCTTTTCTCCTAGCAACCGCGGTCTCTCCCTCCCCCCCCCCTTCCTCCAGCCTTGTGATAGCTGGCTACTTTGGAGTCCCTTTGGCTTAGACGTTTTGTGAGCGGGGAGGTCGGAGAGTGGAGGAGTCGGGTCTGGATCCCGGACTCGGTCGCGCGGAAAAGTGCTCCTGTCAGCAGGAAGAAAAAAAAGAATTTTGCGCCCGTGTGCGATTGAGCAGGGGGAAGGAGGCCTCGAATATTATTTCCCACTCCTGTGCGGCAAAGGGATCGAGTCCCTGTCTATAGCCAAACAAGAGGGAGATGGCCCAAGGCGGTGTCATACACTTGCCCAGCAGGGTGGCGCACCACCTGCAGGCGCCGGCGCACTTGGCGCCGCTGAGAGAAGCAGGTGGAGCAGGTGGCCTCGGCGGCCTCGGAATGGAGATGGAGGCCGCAGCCAGGAAGAAGTACAAGTTTAAGGTCTTGGGAATGACACAATTGCACCAAGGGTTCGTAACTATTCTGATAAACCACTATTCGTCTTATTGCAGGACGTGCTCTCTTTCGGTCGCCCCGGGTACGGCGCCCCCGTCCGCACCAAGTCCGGTCGCCTCCGCACCTCCCTCCGCGGCAGCCCAGAGATCCGGTTCCAGGACAACGGGTCAGTGCGTAACTCCATCAACAACGCCATCAGATACCAGATAGACCCCGAGGTCAAGGCGCAGTACCACAAGGACCTGGGTACTGAAAAAGAATTCGTTTGAAGCTTTCATACACTGTTTTTATTTTACTTTCCAGAGGAACAAATCCGCCAACGCAAGGAGACCGAGAGGGCGGAGAGAGAAAGGGAGAGGAACCTGGCTCAGGAGCTGGTGAGTTCCGAGTCTTCTTTGTACTCTTCCAGCTCAATCCCTGTTTTTTCCTCTGATTGCTTCAAATGCACCCTGCAGCCTCCTCCTCCTTCTACGTTGTATTTCTCTCTCTCTCTTCTCCTCTTCCTTCTCGTGGGTGGTGTTGGGGCCATTCATCCTATTTCTAGCGCTCTCTCTGAAGGACCCACACTATCTCATTTCCCCCCTCCCTCCTCCCCTATCCTCATTTCCACCTCTACACACTAGTGCTCTAACATCATTTCTCCTTGCTGCTACTGGTACAGCTCTGCTAGGATTGTGAGTAGGCGGCGATGGGGCGAGGCTGTGCTGCCGAGTGGTTTTTCATAGCAGTACAGTACGGTACGTACAACAATGCAGCTCCACTGTACTACCAGCGCGCAAACAAAGGGCGATTCAGGTGTTGTTGTACACACGTACAGTTTGCATTGGAAATCCCGAGAGGAAGGGGGGGACGAGAGAGAGAGAGAGAGAGAGAAGGATTGTGCGCGCTCGTGCGTATTTGCGCACATGATGTAATGAGCACTCTCCCTCTTTCTCTCTTTCCCATTTCCTCTTCTTTCTCTCTGTTTTCTGGTCCATCCGGCATTGTTTGCCCCTCCTCCACTCGTATCTGGGCTACTACTAAGCCCCTTGTTTTTCTTCCACCCCCTCCTCCTCCTCATCTTTCACACACAAAAAAGCCCAAAGAAGAAGAAGGCCTCTTCCAAACCCCATCTTCTCCCGGGGATGATGATGGATGCGACTGCGGAGGAGGAAGAGGTGGTGGAGGAGGACGCCCCCCCTCCCTCTTTCCACTCTTGGAGTTGCTTGACCCCTTGAGGCCCAGCTCAAGATGGAAGGACGCTCTTAGTCTTTGGCCCCTTTTCTCTCGGCCCGACCGACCCGTCTGTCTGTCGCTCTTTTCTTCGTTCAGTCTAGCCTTCGGATGCGCCTCAGAAGCCGCCTTTTGCATTGGGGGAGGTAAGTCCCGTCTTTGGTGGTGCTCTTATAGCTGCAGGAGGAGGAGGAGGTGACGGAGGAGGATCGTTCGTGTCCCCAGTCAATTACCGGCGGGAGGAGAAGAGACAGACTTGGCTGAGGGGGGATTTGCCAGGTCGGCAAGGCTTCGCGCATTGATTTTCGCTTTTTATACATACAGCATTCCTTGGTGATTTCCTGCCCAGTCGAAGCCAATCTCATCCTCAACAGTCCAAGGCCGCCACAGGGGCTCCAGCCAGTCTCAACTCGCCGTCCTCTTCTCTCCCGAGCTCTCCACCTCATTGCCTCCGATTTCTTCTTAGGTCCTCCTCTATTTTCCTCCTCCCTCCCTAATCCAAGGTCAACTTTGGTACTGCTGTAGTACTTTATACAGCGCCGCAGCCTCTTTTCTTGACATGCGAACCCAATTTTGGGACCACCCTCGATCCCCCCTTTTCCGCCAACAGCCCTCCTTTGAGTTTGGGGTCGGGACGGGACGGGAGGATGAAATTGGAACCGCACTCTCTCGTGCAAATCAAGGCTTGGTGGCGACGTTTCCGGAAATAGAGAAGCCGCTGCCGTTCTTTTTCTCCCCTCCCCCTAATTTGAATAATTTGAGGCTGCCTGCCGCACGGTTGCTTCCCTTCTCTTCCCAATTCTAAACCGTGCAAAAAATAAACGAGACCAGGGGCCGACTTTTGTGAAAATTGCTGGCGCTGAGAAAAAAGAGGGATTTCGTCCTCCGACCGAACCAATTGACGCGGAAAAAGAGGAGGGGACAAAAGAGTTTTCCAGGGCGAGGAACCAAAACAAACGAGCTTTCTGGGGATAGGAGAAGGAAAATTCCCACAACAATTTGGCGGCGGCGAAGAGGGGAAGGGGAAAAAAGTTCGTCCACAAACCAAACCGGAAAAAGGAAAGAAGGTTTTTTTTGGGGGGGGGAAGGTTTGCTGCGGACCAGGGTTCTGCGCTGTACTGTAAGTCGTACAGTGCCGTATACTGGGTTGTTGTGGGGACAATTTGTAACTCTTTTGTTTTTCTCCCTCCGCCTTTGTCGCGGTGGTGGTCTTTTTGAACTTTTTTTGCCCTCGCGCTAAAAAAAACACGTCGTTTTTTCTCTCTCCCTCTTTCGGCGCCCCGCTGCGACACCGTTCCATCATGCCCCCCCCCTCCCCCCCCCCCTTTACATTATCACTGCGCCCTTTTGAGGCCCAACCATCCCCTACTTTTGCCGCGCTCCATCCGAGAGAGAATTTTTCTCGGGCCATTTTGTCTCCGCTTGCGACCTTCTCCGTCACGACTGGAATGGCGAGGACGAAACGGTAGATCAATGGGTGCAGTTCCATTTCGAAGGTCTCTCGCTGGGCCGGAATGGCCAAGTGGCCGTATAGGAGTACAGACGCAGCTCTTTGGGGAATTTCCAAAAGTCATGATAGAAACTATACGGGTGTACGTTTCGCAACTTTTTTTGGAAGGAGACAGCTGGGGAAACATGGCACCTATATAATTTGAAACATTCGGCGATTCGCATACCTCCGTCCTCGCTCTCCTTTTCTGCATCGCCGTTTCTCCATCCTGTTCTTCTTCCTCTCCATTTCGTTCTCCTTCTTCTCGTCTCTTTCTCCCGCAGGGTAAGCTTGAGGGCACCCAGTGGGGCAGGCCGGGGCCGGGAGGAACTTACTGGCGGGGCAGTGCCGTCACGGGACAGGGATTCTTTGACAAAATGGTAGGAAGATTTTCTCCCGAGAAAAGGACAGACTGGACCTGTCGCTTTTTTGCTCTCTCTGTCGTCTAAAAGGCATGCACGTTTTTACATCTTGTTACTTTCCCGGTAGTAGATAGCAGAACTGAGTGAGACTAAGAGTTTTCTGCTTTTCCTATCCCGATCTAACCTTACGTGTTTTACGTTAGTAAAAAATACAGTACTACAATACAAAATACACCTTTTTAGCCGTGCCGTAGACAAAAAAAGACATATTTGTAGCGTCGCGGAGAGAGTGTCATTTGGGTGTGCTTGCTTCTGCTTGCTTTTTTGCACAAAAAAGAGTATATGTGAGAGAAAGGCACAGATGCTGCTGATGCCCAAAAAAGTTGTATGCAAACGGGGGCGGCAAAAAAGGAAGGCCTTTTGCATCAACAACGACGGACGGAAAGGGGACGAGGAAGATGCACAGAAAAAAAAAAGCCAGTGACAGAAATTGTGATGCATCAAACAAGACAAAAGGGGGGGGGGAGGGACACGGAATCCGTTCCATCCATTCTCAGACTCCGAGAGGGAAAAAGATTAAAGGGCCCAGAAATGGGAAAAAATGAAAGCAGGAAAAGGGGATTTCTCTCAATCTCACTCCCCCCTTCCCCGTTTGATAAGCATCCTCTTCTTTCTCTTCTTTCGAACGAAGAACGAAGAGGCTTTTTGACGGGCGGAGAAGAGAGACAAATGGAGAGTCTACTCCGCTTCTGAAGGGAAATTTATTACCGACGGAAAAGGCAGGAAGAGAAATCCTCCTTCTCTAACAGCATTCTTCCATATCCCATATCTCCCCGAATATTTCCATCTTTTGAGCGATGCCTTCCCCCCTCACTCCCTTTATCTCCCATTCCTTTGCCGCGGCTGCTTCATCTGCTGCCCAAAAAGACCCATTTTCTGCCCATCATGATGACTTTCTCCTCTCTTTCTCCTTTCCCTTTCTATCCAGCAATACATAATAATGACCTCCAAGTCGGAGAGTCGCCAATGATCCAGACAGAACTTTGGCTATACTTCAAGACACGAGGAATCTTACGCACTTCTACGTACAATTATTTTTGCTGTACCGGTATGTTTGGCGAATCTTGGCGCGGAAATGATGGACTGCCACTACAACTGCACCGCCGCCTGCGCTGATGGCGAGAAGACAAGAAAGGGGTGCAGCAAAAAGAAGTAGAAAGAAGAATAGGATGGATCATGGTGCTGCTCTATTTCCTGGGTCGATTATGAGCAGTTACGCCGCGCGGCGAAGCCATCTTTTACTTTACAGCTTTCATTTTGTGAGTGAGGAGAGTGAATGTGTGGTGGTAGAATTTGCGTTTCCGAATCGAAACAAGCGAAGCGCCAAGAATAGATGTACCTTTTCAAGTTTTTCCGTTTCATCCTTGTTCTGTTCCCTGTGCTGTTCTTCCATATATTTTCTTTTCTTTTTCCCCTCCAACCCCTTTTGTCTGTCCTAGTCTATCTTTCTCTCTCGCTTTTTCCTCCATTCCCTCTTTTTTCAATCGCCTGGGCTGTCACGGAAAGTGACAGCTTTGTGTAATAGCACGCACACAACGAACGAGCGAACAAAGCCTCAACTTATTCCTTCTTCCTTCAGGGCTGGTGCGGCTCTGCCGACCCCCGCAAGCGCAACTTCGACGTCCGCCACCACGAAGCGGAGGACATGAAGAAGGAGATGGAGGAGATCAGGCACAGGAAGAGCGAGGAGCACCAGCAGGTGAGGACCAAAGAAGAGACAATGCTATGCTACATGAAGTGACTTTTTTTAAAGATGACACTCAAATGTGGGGATTTCTAACTTCCAATATGTAGCATATGACATATCTGTTTTTAATGCTTCCCACTTTTGTATTTGCAGATCACAAGCGGGGTAAGGATACTTTTGTTTGATTCGGTGCCTTTTCCGATTTTAACGAAGATTTTTTTCGAAACGTCAACAGGAGGGCGTTGAACTGGTTCCCCTTCTGAAGGAGAAGCCCACTGGGAAGCCGAGGAAGGATCCGGCCACCGGGTACTTGATGAACCATTCTCTCCCCTCCACTGACGTCACTAAAGTTGCGGACCCGAAAAGGTTCAGTAGATTCGAGCAATACCAGAGCATGGTCCGAAAGGGACGGGACGAGCATGCGACAAAATAAAGTAAAATACAGTACCTCTAGGATCAAGACTGCTCTTCTAGAGATCTTTGCTGTCATTTTTTTCCTTTCTTCAATTTCAAAGTAACTAGCAAGATGTTAAATATGTTGCATCGATCCTCAATCTAATTTATTGGTTGTAATTTTTATTTTAAAATATTTAGTAAACACTGGTATGTTCCGCCCATTCCCCTCCAGGCCTGAGACGCTGTACCCTCCCCGCTCGCACCCCGAGGAGAGGAAGCAGTACTACGACACCCTCAACTCGCAGGTCCAGAACAGGGAGACCGTCAAGACCACCAGTAGGAAGAACGACGAGGAGGAGCAGCTCAGGCACTTCCAGGTATATGAAAACATATTTCGAACATCAAAAATAAAATATTGAGGGAATTTTCCTCATGCAGTCTTGGGAGTCCTTCTGGGGTCGCCCTGGCTACGGCGCCCCCAGGGAGGGAAAGATGCCGCACAAGGAGAACCTTATGAAGATCCTCTACTACCCGGACCAAGAGAAGGTATAGAACAATAAACATTCGTCACATTCCATTACAAGTTATAACCAACATCTTTTACTTCACTACTAGGTGCCCAACAACGTCGAGTTGATCACCCTAGAACGCCTGCCAGTCAAGTAAAAATATCAACATCACACATATACGATAAATACACCATCGGTGCGAGAGGACCAGAAACAGATGCAAGAAAGGATGAAGATGTATAATGTAAGCGAAGGGAGGGCAAAGAAGGAAAAAAGAGAGCAGAATACGAGTGTCAGAGCTTCTCTTCCCCTTTTATGTTGTATCCCCACCACCCCAAGGCCGATAGGCCGAATCAAATATGAATGACACGATGCCATTGTAACTTCCAGATGGACAAAAGATGCAACAGAACAAACCCCATTAGAGGAAGAAAAAAACAAAACCCTTTGCACATTTTCATCCGTTCCAATCTAGCACTTCGCGTTTGGAAAGGGAGGGGGAGGGGATAGTGTCCTTTCTGCTTCCCTACACGTTTGAAAGGTAGGCAAGTGTAGAGAGAGCACATTGAAGGCAGAAAATGGTAGGATATCTTCCCCAAAGTGGGTTTTCAGGTGTCATTAGAGAAGATTTAGCCGTCCCCTAAGTGACATGAAGAGAAGAGTGGGGAGACCCTTCCGCACTTCCTCCCTCCTTCAATCCACCCCCTTCCGCTGAAAGCCGCCTCCGCTTCTCTCTCTGGTTTGGCAAAAGAGAGGAAGACTTTGGAGGCGCCGAGAATCTGCGTTTGTGCTTATGCCCCTATTCTGGCCCTCCTTGCCTTGTTATACACCTAACAACAAAAATGTCTTTGCTTTAGACTCTCGAACTTCATTTGCCATGTGTGAGAGGAATACATCTAAAAACGCAGATAAACTATCACAAAGTGAAAATAAAGAACGTTTAATATAACCATGCGTCTTTATTGAGGCGTGCATCGAATATAAACAAGAACAGACTTTGTTCAATAACCTGCGGCATTGACAACATTAAAAAATGTAAAACAATATTTAAAAAAATTAAAAAAACTCATATTAAATATTTACTCATCATTTATTCACTTTAAAAGTGAGAAAGAGAAATATGAACAGGGAGCAGCAGA